>Ga0008838_100902_pt1 | contig 18541 bp, 23 predicted proteins | sample HotLakConUCCSL28_FD_62212 | JGI IMG/M metagenome (GOLD analysis project Ga0008838, IMG submission 62212) | Hypersaline microbial mat communities from Hot Lake, Washington, USA - Hot Lake Consortium UCC-SL28 (Hybrid Assembly) | ecosystem: Environmental > Aquatic > Thermal springs > Hot (42-90C) ...
CCTCGGCGATGAAGCCGTCCTTGCCTTCTCACCGTTCGGCATCGAAAGCCTTCGCGAACTCATCGAAATACATCGCGAAGACGGACCCTGATCCCCCACGGCCCTCGCCGGATGGTTACGTATCGTGCGTCATGCTGCCACCCTTTCGCTGCGCAGCTCGGCGAGGTTGGCGATGATGGAACCCGTCGCACCGGCGCGATGGCGTACACGCGCCAGATATTCAGGCGACACCTCCAGCCACTCGGCCGCCGCCGTATCGGTGCCGGTCTCCATCGTTCCGCCAAGGCGGATGGGATTCCAGCCGGCGCGGCGCATGATCGGCTCCATGCGGATGTCGGACACCGACACATAGGCGCGAAGCCCGGCGTACAGGCCGAACTCCAGCATCCCTGCCATTAGGATCGCGGCTATGTTCGCAGGCGCCGTCGCCTGGTCGGCGCAGAAGCGCGTGCTCTCCCAGATGTCAGGCGCGCGCGGCAATTCGCCATCGACCAACTCGGGGAACACGTCGGCCAGCAGATACGGGCCTGTCGTCGGCAAAAGCCGCGTGCAGGCGTTCACGCGGCCGTCTGACGCAATATGAACCAGATAATGCGCGTCCGGCAGGTCGAACTGGTCAAGCTCCAGGCCGTTGACGACGTTGACATCCCAGCCGAGTCGTTCCTTGAAGACTGAGCGGCGAAGCTGGTGCATGGACGCGAGCGCATCCCAATGCAGGTGCGCGCTATCACGCGAAATGAGTAGAAGCATCAATAATTCCTTTCCTGAAATTAACTCAGGTAAGGAAAACAGATTTTGGCGCATGGCGTACCCTACCCACTCGGGTAGTTACCGGCCAGTAAAGCTGTCACGGACTTATAAGACCAAGACGAACAGCCTGCACAATGATCTCGTGACGTGAGAACGCACCGAATTTCGCCCGAATATTCTTGAGATGGAACTTCACCGTCTCCTCCGATATGCAGAGGATCATCGAAATCTCCCATCGGGTCTTGCCCTTGGCGAGCCAAAGCAGGCACTCCCGTTCCCGTGCTGACAAGCTGATCGGCCCACGGCCGGATCGACCCAACGACATCAGCTCCCGCGCGAGATTGTGGAAGATAAGGGAGATCAGATGAACCTCCTCGCCGTGGCAACGCAGCATGCTGGCCAGACGGCGGGTCTCTTCCTCGGCGACCATGGAAACCATGGCCAATGACCCGTGCACACCGTGCACTGGAATGCCCAGGCCCTCGCCAAGGCCGAACGCTTCGGCTTCGGCAAAGAAGCTCTTCTGCTCCTCTGTCGGCTCGACGCCGAAGGACATGCTGCTCCAGGTGAAGGGCAACAATTGCTCCGGCCCCTTGAGGATAACCGGATCGATAAGGTGGTAGCCGCTGTCGATGTAGTGGTCGCGCCAGGCATCCGAGAACGTCGTCAGGATCACCGGCTTTTCGTCCGGCAGGGCCTCGGCGCGGATAACCTGATAGGCCCATTCCCGGAAGCCGAGATCGGCCAGCACTTGCGAGAACAGCGCTTCCAGCGCGGCCAGGTCCGCCACCTCCCGCGACTTTTCGATGAAGTCGAGAACCGCCAGATTGATGTTTCACCCTCCCGATAGTTTCTTTTTCTTATGGGGGAGAGAGAAAGGAATAAATCTACATTTGTTTATTTCGTTATTTCATCATGAACGGTAGAATAAAACAAAAAGGGTATTCACTTGAGTGTTGTTATTGGATTTGTTTCGCAGAAGGGCGGCGTGGGAAAGAGCACACTGGCCCGCTTGATCGCCCGGGAATATGCCGCCGCGGGCTGGCACGTCAAAATCGCCGATCTCGATATCCAACAGGGCACCAGTTTCAACTGGCAGGCCCGTCGCCTGCAACGCGGGTTGGAACCTGCCGTGCCGGTCGAGCGGTTCGGCACGGTTGCACAGGCGCTCAAGGTGGTCGCTGCCTACGATCTGCTCGTGCTCGACGGACCGCCCCATGCCACCATGGGCACCCTGCACATTGCCGAGGCGAGCCGGCTCACGGTGCTCCCCACCGGCCTTGCCCTCGACGATCTGGAGCCGAGCGTTCTGCTCGCCCACGAACTGGTGCGTAAGGGCGTGCCTGCCAGCCGTCTGGTGTTCGTCTTCACGCGCGCCGGCGACAGCGGCGCCGAAGAGGACGAGGCGAAAGCCTATGTCCGCCAGGCGGGCTATCGCTATGTCGATGCCGCCCTGCCGGAGAAGGTCGCCTATCGCCGCGCCAGCGACGAAGGCCGCGCCTTGTCCGAAACCCGCTTTGCCAGTCTCAACGCCAAGGCCGATGCCGTCGCGCAAGCGCTGATCGACCTCATCACCGAACAACAACAAGAGGAAGCCGCTTGATATGGCCAATGTCCCTGCACCGAACCGCTCTACCAAGGGCAATCCGCCCGCTTCGGCCGAGATCCACCACAACCTCCAGCGCCCCGAGGGAAGCGGGCTGAAGCCGCTCAACTTCAAGGTCTCTCCGGAGTTTCATCGGGAGTTCAAATCGCTGGCGGCCATGCACGGCATGTCCATGCTCGACCTGCTGCGCGAAGGCTTTGAGTTGGTGAAAGCCCGGCGCGGGTAACGAAATCGTCCTTTATGGAAATCGTCCACGTTTTCAACCTACCCGTTCGGGTAGGTGAAAGATCGCGTCTGCGTAGTCACAAATAAGTACGGAGGCGTTGCCGACCCCTCATTTGGCAAAGTCGTCAATTGGGAATGCGACGAACGGGATCGGCAACATTTCCATTATTGTCTCATCCGATAAGAATTACCACACGTCAGCTAAAGTAATTTTCCGCCGCGCCATAAACCCTTGGCAAAGTCAATTACCAAGGGAATGCACCATGGGGCATTTACGTCTACTGTGGCGCCTCGTCAGGCTTGTCCTCGTCGAGCTGCCCATCTGCCTACTCATCGCAGCGCTCATCTGGTCTATCATCGACAATCTCACTTATGGCACCGATCGGCTGCTCGTCCTCGGCACGGCCGGGATAGTAACCTTCGCGGCGATCCTCTTCTTCGCCTATCGCCTCTTCCGCCGACCGAGCGATGCGCACGGCACGGCCGCGTTTGCGACGCCGGCCGACATCGGCCGCGCGGGCCTGCGGTCGCGCGGCGTCATCCTCGGCAAGAAGGGCGGACGCTTCGTCCGCTTCGACCGGCCGGGCCACTTGCTCACCTTCGCGCCGACCCGTTCCGGCAAGGGCGTCGGCGTTGTCATCCCCAACCTGCTCGATCATCCGGGCTCGGTGGTGGTGACCGACATCAAGGGCGAGAACTACCGCATCACCGCCCGCCACCGCGGCACGCTCGGGCCGGTCCATGCCTTCGCGCCTTTCGATCCCGAAATCGAAAGCGCCTGCTACAACCCGGTCGAGTTCATCCGCACGGGCACGGTCAACGATGTGGACGATGCGCGGCTGATCGCCGAAATGATCGTCGCGCCCGAAAGCCACGAGCCGAACCACTGGGAGCGCGAGGCGCGGGTGCTCGTCACCGGCCTGCTGCTCCATATCGCCCACGACCTGCCGCCCGGCCGCAGAAACCTGCGCGAACTGCGGGTTCTGCTCATGCGGTCGCGCGAAGGCTTCGACGGCGTGCTCGCCGGCATGGCCGACGCCAAACACCCCATCGTGCAACGGATCGCGCAAGGGTTCTCGCAGAAAGAGGACAAGGAGCGCTCGGCCGTCATCTCGACTGCGCAGACCCGCACGGAGGTGTTCGACAGCCCCCAACTCGGGGCGATCACCAGCCGCTCCACCTTCCGGCTGGAAGACCTGAAGAACGGCGTCATGTCGGTCTTCCTGATCGTGCCGCCGGAGTATGTCTCCGTCTACCAACCCTTCCTGCGCCTGATGGTGGGTCTCACCACGGCCGCGATGACGCGGAACAAGCGGGTGCCCCGGCATCCGGTGCTGTTCCTGCTCGATGAGTTGCCGGCACTGGGGCCGATGCGGCCGATCGAGGACGGCATCGGCTACCTGGCCGGCTACGGCGCGCATCTGTGGCTGTTCGTCCAGGACCTCGACCAGCTCCAGAAGACCTATCGCAAATGGCGCTCGATGATCGCCAACTGCGCGGTGCGGCAAGCCTTCAACGTCCAGGACAACGACACCGCGCTGCTGCTCTCGGCGATGCTCGGCCAGCGCACAGTGAGGGTCTCCAGCGGGGGCAAGAGCGGGCGATTCCCGTTCCTGGCGCTGGCGTCGAACTACAGCGAACAGCACAGCGAAATCGGACGGCCGCTGCTGGCGCCGTCCGAAATCATGCTGCTGCCGGAGAGCTGCCAGTTGCTGTTCGTGCAGGGCTGCCGCCCGATCCTGGCGCAGAAGCTCCGCTACTTCGAGGAACACGCCTTCAAGGGGCGCTGGACGCCATGGCGGATGGAAGCGGCCGAGGACGATCCCGGCGCGCTCATATCCGCCGACATGATGAAATAACGAAAGGACGAAATGATGAAACCGTTCAATCACGATATCGGCGGGTATGCCTTCTTGGGGCTGCTCGTCGCCACGGTGTGGGCCATCCCGCTCGCAGTATTCTTGCACCGCGATGCGCATGGAAGCCCGATGGAACTGCCCCGTTGCGACGAAGCGCGCTCTTTGGATCAGGTGCGAGCGGCTCTCAAAGCTCAGGGCGGCCGAACCGTTCTCGGCCTCTACGCCGCCACGGAAGTCCGTGGCGGCGCCAGCCGCGATTACCGGCGTTGCATGGCGACCGTCGTGACCAGCGACCGGGAAGCCCATATCGGGTTCACCATCGGTTGGCACGACCGGCGGAATGGCATCCCCTTCTGGGCGGGGGACGGACTGCCGTCGTCGCGGCAGGACGTGTCGAACCATTGACATGCGCGACCATAGTAATTACATTGTGATTACATAGGAGGGCATGGCAATGAAAGTGAACCTGGTTCCGATTGGCAATTCCAAGGGCGTTCGGATTCCAAGCTCGGTCATCAAGGAATGTGGCTTCGGCGAACAGATCGAGATGCGCGTCGAGCACGGCATTGTCGTGCTGGCGCCCGCCCGCCGTACTCGCGATGGCTGGGATGGCGCGTTCGCGAAGATGGCTGCCGCCAAGGACGATGCCCTGCTTGTCCCCGACATGATAGATCATGATTGGGACAAGGAGGAATGGGAGTGGTAGCGGAAGTCCGACGGTACGACGTATATCTGGTAAACCTCGACCCCACGCTGGGGTCGGAAATCAAGAAGACCCGGCCTTGCCTGGTCATATCGCCGGACGAGATGAACCGGCACATCCGGACGGTCATCATCGCTCCCATGACCTCCGTGCGGCGGGACTATCCAAGCCGCGTCGATGTCAGCTTCCAGCGGAAGAAGGGACAAGTGGTTCTCGACCAGATACGGACAGTGGACAAGGCGCGCCTCGCCAAGCATCTCGGGCGCCTGCCGGAGCCGCGTTGTCGCGTGGTCGCCGACGTTCTTCAGCAGATGTTCGCCTACGAATAATCGCGCGAACAATGCAGACGTGAGCCAACGGCTACGCCACGTCCGACAGGGTCATGGCTGATGGAACCCCCAGCCTCGCTCCCCGTACAACGCGCAGACCGCACCAATCAGCGCGTTCGCCTGCGACAAGCTGAATACCTCCGGCTCAAAGCCGCCCGACCAATCCAACATGTCCCGGTGTTCCGGATGGTCGGCATCGGCCAGCGCATCCAGAAACTCCGGATAGCGGTAGACGCCTCCGCAATCCTCCGGGGGACATGCGCGCTCGCCGGCGACACATCGAGCCATATGGCGCGCGGAGGCGGGAGCGGAAATATCTTCGACCGTGACAAGGTGCTTCCAGTTGTCGCCGAAATCGTAGACGTAGAGGAACTCCATTCCCTTGGAGAGGATCGCCCCCAGCGTTTGCTTCCGCTCGTCCGCATATCCGTCCTCCGGCCCGAGCTTGTCGTTCTCCGGCACCTCGAAGCGCTTTCCCTCGATCTCGAACATGTGCAGGTGGTAGTCCTGCCAGCCCATGGCCCCTTGCAGGACGGCATGAAGTTCCCGCAGCGTCAGCGTGCCCGGAACAATGATGCGACGCCAGATTTCCGGCTCGATGCCAATTACCTGAACCTTGATCTGAAACGCCGCATTCGCGGCGGTGCGGTTTCTCTTGATGGGCATGCACTGCTCCCCTTTTCTTGTCGTCGTCAATCCTGCCGGCTGTTTCGGAATCTGCGATGCTGATGCCGCGCGACAGGATGCTCACTTATCGAACAAACTCAGGTCGAGCCCGAACGCCCTGCCTCGTTCGCGTTTGCGCTCCCGTTCAAGCCGCCGCTCCTTCGCCACGCGCCAGGCGCGATGCAGCTGCTCGCGCCGCTCGTCCGACAGGCGGCTGCGCTCGATGGCCTTCTCTGTCACGCGCGACAACGCCCGCGCCCGCGCCTTGATCTTCTCCAGCATGGTCTCACGCAGCACCTGCGGCGTGCCGGCGATCTGCTGTAGCATCTCATAGTCGCGGATGGCCTGCTTGATTCGCCGCCGTCCCTGCTCGATTTCCGAGCGCGTGTGCTCCAGCCGGTTCTTCGCGTCCCGCCACCGGCGCCGGCGTTCGATGATGTAGCGGTAGTAGCGTTTTGCCTCCTTGCGATCGGCCGTCCGCGTGTCGCCCAGCCGCATGCCGCGCACCGCGCCGAGAATGAAGGGGTCCTTCTCGATCATCCGCTCGGCGTCGCGGATACCGAACTTCTCCTCCAGGTCATCCCAGACCGCGCGGGCCTTGGCGGCGTCCCGGTAGACCTTGCCCAGGATGTCGTCGAGGCTGCGGTCGCGCTTCTGAAGCCATGCTTCGTCGCGGGGCACCTGCTTCTCGGCGAAGGATTGCTGACGCTCGGCATAGCGCACCTTGCCGGCGGCCGACCGATAGGACGCTTCGATCTGACCCCAGTAGCGGAAGTCCATGTCGGCCTCGTCGAACCGCCGCACGGCCGCCTCGCCCGGATCACGGTCGGGTTCCTCGGCGAACATGCCCTCCACCGTCCGCCGATCGCGCGGCGCCATGCCCGACGTATCCGGGGTCGGCTCCTCCTTGCCCCGCTCCCGCTGCGCCACGCGCGCGGCCTGACGCGCCATGTGGTCGTCGAAGCTCTCCGCGAAGCGTTCCTCCAGGGCATGGAAGCGCACGCCCTTGCCCATGTCGGAGAGCTTGGCGAAGCGCTCGCCGTCGGTGAGGATCAGCCCCTGCCCCTTGCGCTCCAGGGTGACGCCCTTGTCGGCGAGCCGCTGGGCCAGGTCGTCCCAATCGCGGGCGCGGATGAAGTCGTCCCTCAGGCGGCGGCGCAGGTCGGCGATGTCGTCCTTGGCGAAGGGGATCTGCGCTTCGCGCTGCTCCCGCCGCGCCTGCCAGTATTCGGCGTCGGAGACGGTGGGGCCGAAGTCCTCCACCACGTCGCGGCCGAACTCGCGCTCGTACTCGCGATTGCGCAGGATGTTGAGGCCGTGCTCCCGCGCCAGCTCCTGCACGATGCCGGTCAGCCGCCGCCCGTCCTGGTGCCGGTCATAGGCGATGTGCTTCTCGGGATGCACCCGGTTCACCAGAAAATGCAGGTGGGGGTGATCGGTGTCGCGGTGGCTGTAGACGAGGAGTTGATGCTCCGTCAGGCCCATCCGCTCGATGACCTGCTGCGCGACCTTCCGCTTCAGCTCCGGCGTCACCTTCCCGACCGCCGCGTCCTTGGGGTCGAAGGTGATCATGAAGTGGTAGGCCGGCTGCTTGCAGCGGACCGACTTCGCCGCCGTCGCGTCCATGACGGTCGCCGCCGCACGCGGGTCGTCGGTGAAGAGGTTGCGCGTCTCGACGAACTCCACCCGGTCCGGCGACAGCCCCTTGATCTGGCCAGCGAGATAGAGTGCCGAGCCTCGGAAGCTCTCCGGCTGACGGGCGGGCACCTTAAAGCGCATCGCTGCCCTCCGGGCTGCCGCGCTCGCCCCCCGGCTCCCGCCCCTTCGGTCTCTTGCCGACGGCCTTGTGGATCGGCGCGAGCACGTCCTTCAGGATGGTCAGCGCCTCGTCGCGTTCCTCGTCGTCGATGTCTTTCCCCGAGTTGGCGCGGCGGGCGAGGCTGTTGATCAGGTGGCCGATGCCGTTGACCGCCTCGACGTGGGACATGAGGATCGGCGCCAGGTCGGCACGGTCGGTCAGGCGCTCGACCATCTCCTTGCCCACATAGACCGCCCACGGCCGGTAGGTCTCATCCCCGGTGGCGTCTTCGAGCTGGGCGAGGTTGTTGGCAATCCGCCCCAGCTCGTAGAACACGTCCTCGATGGCTTTCGCCTTTGCCGGCTTGGCCCGGGGCTTCCGGCCCATTGCTGTCTCCCGGACATAGTCCGCGAAAGTGACGCCGGCCTCGACGGCGCGCTGCTGGATGGCGCGCTGCTCGGCGCGGGTCAGACGGATGCGGGCGACGACGGAGCGACGATCCTCGGGGGCTTTGGGTCTGCGTCCTGCCATGCCGCTGCCTCCCCGTTCAACGGTCCCGGGAGGGGAGGATCAGGGTGCCGTGACTCTCCCTCCCTTGAGGCCGCAGGGCCGAATGGCGAGGCAAGATGGCGACGCTTGAGACCCCGTCAGGGGGTCGAATGCGGAGCCTGTTGGGCGAAAAACAATGCCGTCGGTCGTCCCCGTCAGGGGCGAGCGGAGGGGCTGGCCGCAGGCCGCCCGTCAGGCATTTTTGTAGACCAACATCCATCTTGCCTCCCCCCTGTGACACGAAAACCCTCCCCCACTTATGGGGTCGGTCCACAGGGCGGAGTGGATTCGGACTGACAGGTCAGACACTTAATGCCAATGATGGACAACGCAATACTAACCGCAATCGCCCTGATCCACAAGCCTCAACACCTGCCAACGGCCACCAACAACATCCGCCGCCGGAAACAGGCACAGCGCCAGCGGGCGGTCGGCGGCGCGGCAGCGCCGTCACGACCCGCCCGAAAGATGCCGAAGGACAGGCATGCGAGAGAAGCCCCGCCGGGATACCCGACGGGGCTGGGTGCGCGGTCGCGGTCGGGTCAGGCCGCCAGCGGCCGACCCTCGTGACGCCGCAGGTCCATCAGGGCGATGGCGCAGCCGATCGGGCTCAGGCCCCGGTCGTAGGCGCGCACGATGTCGGCGTACTGGTCCTCGTCGATGTCGTCGCCGGTCTCCAGCAGGTAGTTGTCCTCGACCTCGATGACGTACTCGTCCCAGGTCAGGTCCAGAAAGCTGTCGGTGGTGTTCAGTCGGTTCATGGTCTTTCCTCCTTCCGTTGTCCTGGCCGCGACCGCGGCCTTCCATGGGCGACGAAAGGCGGCGGCAGAGGCGACCAGCCGCACCCGCAGGGCCGGAACGAAGTGGAGGACGGCGAGGCCCGTCTTTCTTGGCGCGAAGCGACCGCGAGGAATGGCCGAAGGCCAGGGGAAGAAAGTCGGGCACAAGCCGTTGCGGCGGGCGCCGCCGGCGCCACGTTCGCCCAGGTCAGGAAGGCCCGCCGGTCACGGCCAGAGGAAGGATGGAAAGGCCCCGGCTGAACACGCTGGCTGTCTCGCAGACTGACATGCCGGACGGCGGCATCGGGCTCCGGGCACCTGCCGGGCACGGCGACGATCAGCGGGAGCCAGCTATCCCTTCGACCCGCGCACCGAGGCTGTGCCGGTGCGTATGCTCCGGCCTGTTCGGCGGTGACTAATGGCGTCCGCCAGCCAACCCTGCACGACAGAAGCCGCCCGTCGCCGGGCGGCTTCGTCGATGGTGCCAGAGGCTCACCACCACGATGTGTAGAACACCGTCTTCCCTTCGGCGATGGCCGCGCGTGCCTTGGCGATGAAGTCGAGGTCGAGCTCGATCTCATCGGGGCGCGTGGTGCCGAAAAAGAAGCCTTCGGTGAAGGGAAGCGCATCCGCGCGGATGGCGGCTTCAAGCCGGTCGAGGTCGTCGGCAGTCAACGCGACGTTGACGCAGTTGAAGGTGTCGTCCTGACCGCCTTTCTCGCGGTAAAGGCGCTCCATCCAACCATGCAGGTTGGGGTGCTTCCGCCAGTAAGCGAGTTCGGTGGCGGTCTTGGCGGTGAAGTCCACCTCGGCCTCGACGGGTTCGGCGGTGGTGAAGGCGTACATATCCAGTCCCATGATGATCTCCTTTCGGTCGTTGGTTGCGCGTCCTGACGGACGCGACCGAAAAGGCGGGCGGCATGAGCCGCCGCCGTCCTGACCAACACGGGCGGGCTTGCCCGCTGGCGCGGGCAGGTCATGGACGGCAAGGCGCCGTCCGCTACGAACGCGAACATCCGAAGGGCGGGCAACGGACCGGAAGGGGTCGGGACTGGATGCGTTCGCCCCGCCGCAGCACGGCGACCAGGCACGAAAAAGCCCCCGTCACCCGAAGCGACGGGGGCGGTTGCTGGAAGCCTCAATCGAGGCGGATTTCGAGCTGGCCCTCGCCAGCCCAAGGGCGCTCGGTGATGAGGTAGCCGAGACGGTTGACCAGATGGAAGCCCGACAGAAGGTAGAGGCCGTCGTCGTCATCACTGCTGACGAGCGTCCAGACGCGGGCCGGGTCGGCGGCCTTCACGGCATCGAGTTCGGGGCCGAAGGTCTCGAACATCGCACCGTCGAAGGGCGCATCCGTTCGGATGGTGTTCCGAACAGGGCGATAGGCAGCCAGCCAGTCGTCGTAGCTGACGGCAGATGCGGGCGGCGCCGGTTCGGGGTCGGCCGCCTCGCGGGCAAGCTCCTGAAGGGCGAGCTTGAAGCCGGTCGCGATGCCGTCGGCCTCCTTCCACGCATCCCAGTCGTCGGGATCGTCGGTGTCCTCGGCGGTCGCGAGGCGGTGGTCGGCGTCCTCGGAGAGGCGCGCAGCCTCGGCGTGCAGGCGTTGGATATGGATGTCGGTCAAAGTGATCATGATGAAAATCGTCCATTCGTTAAATCGTTAAACTGTCGGGGTAGGCAGTGCCGCCCGCCGTGGGGCGGGCGGCGTCGCCTGCGGTCAGCGGCTCCAGATGAGGGCGAAGCCCTTGTCCTGCTGCTCGACCAGGTTGGCGTAGATCGGGGCGACGAAGCTCGGGTCGTCCAGCTTGACTGAGATGTACTCGTTGCCGCCCTTGCTGGTGCGGTGCCAGGCCGCGCCGATCTCGACGGTGCCCGCCTTGACGCGGAAGTCGGGGGCGGAGTCGTTGGTCTTCTCGACGCCGGTGATCGCGACCTTGGTGGCCTTGAGGCCGAGGGTCTGGATGGTGCCGGTGAAGCCGCTGTCGGTCTTGGTGAAGGTGCCGATGGTTGCCATGATGAAAGTCTCCTTGCGTTTGGTTCTGGCGGTCGCGCCCATCGCGACCTTTCCATGGCCCATGACAGAGACCGTCGAAGCACGGCCCCGCACCCGAAGGGCGGAACGAAGTGGGAGACGGCACGCGGGCTGTTTCTTGATGCGCGAAGCGCCCGCGAGGAATGCGGCGAAGCCGCAGGGGAAGAAACCGACCGCGCGCCGTTGCGGGGACGGGCGACGGGCTCAGATGTGGCCATGACAGGAAAGGACGCAGATGGGTGGCTGACCGACCCAAACAGTCAAGAAGCTCAACCTTGGCGACATCCGCCGCCCTTCACCCGACAAAGCGGCGCGGTGGCATTAGATCCCGCTGGCCGATGTCGACCGGTCGCGTTCATTGGGAATGTCGGCAAGTCCACCCGCTCCCGTCACGAAGCCCAAGGCGGGATGAATCGGCGAAGCGCCCGGCGCACCTGCATTGGCACGGCGCACGCAGTGCACGTTCAGAGCCGAATCGATCAATCTTCGACGCATCGGCATCCCAAAGTCGTGCGGGCAGGGAGTTTGTTCATGGTCGATGTAATTGAGTGCAGGTGAAGGATAAATTTCTGCAAAGAGCCATTTTATACTTGAATAACGATACATCGATGACCAGAACACCTATGCAGTATGCGAAACATCGGCTGAGTAAGCCTCACCTTTTGTGATCCTGATGCGCCTCCAATTGGGCGCAAGGCGTGTTTCGGCTGCAAAAAGACCCCCAGTCCAATGAGAGGACCCGCCCGCTGAAATGCGGTCGGTCGATGCACGATGTTCATGGAAATGTCTTTCCTTATCCTCACTGGCCTTGCCGCGATCGCAAGCCTCGTCGTTCTTCGAAGCCCCAGCCTCTTCATCGTAAACGCCCTGCTGGCGCTGTGGTGGGCAATCGGAATGCTCTGATCTTCCCCTTCCCCCGCCAAGACTTTTCTTGTCATTTTGATCCATCGCTCAATGAGCGACCCGCATGGATTGACGATGATGCGAGATTTGAGAACTCATGCAATCTATGTCGCCGTAACGCTCTTGCTGATGACGGCCTTCCTTTCGTTCTGCGGCGTTCTCGCCTGGCTGATCGGTGACCCGGCGCAGGCCATGAAAGTGGTTCTGACCGCTCCCCTGCTCCTGGCCCTCGCCGTGGTCCCCGTACTGTGGGCCTCGGCGTGTCATGCCGCATGCCGAACCTTGCCCAAGGCAGACGAGTACGACGAGTGCCGTGAAGGTGAACTCTTCACCTGGACAACAAGCCTCGCGATTCTGATCCTCGTCGGCGGCGTCGGCGGCGTCATCGGTGGAAAGCTCGGCTGTGTCGCCGCACTGTGGGTCGGCGCTATCACGCTCCCGCAATTGATGCTCCGGTCCGTCAGGCACATCTATGGTCTGCTGGAAGAAATCCGGCTGATGGCGGAAAGCCACCGCGACAAATGAGCCTGAGCGAACGAAGACGCCCCTCCCGCGGAAGCAGGAGGGGCTGTTGCTTTGACCGGGATGCCGGCACGAAAGTTTTGAGATTGCTTCCTGTATGCGTGGTAGCCGAGAAGTCCGGAAACGCCTCGCCAGCCATCTCGTTTTACGAAGGCGTCAAGGTTACAGCGTCGTTGGCGTTCAATTTTTTGTCACGCTCCACGTATCAATGACGTTCTTATTTCTCAACATCCGTGCGCGCGGCAAATTCGGCTGCCAAGCTGCTTGCCTTCCGCAAGGTGTCAACAACCTCTTCGGCAGTGCGACCTTCGCGGTCGTTCCAGTCCATCAGGTTTCTTCCCCAGTAGGGCACGTCGAGTTCATCGCCATCGATCTCCTCTGGCTCACGCGGAACACCGATAACGCGACTGACGGCCTCGCGGGCATAGTTGAAATCGACAATCGAGTACTCACCAGTCCGAAACGCGGCTTCGAGTCCGGTCGCGAGGCAGTGCTCCTCCACTGCCAACGGCTCCTTTTGTTGGAGACCCTTTTCTTCGATCAGCAGAGCGGCATTTCTTAAAATTTCAGAGGCTGAAGTCCACGGCAATTTATTCATGAAATAAATATCCAACTTTTAATTACGTATTGACTTTATTTATTATAAGAACTACATAACATTAACATCATATTTACTTTTATCGCAATAATTACCTCATTTCAGTTTTGACCTCCCGTCACGAAGGCGATGACTGCATCGACGCAGCATCGGCACGACATTGTCAACACCAACGAAACAGGACGCGCTTGCCGCGCTCGACCTTTTGCGCGCTTTCCTCGAAGGTGCCGACAGTTCACCACAAGCCTCCCTCGACACGCCGACCTACTTCGATTTCAACGACGGACACGGCCTGGTTCTGGCTCATCGCCACAAGAACCCGGACGGCTCAACCGGTGGCTGGGTAGCCAACTCTGCGGTTGTTTCCTCCTCGGCCTATGTTGGGGTCGACGCCTGGGTCTTCGGGAATGCCAGGATTGAGGGGTTCGCCAAAGTCCATGGCTTTGCGAAGGTCTACGGCGACGCTCGCATCCGCGACAGCGCTCAGATCTTTGGCCACGCCAAGGTTTTCTGGAAGGCCGATGTCAGTGGCTACGCCAAAGTCTTCGGCGACGCCGAGGTCCATGGCAACGCCAAGGTATTCGGCCACGCCAAGGTATTCGGCGACACCGAGGTCAGGGGAAATGCCGAGATTTTCGGCATCGCCGAAATTAGCGGCAGCGCCATGGTCTACGACAACGCCAAGATCGGCGGCAAGGCCGAGATCCACGGCTACGCCGAGGTCTACGGCGACGCCAAGATCGGCGGCAACGCCTTGGTCAGCGACATCGCCAAGGTCGGCGGCAACGCCGAGGTTGGTGGCTACACTCGAATCACGACCGGCACCACCTTGTCCGGTCTCCATGAATAGCGACAACCCCTCCCGCAAGTGCGGGAGGGGTTTTTCAGTTGGCGGTTGGCGACATTCTCTATGACTTGCGCGAACTGGCGAAGATGAACCGCAACATGAAGCGCGCCAGCAATACGACATAGAACAGCCCGACAGCCGCGAACGGGCCGACGAACAGCACCGCCACGAAGGCGTCGGCGCTGCCGGTGCTGGTGCTGACGAAAGCGGCCAGGACGATGACCGCGAGGGTGACGATGATGGGCATGACGAACTCCCAATGACGAATTGACGAAAGAACGAAAGGAAGCCCGCCCCAAAGGGCGGGCTTCCTCGAACGATCAGGCTGCCTCCTGCCCGTAGCCGTCCTCGTCGGCCTCGATGTCGGACGGGTTGGCATCGTCGTCGTGTTCGTCCGCCTCGATGTCGGCATCCTGCTCGGCGGGCGCATCCGCCGTGACGGCGGGGAACAGCATGGCTTCGGGCAGCCAGTTCCGGCCCCGCTCCCGCAGGTCGGCTGGCAAGGTCGCGTCATCCTCGGCGCAGCGCTGGAAGTGCTTGGCCAGCGCATCCGCCAGCTTGCCCTTGGTGTAGTCCTTGAGTTTGCCAAGGCGGGACACCGCGCCGCTCTCGCGGGCGATGGCTTCCAAGTGCTCTTTGCGGCGGCGATAGAGGAAGTCCTCGTCGGGCACCCAGCGGTCGCGCATGTCCACGCCCAAATCGACGGCCACCTGATTGAACAGACTGTCGGTGGTGTCGAGCGCCTCCATGCTCTCCTGCCCGAAGGCCATCGCCGTCAGCAGCAAGTGAAGCTGCTCAAGCTCGGCATCGGTCAGTTCCTTCACGACGGAATAGAGCGGCACGGCGTTCTTGTCGTCGCCCAGCAGCACATCCCATGCGCCACGGCTGGGGCGGGCGTAAGGGTGCCGCTTGCCGTTCTCCAATCCCAGCGCCGCGACGAACTCCTGCGCCGTCCGTTCCACGGCGCTGTAGCTGACGGGCGGTTTGTCGCTCGTGCAGAAATACGCCAGCGCAGGGTGGGCATCCACCGCGATGCGCCCGTGATAGCGGATACCCCGCATCATCTGGATGACGGCGACTTCCTTGGCCTTGCGGGCATCGGCCAGCAGGGCTTCCATCACGGCCATGCTCTTGTGGGCGGCGACCATTCGCACCACAGGCCTGGTATATTCGGGCTGCGGCTTCGGGGCGCTCGGCGCTTCCGCCGTTTCCTCGGCCACGCTCGGACGCACGTCGCGGCGGACAAGCCCTTCGCGCACCTCGACCCGACCGCTCGGGGTGAAGTGGATGACCACGCCGCCCGCCTCGCCGTCCTCGGTGTCGGCCTCGCGGTACTGCCACCATGGGGCATAGCTTTCGGTCAGCACCTCGACGAAGGCCGCGCCCGCCTCGCGGTGATGTTCGGCCAGCGCCTCCACCGCTTGGCCCTGCAAGCGGTGGAACTGCTCGGCATCGTCAAAGAAGGTGTTGTCGTCGTCGGCGAACAGGTCGGCGGTGATGGTGCCGTCGTACTGCTCCATCGGAAAGATGGCCAGCGACACGGCGGGCTTTTCGCCCGTGAGCATTACGCGCACATCGTCGGCGTCGTAATGATAGCCCTGCTCCAGCCGCTCGATGAGGGCGCGTTGCTGGTCGTGGGTGGCCAGTGTCATCGCCTCGGCAACCGACAGGGAGAACTCCCCCTCCCGCACAAGCGCCTTGGCCTCGTCGCAGAGGCTGGCCAGCGCCACGCGGCGCTTGACGGTCAGCACCGACACGCCCGCCTTGGCGGCCACGTCCTCAAGGCTGGCGCCCTCGCCCAACAGGGTCGCGAACGCCTCGGCCTCATCCATCGGGGCAAGCTGCTCCCGCTGGATATTCTCGACGGTAGCCAGCCGCAGCGCGTCGGCCTCCGACAGACCGCCGCGCACTTCGACGGGCACGGGATGGTCTTTGCCGATGTCGCCGCGCTCGGCCAACAGCGACAGGGCGCGATAGCGCCGTTCGCCCGACACGATGCGGAACCTCCGCCCGTCCTTGCGGACGACAAGGTTCTGCAGAAGGCCGTCGGCCTTGATGGATGCGGCCAGCCCGTCAAGGGCAGCGGCGTCCATGCTGCGGCGCGGGTTCTGCCATTCGGCAACGGCAAGTTTGTTCAGGGGGATGGTTTGGATGGTCATGGTGTTCGTCCTTTCGTGATTTCGTTAAATCGTGCCCGCCCCGTCACCGAAGCGGGCGGGTTGGTCAGGCGCGGATGCAGCCGTGTTGGCGGGCTTCGTCGGCGTAGGCCGTCAGGCTCTTGGTCGCCTTGAAGTGCTCGTCGCGCTCGATGGTGAGGCCACCGGGGCCACGGATGGCGGCAATCTCCGACAGCCGCACACAGCCCAACTCGGGGCTGCCCATGCCCAAATCGCAGAGTCCGAAGGCGATGTCCTCGTCCTCGGGGTCGAGTTCGGACAGCAGCCACGTCGCCGCGCCCCAAGGGCAGAACAGCTTGACCACAGGCCAGAAGTCGTGGGTATCATCGTCCGCGTCGATGCGCGCGGCGTTTTCCCGCCCCTTGGCAAGCATCCGGGCGCGTTGCCCCTCGGTCAGCAGCGCGGCAGCGCCGCCTAGGGTCGTCGTCGTGTCGTTCATTCTCTTAGTCCTCCGTGCAGTCGTTACAGGCGGCACAGGGCACACACGCCCCGCGCCTGAACCTCTGCCCAGCGGCGAGCGACGACAGGAGAACCAGTGAAAATCAGGGAGAACAGTCGGCCTGGCGGCGTCGCGCCGACATCCGACGGGCTCCAAGAGAGCCGCCCCGAAGGGGTGCAATCCGGCCAACACGGGAGGGCAGCTTGCTGCCCGAATGGAGCGGGCGGGCCGGACGGCGACCTTGGGCAAGCCCGTCGGGGTCGGCACAAGCTGGACAGAGAGGTTCCGCGCGAAGCGCGAAGAACGGAATCAACGTCGGCCCAAAGGGCCGTCCGCTGCCGCCGCACGGGGTAGCGTCAGCGCGGGTCCCGGTGCGGCGGAAACAGAAAAGCCGCCCCGAAGGGCGGCTCCCGATCAGATGATCAGGTCGTTATTGAGCAGGAGGTCGATGAGGATCTTGCTCAGCGAGTCCGCCTCATGCAGCTCGATGAAGTCGAGCCATCGATCGGTCGATTTTCCCTTCGCAACGAACTTGGCGATGGTTATCGGGTCGGAACCGTAGATCATGCGGCAAGCCTTCAGATAGGCCGCCGTTGCAGAGACCGCGCATGGTTCACGACCTTTATGCCCCCGGCCGAAAGTAACCGCATCGAAGGCATGCAGGCGGCCGGCATCGTGCGTCGGCGAGCCCTTGTAGCCGAGAAACGGTTCAGCCAAGTCCGCGACCTGTCGGCCGTAGGCGTGAAGGATCGGGATGCACTGCTCGTTTTTCGAGAGATGATTGAGGGTCGCCAGGAGACCTGGCCCTTTTCGTACGCCGACTGGCGTCCAGTCGAACAACCAAGCCGACAGGAACTGCCGGAGGTCATTCTTGGGGTCGTCTGCGAGCCGAAAGAATTGGGAGAGTTCCGTCATGATGAAAGCCTCGCCGAGGCGAGGTCCCTGAGTTTGGATTACGGGGGTCATGACCAAGCGGCGCCAATGATCGCGCGACGGCAACGTTCGGCGTTGAAGCGGTATCAAGATGGTTCGGTCACATAGCCCTATGGGCGCGCGCGCAAGCGCTCCGCCTGACGGGGCGTTGCGGGGTGGAATCCCGCTCGAAAGGGGTGTGCCGAAGACCGCAGGGCTGAGGCCAGGGGAAAGACGTTTCCCCTCAGCATCCATGCGCCAATTGAATGAGATCGTGCCTGCCTGCGAACCTTTGTCGCGCCGCCAGGCCGCGCCGATCAGTAAGTGCCAGGTGTGAACTTGCGAGGGTTTCCGCTCCCGTAAGCGTAGACAATCAGCGCGGCGTGTATATCGCGTCCCCGTCGCCGCGCTTCTTTGAGGGCCTCGTCATAAGTACCGAACTCCAGATTGACGATCGGATTTGTGCACCTTACTGCCCATACGACGTCGTTTGGGCTCTTCCGGCATACGACGACAACTGTTTCAGTTTCGGCATTTTTCAGCGAGTTCATCAGCAGCCACCATCTGCACCACCGGCACCGCCAGAGCCACCGGAACCAGAACCACCGCCTCCTCCTCCTCCTCCGCCACCGCCACTGCCGCCATCTCCACCGCCACCGGAGCCACCGCCGCCATCCCCGCCGCCACCATCGTCGCCCCAACCGCCATCGTCACCAGTGTATGTCTGTCGTAAGCGTCCGAATCTCCCCATTGAATTACCGGGTTTTGTCCCGGGTTGGTTTTTGCGATTCTTGCCTTTTTGAGGCGAGGAGAGCGCGATGGCGGTACGTGTTGTTGAGGCCGAGAG
>Ga0008838_100916_pt1 | contig 18114 bp, 14 predicted proteins | sample HotLakConUCCSL28_FD_62212 | JGI IMG/M metagenome (GOLD analysis project Ga0008838, IMG submission 62212) | Hypersaline microbial mat communities from Hot Lake, Washington, USA - Hot Lake Consortium UCC-SL28 (Hybrid Assembly) | ecosystem: Environmental > Aquatic > Thermal springs > Hot (42-90C) ...
GGGGCGGTAGGGGCAAAGGGCCCGTGCGGCGAGGGTCCGGGCGGCGGCGGTGCGGGCGGGGCGATTGATAGCGATGACAGCCGCACTTCCGGGGGCGATGGCGGCCTCGGCCAGGCCATCGGCGGAACCGATCGTGCGGCACCGGGGGGTGACGGCGCGGGACCGGGCAACGGCGCCGGGGGCGGCTGGGACAAACCCTGGGATCGCGGCGCGGGCGGCGGCGGTGGCGGCGGCGGTGCCGGCGCATCCGCAGCCAATGGCGGCAATGGCGGCCCCGGCGGGGGTCCGGGTGGCGGCGGCGGCGGTGGCGGCGGAACCCGCAACAACACCACATCCGGCGCTGGCGGCGATGGCGCTGATGGCGAGGTGCGGGTCTGCGTCCTTGGGTGACGGGCCGAAGGCCCGGTCAATCCGCCGCCTGTGTCTTCGATGACTCGCCCACCACGACGATATGCACCCGGCGCGGCCCATGGGCGCCGAGCAGGATGGTCTGCTCGATATCGCCCGAGCGAGACGGACCGGTGATGTAATTCACTGTGCGCGGCATCACGCCCTTGCCGTAGGTCGTGCGCAGCCTTTCCCACATGGTCTCGTAATCTCCTTCGATCTCGGCGGCATCGACCACGACGATGTGATTGTCGGGCAGAAGATTGAGGGTGGAGGGGTTGTCCGCGCCCGAGACCATTACCAGCGTACCAGTCTCGGCCACGCCGCCATAGGCGTGGCTGACCGCGTTGAGATCCGAGCCGTCGCTGACGCCGTGTTTCAGCGAGAGGCTGGTTTCGCCCCAGGGCATCCCGGCAAGGCGCGGGTCGGCGCCCATACGCAATTCCGCCGGCAGATTGTGTTCGCGCAGATACGAGGCGATTGCCTCGGGAACCTGCGCGCGATCGGCGACGCGTGCAACGCTCGCCTGCACGCTCTCGGCCTGTTCCGTGAACAGCGCGATACGTGCCTCGCCGCTGACCTGGCCGCGTTCCGGAACAAGCCCTTTCGGTGTATGAGCGAGCCGCTCTTCCACGGTGCTGCGCCGGGTGCGCTCGTCACCGCGCACGCCGAGCGAGCGGCGAATATTGCCGAAAATCTCCTCCCGCGCCGCCATCACGCCGCTTCCTTGCCGGAATGCGTCTGTTTGCGCACACGCTGTTCCTTCTGCCAGAGCTGCTGGAAGGTCTCACCCTGTGGCGCCGGAAAATCGCGATATTGCGTCCAGCCGCCTGCAAAGGGCAGACGCGAGAAACGGCCCTTGCGCTGGCCCTTGATCCGTCCCAGCCAGCCGAGCGTGCCCATGGCGAGGCGGGTGGTGAAACGGTACAGCGAAGGACGTTTGGCGAAATAGCCCCAGAAGCTCAGGCCGGCCCGAACCGTCGCCGGCGAGAGATGGCGTTCAAATTCGCGCTCGCGCCAGTGCCGCATCATTTTCGGTAACGGAATTCGCACTGGGCAGACGCTCTCGCAGCGCCCGCAGAAAGTCGAGGCGTTCGGCAGGTGTCCGCCCTTGTCGACGCCGATCAGCGAGGGGGTCAACACTGCACCCATCGGGCCGGGATAGACCCAGCCATAGGCGTGTCCACCCACCGCGTGATAGACCGGGCAATGATTCATGCAGGCGCCACAGCGGATGCAGCGCAGCATCTCCTGGAAGCTGGTGCCGAGCATTGACGAGCGCCCGTTATCGAGGATCACCACATGGTAATTCTCGGGACCGTCAACATCTCCCGGGCGGCGCGGGCCGGTGGAGAAGGTGGTATAGACGCTCAGGTCCTGACCGGTGGCTGAGCGCGCGAGGACACGGAGCAACTGGGCGACGTCATCAAGGGTCGGGATGATCTTCTCGATCGAGGCCAGCACGATATGGGTCTTCGGCAATGTCTGCGTCAGATCGCCGTTGCCCTCATTGGTGACGATTATCGAGCTGCCGGTCTCCGCAACCAGGAAATTTGCGCCCGTAATGCCGACATCCGCCGCAAGGAAACGCTCTCGCAAAACGGAACGAGCCTCGGTCAGAAGCTGCACCGGCTGTGACAGGTCACGGTCGGTTTCCAGATGTTTGTGAACGCGCCGGAAATCCGATTCGACCTGTGTGGCGTTGAGATGCACCGCAGGCGCAATGATATGCGACGGCATCTCGTTGCGCAGCTGGATGATGTATTCGCCGAGATCGGTCTCCACCGGTTCCATGCCGGCGGCTTCGAGATAGGCGTTGATGCCGATCTCTTCGGCGACCATCGACTTTCCCTTGGTCACCGTCTTCGCGCCCTGGCCCTTGCAGATATCAAGGATGACCTTGCGCGCTTCTTCAGCGTCGCGGGCAAAATGGACGTGACCGCCCGATTCCCTGACCTTCTCCTCGTAGCGCTCCAGATAGAGATCCAGATGCGCGAGAGTGTGATCCTTGATGTCACGCGCGGAATCGCGCATCGCCTCGAATTCAGGCAGGCGATCGGCTGCGGCGCGGCGCTTCTCGATGAAGCCCTTCTTGACGTTTCCCAGGGCGCGCTGCAGCTGCGTGTCGGCAAGCGCCTTCTTGGCATTTGCCTTGAATTGCGGTGATGTCGGGTGAACACTCATCCCAGCCTCGGCTCCTCATGAACGGACCTGCCTGCCCGGCAAACCCTTTCATGGCAACCTAAAGCCCACCGCCGCACGGTGCAATGGCGCATTCCTGCCGGGTCGACCCCGTAACGTCGCAGCTCTCAGGAGAGCATGCTGCGTTTGTGTTCGACCATGGCCTGAAGCATGCGCACGGCCAGTCGCCGCTGGCCCTCGTCGAGCAATGACGCGACGTTTACAACGTCGAGGACATGGTTTTCCTTGAGGAGATAGAGTGCCCGCCATTCCTCCGGTGTCAGGCGCGGCGCCTTGTTCGCGTGCTTGCCGTTATCTTTGGCGCCGTTTGTCGCCTCGAGATTATCGCTGATTTTGCCCATCGTTCTTCCAACCCTGACAATGCTGTTCCTGTGGAGGCTTGCTTGAAAACTCCATGAACGCGATGACACTGGAACGCTGTGATACCGGGGAACTCGACACTGCACGGTGGTTTCCTGCGCGATGGGGAGCGGTTTCCGACGAGGCGAAGACAATCGAGTGGACCGGTTTGCGGAGCATGTCCGCCTCCCGCACTTGCTCGGATTCTGCACGCATCATCAGGCCCATATTCCCATCGCTTATTCTTATATTACTAATTATTATGTCGCCTCAAACTCGTCTCGAGGTTGTTTTGAGATGTCATCATGCAGATATTATCAAATATTAAACAGGTCAACCAATCCTGCCGAAATCCGACGTTATTGGGGTTTAAAGCGAACATTTGTTGCGTTTCACAAAGAGCGATGCTTATCAAAAATATTTTATAAGATTTTATTGCAATTTAAAAATGTATATTTTTTCTTCAAGTTGTCTGTGGGTGATGGTTATAGATATCTGGTTGATTCGTTTCAGCCCGTCAGTCCCCCAGCGACACTGCGCGCGGCGTTGCTGCGGTAGGATAGGCTTTCCGCAACGTGAAGCCGCCGCACGCAATCCTCCCCATCCAGATCGGCGAGTGTTCGGGCCACCTTGAGAATGCGGTGAAATCCGCGCGCGGACAGGCGCATGGCGTCAGCTGCTTCACGCAAGAGACGCATGCCTTCGGCGTCCGGGCGCGCGATGTCGTCCAGGATAGCTGCCGGGCATGCTGCATTGGTCGTGATATGCTCCAGCCCCTGGGCCGCGTAACGTTCCAGCTGGGCATGGCGCGCCTTTGCCACCCGCGCTGCGACATCGGCGGAGCCTTCGCGCGCCGGTGGCAGCATCAGATCCGACGCCGTCACACCGGGCACATCGATCACGAGATCGATACGATCGATCATCGGGCCGGATATGCGCGATTGATATTGCGCCATGCAGCGCTCGTTCGGACCGCGCCGGCAGGCGAAACCAGGCTCCGTCGCCTGTCCGCAACGGCAGGGATTCATCGCCGCAACGAGCTGGAAGCGGGCCGGATAGGTGACGCGGTGGTTCGCGCGCGCGATCAGCACCTCCCCCGTCTCGAGAGGCTGGCGCAGACCGTCGAGCACCTGCGGCTGAAATTCCGGCAACTCGTCGAGGAAGAGCACCCCGTGATGGGCGAGCGAGACCTCGCCGGGCCGTGCACTCGCACCGCCCCCGACCAGCGAGGGCATCGATGCGGAATGATGCGGCGCACGAAACGGCCGGCGATCGCTCAGCTTGCCTTCCGCGATCAGGCCAGCGACGGACTGGATCATCGAGACTTCCAGCAATTCGCGCGGCAGGAGGGGCGGCAGGATCGAGGGCAGGCGCTGCGCCAGCATCGACTTTCCCGCCCCTGGCGGGCCGCTCATCAGCATATTGACGTCGTGGAGACCCCATCATATTCTAAAAGAGGAGGAGCACAGCACCAATGTCCAAGGCCTATTCGTACCTTCGGTTCTCGACACCCGATCAAATGCGCGGCGACAGCTTCCGCCGTCAAGCCGTGCTGGCGCGGGAATATGCCGCCAAGCACGGGCTGCAACTGGACGAGAACCTTACGTTTAATGACCTCGGCGTATCTGCCTTCAGGGGGCGCAACGCGGAGGCTGGGCGGCTTGGCGACTTCCTTGAGGCTGTACACACCGGATTGGTGGCGCAGGGCTCTTACCTGCTCGTTGAAAGTCTGGACCGCATTTCTCGTCAGGCTGCACGTAAGGCGCTTCGTGTCCTTGAGAGCATCGTGGACGCGGGGGTGACTGTTGTAACCCTTTCCGATGGGCGCGCCTATGACGCCAACACCCTGAACGATGACCCCATGTCCCTCATGCTGGCCCTGATGATCTTCATCCGGTCCAATGAGGAGAGCGCTATGAAGGCTCGCAGGCTGAAGGCCGCATGGGAGGGCAAGAGGGCAGGGGCAACATCCAAGATCCTTACAGCACGGGCCCCTGCGTGGCTTGAGCTAACCCCTGAGCGGACTTGGAGGGTGCGAGAGGAGAGGGCAAAAATCGTTCGCCGCATCTTCGCAATGGCTGCTGAAGGGAAAGGCCAGAACCTCATCGCTGCGACTTTGAACCGAGAAGGTGTGCCCACCTTCGGTGACAGCAGTAGGAGCCCGGGACGGCACTGGCACCGAAGCTACATTGTGCGCGTTCTACGCAGCCACGCCGTCGTGGGCACCCTTGTGCCTCACGTGGTAGAGCATGATGGTGGGAAGAAGACGCGGGTAGCTCAGGAGCCGATCGAAGGATACTTCCCCGCCATCGTGGATCGCGGTATCTATGAACAGGTTCAATCACTCAGCATTGACACAAGGTCGCCCCTTCGAGGACGGCACGCCGCATCCGGTACCGTCCGCAACATTCTTGGCGGGATTGCCGTATGCCCACTGTGTCGGGGACGGATGACACGTGTTTCCAAGGGATCGTCCGGAAAGGCGGGCAAGCCGTACCTCGTCTGCTCAACGGCGAAGGCGGGGGCTGGATGCACCTATCGTGCAGTACGTATGGAGGATGTCGAACTGGCACTGACTAAGAACGCCAGCTTCCTGACCGCAACGGTCCCGGCACCTTCTGAAGAGGCGGACATGCAGGTGAGACTTCGGTCTATCGAGGCGGGTATTGGGGCTCTTGAGGAAGAACTGAACAATCTCTTGGACGCTGTCGCAAGGACCCCTTCTGCGGCCATCCGCGAGCGTGTTCGGGAGACGGAGGCGGCATTGGAGGCAATGCGGCACGACGAACGGTCTCTACTGGAAAGAGTCTCCGCGATTCATGGGCCGTTTCTTGAACAGCGCGTGGAGCGGTTACGTGAGGCGCTTGAGAAGGAGCCGGTCGACGTAGCCGGTGCAAACGTGGCTCTTCGTCAAGTGCTGTCGAACGTAGTCGTGAACTACCAGACCGGCGAGCTTGAGCTAGAATGGCTGCACGGTGGGCAATCGTCCGCGATGTTCGCGTGGCCATCCGTTGAGTGATCTCTCGATGGGAACGTGATGGTACCAAGGAGAGGATTGGCACGATCAGCGCGCGATATATATATATATATAAATTTCAACTACTTACGAAAGGGGCTTTCGACCTATGTGCACCGCCGCCGTGGACCCGCGTCCACTGCTCCCTGCCTCGCGCCTCCGATTGCGCGGACTGTACGGGGAGCATGACAGAACGCCCGCTACGCCTTATCAACGCGTGATCGATAAAATCGTGTGGACGCGACATAAGTAGCATAACCACAGGCAAGAAAGATAATACCGCCCAACACCCTGCCCAACCCGGCACCTTCACCAAATATAGCGAGATTCGCCAGCCAAACAAATGATAAGAAAATCAGCGAAAAAATCCAGATATCTAACTTCAACATAGCATCTTTACCAATCCCTCCGTATTTTGAGCTATTATAAATAATCAGAAATATCTTTATGGACACCAGTAGAGCTAAAACAAAGATGGAGATTGATAAGAAGCTGTCGCCCTTATAGTCAGACCAAATAGAAGCATAAATTCCGAATATACTTACTAATATTTGACCCAAATAAACAATAATATAAACAGATAAAACGCCCACTATCCCGGCAAAAGAACCGCGCAACATCGCAGGTACCTCAAATTATCCGCCAAAGCCGACCTTTGCAGCACGTTGCTTCTAATGCAATTTTAGCAGAGGATGAAGCGCACGGGAGAAATTTTTCACAGAAATTGTGAGCGCCCATCTATAGCTTATATGCGCACGCATCTCCACCGCCGGGGCGCCACCCGTCGACTGCGCGCTTAGCCCGTTCAGGCTCGAGGCGGGGTTATCAAAATCATTAGCATTTCGACCCAGTGCACTGCCGTGGTGAAAGACCGGCGATGCGGCTCAAACAACGGATGCCCGTGGGGAGTGCTAGCGTGAAATCCACTGGCGCCAGCACTGCTGCCACCAAGTACTCACTTGTCTGACCCGCATCAGGGCGTGTAGTTGGTTTGATTGTGTCACCCGAGTTCGAGAAATACCCTGACGCAGGTTCACATGCGCCCTGAGCGAAGTCCACGATCATCTAAAAAACTGCGGATTGGTCGCGCGAGGTTTCGCGAGGGGCAGACATGTGAGCCATTAGACCGGCAGGAGGCTCTCAAGCTGCCCAAGAAAAATGGCTTGCGAACTTGCCCTCTCGATGAGAAGCGAGGCAATATGTTACGCACATTACCTGACGCCAATGGCAAGGAGGGGCAATGACGGCAGTCTATGCTTCGACTGACCCAAAATGGTTTTCACATCTCATTTCGCTGGTACCGCGAGCAGAGCAAGTCGCCTTCTGGCGGCCAACGGATCGTCAAGCGAAGCGAATCAATGCTGGAGAGCCTTGGTTCTTCAAGGAATGGGGGCAGCCTCGGATCTTGGGTTTTGGGCGTTTCGTTGAGCACCAGTCCACTACCCCACAGCGCCTTTGGGAGGAGTTTGGAGAAGGAAGCGGCGCGCCTGATATCGAAGCTCTGTTGCAGGCTATCACGGCAGCAAGAGGCACAGACCGACCGACTACATTGACCACCCGCATTGGCAATGCTGTTCTGTCGGACTTCAAGGCCTTTGACCCTCCAATCCCTCTGGACGAGGTAAACCTCCCCAATCTCCCAGTACCGTTCCGGTACGTGCCGAATGACAGCCCTCTACTTGATCGCGCGAGCACCCCAAAACCGCTTTTTGAGGCCGAGATGACCACGGCAAGCAAGCAAGAGCTGTATACGGAGGTATTCAAGCGGAACACTGCTCACGTGGCCTTCATCAGGAGCTTATATGGAGGCCGATGTCAGATGTCTGGAGAGCCTGTCCTTCAGGGGGTTGGCGGCGACCTTACGCAGGTCCACCACATCGACTTCCTTTGCGAAGGTGGATCGGATCACCCAGCGAACATGATGTGTCTTTCCCCAGACTGGCACGCACTGGCCCACGCATCCGGGACTTCCTTCGACTGGACCACCTTGGAGTTCATTGTCGCGGGTGAGAGGTTCCCCGTAATCCTCAATCGGCACCTCAAACCACGGTCTCTCGGGTGAGGAGAGACGACGCAACGCGGCCTAAATCCGAGGCAAATTTTTTGTTCGGTCGATCAACCATTCGCGCTTTTCTGCTCCCCCCGTGAGGGTGGTGGGCAACCGTCTTGCTGCAGCAATCTCTATGCATTGTTCGTCGTTGCGAGGCATCCCTCTTGATAGCGCGAGCATCCCAAAAACGGTCCATTGAGTCCGTTCTTTTGCTGAATGACCCCGCGTCGACACGCCGGGCACTGGTCGCCTGCCTTCACTTGGAGACGCATCCTCTGCGGGCCTGCAGCAGCATGCAGCGGTCGCCCATCATCCCGTGCGGCTTTACGCTTGTAATCGCAGGCTGGGAACCGGCTGCATCCCTGAAATTCGCCATGCTGACTCTGACGCACCTTGAGGACGCCGTTCCCGCACTTGGGGCAGGCCTCCAAAGGCTCGCCATCGATCGCGTCGATTTTGATTTGAGCGGCCTTTACTAGTTCGACCAAAAACTGGGAGGGCTGATCATTGGTCGTGTAGAAGCGCACCTGCTTGCGGGCGCGGGTCATGGCCACATAAAACAGGCGTCGCTCTTCGGCTAACGGATAGGGATCGGGCGCCGGCATGGCCAGTTGCAGCGCAGGATCATCCTGGATTTGGCTTGGAAAACCTCGGCTTCCCTGTACGACATTGAGAACGAAAATATACTCGGCTTCTAGCCCCTTGGAGCCGTGAACGGTGAGGAACTCGATCTTCAACCGGTCGCCGAACTGCCATTGCCATTGTTTTAAGCCCGCCGGTGCATCGTCGCGATATCGCCCGAGGAGCAAAACGGTAATGTGGGTACCCTTGAGTGGCTGCAGTTTGCCCTCGGTCGCGAAGCGATGCATGTGGGCAAGCTGCTGTTCGAGGTGGGCCGGCATACTGCCGTTGTCTTTGAATCCGAAGGCCAGCAAAGGCGTTTTGGTTAGAGGGTTGGTGGTCCTGACTGACTTCCTGATCTGCGCCGGGTTTGCCTGAATAAAGGTGCTCGATACATCGCACAGGTACTGCGGACAGCGGAAGGTAGTGTTGAGTGTCAGGCGCGTCGCGTGATCGAACGTTTTCTCGAACTCCGTCATGACGGAAATGTCGGAGCCAGCAAACCGGTTGATGCCCTGCCAGTCGTCACCTACTACACAAAGGTGTGTCTGACCGCCCGGGCTGGCCGCCAACGCTTTTAATAGCCGGATTCGCGCACGGGAACTATCCTGAAACTCGTCGGCGAGGATGATGCTGTAAGGGCTCTTGTAGGCTCCTGACTCAACGTGCTCTGCGGCCTGGATCAGCATGTCCTCGAAGTCGATGAACTTGCCCTCGCGCAGCCGGCGCTCCCAACCTGCCGCTATCCGTTCGTAGATTGCTAGGTACATGCGCAGGCGCACTGCGTAGCCGAACTTGGACTGATTGGCCAAAGATGCCATCAAATTTTCGTGCTTCAGGCTGTTGTTCTTGACGTGCTGCTGGAACACTCGAAAGGATCTGGCTAAGTCCTGTTCGGGAACCGGTGGCAAGCCTAGAGGCTTTCGCTCTGGGTCGAAGGTCGGTTTAACACCACGATCCACCAACGCTCGCTCCAGTTTTTCTATCGCCTCGCCCGTCATCAGGTCGTGCGAAGTCGTCTCGACAAGTGCCGTGCCATTCTCCGCATGAAGCGCGCGCTTCCACTTCACGCCTTGCAGGTAGTCCTTGAACTCCTCCGGGGCAGCGCCCTGCGCGTCCAAGGCGAAGTGTTCGTGATAAAGCTGCGCATCAGGGTAGTAAAAATCGGGAAAATATTGGCGGTGTTGCTCCGTCGCGGTGTCAGCTTCATAAGCGCGTTCATATTCGTAAGCCACACCATTATAGAAGAGCCAATCGGCGATGACCCTCTCCTCTTTGCTTTTCACGATGTCGCCCTTGGCCGTAAGAAATCCACGCCGCCCGGCAGCATAGGTGTCCGGTTCCTGGTGCTCTCCCCACTTGCCAACATCGCGGCCATACACCGTTCGGAAAAAGTCCCAGTCGCGTTTGAACTGCGGGTCTTGGGCGCTCAACGATCGGATGATGTCGCCGACCTCCCGAATGTCTTCGCCGGGCTTGGAGGGGTCGACCCACGGAGCAAGCGATGGCTTCTTTCCACTAGCCTTCGCTATGACATCGACACTGAAGGCATGAAAGGTGTTGGAGCGCACCTTGTCCACATCGGATAAGCCGCGAAGTTGCTCCGCGATCCGCTCTCCTACCTCGTTAGCGGTTGCACGATTGAAAGCCAAAAGCAGGATCTGCTCTGGCGCGGCAAGTCGTTCATGGAGGACATAGCCGGTCTTGGCCACCATGGTGGAAGTCTTACCCGAACCGGCTGCGGCGACCACCATGACTGCGTCGTCCATGCAGACACATGCATGGATCTGCTCATCGGTCAGCGGGTTTTTCTCGACCGTGTTGAAAAAATCCTGGCGGGTGATCTTCTGGAGTGCCAAAAACTTCTTGTTCTTGGCATCGAACAACTTTTTCAACGTGTCTTGAGGGGTATTGTCGCCGACAGCCTGCCTCCAGGTTCTTCCGGGCAGCTCTGGCGCAGGATGCTGGATGATTACCCTAGATGCTGTTCCGCTGGGGATCCAGCGATCCTTGGCAATGTTTGCGGTAACCGCGCCGATCCACCGCTTGAATGAAGCATCGAAGTCGGCGCGCTGGTTAGGTTTGTCAGGAAGTTCAGGGCGTTGCGCTAGCATCGGTGTGGGCAATACCTTGCCGCTAAAGAGCGACCAAGCGAGCCAAATCGTCCCGAACTGGATTACACTCAGCCATAGCGTAAAGACTTGTAGAATAGTCCATGCCACCCAAAGACCGGCAACCAATCCCCTATGCCGACCGCTAATCGCAATCGTCAAAAAGATGATGGCCTGCCAGATCAGTACCCCTTCTATCATCGTGTATTCCGTTAGCAGGGCTCCTGATCCGCGTGGGGAAAGCGTAGCGTGCGATCGGCCTGACGCAATCCGTATTCACCCCGGTCGGTGTCGCCCGACTTTCTACCTGTCAGGACACGAATCCTTCTCCTGCAAGTGTCTGTCGGCTGCGGGATCGAGGGCTTGGTGTCGAAGTCACAGGTGGCCTCTAGCCAGGGCAGAGGACGCTTGACTCCGGATCGTCGTTCGCTCCGCGCAGGATATCGGCGGCTTTCCAGAGGTGTGCTTCGAGCTGCGGAAGGGTGAGACGGGACATGTGGGGCGCTGCTCCGAGAGTGAACCGGCTTTCCACGGAAGGCTACGGGCCATTGCAACGGAGGGCAACCATCGAGGTGGTGAATGCCGGCGCTGGGGGTGCTTTTGTTTTTGCGCAGAAGTGTGAGCGGCCCACTCGATGTATAAGAACGCTCGTTTCCCCCGTACCCCCTACCCATCCTCGCTCCTCTTCGAGTCATCGCATCGCCCCGGGAGACGGCCACAGGCGTGTGATACCGTCGCGGGTTTGCCCCTCCAGTCGTTCCATAGACCCTGCTCCAACGGGACGTTCCAGCACCTCACTGATACCGTTCCACAAGAATGCTATTGACTTTCGGAACGGTCGGCCTCATGACGTTTGAGACGTCATTGGAACGACAGGGGTTCGTCATGCTCATCGGATACGCTCGCACCTCCACCCTCGAACAGGAAGCCGGTCTGGAGGCCCAGAGGCGGGACCTCGAAGCCCTCGGCTGTGATCGGATCTTCGCCGAACAGACGAGCTCTGTGGCGGCCCGGAAGGCGCTGGAGGAGGCAATCGAATACACCCGTGCCGGTGACACCCTCGTGGTCACCAAGCTGGATAGGCTCGCCCGCAGCGTCCCGCACATGTGGGAGGTGCTCCAGCGTCTGGAAGCCAAGGGCGTGGCGCTGCGCATCGTCAATATGGGCATCGACACCGCGACCCCGACCGGAAAGCTGATGCTGAATGTCCTCGGCGGTGTTGCCCAGTTCGAACGCGAGATGATGCTGGAGAGGCAACGCGAGGGGATCGCCCGAGCCAAGGCCGAAGGAAAGTATAAGGGCCGCAAGCCCACCGCGCGCGCCAAGGCCGATGAGGTTCGCGCGCTGCATGCCGAGGGCATGAGCATGGGCCAGATCGCAGCCCGGCTGGGGATCGGGAAGGGCAGTGTGCATCGCCTGCTCAAGGGGGCATCTGTCGCCTCCGCGTGACCTTGAGGCGTTTCCGCAACAAGCAATATTGGTTGCTAGCGTCCTCAGGAGCTTTTCAACTCATATCCTTAGCGTGCTATCTGCAATGCGATACTTGAGGGGCGCAGATCAAAAATTCTCCATTTTTACGTTCAAAAGATCGTTTGCAAATGCTCGGATAATAAGGGCTTCAAACATTGGGATCATGTCTTTTGGTGCGATTTCATAGGCGCTGACATATGAAGCAAGATCGTGCAGCTTGAGTGGCTTTAGCCGGATTTGTCGCCTCAACTCTTCCACGGACCTGTATGCGACGTTGCGCTCTGGGTGGCTTACAAGTCTTAATTTCTGAACCTCATCCCGACTTCGGTTGAAGACGCTATTCATTTCGCGCCAAAGGTTCTGCTCGGCTGCCTTACCAGCGTACAAAGCACGGCCTCGGCTGTCATAGAAGACGTAGATTCCAGATGCTTCCTGAAGTGCTTTTTTCACACCTTGGTAGTAGCGATGGGCGCTATAATCTTCGTTTAAATCCGTGAATATTTCCCATTTCGAACCCCGTTTTGACTCGACTGGGTAGAGAGGAAAGAACTCGACAATCGGGCGAACGAAATAATTGGACATCTCTGGCTCACTAGGTTCGGCTGGTTGCTACAATAAAGAGAGCAAACATTCCTGACATTGTCCAACTCCGTCAGACTGGGCTCCTTGGACCGTCCAACAGTGCAGCAGCGTGTATCGGGTCTTGAAGTCAGAGGCGTGAGGAGGCGGCGACCTGGGGGAGATCAGGGGGAGATCAGGGGCGCAATCGCCCCTCTCCCGGCAAGGACCGCGTGTTTGATCGCGGAGGCGATGCTGGTGCGACAGCAAATCTGAGCCGGTGATCCGATGACGAGCGAAGGCCGGCAAAGCCATCAACCGTCAGAGGTTCAAGGCCGAAACGCCGATTTACCCCCCACCCTCGGATATCTCAGTGCTCGGCTGGTTTCCTCACCTTCCTGCTTCGACGGCAGACTCACGGGGATGCGAGCGGGTCGCCAAACATGCATCCCGCGCCATTTGCGTCTTGGATGAAGGCCGCCTCGAATTAGTGGCGACCCTCGGATTTCTCAGTGCAGCGGCCCAACTCGATGGCCGGTCAGCCGGTTCGGCTTGGCAATGGGCTGCCCAAGCCGGTGCCTCGATATCTGATTTGCGCCGCACCCTCGGATATCTCCGCTGGTTCCTGCCAAACGGCCCTGTGGCCGTATGCGGGCGCTCGCCTTGAAGGCTTTATCACCGACCCTGCCACATCAAGGGCCAAACCCATGCCGAGTAACGGTCTAGGGAGAGATCCAGCGATTTACCCCACACCATCGGATAACTCCGTCCACCCTCTCAACTTCTACAACGGACCCAACGAACATGAACGACCTCATCACATTCATCACCGTCAACAACCACCCCCGCGTGCTCGACGTCAGCCTCGCTACGGAACTGGTCGTTGCTCGCTTGAGCGACATCCGCGCAATCATCAACGAGTACAAGTACGAACTGGAGCAGATGGGTGAACTGTACATGGCTGGAGAAACCCACATGCGCGGTGGCCGCACCTGCCGACAAACTCACCGCTATTTCCTCAATGAAGAGCAGGCCCTTTTCGTGGGCGATGTAGCGAAACCGAAGCCCGAAGAGTGCGTCCACACCGCTATCACGAAGTGCTTCGACGCTTTCCGACGTGACCAAATCGGCACCAAGTGAAGGCTCAAGTTCACCCCTGATTACCTTCACGACAAGCGCGCCTGTCTCTCCGGGGATGGGCGCGATTTCTTTTCAACCATCCCCAAGGACACCTCATGAGACACTGTCACGTCCCCGGCTGCGGCGGGCGAACGTCCCGCTATGGGCGTTATTGCAGCACCCATAAATCCCGCGTGAGACGCCATGGCGCGCCCCATCAGCGCGGGATCACAAAGGCCGAGCTACGGCCCTACATCCGGCTCGTACAGACCCGCATCGACCGAAACCCCGGTCATCCCCTCTGGCCCCATGCCGAGGGCCTCTGGGGTGCCCTCGTAGACCACGCGAGGGGCATCTGCGGCCACTTCGCGAAGGGACATGCGGGGAACCGCTACGAACTCCTCGCGGCCCGTGAGCTACTCAAGGTGGCCGAGAGCGTCCCCGCGCGGGGCGTCATCGAGGCCGTCTGGGCGATGTACCTGCTACTCGAAGACCGCCCTCGGCGCTTCACGAGCGATGATGCATTTCGCGCCCAGCTTGTTCGGCGCGTGCGCGGTCTTTCCGAGATGAATGTCGGGGAGTGGTTCGATCCCCGCGAGGGCCGCGTGAAGCGCGCCTATCGGGACCTGCCGCCCCATGCATGGAAGATCCTCGCCAAGTGGCTCGCCTCCGCCTTCGGGGGGAGCGGGGTCTTCCTTGCCCAACTCGAACTTCGCCAGCGCGAAGAGAAGCACCAGAAGGCCAAGATGCTGGCCGAAGCGATGAAGGACATCCGATGACCGACACGGTTTCCACGACCGACACCGTCACCACCACGAAGTGGGCGCATTCCGTCACCATTGCTGGCCATATACGCCGGCGTGAGTCCGTGTTGAGGATGCCGACGCTCGGTGAACTGCTCCAACTCAAGCTCAAGGAACGGCGCCATCTCCTATTCCCGTGGCTGCGGGAGCAGGAGAGCTGCATGGTCTACGCGGATACCGGGGTGGGCAAGAGCCTGTTTGCTCTGTCCTCCGCGCTGGCGATTGCCGGTGGCGGATCATTCCTCGGCTGGACTGCCGATCAAGCGCCGAGGGAGAGCGGCTGGCGGGTTCTGTACGTTGATGGCGAGATGCACATGGGCGACGTTCAGGATCGCGCTGCGGCCCTTCTGGGGGCCGTTGAGGGCATCGACAGGGAGCGCGCGGGGGCAAACCTCTCGTTCCTTCCTCGGCAGTTTCAGCGCCCCGGGACGGGCTTCCCCCTGATCACCGACCCGGACGGCGTGAAGTGCATTCTGGACCTTGTCCGGGATCAGGAGTTCGACCTCGTCATCCTCGACAACTTCTCGACCCTTGGGGAGTTGGAGGACGAGAATAGTGCATCCTGCTTCAACCCGATCCAGCAGTTCCTCCTGGAGCTGAAGGTCCATGACGTAGCGACGATGCTCGTTCACCACGCCGGCAAGGGCGGTGACTTCCGGGGAAGCAGCAAACTCGCTGCGACCTTCGAGACCATCGTCAAGCTGGAAAGGGTGCGTGAGAAGGGTGAAGCAGGCGATGCGCAGTTCCGGGTTCGCTGGGAAAAGGTCCGTGCCGGCGGGCGGGGCAAGGTGGTGCGCGAGGTGATCGCCAAGCTGACCCATGAAGGAGATGAAGGTGACCATGAGGGGACCGTCTGGGAGTACGAAGCGGGGGACCTCTCGCGCCTCGACGAGGCGAAGGAGAAGCTGCGCGCCGGTGACTTCGCGTACCTCAAGGAGATCGCCGACCATTTCGGCCTCTCCAAGCCGATGGGGCGCGGTATCATCGAACAGGGGAAGAAGGTCGGCCTCTGGACCGATGATGAGGTGAGCCGGTGGTTGAACAAGGGGAAGCTGATGCGGAGCCTCAAAAAGACCCAAGCGCCCCTCCCGGCTGCCGACTGGCAAACCGAGGCGGATGAAGAGGACAGAGAGGAGAACCCGGATTTCTAGACAGTAAACCGTCCGAACCCGTTAGCCCGTAAGGGTTACACCGGCGCACCGGCACCGAAGTAAACCGATCACTCCCTCAGTGCGGTTTATTTCGGGCCGGAAGCCGTTGGTGGGCAAGGGGTCTGGCGTTTTACTCTCGCGCCATCGTGGGGCGGAAGATAACTTCGCTGCCTGCATCAATCGTTTTTTGCGCCTTCGTCGCCGAATAGCCCAACCATCGTCTTCGAAGGATTACGGAAGTAGTTCGCGCTTAAGCACAAAGCATAAGTATACGGGCGGTTTGGTGTTCCGTTCGATAAAGTCGTCCGATGCTCAGAGCAGAAAGCTTTCATCCAATCTATTGCTGTTAGGGCTCATGCCTTCGTTCGGTTATCCTGGAGCTCCCCCGATTGACAGCAAGCATATGTAGAATAAACAGAGCCGCTCCCCCAAGATTGAAAAATATCCATATCGACCGCGAGAGATGAACTGGGATGAATGGGTTAAATAGGATTGCCGTTGCACAGAACAACAGCGCCCAAGTTGTCCACTTCTCTGATCGTTGAATCTCTACCCAAACAAGGAATCCCGCGGCACCGCAAACGGCAATCCGAAGAAACGTATAATATCCATATGGCATCGCCGCTACCGCGACCAGCAACAGAATGGCGGGAATGATCCAGACGAAACGTGGGAGGGTGAGTGCGTTCATTGCTCGTGCCTAGGCCGTGGGATTCTCGATAATCCAACCATCTTGTGTTTCTCCCTTGCCGGGCCACCGATTGTCCAGACTGAGAACCCGATGTAGCCCATCGGAGGGACGGTAGCCGAGGCTGTGGCATAGGCAAGGGATTTGTTGGGCGAACGGTCGTGAGGATCGAAAAATGGGGTCTTCACAAACCACATATGAGAAGGTTGTGGCCGCCCGCCGCCGCGATCTCGATCGCACGCTTGGCGCTCTCCTGACCGCGAATATCGCGCAGATCCGGCAGACTGTCGGCGATCTGCGCGACTGCCGGTTCCGGCCTCCCCAGAACCTGAACACCCTTGAAGTGATTGGCGAGCTGGATCAGGTTGATCGGCGAGATCACCTCGATATCGGGGGAGGCCCAGGCCGCTTCCGGCCCGCAGGGCCCGGGACAGATCAGTCCGTGTCCGCGATCATGCGCTGCCATCGCCGCCGGCAACACGCCTGCTACCGGCGTCAGCGAACCGTCGAGCGCGAGCTCCCCCAGCACGGTGAAACCCTCCAGCGCATCGACCGGAATCGCCCCGATCGCGGCCATGACACCGAGCGCGATCGGCAGGTCGTAATGACTTCCCTCCTTTGGCAGATCGGCTGGCGCCAGATTCACCGTGATCCGCTTGCTGGGCAGGGCGAGCCCGGAGGAAACCAGCGCCGAGCGCACACGCTCGCGCGATTCGCCGACGGCCTTGTCAGGCAGGCCGACGACCGTGAAGGCGACACTTCCCGGCGAGATCTGTACCTGGACATCCACGGCCCGCGCTTCAATACCCTCGAAAGCCACGGTCGAGACGCGGGTCACCATGAGACGCAATCCTTTGCAACGTTGCGGGGCAACTTATGCGCAAAGGTTGCAAGTCTCAAGTCTTTACACGTTTCTTCCCCAGCCTTGCGCCCACCTCACGCCTTGCCGTAGCCGCCCCCGGTGGGGGTGATCACGGTGACCGCCTCGCCGGCCTCCATCTGCGTCTGGTCGCAACCGCCGAGCTCGTCGATCCGCCCGTCCTTGCGCCGCACGAAGGTGCGCCCCACCTCGCCCGGCTCGCCGCCATCGACACCGAAGGGCCGGACGCGGCGGTGGGAGGCGAGGATGGCGCAGGACATCGGCTTGAGGAAGCGCAGGGTGCGGCTGGTGCCGTCGCCCGCCTTCCAGCGTCCCTTGCCGCCCGAGCCCTTGCGGATGTGGAAATCCTCCAGCACCACGGGGAAGCGCGTTTCCAGGATTTCCGGATCGGTGAGGCGGGAATTGGTCATGTGCACATGCACCGCATCCGTGCCGTCGAAGCCCGGCCCCGAGGGCGAGCCGGAACAGATCGTTTCGTAATACTGATACTGGTCGTCGCCGAAGGTGAGGTTGTTCATGGTGCCCTGCGAGGCGCCCATCGCCTTCAGCGCACCGAAGAGACAATTCGTGACCGCCTGGCTGACCTCGACATTGCCGGCCACCACCGCTGCCGGATAGCGCGGGGAGAGCATCGAGCCTTCAGGGATCACCACCTCGATCGGGCGCAGGCAACCCGCATTCATCGGGATCGCGTCATCGACCATCACCCGGAAGACGTA
>Ga0008838_100924_pt1 | contig 17953 bp, 17 predicted proteins | sample HotLakConUCCSL28_FD_62212 | JGI IMG/M metagenome (GOLD analysis project Ga0008838, IMG submission 62212) | Hypersaline microbial mat communities from Hot Lake, Washington, USA - Hot Lake Consortium UCC-SL28 (Hybrid Assembly) | ecosystem: Environmental > Aquatic > Thermal springs > Hot (42-90C) ...
CGACAATCTGTTCTTCGGTGAAACGTGATTTGCGCATCGTCTGTTCTCCTCGTTGCTTCGAACGTTACGAGAACAAACTCTCCTTTTGAATGGCCCGGTTTTGTGGGGGCAGGTCACCTGAGTACTCCTGACGATCGTTCGGCAACGTGGAAACGCCCTTGCGCTGCCGGTGACGAGGGCCTATCCACGCGCGTCGTTTAATGCAGAGGTCAAGGACGCTGATGCCCGCCGGTTTCGAAACACTGCTCTCGCCGGTCATCCTGTTCTTCATACTGGGGGCGCTGGCAGCGGCTTTGCGATCCGACCTCGCGATCCCGGAGGCCGTTGCCAAGGGTATATCGCTCTATCTGATGGCGGCGATCGGCCTGAAGGGCGGCGTTGAAGTTTCTCAAAGCGGTTTCACGCCGGACATGGCGCTGGCGGCGCTGGCGGGGCTCGTCCTCTCCTTCCTGATTCCTTTGCCGCTGTTTCTCGCCTTGAAGCGGATCGGGCGGCTCGATACCGTGAATGCGGCAGCGGTCGCGGCACATTACGGTTCCGTCAGCGTGGTGACCTTCGTCGCCGGATCGCAGGTGCTCGGCTCGGGCGGGATGCCGCCGGCGGGTTACATGGTCGCCGTGCTCGCCCTGATGGAGACGCCGGCCATTATCGTCGGGCTGATGCTCGCCCGGCGCGGCGACGGCGTGCAGGTCCAGTCCGGGAACGGGCTCTTGCACGAGACGCTTCTGAACGGCTCGGTGGTGCTGCTGATGGGCTCCTTCATCATCGGGCTGATCGCCGGGACGGACGGGTTTGCGCCGATCGCGCCCCTGTTTCAGGATATCTTCACGGGCATGCTCTGCCTCTTCCTGCTCGATATGGGGCTCGTCGCCATACGTCGCCTGCGCGAATCGCGGGCGCTGACCTGGCGGCTGGCCGGACTCGGCATCGTCTTCCCCGTGATCAACGGGACGATCGGCGTGCTGGTTGGCGCGCTGATCGGGCTGGATGCGGGCAGTGCGGCGGCGCTCGGCATGCTGGCGGCGAGCGCCTCCTATATCGCCGTGCCGGCGGCGATGCGGCTGGCTCTTCCCCAGGCCGATCCGGGGCTGTATCTTGCCATGTCGCTGGCGGTGACCTTCCCGTTCAACATCACCATCGGCATACCGTATTTCGTCTTCCTCGCGACGCAGGTGGTGTGATGAGCGAGCCGGATCCCGTGGATCTCGAGCGTATCAAGGTCGAAATCCTGCTCGATTCGCCTCTCGTGCGGCGGGTCGAGGAGGCCGCCGAACGCCACGGCCTCACCGGCTGGACCGTATTGCCCACGCTCAGCGGCTCCGGGCGCAGCGGGCGCTGGCGCGATGACCAGGTGACGGGGGCCGCCTCGAAGGTGCTCTTCATCACCGTGTGCAATCGCGAGAAGGCCGAGGCCTTCACCCGTGAATTGTCGCCGGTCCTGGAGGCTTACGGCTCCGTGCTCCTGAAGAGCAAGGTCGAGGTGGTGCGCCCGGGCAAGTTCTGAAGGCGCGGCTGCCCGGGCCTGGCCCGGTCGGTTTCCTGGCAAGTCATTGGCGTGAAAAGAAAAAGGGCCGCTCCGGAGAGCGGCCCAAGTCTAGGGAGGAAACGCCCAAGGAGGGCGATGAGTACCGCGACGCCGTCGCGTTACCGCACTGCAATAATATAGCTGCCGCCCATTCTGACGCCAAGGTCAAAAGGTCAGCAAGGCTGCCTGTTTTTTATGCGTTGGCCTGAAATATCAGGCGCCTGCTCCGATTAACCGTGTGTTCACCATGATCAGCGATATACCGGGTCGTGATTTCGCCCCAATCACGATGCAGGTGCGCAGCTGTGATCGCGGGGACAGCCCGGACCGGCTGCGCCTTGCGGCATAGTGAGCCTTCGACATGACGTTCGATGACCAATCCATGCACAGTTCAGACGACAGCTTCACCATGCATGCCGAAAGCCATCTCCATTCACGGATCGGGGCCCTGAGGCGCGAGATTGATGCCTGCATCAATGAGCGCCGTCATCCGCCGGTGAGCCGTGCGCGCGAGGTTCTCGCGGCGCATCACGCCAGCGCCCGGATGCGGCGCACGGGGCAGGGGAGTGCACCCGTCACGGCCTCACCGGGCAAGCCTCGTGCATCGCGCGCCTGAACCGCCGGATCCGAGCGACGTTTACGGGTTTTCGGGGTTTTAATCCGCATCTCACCCGTAGCGGTGCAGGCTTGCGCCGTGTCTCTTCAGCCACGCCTCCGATGTATCGGTATGCGGGCAGATATCACGCAGGAGACGCCAGTAGCGCGCCGAATGGTTCATCTCAACGAGATGGGCGACTTCGTGGGCTGCAAGGTAATCCAGAACCTCCTGCGGGGCCATGATCAGGCGCCATGAGAAGGACAGGTCACCCCGCGCGGTGCACGAACCCCAGCGCGAGCGCGTGTCGCGCAGGGCGATGCGCCCGGCGGGGCGTCCGACCGTTCCGGCATAGTGCCCCACGGCTGCGGCGAGATCGCGTTGCGCCTCCTTTTGCAACAATTCGCGCACGCGCTTGGCCAAGAATTCGGGCTCGCCCGCCACTGCGATGATCGGTGCGCCCTGATCGTCGCAGCTCGTCGTGGCGGGGCCGCGAACCCGCGACCAGTGGACGATTCGGTGGGATATGTCGCGAACAGGCACGATGGCGCCGTCGGTGAAGGGGATACGCCGTGGCATCCGCGCCATCCGCTCGGCGATCCAGGCACTCTGCGTACGGGCAAAGCGCAGCCCCGCCTCAAGGGAAGCGTCGCGAGGCATTGTCAGGACGATGTCTCCCGTCGCCGGCGAGACGCGCAGGGAGATTCGCCGCGCGCGTGGTGAACGGCGCACCAGCACTTCGAGCGGCGTTTCGCCATGGTTGAGCGCGATCCGTTCGGGCTCCCGTGTGCCGCGTATGAAGCCACTCCACAGCATGGATGTTCCGGAACTCTGTCGGTTTCGATTCATCGCCTCTTAACATCGCTTTCCACAGGGCGCAGACCCCTGTGCGGAATCGGACAAATCGGGGTGACTCGTTAAGGTCTGCTTTACTTTCCTGCCCCAGCATGCCCCGAAACGAAACAGTCACGCGTCGATTTCCACCAGTTTCGGAGCAAAAATGGCCGCCACGATCCTCATCGTCGATGACGATCCCGTTCAGAGACGTCTGCTCGAGGCGATGATTCGCCGTTTCGGCTATGAGCCGGTCGTGGCTGAAAGCGGGGATACGGGCCTGCGCATCATGCTTTCTGCGGAAGGCGAGAAGGTCGATGTCGTCGTGCTCGATCTCGTCATGCCCGATCTCGACGGCATCGCCCTTCTGGAAAAGATGCGCGGGGCGGGTGTCGAGACACCCGTGATCGTGCAGACGGCGCATGGATCCATCGATACCGTCGTGAGCGCCATGCGCGCCGGCGCGATCGACTTCGTGGTCAAGCCCGTCGGCGCCGAGCGCCTGCAGGTCTCGATCCAGAATGCGTTGCGGGTCGATATTCTCGAAGACGAGATCCGGCGCATGCGCAGGCGCGCCTCGGGCACACTGACCTTCAAGGACATCACCTCGAAGAGCCCCGATATGGGGCGCGTCATCCGCCTCGCAGAGCGGGCGGCGAAATCCAATATTCCGATCCTGATCGAAGGTGAATCCGGGGTCGGCAAGGAGGTTCTCGCCCGCGCCATCCAGGGTTCCAGCGATCGCAAGGGAAAACCCTTCATCACCGTCAATTGCGGCGCGATTCCCGAAAACCTGGTCGAATCAACCCTGTTCGGGCACGAGAAAGGTGCTTTCACCGGCGCCACCGAAAAGCATGTCGGCAAATTCGCCGAGGCGAGCGGCGGCACGCTGTTCCTCGATGAAATCGGTGAATTGCCCCTCGATGCCCAGGTCAAGCTCCTGCGTGCCATTCAGGAAGGTGAGGTCGATCCGGTCGGGGGCAAGAAGAGCGTCAAGGTCGATATCCGGCTGATCTCCGCCACCAACAAGAGCCTGCTTGACCTGGTCAAGGACGGGCGTTTCCGCGAGGATCTCTACTATCGGCTCAATGTCTTCCCCATGACCTTGCCTCCCCTGCGCGCGCGCAAGGAGGATATTCCCGATCTCGCCATGTCATTTCTGGCGCGGTTTGCCGCCGAGGAAGGCAAGCGCGTGCGGCGCATTACACGCGAGGCCATGGATCTCCTTCAAAGCTATGCCTGGCCGGGCAATGTACGCCAGCTCGAGAACGCCCTGTTCCGCGCCGTCGTGCTGGCCGACGCAGACGAACTGACGCTCGCCGAATTCCCGCAGATCACGTCGCAGATGGAGGGATACGGGGTCGAGATTCCGCCCGCGCCGGTCTTTGCGGAAACCGGCAGCGCCCAGGCGCCGCAGCGCGAGATCGTGCGTGTCGAGGTGCGTGATCCCAATGCCTTGTCGCTGATCGATGAGGAGGGAGATATCAAGACGCTGGAATCGCTCGAGGCCGAGATCATCCGCTTTGCCCTGCGCCATTATCGCGGCCACATGTCGGAAGTCTCCCGCCGTCTCGGGATCGGGCGTTCGACGCTGTATCGCAAGCTCAAGGAATTCGGGCTCGAAGACGAGGCAGCCTGAACCGGCGCGATTTCTTCCGGCGCTGGCGGTCGCGGTCGTCATGCCGGGATGCGCGCCAAGCCTCCGCGCATGGGATCGTCCGGATCGCGCGCCTTGTCGCTTTGATCGCAACGCGTCCTGCATTACCGTCATTGCGAGCAAGAGTGTGTTCGAAAATGCGGATTGTGCAGGACTATATCCGGAAAATCTTGCGCCAGGGCGCAAAGGTCGGCCCGAAAACCATCGAGGCCCAGGCCATCCCCGTGCCTGTGCTCTGGCTGCTGGGCAAGACCGGCGCGGGCAAGTCCTCCCTGATCCGTGCCCTGACAGGCGAGGCGGAAGTCGGTGAGGGCTTCGCCCCGTGTACCCGCACCGCCATGGCCTATGACTATCCCCCGGAGCGACCCGTGATGCGCTTTCTGGACACGCGGGGGGTTTCCGAATCGGGTTACGATCCGCAGGAGGATCTGGCGGCGGCGGAAAAGGGCAGCCATGCCCTCGTGGTGCTGGCGCGCCTTGACGATCCGGTGCAGGCGGAGGTCGCCGCCGTCCTGAGTGACCTGCGGCGTCGCCGTCCGCGCCTGCCGGTGCTTGTCGCTCATACCGGTGCTGATCTCGCCGGAAATCTCCAGACCCGCGAGCGTGCCCGGATTCGGACCCAGGAACGGCTTGAGAATGCAGCTGGTGGAGAATTGCCCTTCGTTGTGCTGGCATTGCCGCGCGACGATACCCCCTCGGAGGGGCTTGACGCCCTGCGTGATGCGCTGGCGCACATGCTGCCGGAGGTCGCGCTGCTGGTCATGCAAGAGCGCGCCCAGAGCGCCGAGTCCCGCCGTTTCGTCGAGGAGATGCGCCCCCTGGTCCTGTGGTATGCCGGTGCAGCCGCGGCGAGCGATGTGGCGCCGGTGATCGGCGCCGTGACGGTACCCGCTCTCCAGGGTGCGATGCTGCATGCTCTGGCCGGGCGCTACGGGGTGGAATGGAATGCCGGGCGCGCCGCCGGTTTCGCCAGCGCCCTCGGCTCGGGTGCGCTTCTGCGTTTCGCCGGAAGCTACGCAGCCCGGCAGGGCGCCAAACTGATCCCGGTGATCGGCCAGACGCTCGGCGCCGCCGGAGCAGCGACGATCAGCTTCGCCGCGACCTACGCGCTCGGGCGCGCGGGCGCCTACTGGCTCGACCGCACCGCGCGCGGCGAGACGGCGAAGCCGGAGGATCTGCGCAGCCTCTATGAGGATGCCTTCAAGAGGGCCCGCGATGTCCCTCGCTGAGCGATTGCGCCGTGCCTATCTGCGCTGGAGCCGGCTCGGGGTTGCGGGGCTCCTGCTCCTGCCGATCATCGCCACCTCGCTTCTGGGCTTTCTCTGGCTGCACGAGCGGGGCTTTCTGCTGGTCTTCGTTCTCGGCTGCGCCGGGCTCGCCCTCTCCGTCTGGAGCGGGCGCTTCGTGCTGCGCTGGAACGGGCGACGCAAGGCGAGAGCCGTTGCTGTCGATGCCGATGGCGAGGCCGGAGAGGGGGCTTCGGCCCTGCGCGAACGGCTCGAGCATCCCGCGATCGATCCGGACTGGAGCGCACGGGAAACCGCGATTTTCGAGGCTGCCCGCAAGGCCATCGCGGCACGGCTCGAAACCCCTGTCCTCTGGGAGGACCTGCCCGAACACGCGCTCGCGGTGGTGGAGGATGTGGCGGGGCGCATGTCCGACGGCAAGAAGGGCGCACTCGATTTCACCATGCCCGAGGCGCTGCTCCTGATCGACCGGGTCGCGTTGCGCTACCGGGAATTCCTGCGCAGCAACGTGCCGTTCTCCGACCAGCTCTCCGTGCGGGCGATCTCCTGGTTGTGGACGCGGCAGGATCAGGCAAAGGCCGCCTGGAAGTACGGTTATCTCGCCTATCGGGGGCTGCGTTTCATGTTCAATCCGCCGGTCGCGGTCCTGCGTGAACTGGAGCGTGCCGCCACGGCCGGGTTGCAGGATCGTCTCACCGACCAGGTCATGCGTGATGCCCAGGCGATCCTGCTCGAGGAGGTCGCCCAGGCCGCCGTCGATCTCTATTCGGGAAGGCTGAAATTCTCCGAAGCCGAGCTGATCGAGATCGAACTCGGCTCGGAACTGCGTGACCGGCGTGCTCTCGCGAGACCAGACGATCCGGTGCGGATTCTCGTGGTGGGCCAGGTGTCTGCGGGCAAGTCCACGCTGATCAACGCCCTGCGCGGCGAGATCCGGGCGGAGACGGATCTCGCTCCGACCACCGACGCGCTGACCGCCTACGAGACCGAAATCGATGATATTCCCTGCCGTTTCATCGATACGATGGGTATCGACGGGTCGAAGGCGGTGCGCGCCCGATTGACCGACGAACTCGCCGATGCGGACATGATCCTCTGGGTGCTGCGGGCCAACCGCCCGGGCCGCGCCGTCGATATCGCCCTGCGCGATGCGGTGCTGGCCCGTTTCTCGAAAGAAACCAGCCGACGCCGGCCTCCCGTGATCATCGTGGCCAGCGCTGCGGATGCCCTCCTGCACGACTGGCCCTATCCCGAGAACCGCCTGCCCGAGGCGGCGCAGGCCCGCATCGGCAAGGCGATGGCGGCGCTGGCGGATGATTTCGCGACACCGCTCGAGGGGGCCACGCCGATCCCGCTCTGCGCCGTTTCGCCGGTCTGGAACCTCGACACCCTGCGCCGGGAAATCGCTGCGCAGCTGGACGAGGCGCTGATGGCCCAACGCAACCGTCGTCGGCTCTCGGCACCGGGCGGGCTGCGCTTTGGCGAAAATCTCGGGCGCGCGGGTCGTGGCGTTGCCAAGGGGGTGCGCACCTTCAAGGGGCGCTGGTTCCCCGGTCGCGAAAAGGATCGCGGCATCTGAGCTGCGCGCGCCAAAGCTGCATCGCGCGGGGCGAACACTTTCGCGTGAGCCGGTAACGATGCGCCTCCACGCGGCGAATCCGGCTCAACAGGATGCCGATTCAGGAGGTGCCACGTGACCACGAGATCATCCGCGTTCCCGCATATGCCGGCCCTCGCAGGGCTGGCGGGCCTGCTCCTCGCCTTTGCCATGCCTGCAACGGCTGTCGCCGATCCCGAGAACTGGCAACGTGCGGGCTTTCGTACCGATTTCAGCCGTGCCTCGGTTTCGTTCGACGAGATTGTCGCTGGCGGGCCACCCAAGGACGGCATCCCTTCCATCGACGATCCCGTCTTCGTCCCCGTCGGCGAGGCCGATCGTTTCGAGGATCGCGAGCCGGTGATCGAGATCCCGCTCCCTGGGCTCGAAGGCCGGGCCTATCCGCTCAGCGTGCTGATGTGGCACGAGATCGTCAACGATACGATCGACGGGCGCCCGCTGGCGGTGACCTATTGCCCCCTGTGCAATTCCGCCGTCATCTTCGAGCGCGTCATCGACGACGAGGCCGTGACCTTCGGCACGACCGGGCTCCTGCGCAATTCCGATCTTATCATGTACGATCGTGCCAGCGAGACCTGGTGGCAGCAATTCACCGGCGAGGCCATTGTCGGCACGCATACGGGTGCGCGCCTCGAAATGGTGCCGTCGCGCACGGTCTCCTTCGCCGATTTCCGGGCTCGCCATCCCGATGGCGAGGTGCTCGTGCCCAATGACTGGTCCATGCGCAATTACGGGCACAATCCGTATACCGGCTACGATGGCCGGGCCGGCCCCTATCCGCTCTATCGCGGCGATCTCCCGGCGGAGCTGGAGCCGATGGCCCGTGTCGTCGTGGTTCGCCGGGATGGCGACGTCGCCGCAGCCGTCACGCTCTCCCATCTGCGGCAGGCCCGCCTTGTGGAAACCGCTGACATGACGATCAGCTGGGAGGCAGGCGTTGCTTCCGCCCTCGATGCCGGCGATGTCGCGCGGGGACGCGATGTCGGTGCGATCACGGTCACTGATGTCGCGACCGGCGCGCCGCTGGTGCACGACATCACCTTCGCCTTCGTGGTCAAGGCCTTTCATCCCGATGAGCGCATCCTCACCGAGGATGGCTGGATCAGCCTCAGCGCCCGGTAATCGGCTACCCGGCTGCCTCTGCGTCACGCGCCTCGGCCAGCAGGCAGAATGAGCGTTCGATATCGGCCACGATGCCGGCCTGCGCGGCTTCCACATCGCCGCGCCGGGCTGCGTCGAGGATGACCTCGTGGATGTCGTTGCCCTTGCCGATCTCCGGTCCCGCGCGGCGCATGATCAGGTTGAGACAGGGGCCGTAGCGCAGCCACAGGCCTGAGATCAGGGGCAGCAGCACCGGCGAATCCGCCTTTTGATACAAGGTGAAGTGAAAACGGTAGTTCTGCGAAAGATCGGGCGTATCCCGTCCCGCGCCATTCCCGGCTTCCTCGGCGAGGATCGCCGCCAAGGAATCCAGCGTCCCATGGTCCATGCGCTCCACCGCGCGTCCGGTGACGAGCGGCTCAAGCGCGATCCGCGCCAGTTTCAGATCCTGCATCTGGCGCAGGTCGAAATCGGGAACCCGCAGGGCCCGCGACGGCGCGTCGATCAGCGCCCCTTCAGCCACCAGCCGCCGCACGGCCTCGCGCACGGGGGTCATCGAGGTGCCGAGCCGCTCGGCCAGCCCGCGCAGGTTCAGGCTGTCGCCGGGGGCGAACTGTCCGCGCGTGAAGGCGTCATGCAATTGCGCATAGACGCTCTCGCGCATGGTCATCTGGTCGATGCGCCCGAAAACCGGCCCGCTCATCCCGCTCTCCCCACAATTCCCGAGACGGGTCAATATTGACGCTTCGTTAACGCAGCGTCTAGTGTGATCACATATCACAGATAACGAACCGGGCCATGCCGATGCGCAGGACCCGGTCGCCGAGGGACGAAGCCGTGATGACGCAACGAGGTGCAGATACCGACTCGGAGGGTTTCTGGCTGTACGACCTGAAGGTCGAGACGGTGATCGGCGATCGCCCGCCCGTCTGCCGCCACATTGCCGGCGAGAGCTTTCGCGTCGAGGGCGAGAACCTCGTCTTCGAGCCGGGGCGGAAGGTCTCCATGTATGCGCTCGCCGCGCTGCTGCCGCTGCTGCCGGCCAAGCAGCGCGAGACCAGCGCGCAGGACTGGATGACGACTGATGCCGAGATTGCCTGCCCGGATCCGCATTGCGGCGGACGCTTTCGCATAACCCGCACCGGTCGGCGCTTCTTCCGCCACAGCGAGACGACCGGCCTGCCAGACAAGCGTGGCACGCCCTATTGGGCCGACAACAATGACGAGGATACCAGCCCATGAGCGTCGAGACCACGCATCTGCGCCCCGATCATCCGATCTCCCGCGTGATCAAGGGCTGCTGGCAACTCGCCGGGGATCATGGCCCGGTGGATCGCGCAGCGGCGATCGCGGATATGGAAGCCTTTCTGGATGCGGGCATCACCACTCTCGACTGTGCTGATATCTATACCGGCGTCGAGGAGATGATCGGCGCCTTCATCGCTGATCTGCGCCAGCGGCGCGGGCGCGCGGTGGCTGACCGGGTCTGCGTGCATACCAAGCTCGTGCCGGATCTGGGCCGGCTGTCCGAAATCGGGCCGCAGGACATCGAGGCGATCATCGACCGCTCTCTGAAGCGGCTGGGGCTCGAGCAGCTCCATCTGGTGCAGTTCTTCTGGTGGGACCTCGCAACCGGGGACGTGATGCGTGCCCTCGAAGCGCTCAAGCGGGCGCAGGACAAGGGCAAGCTGCGTCATGTCGGGGTGACCAACTGGGATCATGCGCCGATCGAACGGTTCCGCGCCGCCGGTGTCGATATCGTGTCCGCGCAGGTGCAATATTCGCTGCTCGACCGGCGCCCGGAGGGTACCCTCGTGCCCTGGGCGGGCGCAAACGACGTGCATCTCCTGTGCTATGGTACGCTTGCCGGCGGGTTCCTCACCGAATCCTGGCTCGGTCGGGCCGATCCGGGCTTCGCCTTCGAGAATCGTTCACTGGTGAAATATCGTCTGATCATCGACGAATTCGGCCCCTGGGAGCTGTTCCAGGAATTGCTGGCGACACTGGCGCGGATTGGTGAGAAACATGGCGTCTCGCTCTCAGCCGTGGCATCGCGGCATGTGCTCGACCAGCCGCAGGTGGCCGCAGTCATCGTGGGCGCGCGCTATGCCCGCCATCTCGACAAGACCCTGCAGATCTTCCGCTTCTCCCTCGACGATGCTGATCGCGCGGCGATCGCAGCCGTGCTGGCGCAGGCGCGTGGGCCGAACGGGCCAGTCTACGGGCTCGAGGGCGATCGTCAGGGACGGCACGGGCGGATCATGAAATACGATCTCAACACCCGCCCCGATGCGCCGGTCCATGCCGCGCAGCCTGGTCGGAACTGAGAGGGGCCGATGAGACCTGCCCAACTCCGTCACGCGCTGGATGTCACGGCGAGCCTGATCCGCCGGGTGCTCGCACCGGTGGCGGCGTTGATGATGTTTGCGATCATGGCCCTGATGGTCGCTGATGTGGCGGGGCGCTATCTGTTCAATGCGCCGATCCGGGGTGCCTACGAGATCATCGAATTCCTGATGTGCCTGATGATTCTGTCAGCGCTGCCGCTGGTGAGCCTGCAGGGGCGGCATGTCGAGGCGTCGCTGGTCGCGGATCTGGTCCCGCGCGCGGCCACGCTGCTGCACTGGCTCGCCGGACTCATGGCTGCGGGATTGTTCGCCCTCCTTGCCATGCTGATGTGGAATTATGCCGGGCAGCTGGCCCGCCAGAACGCACAATCGCTGTTCGGGGCCATACCGCATGCGCCGTTTGCGACCTTCATGGCGGTGCTGTTTGGCGTCGCCGCCATCGCAGCCCTCATCGCCATGGTGATCCGCGAGCCGGGTGACGGCCCGGCTGTCGAGTGAGGGCAGGCGATGGAGGCGGGATTCGGACTGATCATCGTCTTCGCTTTGATCATGCTGCGCGTGCCGGTGGGTGTCGCCATGCTGGTGGTCGGGATCGGTGGCTTCGCCATGCTGACGAGCTGGCGCCCGGCAGCCTTCATGACGGCGCAGACCGCCCATGCGCTTGTCAACAATTACGGCCTGTCCGTGATCCCCCTGTTCCTGTTGATGGGCAACCTGATCAACCGGGCGCGCATCGGCAACGAGCTTTATGACGCGGCCCATGCCATGGTCGGGCATATGCGCGGCGGGCTCTCGCAGGCCACGATCCTCGCCTGTGGCGGCTTTGCGGCGATCTCGGGATCCAGCATGGCCACCACGGCGTCCATGGCGCGCGTGGCCTATCCCTCGATGCGTCGCTACGGCTATGCCGATATCCTCTCCGCCGGCTCGATCGCCGCCGGGGGCACCCTCGGGATCCTGATACCGCCGAGCGTTGTGCTGCTCGTCTACGGTATCCTCACCGAGACCTCGATCAGCAAGCTCTTCATCGCCGGGATCGTGCCCGGGCTGATCGCGGTGGGGCTCTACATGCTCACCATCCTCGTGGTCACCCGGATCAGACCCGCCTGGGGCCCGCCCGGGGAGCGGGCTTCATGGGGCGAGCGGGGGCGCGCGCTGGCGAAGGTCTGGCCGGTGATCGCGCTGTTCGTCATCGTCATGGGGGGCATCTATGGCGGCATCTTCACACCGACGGAGGCGGCCGGGATCGGCGCCTTCGGGGCATTCCTGTTCGCCCTGGCGCGCGGGGCGCTGAGCTGGAACGGGCTGGTCGAGACGCTGGTGGAAACCGCGGTGACCTCGGCCATGATCTTTTTCGTGATCATGGGCGCGCTGGTGCTGGGCAACTTCCTCAACATGGCGGGCCTGCCGCGCATGCTGGGTGGTTTCGTGCGCGGGCTCGACCTTTCACCCTTCTGGATCCTGATGATCATCTGCGGGATCTATATCCTGCTCGGCATGGTGCTGGAGAGCATGTCGATGATCCTGCTCACCATTCCGATCATCTTCCCTGTCATCGTCTCGCTGGGGATCGATCCGGTCTGGTTCGGGATCCTGATCGTGATGGTGGTCGAGATCGCGTTGATCTCGCCGCCGATCGGGCTCAACGTCTACATGCTCCGCTCGGTTCTGCCGCATATCGGGCTGCGCACACTTTTCGCCGGGGTGTTGATCTTTCTCGTGCCCGACATCGTCAAACTGATCCTCGTCATCGCGTTTCCGGGGATCGTCCTGTTCCTGCCCTCGCTGATGTGAGCGGCGGAATGATGCAGCAAAGCAAAACCATCAACAGAGGGGTAAAGAACATGCATATCAGACAATTCCTGACAGGCTCCGCAGCGGGACTCGCTCTTGCCGTATTCGGCGCGGGCGCCTCGGTCCAGGCGGAGGACATCGTCCTGCGCTACTCCAACTGGGTGCCCGCCACCCATCCGATCATCACGCGGGTGATCGAGCCCTGGGGGCAGGAACTCAGCGAGGCGACGGAGGGCCGCGTCAGCGTCGAGGTCATGCCCGCGCTCGGGCCGCCTCCCGGCCATTTCGATCTCGTCGCCAACGAGGTGGCCGATCTCGCCTTCTCCGTGCACGGCTACACGCCGGGGCGGTTCGTGCTGACCCAGCTCGGCGAATTGCCGCTCACGCACAACCATGCCGTGGTCAATTCGCTGGCCTACTGGAACACCTATGAGCGTTACTTCATGGATGCGAACGAGCACGAGGGCACGCGCCTGCTCGGCCTGTGGACCAACGGCCCCTACCAGCTGACCATGAACGGGGACCTGCTCACCAGCATGGATGCCGTCGAAGGCAAGCGCATCCGCGTGCCGGGCCCCGTGGTCGAGCAGGTGACGACCACCCTCGGCATGGTGCCGATTTCCTCCTCGGTGACGGATGCCTATGAGCAGATCTCGCGCGGCGTCATCGACGGCATGTTCCAGCAGCTGGAGACGGTCTACAACTTCAACCTCACTGAATATCTCACCCATGTCTCGACAATTCCCGGCGGCTTTGCCCATTCGAGCCAATATGTGGTGATGAGCGAAGCGGCCTATGAGCGCCTTTCCGATGCCGACAAGGCGGCGCTCGATGCGCTCAGCGGCGAGGCGCTGGTCCGCCGTTTCGCAGAGATGTGGCAATCGGAGGAAGAGGAAGCCATTGGCAAGCTCGAAGAGGGCGGGACCGTATTCTATGATCTGCCGCCGGAATTGCAGGAAGAAGTCGGCGAGGCCCTGGCCTTCATCCGTGACGAATGGGTCGAGGCCGCCAATCAGCGCGGTGTCGATGGTGAGGCGGCGCTGGCCTTCTACGAATCCGAGATCGAGCGCATCGCCGCCGAGCTCGGCGTGGAGAACTGATCCGGGTCGCAGGGGCCGTATCCTTGGCGCCCGGTGCCTTCATGGCGGCGCCGGGCGCTCGCTTCATGCCCATGATCCGTCATCCGGGCTTCCCCCGCAGCGGTCGAGGCTTTAGGCTCGACCAGCCATGCGGCGCGTCTGGCGCGTGCGGGGCCAGGGGGAACCGATGGACGCAACGACCGGATCACAGCCACGGATCGCAGCCCTGCGGGCGCTGCTCGAGGATGTGCACGCGAAGCTTAAGCCCGGCTTCGGATTTCGGCTGTGGGACGGCTCGCTTGTTCCCGCCGCCTGGCCGGCGGAAGGTCTCGTCATCACCATTGCCGATCCCGGGGCCGTGGCGAAGCTGGTGCGTCGTCCGCGTCTCGATACGCTGATCAAGCTGCATGTGGATGGCCGCCTTGATCTCGCCGGCGGCAGTTTCTTCGACCTCGTCGCCGCGCGCCCGACGGGCAAGCCGGGGCGGCTCTTGCGCGGCATCTCCAAACGCCGCGTCCTCGCCGTCATCCGTCATTTCTTCTTCGTCCCGCAGGGCCCCGCCAGCGTGCTCGATCCGGTCAAGGGCGACGCGATCGCCCGAGACGGAAGCGAGGCGACCAATCGCACCAATGTCGCCTATCACTATGACGTCTCGAACGATTTCTACGAACTCTTCCTTGATCCGGAGATGGTCTATACCTGCGCTTATTTTGCCGATGACCACATGGATCTGGCGCGCGCGCAGGCCGACAAGCTCGACATGATCTGCCGCAAGCTGCGGCTCCAGCCCGGCGAGCGTTTTCTGGATATCGGTTCGGGCTGGGGGGCGCTGGTCTGCCACGCCGCCAAACATTACGGCGTCGAGGCGCACGGGGTGACGCTGAGCTCGGAGCAGCTGGCCCTGGCCCGCGAGAAGGCGCAGATGCGCGGCATCGCCGATCGCGTGACCTTCCATTTCAAGGATTACCGGGCAATGGAGGGCACGTTCGACAAGATCGCCTCGATCGGCATGTTCGAGCAGGTCGGCATCCGCAATCACGGCGATTACTTCGCCACCATGAACCGGCTCCTGCGCCCCGGCGGGCTCTACCTGCACCATTGCATCGCAAGGCGCGCCAAGCGTTCGGACAAGCGCTTCCTGAAGATGAGCCCGGAATACCGGGCGCTGGTGCGCTACATCTTTCCCGGCGGCGAACTCGATCATCTGGGCATGTCGATTTCCAATCTCGAACGCGCGGGTTTCGAGATCCACGACGTTGAGGGCTGGCGCGAACATTATCGCCGCACGACCTATCTGTGGTGGGAACGTCTCGCCGCGCGACGGGACGAGGCCGAGCAGCTGGTCGGGCCGGAAAAGGTGCGGATGTGGCTGCTCTATCTCGCCGGTTGCTCACTCGCCTTTGCCCGGGGCGGCGCCTACATCAACCAGACCCTGACGTCGAAGCGCATCAAGGGCGATCGTGGCCATGCGGATCTGCCGGTGCCCTTGTCGCGGGCCGATCTCTATAGCGGTGACACGAGGGGCTCCGATCGGTCTTCGCCGGTCGCAGCGCAGCCGGCTACCTCCCGTTCACCCTAGGCTTTGTCGCATGCCGCTGCTACCAGACATGCTGACATGCGGTTTGCATGGTGCTGATCCATCCATTGATGAGGCGGATCTGGAAAATGGTTGCCTGTTCTTCCCCTCGCTTGCGGGTCATCATGCCCCCGATCATGCGCATCTTTGAACCGGGAACGGGGAGGGTGTCCGAATGAGTGAAAAGCCTCTCGTCGCGCTCACCGGCGCCACGGGCTTCGTCGGGCGCCACCTGATGGCGGATCTTGCTGCGCGGGGATATCGCCTGCGGGTTCTGTTGCGTCGGCCCGTGCCGGAATTCACCACCGGCGAGCAGGTGCTGATCGGAGATCTGGCAAGCCCGATCAACCTCAACGAAGCCATGCGCGACGTCGATTACGTGATCCATTCCGCGGGTATCGCGCACGCCATGTCGGGGCGGCCGGAGGATGATTACCGGACGATCAACCGCGATGCCACCCGGGCGCTGGCGCAGGCGGCGCGGCATGCGGGGGTGAAGCGCTTCGTCTTTCTTTCCTCCGTCCGTGCGCAGAGCGGCCCGGTATCGCATCTCCCCGTCACCGATGATGATGCCCCGCATCCCACGGATCCTTACGGCCGCTCCAAGCTGGAAGCGGAGGAGGCGCTGGCCGAGATCGCCATCCCCTTCGCCGCCTTGCGCCCGGCGCTTGTCTACGGGCCGCAGGTCAAGGGCAATCTCGCCGCGCTCTTCGCGCTTGCGCGCAAATCCTGGCCACTGCCTTTCGCCGCGTTCCGCGCGCGCCGCTCGCTCGTGGCGCTGGAGACGCTCGCGAGCGCAGTGGCGCATGTGATGATCCTGGAGACTGCACCCAACCGCGCCTTTCTCGTCGCCGATCCCGATCCCGTGACGCTGGCCCAGATCATCGCCGCCTATCGCAAGGGGCTCGGACGACGGCCCGGGCTCGTTCCCGTGCCACTTTCGCTGCTCAATGCCGGGCTTGCCCTGGCCGGGAAAGCGGAGATGGCCGAGCGGCTGTCCGGGGCGCTGGTCGTCCACCCGGAGGCCCTCGCCGCCACCGGCTGGCGGGCGCCGGTAACGACGCTTGAGGCCCTCGAAGCACTCGGGCGCCACGATGGTGCCTCGCATGACCCTGTTGCCCAGTCCGAAGAATTGGAGATGAAGAGATGAGCGCGCCCGCCCGATCCCGCACGGCACTTGTCACCGGCGCTGCGGGCTTCATCGGTTTCCACCTCGCCCGCCGCCTGCTCGCCGATGGCTGGGTGGTGATCGGGATCGACGGAATGACGGATTATTATGATGTGCGTCTCAAGCATGCGCGGCTGGCCCAGTTGCGCGGTGCGGGCGGGGAGGGCGCGAATGCCTTTCGTTTCCACGAAGTGATGCTGGAGGATGCGCCGCGAATTCTCGAGATCTTTGCCGAGACGCGCCCCGATGCCGTGATCCATCTCGCGGCCCAGGCCGGGGTGCGCTATTCGCTGGAGAATCCGCGCGCCTATATCGATTCGAATCTCACCGGCACCTTCAACGTGATGGAGGGGGTGCGCGAGACGCAGCCGGCTCACTTCCTCGCCGCCTCGACGAGCTCCGTCTATGGCGCGAACACGCTGATGCCCTTCGCCGAGACGCATCAGACCGATCACCCGATCACGCTCTATGCCGCCACCAAGAAGGCCAACGAGACGATGCTGCATGCCTATGCGCATCTGTGGAATCTGCCGGTCACGACGTTTCGCTTCTTCACCGTCTACGGCCCCTGGGGACGGCCCGACATGGCCCTGTTCAAATTCGTCAAGGCGATTCTCGAGGGTATGCCGATCGACGTCTATGGCGAGGGGCGGATGAAGCGTGACTTCACTTATGTCGATGATCTCGTCGAGGCGATCATCCGGCTGATCGATACGCCGCCGGTGCCCGGTCTGCCCGCCGAAGGCGTTGCGGATTCGCTCTCGCCTGCCGCCCCGTATCGTGTCGTCAATATCGGGGGCGGTCAGCCGGTCGGCCTGCTGCCCTTCATCGAGACCATCGAGAAGGAACTCGGTAAGCCGGCCATCCGCAACATGCTGCCGATGCAGAAGGGCGACGTGCGCGAAACCGTCGCCTCTGCCGAACTCCTCGAAGCCCTCACAGGCTATCGTCCCGCCACCTCTGTCGAACAGGGTGTCAAGGCCTTCGTGGCTTGGTATCGCGATTATTATGCAGCGGGATGACGGGGCGAGAGGACAAGCGCAACTTACCAGCCATGCTTGCGATCGATGGGGCAATCCGCGCGTCAATTCTACCGGACAAGATTGAACGATCTTGTTGCCGGCTCGGCGAAGGTGAAGCGCGGGGCGTGAATCGGATTCCTGTTCGCAAGAAGGAATTATTCTTCTATTTAAAATTGTTATTGATAAAAAAACATTTTCAGGATGCCGAAATTGAAAAATTTATCACGTTTCTCCGCAAATCGGCCTGCCTGCTGCGTCAGGCGTTGCGCGCTGTCATGCAACTGTCATCCAAAGCCGCTATCAACGCCGTCATCCAACACCTAGGGGAGAATTATGAAAGCACTTGCAACCCTGACCGCGCTCGCCGCGCTCGCCGTCGCCTTTCCCGC
>Ga0008838_100926_pt1 | contig 17903 bp, 17 predicted proteins | sample HotLakConUCCSL28_FD_62212 | JGI IMG/M metagenome (GOLD analysis project Ga0008838, IMG submission 62212) | Hypersaline microbial mat communities from Hot Lake, Washington, USA - Hot Lake Consortium UCC-SL28 (Hybrid Assembly) | ecosystem: Environmental > Aquatic > Thermal springs > Hot (42-90C) ...
GTCGAGGCGCTTGGCCAGATCGGCGCCGCCGAGAATTCCAAGCTGGTGCTGATGCCGCTCGAAGCTGGCGGCGTGACCGGCGCCGTGGCGGGGATCGGCGAATTGCTCAAGACCGTCGGCAATCCGCAGAAATCGTGAGATAACAGGCTTGTCGCCCCGGCAACAGGAACTTGCCCGGGCCCGGGAAAGAGGATCTCGAGAATCATGCAGGTACTGTTCGATTCGCCCTGGATCTGGATCATTGCCGGCGCGCTGATCGCCGGTCTTGAAATTCTGGTGCCCGGTGTGTTCCTGCTCTGGATCGGCTTCGGCGCGCTCGCCGTGGGGCTCGCCCTCATGGTTGCGCCCGAGCTGTCTTTCGCCTGGCAGATGTTGCTGTTCGCCATGGCGATGCTCTCCTCGCTCGGCCTCGGCTTCGCGGTCCAGCGCCGGGGCCGGGTTGAGGGTGCGCCGATGCTCAACCAGGACCTGCAGGCCATGATCGGGCGACGCTATGTGGCGCTTTCGGATTTCGAGGCCGGGCGCGGGCGTATCCGCGTCGCCGATACCAGCTTCGCCGTCGTCAGTGACGACCCCGTGAAGCAAGGCGAACTCGTCGAAATCACCGCCATTGACGGTGCCCGCCCGCGCGTCAGCCGGGTCGAAGCCTGAGCGGCATCAATCGCGCGGGCGTCGCTGTTCGCTGAATCGCTGCCCGTCCCACCAGCGCAGCATGGTGTCGTCTTCCGGGTCGAGCATCCAGCCGGGCGGTGCCGCAGCGGTCGTCGACGGAGCGGGTGCGCTGTCAGGCTGCCTCGCTGCAGGTGCTGTGGCACGCGCGGAATTCGCGCCTTGCCCGGAACCTTGTGCAGCACCGGCCATGCCGGCTGCCGTCTCGGCGATATCCATGTTGCCTGCGCGCACGTCCTTTGCGATCGCGAAGAGATCGCCGAAGAAGCTGCGATCCTCACCGCTGAGCCGGCGATCGGCGCGGCCCTGTCGGAACAGCCAGATTCCGAAGATGATCAGCGCGATGCTGACGAGCAGGCTGAATGCGGAGGTGACGACCACGAACCATCCGGCCCAGCCGAAGATCTGCGGCGCCCATTCCTCGATGCCGCCGATCCGCTTCGCATTGGCCGGGTTCGACCGGGAATAGGCGATATCGACATCCGCGCCCACATTCGGTCGCCATGAACTTCTGCCGCGCGGGCTGAATTCGTAGCTCTCCCCGTCCACGGTATAGGCGATCCGGGTGCGGTACATCGGCGTGTCGTTCTCGCCGCTGGTGCCGGCGCGCTCGACGGCGACGACGTGCCCGGTGATCTCGGCCGGATCATCAATGCCCGGCCCCTCCACGAAACCGGCGACATTGATGAAGATGATGCCGAAGATGATGCCGAGTACGCCGCCGAGTATGCCGCCTCGCTGCCGTCGTCCGTTGCGTCCGGTCCGGCCACGCACCACGCCGAAAACGCCTTCGGCGACGAGCACACCGCCCGCCGTCATCTTGGCCGCACCCCGTGCGCCGGGATCCTCCGACCAGTTGGTCGAGAGTGTATTGAAGAAGTGCTGGATGCGCTGAAACATGCCCTGCCCCTGTTGCTCTGGTCGTGACTTTTTCCGTGTGGGTGATGCTGACACCCGGGCGGGGCGCGACCGCGCGAGGCGCCGCCCGGCAATGCGTTCAGGGGCAAAGCCCTCTCGGACCGGGCGCGCCGCGGGCACATTCGAAGGCCCGCTCCATGAAGATCTGCGGGGCTGAATCCCCGCCCGGGAAGGTCATCGCCCGCTGCCAGATTGCCGCGACGGAATCATCCATCAGATGGCCGTACCAGGAGATGGCCTCGATGCCGAAATCCTGGGCCAGATTGATATCCATGACGATCTCGAAGAAGGGCTCGCCGGGGCGCACGCTCTCGGATTGCTCGAAGCCCGTCCAGCGCAGATCCCCCTCGCTGATCCGCGCGGCGCCGTTCTCGAGCAAGAGCAGATCCGCCATGGCGGCCGGTGTATAGACCCCGTTGCGGATATCTTCGTAGGGACGATCGAAACCCGTGCCGCTGCCTTCGTGCTCGCGCCACGGCATCGCCTCATCGCCAGCGCTGGCAACATCGAGGCAGGGCAGGGTAAGGCAGCGCGTCGTGCGGGCTTCGTCATCGGAGATCACCCGCCGGCTTATCGCCACGGGATCGGCGGTGCGGCCCTGGATCGGGCGGAATGTCATGCGGAAGGAGACATGCTCGCCCGCATTGAAGGATTCCGGCGGCGGGGTGCGCGCCTCACCGAAGGATTCCGCGATCGCCTCACGGAAGACAGTGCCGAGATTATAGCGGTCGATTACGACGAAGCTGTAGGGCACCGGCGGCCCGCCCGTGCCGTCTTCCCTGCCCTCCATGGCATAGCGGATGCGATAGCGCGCATGCGGCACGACGCCTTCCTCGTTCTCCAGCATCAGAATCGCCTGGGTGAGCGGGTTGAGCCGGCCACCCGGCGCGAAGATCGCGGAGGTTTGCGGCAAGGTCTCGAACAGCCGGTCGAGCACTGCTCCGTGATCGATGACCGCATAGCCCTCGGCCTCGGTGAAGGGCTTGCGTGGACCATCCGGGGCAGTCTCTGCCACATCGCCCTGTGCTGCGAGGAAGCGTGAATTCACCCAGCCGCCATCGACTGGAAGGGAAGGATGGCGGATATGCCACCAGTCGCGCCCGCCCACATCCTGCACATCGCCGCTGCGTTCGACATCGCGCGCATCCGGTGCCAGCCGCCCTATCACGGTACTGCCCGGGACGCCGGGGCGATCGCGGACATTGAGCATGTCGTCGGCAGTCACGCCGGTGACCTGATAGAGCGGCATCTGCGCGGATAACTGCGCACTGGCGCCGAAGAGGAGAAAAAGCGCCAGGAGCAGCACAAGGCCGCGACGAGGCGCAGAAGTCCTTCCAATGAAACATTTTGTCGTTTCGGACCTGCTGGTCATGCGATCACCATTCGGGTTCGTTTCCATGCTGGAGCGGGCACGACGATAGGAAAGTCCGCGCGTCTGCGCCCCCACCAAACGAAGGGGTTGCTGTCGAAACCTGCCCATGCGGCATGGAGTCCGGCGCTTTCAACCGCGCGGATCCGAAGACCCTCAAGGATTGAACGATCAGGGTTGTCGGGCAAACACCGCCATCTGGCTGGCGCCGCCGAATCGCGGATGCGCGCCGGCGATGTCGGTAAGATCGAGGGCGTAGCCATGGCGTGCGGCGACGCCTTCCGCCCAGGCGCGAAAGCGCTTGCGGTCCCATTCGAAGCGGTGATCGCGATGGCGCATGCGCCCGGGTTTCACGCCGAGAAGCGGGTTCATCTCGGCATTCGGCGTCGTGACCACGGCGATCGGGGGAGCAATGTCGCGCAAGACGACATGCTCCAGCGCTTGCAGGGGACCTGGATCGAGATGCTCGATCACCTCGACCAGCACGACGGCATCTGCTTGCGGCAAGCCGGGCGGCGGGCGGGTGATGTCGCCGGCGATGATCTGCACCTTCCGCGCGCCCGGATGATCGCGCAGCCGCGTGCGCAGCCGCCCCAATGCGGCTTCGTCCTTTTCCACCCCGGTGATCGCCGCGATCTGCGAATCATCCAGCAGATGCAGGATGAAAGCGCCGTCGCCGCAGCCGAGATCAAGGATGCGGCGGGCACCCGCCTCACGCAGCACTCCGGCCACGGCCCTGAAACGGGCCTCGTGCAGGAAACTGGTCACGTCTGCCCCTCTGCCGGCCCGCCCGGCTTGCGCATCAGCACCACATCGGGACGCGGGATCGTGCAGCGCCAGCCGAAACGGTTGGCGATCCAGTGCATGGTCTCTTCCCGGTAGAAGACGACATGGGTGGGATCGCGCCGGTAATGCCAGCCGGCGAAGCGCGTATCGTCATTCTGGAATACCGTCATCAGGCCGAGCAGCCCGCCGGGGCGCAAAAGCGCGTCGAGTCGGGCGAATTCCAGGGCCGGATCATGAAAATGCTCGGCAGTCTCGGTGCAGGTGACGAAATCATATGTCGCCTGCAGCACCCCCCTGTCCGGGGCGAAGAGCGGATCATAGAGCGCGACCCGGTGCCCGGCCTCGCGCAGCATGGCTGCGAGCGCTGGGCCGGGGCCACTTCCGTAATCGAGGCCGGATGAGCCGGGAGGCAATTCCGCGAGGAGCGGATCGGCCAGCCGTGACAGAAAGGCGCGGTAGCGCTGGTCGTCGATGTCATTCTCATGCAGCGCGTAATGGACGCGCTCGGTCTCGCGGTCGGGATGATGCGCCGGATCGAGAAAGCGCAGGGCGCAGGTCGGGCAGCGGTCGTATTCTGCGCCCGCAATGCTGATGAAGGCTTCTGCAGGCCCGAACCCGCAGAGCGGGCAGGCTCTCCCCGGACGTGCAGATATTTCTGGCGGCATGCCGGAACCTCGCATGATCGGCGCAATCGTCGCGCGGACAAGGCGCGGATTGTGATATTTCGTAGAGCATTCCGGCCTGCCGCGCATCCCGGTCACCGGTGCCATCCCGGATGCGGTATCCCCGGCGACGGCACAAAGCGGTTGCCTGGCGGCGGCGAAAGCGCCAAGTTCGGCACGGTATCGCGGGAGGGCCGCCCCAGCGTGGCTCGGGCTGGCAAGGGTTGTGCCGGCAAGGGCGGTCCCCGCGCGCCTGCCGTCAGTCGGTGAGAGAAGTGTCGATGGCGCAAGAAGACGACAGCCCCGGATTGCGGATTCGCATCGTTTTCGGTGAGCGCGGCATGATCGGGCCCGGCAAGGCAGAGTTGCTGGAGCGGATCGATTCCGCCGGCTCGATCGCAGCGGCGGGGCGCGCCATGGGCATGAGCTACAAGCGCGCCTGGATGCTGATCGAGACCATGAACGCCATGTTTCGCGAGCCGGTGGTCGAGAGTACGCGCGGTGGGGCGCAGGGCGGCGGGGCGCGCCTGACGGATACCGGGCACAAGGTCGCCGCCGCCTATCGCGCCTTCGAGACGGAGGCTGCGCGCAGCGGCGAGGCGCATCTTGCGGAATTACAGGGGTTGCTCGCCGATATTTCCGACAGGAAATAGCGCTTGATCTTCGGCCCGGATCATCGATATGTTTTGGCGTACATATCAAGGGGGAAAGATGTTTCGCCGGATTTGCCGCCGCGCCACAGCTGCCCTTCTTGCAGCGACTTTCTTCATCGCGGCGCCCGCGCGGGCCGATGACCTCGTCGTCTTCGCGGCCGCCAGCCTGACCAACGCCCTGGAGGCCGTTGCCGCGCGCTGGATGGACGAAACCGGCAGCCGTGTCGTGATCTCCTTTGCCGGCTCCTCCGCCCTCGCGCGCCAGATCGAGGCGGGCGCGCCGGCGGATATCTTCATTTCGGCGAATACCGACTGGATGGACGCGCTTGCCGCCGCGGGTGAGCTGCGCGAGGGGGCGCGGCGCGCCATTCTGGGCAACAGCCTCGTCCTGATCGCCCATGGCGGTGATGTGTCACCCGTCACGATCGACGAAAATCTCGATCTCGTCGGCATTCTCGATGGCGGGCGACTGTCGATGGCACTGGTCGATGCCGTTCCCGCCGGCATGTACGGGCGCGAGGCGCTGACCACGCTCGGTCTGTGGGATGCCGTCGCGCCGCATGTGGCGCAATCGGACAATGTCCGCTCGGCGCTCGCCTTCGTCGCGCTGGGGGAGGCGCCTTTGGGAATCGTCTATGCATCAGATGCCCGGGTGGAGGATAGCGTGAGCGTCATCGCGACCTTTCCAGAGGGCAGCCACACGCCGATCATGCTGCCCGCCGCGATCACGGCACAAAGCGAGCATCCGCGCGCGCAGGACTTCCTCGATTTCCTCTCCTCCGACATCGTTGCGCCGATCTGGCGCGAATACGGCTTCAGCGTTGCCGATTGATGCTGGAGGCGATCACCACATGGCTCGGGCCGGATGAATGGCAGGCGGTGCGGCTGAGCCTGCGGGTCTCATTCTGGGCGACGCTGGTCAGCCTGCCGCTTGGAATTTTCGTCGCCTATGCGCTGGCGCGCTGGGAGTTTCCCGGCAAGCAGGTCTTGAACGGGCTCGTGCATATGCCGTTGATCCTGCCGCCGGTGGTGACGGGGTATCTGCTCCTGATCACCCTCGGCCGGCGCGGATCCGCGGGGCAGTTTCTCGATCAATGGTTCGGCGTCGCCGTCTCGTTTCGCTGGACGGGAGCGGCCATTGCCGCCGGGGTGATGGCCTTTCCGCTGATGGTGCGCGCCATCCGGCTGGCCATCGAGGCGGTCGATCCGAAGCTTGAAGCGGCGGCGGGCACGCTCGGCGCATCGAAGCCCTGGGTGTTCGCCACGGTAACGCTGCCCCTGATCCTGCCCGGCGTCGTCGCCGGTGCAATTCTCGCTTTCGCCAAGGCGATCGGCGAGTTTGGCGCGACCATCACCTTCGTTTCCAACATTCCCGGCGAGACCCGCACGATTCCGTCGGCGATCTACGCCTTCCTGCAGGCGCCGGGGGGCGAGGCGGCGGCGGGGCGGCTCGTCATCGTGGCGATCGTCATCGCCATGGCCGCGCTGATCCTGTCGGAATTCGTCGCACGGCGCGTTGCGAAGAGGGTGTCCGGTTCATGATCCTCTCCGTCGCGCTCCGCCATGCCTTCCCGGGATTCGATCTCGATGTCGCCTTCGAGGCGCCGCCCGGCGTGACGGTGCTGTTTGGTCCTTCGGGGTCGGGCAAGACCACCCTGATCAATGCGGTGGCCGGGCTCCTGCGCCCGGATACGGCGCGTATCGCCGCCGGCGACTGGGTGCTGGTCGATACCGCCAGCCGCCGCTTTCTGGCGCCGCATCGCCGGCGTCTGGGCTATATCTTCCAGGAGGGGCGACTGTTCCCGCATATGAGCGTGCGGCAGAACCTGCTCTACGGGCGCTGGTTCGCGCCGCGTGACGCAAAGCGCGAGGATTTCGGGCAGGTGGTCGATCTGCTCGGCATCGACCATCTCCTCGAGCGCCGCCCGGCTGCGCTCTCGGGTGGTGAGAAGCAGCGCGTGGCGATCGGGCGTGCGCTGCTCGCCGCGCCGAAGCTGATCCTCGCCGACGAGCCGCTCGCGGCGCTCGACGAGGCGCGCAAGGCCGAGATCCTGCCCTATTTCGAGCGCCTGCGCGATGCAGTGGATATCCCGATCCTCTATGTCAGCCATTCCTCGGCGGAGGTGGCCCGGCTTGCCACCACCGTCGTCGCCCTGCGTGACGGCAAGGTTGCGGCCACGGGATCGCCTCAGCAGGTTCTGGGCGATGTTGCCGCGATGGGTGCGCGCGGCGCTGCGTCGATCCTCACCGTCCGTGTCATCGCGCATCACGCGGACGGGCTGAGCGCGCTCGATGGCGCCGGTGGCAGGATGTGGCTGCCGCGCGTTTCCCATGCGCCGGGCGCGGTGATCCGTGTGCGCATCGCGGCGCAGGACGTGATCCTCTCTCGCGCCCGACCGGAAGGCCTTTCCGCGCTCAACATTCTCACCGGCACCATTGCCGAGATCCATTCCGGCCAGGGCCCCGGCGCGCTGGTGACCCTCGCCATGGGTGAAGAGCGGCTGATCGCACGGGTGACGCGCCGGGCGGTGGCGGCCATGGGGCTTGCGCCAGGCCAGACCTGCCATGCCGTGATCAAGAGCGTCGCCATCGCCCCGCAGGATGTGGGGACTGGCGCGGCAAGGCAGGTGAATTCATGACACGGCCACGCCGCCCCGGGCTCTCTTTCGGGATCGGTGCGCTCGTGGGAACCGCCGGCGGGCTGATCGGGCTGGGCGGCGCGGAGTTCCGGCTTCCGGCGCTGGTCGGATTGCTGCGTTTCAACGCCCGCGAGGCCGTCGCGGTGAATCTGGTGGCGAGCTTCATCGTGCTCGCCGCGGCCTTTCCGTTTCGCGCCGCAGCCGTCCCGTTGAGCGAGATCGGACCGCACTGCCGGCGGTGCTCGGCACGCTGGCAGGGTCAATGACGGCGGCGTGGATCGGCGCCGGCTGGCTGCGGCGGATTTCCGACCGGATTCTGGGGCGGTTGATCCTGATCCTGCTGGTCGGATTGGGGTTGGTGCTCATCGCCGAGGGGTTATTCGTGGCGGAGCCGACGCGGCTCGTCGGGGAGGGGCTTGGGGTGACGACCACCGTCGCGGCGGCCTGCGGCATCGGCATCGGCCTGGTCTCGTCGCTTCTCGGCGTGGCGGGTGGAGAACTGATCATTCCCGTCTTCGTGCTGCTCTTTGGCGTCGATGTGAAGCTCGCCGGATCGATGGCGATGCTGGTCGGCATGCCGACCATCGCAATCGGGCTGACGCGCCAGTTCGGCACGAGAGCGGTGCTGCGTGAGGGGCCGGTCTGGCGGGCCACCATCGTGCCGCTCGGGCTCGGCTCCGTGCTCGGTGCCGTGATCGGCGCCTTGACGGTCGCCTATGTTCCCTCGCAGGCCCTGAAGATCGGGCTCGGCATCATCCTGATCTGGTCCGCATGGGGCGTGTTCCGGCATCTGCCGCAGGAAATTCCGGGGGCGGACGGGGCGCGTCGTGACGCGGCCCGGCATTGAGGCTTTCAGGTCACATCGGAGACTTTCCGTTAACCCTATCTTGGCGATTGTGTGGCACCGGGTTAGGACATATACGGGTCCCGGTATCCTCCGCCCCGAATCAGAACAAACGGATCCTGACAGGCCATGATCGCTCTCCGCGTCCGGACAGGCGCCGCCCGCCTCGCAACGCTCGCCATTCTCGGCCTCTTCGTCGCTGCCTGCCAGCCGCAGGATCAAGCCGGTCTCGATCCCCATGACGCGCAGCATCTCAATGCTTGGTATTCCGGTCTGATGGCGGATGAGCCCTATGATGTGCCGCTGGTGAACAAGGCGCTGCTCGATCCGCAATTCCATCGCCAGCGCGTGGAATATCCCGGACGCGAAGCGGCGGGAACCATCGTGGTCGATATCGATAACCGCTTCCTCTACCTCGTGGAAGAAGGCGGCAAGGCCATGCGTTATGGCATCGGCGTGGGGCGCAACGGTTTCGCCTGGCGCGGCGATGCCCGCGTGGCGCGTACCGGCGTCTGGCCGAACTGGAGCCCGACCGACAACATGCGCCGGATCGATCCGACCCTCCCGGCCTTCATGGAAGGCGGTATCGGCAATCCACTGGGTGCGCGCGCCCTGTATCTCTATCAGGGTGACCGCGATACCCTGTTTCGCATCCACGGTACCAATGAGCCCTGGTCGATCGGCGATGCCGTCTCGTCCGGCTGCGTGCGGCTGCTCAACGAGGATATCGTCGATCTCTACAATCGCGTGCAGGTCGGCGCCCGCGTGACCGTGCGGCGCGGCGGCGTCGGGGCCTGACGCTGCCGCTGCTTCCTCAGGCGCGGATATAGAGCACCCGGGCCCGGATGGTGCCTTCCAGCGCGCGCAGCTCCTCGAGAACGGCCCGCGCATCCGGCGGCACGGCATCAAGCTCGATCACCACATAGCCGAGCTCGCCCTGCGTCTGCAGGAACTGGCCGACAATATTCAGTCCCTTCTTCGAGAAGATGCCGATGATGCGCGCCAGGATGCCCGGCGCACTATGGTGCACATGCATGAAGCGGGCCCCGTGCGGGCGCGCCGGCAATTGCACCTCGGGGAAATTCACCGCACCCATGGTCGCCCCGATATCGGAATAGGCCACGAGCTTGCTCGCCACTTCGGCCCCGATGCGCTCCTGCGCCTCGACGGTGGAGCCGCCGACATGGGGAGTGAGAATCACGTTGTCCAGTCCCTGCAAGGGTGATTCGAAGCGCTCCGCATTCGAACCCGGCTCCACGGGAAAGACATCGATCGCGGCCCCGCGCAGATGACCGTCCGCCATTGCCCGGGCGAGGGCTTCGAGATCCACCAGCGTGCCGCGGGCATTGTTGATCAGATAGGCGCCGCGCTTCATCAGGCGCAGCTCGCGCTCGCCGATCATGTCGCGGGTCCCGGGTGTCTCCGGCACATGCAACGTGACGACATCCGCCGCGCCCAGCAATGCGTCGAGGGAGGCGACCGGCTCGGTATTGCCGTGACGCAGCTTGTCGGTGTGATCATAATAGATCACCTTCATGCCGAAGCTCTCGGCGAGGGTGGAGAGCTGGCTGCCGATATTGCCGTAGCCGATGATCCCGAGGACCTTGCCGCGCACTTCATGGCTGTCATTGGCCGATTTTTCCCAGCCGCCCTGATGGGCCGCATTGGACCGCGGCATCACGCGCCGCATCAGCATCACGATCTCCGCCAGGGTCAGCTCGGCCACGGAACGGGTATTGGAGAAGGGGGCGTTGAAGACGGGAATGCCGCGCCGCGTCGCCGCATCGAGATCCACCTGGTTGGTCCCGACGCTGAAACAGCCGATGGCGATCAGCCGGTCGGCGGCGGCGAGGATGTCTTGCGTGATCCGTGTGCGCGAGCGAATGCCCAGAATATGCACACCCTGCAAGGCCTCGCGCAGCTCTGCCCCGTCCAGGGCTCTGGGCAGCCGCGTGACGGCGGTGTAGCCGGCCTCGCGGATCAGGGCAACGGCGGAATCATTGACGTTCTCCAGAAGCAGGATCCGGATCTTGTCCTTGGAGAGCGAAAACGGCCTGTTCATGCTTGGGGTCCTCGGTGGTGACGCGGTCGCGTCTGACGGGTCTCGCAAGCCCGCATGCGGAAATCAAGTCGGAAGCGGGTCTTGTGCTCGGCGCGTTGCGGGCACCATCCGGAGAAGGGATGTTCCCGGTTCGGCGCGCGTGTCGTGTGGTGCGGGTTTCACCTGCGGCGCCGGGCAGGATCGGGCCTGCGCCGCTGGGGTTTTCCGGCAATATGATCGAGAGGCAAATCTCCCGGAACGGCCGCATATCTCGCGGAGAATCTACTGTGCCCACATGTCGGCACGCAGGCAAGCCGCGCGATCCTGCGCCCACGTACCCGCAAGCTGTTCTCCGCACGAGCCGCCAGCTCATCATGCCGGACCGCGCTAACGCCGTTGCAGGATCGGCGAAATCGCGCGTCTCCCGCGCCCTGCAAGAGCCCTCACGGCAAGAGCCCTCACGGCAAGGGTCCTCCCGGCAAGAGCTGCCCATGAGACCGCCCGGACCCGCCCCGCCGGCGGCGTCGCGGCTCATCGCGTGCAAGCAGATGAACGAATCATGCAGTGATCACGGCTGCCGTGCCGGGCGAAAGGAAGCAGTGTCGGACGTGCCTCTGGGGCAGGTAAGACCGCGATTAGACTAATGTCTAAGACAAATCTGTGATGACGCAGAAGCGCTGCAAAATGGCCTCAAATCAACAAAACTATTCCATGCCGTCCTGCGTCAGGAACCTCGCGATCAGTTTTGCAAAATTTTCGTCCAACAGAAGTCAGACCATCGTTGGGAAAACGAATATCAATGGTCGCGTCATTGCAATTCTTTAATCGACCAGATGTACTTCGCATAGAAAATTTCGGGTTTCGTTATGGAGGGGAACATGATGGGCTCTGTCGTACAGGCCGGGAACGATAGCTCGAATATCAACAATACGGAACTGATCGCCGATGCATCCCGAACAGAGCAGAGCGCGGCGCGGGATCGCCTGGCCGAAACCATCGACGTCATTGAAAACGATATCCACGATGCGATTGGATCTGTCGTTGCCGTCGTCGCGGATTCGGGTTCCCAGATGGCCGGAGCGCGCAGCGACCTTGATCTGATCCGTGCGGCCAACACGCGTTTGCGCAACGCAGCCCGGCAGGCCAGCGCCGGCGCCGAGGGTGTCTCGCAGGCGACCGGAACCATTGCCGCAGCATCCCGTGATATCGACGAGGCGATGCTTCAGGCCACGACCCGAGTCCAGCAGGCCACGCAGCAGGTCGCCCAGGCCCACGGCCTGCTCGGGCAATTGTCGCAGGCGAGCGAAGCCATCATCGGCGTCGTGGAGACGATCTCGGCGGTCGCGAAGCAGACCAACCTTCTCGCCCTCAACGCCACCATCGAGGCCGCCCGAGCCGGCGAGGCCGGCAAGGGTTTCGCGGTTGTCGCCGGTGAGGTGAAGGCGTTGTCGGCGCAGGTCTCACGCTCGGCCGAGGATATCCGCGCCCGTATCGCCCATCTCAGCGAAACCGCCAGCGCGACCATGGAGGCCGTGGGTGGTGTCAACCAGGCGATTGACGAACTCGCGCCCCTCGTCGAGCAGGCGAGGTCCGGCAGCGAGGAGCAATCCACGGCCCTCGACCAGGTCGCCAGCCAGTCGAGCGAGGGGGCGGAATGCGTAATCCAGGTCGTTGCCTGTGCCGAGGAAGTGGAGACGGCCTTGCAGACCTGCACGGCCCGGATGGAAAAGGCGGCAACCGGTTCCGGCAAGGCTGCCGAGGCCGCATCGGCGCTGACCCGCCGCTTCACGGCCGTGATCCGCCAATGCGAAATCGGTGACCGCCGACGCCATGACCGCTATCCGGTCGAACTCGGCGTCACGGCACAGATCGGCGCGCGAAACCTGAAAACGGCCAGCATCGACATATCCCGTGGCGGTATCCTGCTCACCCTACCTGAGGACCTGCGGGAGCATGTCGATCCGCAATCCTCACTCATGCTCGACATTAGCGGTATCGGTGCGATCCGCGCCCGGATCGCCGGAATCAGCGCCATGGGATTGCATTGCGCCTTCCTCGACGATGATCCGCAGGCCACGATTGCGGTGGCAGCAAAGGTTGCCAGGATTGCGCAGGAATTCAGCCCGCTGATCACGCGGGCGCAAGACATGGCCGCGAAGGTGGCAAGGGCGATCGAGGCGTCCGTGGCGTCCGGGCGGCTTACCCGGGATGCGGCTTTCGATACCGGCTATCGCCTGATACCAGGCAGCGATCCGCAACAATTCCAGACCGCCTATACCGCTGTGTTTGAAGAGACCCTGCCCGGGCTGATCGAGCCGCCCCTTGCCGAGGATGAACGCCTGACCTTCTGCCTCGCCATCGACCGCAACGGCTATATCCCGGTCCATAACCGCGCCTTCTCGCAGACCCAGCGCCCGGATGATCCGGTCTGGAACGCGGCGCATTGCCGCAACAAGCGGATTTTCGACGATCGCGCCGGCATCACGGCGGCCCGATCCACCCGCGATTTCGTGGTCCAGGCCTATGCCCGCGACATGGGTGGCGGCAAGGTGGTGATGATGCGCGAGGTCGATGCGCCGATCCGCATCTTCGGGCGCCATTGGGGCGGTCTGCGCATGGCCTATCGGCTCTGACTGGTGGGCCTCATGAAAAAGCCCCCGCAGGCATGAACCTGCGGGGGCCAAGAAGCGGCTCTGGTGAGCTGGCTTACTTGTCGTCGTCTTCGTCGCCGGTTTGCGTCTGCTTCTTCAGCGCGGCACCGAGGATGTCGCCGAGCGAAGCGCCGGAATCGGAGGAACCGAACTGGGCGATCGCCTCCTTCTCCTCGGCCATTTCGAGCGCCTTGATCGACAACGTGACGCGGCGCGCCTTGCGGTCGAACTGGGTGACGCGGGCATCGAGCTTGTCGCCGACCGAGAAGCGCTCGGGGCGCTGGTCGGCGCGGTCGCGTGCGAGCTCGGCGCGGCGGATGAAGGCGCTGAGATCAGTATCGACGATCTTGACGTCGATGCCGGCATCCTTCACTTCCACGACCTCGCAGGTCACGACCTGACCCTTGCGGATCTCACCCGCGTCGGCGAAGGGATCGCCGGCGAGCTGCTTGATGCCGAGCGAGATGCGCTCCTTGTCGACATCGACGTCGAGCACCTGGGCGCGAACCATGTCGCCCTTCTTGAACTCGTCGATGACCTGCTCGCCAGGACGGTTCCAGTCGAGATCCGACAGGTGGACCATGCCGTCGACATCGCCTTCGAGACCGATGAACAGACCGAATTCGGTCTTGTTCTTGACCTCGCCCTCGACCTCGGAACCGACGGGATGCTTCTCGGCGAAGGCCTCCCACGGATTCTGCAGGGTCTGCTTGAGACCCAGCGAGATGCGGCGCTTGACCGGATCGACCTCGAGAATGACCACGTCCACTTCCTGCGAGGTGGAGACGATCTTGCCCGGATGGACGTTCTTCTTCGTCCAGGACATCTCGGAGACGTGGATCAGGCCTTCGATGCCCGGCTCCAGTTCGACGAAGGCACCGTAATCGGTGATGTTGGTCACGCGGCCCGTGAAGCGCGCATCGACCGGGTAGCGGGCCTCGATGCCCTCCCACGGATCGGCGAGCAGCTGCTTGATGCCGAGCGAAATGCGATGCGTCTCGTGGTTGATCTTGATGATCTTGACCTGCACGTTCTGGCCGATCTGCACCACCTCGGAGGGGTGGTTGACGCGGCGCCAGGCCATGTCGGTGACGTGGAGCAGGCCGTCGATGCCACCGAGATCGACGAAGGCGCCGTATTCGGTGATGTTCTTGACCACACCCTCGATGACCTGACCCTCTTCGAGATTGGCCACCAGCTCCGAACGCTGTTCGGCGCGGCTCTCCTCGAGCACGGTGCGGCGCGACACGACGATATTGCCGCGGCGACGGTCCATCTTCAGGATCTGGAAGGGCTGGGGCACGCCCATCAGCGGGGTCACGTCGCGCACGGGGCGAATATCGACCTGCGAGCGGGGCAGGAAGGCCACGGCGCCGTCGAGATCGACGGTGTAACCACCCTTGACCTGATTGAAGATCAGGCCCTGGACACGCTCGTTGGCCTCGAAGGCCTTCTCGAGCTTGATCCAGCTTTCCTCCCGGCGCGCCTTCTCGCGGGAGATGACGGCTTCGCCGAGCGCATTCTCGATGCGGTCGACATAGACCTCGACTTCGGCGCCGACTTCGATCGGCTCGTCACGGCCGGGGCCGTTGAATTCCTTGAGGGCCACACGGCCTTCGGTCTTGGCGCCGATATCGATGACGGCGACGTCCTTCTCGATCGCGACGACCTTGCCCTTGACGACGGCGCCTTCGGCGACCTCGTTGCTGCGGAAGGATTCCTCGAGCAGCGCAGCGAAATCTTCGCGGCTGGGCGCATATTGGGTTTGAGCTGACATTCGTTCTCCTGATGCTCTTGCGAGCAGGCGCCGGCGGCTGGTGTTGCACGCCATCTGCGTTCGTCGCTGGCTCCGCCATGCTGGGGAGCCCTCACCGCCCTGAAACGGGGCGGCCCGGCGCGTCGACGACGAACGAAGACGGATATCGCGGGAGGGGATTCGTCTTCCCCGGACACCTCGCGACCGCGCACGGATAACGGAAACGTGCCGGCAATGCAAGGAATTGCGGGCGCATCTCGTCGTCAGGGCGCTTTACGCCGATCGGTATCCGGCCTCAGTCGATCCCCCCGAGGCAAAGGAACTTGATCTCGAGATAATCGTCGATCCCGTATTTCGAGCCTTCGCGCCCGACGCCACTCTCCTTGACGCCGCCGAAGGGTGCGACTTCGTTGGAAAAGACGCCGACATTGATCGAGACGATGCCGTATTCCAGCGCCTCCGCCACACGCCAGACCCGGCCCACATCGCGCGAATAGAAATAGGCGGCGAGGCCGAATTCGGTATCATTGGCCATGTGGATGACTTCCGCCTCGTCCTTGAAGCGGAAGACCGGGGCGAGCGGCCCGAAGGTCTCCTCGCGCGCGACTTTCATCTGCGGTGTCACGTCCGCGAGCACGGTGGGCTTGTAGAAGCTGCCACCCAGCGGATGGCGTTCGCCACCGGTGAGCACCTTCGCGCCCTTGCCCGTGGCGTCCTTGATATGATCCTCGACCTTGGCCACCGCCGCATCATCGATCAGCGGGCCGATCTGCGAACCGTCCTCGAAACCGTCGGCCACCTTCAGATTTTCGGTCGCGGCGGCGAGCTTCTTCACGAAGGCATCGTAGATCCCGTCCTGCACGAGAATGCGGTTGGCGCAGACGCAGGTCTGCCCGGTATTGCGGAATTTCGAGGCGATCGCCCCTTCGACGGCGGCATCGACATCCGCATCGTCGAAGACGATGAAGGGCGCGTTGCCGCCCAGCTCCATCGAGACCTTCTTCACCGTGCCGGCCGAGGCCGCCATCAGCTGCTTGCCGACTTCGGTGGAGCCGGTAAAGGTGATCTTGCGCACAATCGGATTCGTCGTGAGCTCCTCGCCGATTGCACTGGCAGAACCGGTGACGATGCTGAACACGCCCTTGGGAATACCCGCGCGCTCACCGAGTTCCGCCAGGGCCAGCGCGGAATAGGGCGTCGCGGAGGCGGGCTTGAGCACCATGGTACAGCCGGCTGCCAGCGCCGGGCCGGCTTTGCGCCCGATCATGGCATTGGGGAAGTTCCACGGCGTGATCGCGCCGCAAACGCCCACGGGCTGCTTGATCACCATCAGGCGGCGCCCGGCATTGGGCGAGGGGATCATGTCGCCATAGACGCGCTTGCCCTCCTCGGCGAACCACTGGATGAAGCTCGCGCCATAGGCGATTTCACCGCGCGCCTCCGTCAGGGGCTTGCCGCCCTCCGCCGTCATGATGCGCGCCAGATCCTCCTGGTTTTCCATCATCAGGTCGAACCAGCGGATCAGGATGGCGTGGCGCTCCTTGGCGGTGCGCGCACGCCAGTCGATCAGGGCGCGTTCCGCTGCCTCGATGGCGCACCGCGTCTCGCCCTTGCCGCCTTTGGGGACGGTCCCGATAACGGCGCCGGTGGCGGGATTGCGGACCTCAAGCGTCGCGCCGTCAGCGGCAGCGACCCAGTCGCCATTGATGTAATTTGCCTGACGCAGCAAGCCCGGATCCTTCAATCCGAGCGGATTGTCCGTATTCACACCTGTTTTAGCGTCCATGATAACCTCCCCGCAACATTGCGCAGCGCCTGTTACGGCGCTGCGCAAGCTGTTTTCCATGATTTACTCATCGGCAGCCTTTGTATTGCGGCTGTTGATCCAGCGTAAAGTGACTGCCCTCCCGACGCAAACGCCATCGTCAACCGAGTTCTTTGCTCCAGGAATCCACCTGCTTCTCCGCCTCTTCGCGGGCAATGCCGTAGCGTTCCTGAACCACGCCGACGAGTTGGTCGCGACTGCCGGCGGCGCGCTCCAGATCGTCGTCGGTGAGCTCGCCCCACTTCTCGCGCGCCTTGCCGGTATATTGTTTCCACTGACCCTTGATCTGGTCCCAGTTCATGATCTTGCCTCCTTAACTGCGGCGCCAGCGCGCCGGTTTCGCCGCATCAACGACGGGCTGCGACCGATGTTCCAAAGCGACCGGCCTTCAGGAATCCGTTGCCCGGAGGCATGCGAGCGCGCTTGGCCCCGCAGCCTTGTCCGCGAGGCGCATATGGAATGCGCCGTTTCACACTTGCCCCGACCTTGCCCGGAGCGGGGAGAATCGTTTTGTATACAAGCAGATTATCAAAGAATAACACCGCGCAAGGTGCCACCGGTCGACCTGGCCGGCACGGGAGCAGCGCACGGTCTGGAGGTGCATTGTGTCAAACCGGATGAACGGCGCCGAAGCCATGGTGCGCATGCTGCAGGCGCATGACGTGAAGCATGTCTTCGGGCTGTGCGGCGATACCAGTCTGCCGCTCTATGATGCCATGCTCCAGCTCGATCACGGCATCACCCATGTGCTCACCCGTGACGAACGCTCAGCGACCTACATGGCCGATGCCTATGCCCGCGTCACCGGCAAGGTCGGTGTCTGCGAGGGCCCCTCCGGCGGTGGCGCGACCTATATCCTGCCCGGTCTGATCGAGGCGGGGGAGAGCTCGATCCCCGTGCTCGCCATCACCACCGACATCTCGGTCTCCAGCTATGGCAAGTTTCCGCTGACCGAAGTCGATCAGGAGGCGCTGATGCGGCCCCTGACCAAGTGGAACACGGTGATCCGCAAGGCCGAACACATTCCGCGCATGATGCGCGCAGCGTTTCGCGCCATGACCACGGGGCGTCCCGGCTCGTCGCATCTCGG
>Ga0008838_100932_pt1 | contig 17832 bp, 17 predicted proteins | sample HotLakConUCCSL28_FD_62212 | JGI IMG/M metagenome (GOLD analysis project Ga0008838, IMG submission 62212) | Hypersaline microbial mat communities from Hot Lake, Washington, USA - Hot Lake Consortium UCC-SL28 (Hybrid Assembly) | ecosystem: Environmental > Aquatic > Thermal springs > Hot (42-90C) ...
CAGATCGTCGAACACGTCGGAGAAGGCGGATGCAAAATCGGCGTTGCCCCCGTGGCCGGCGCGCGCCCCGGCGCCCGCGCGGCCGCCGGGGCCCATGCCTCCCTCAAAGGCGGCATGGCCGAAGCGGTCGTAGGCGGCCTTCTTTTCCGCGTTCTTGAGAACCTCGTAGGCCTCGTTGGCTTCCTTGAACTGCGCCTCGGCCTTGGGATTGTCGGCGTTGCGGTCGGGATGAAGCTCCTTGGCCTTCTGGCGGTAAGCCTTCTTTATCTCGTCGGCGGACGCGCCTCGCGAGACACCGAGCACATCGTAATAGTCGCGTTTTGACATGGCTGGTTCCAGCTCTCCTCAGAACGCGAAGGCCGGCCCGGACAATGCGGGCCGGCCTCGAGCGCGTTCAACCAAGCCTCACGAGGCGCGCTTGTCGTCGTCGAGATCCTCGAAATCCGCGTCCACGATATCGTCGTCCACGCCCTTCGGCTCGCCATCCGCGCCGGGCGCCTCGCCGGCCGCCTCTTCCTGGCTGGCCTTGTAGATCGCCTCGCCGAGTTTCATGGCCGCCTCGGTGACGTTCTGGATGCCCGCGCGGATCTTGCCGGCGTCTTCGCCCTCGAGCTCGTCCTTGAGCGCCGCGATGGCCAGCTCGATCGCCTCGATCGTGGAGGGATCCACCTTCTCGCCGTGCTCCTCCATGGATTTCTCCGTGGAGTGGATGAGGCTCTCGGCCTGGTTCTTTGCCTCCACCAGATCGCGGCGCTCCTTGTCCGCCTCGGCGTTGGCCTCGGCATCCTTGACCATCTGTTCGATCTCGTCGTCGGAGAGCCCGCCGGACGCCTGGATGGTGATCTTCTGCTCCTTGCCGGTGCCCTTGTCCTTGGCACTGACCGAGACGATGCCGTTGGCGTCGATGTCGAAGGTCACCTCGATCTGGGGCATGCCGCGCGGCGCGGGCGGGATGTTCTCCAGGTTGAACTGGCCGAGCATCTTGTTGTCGGCCGCCATCTCGCGCTCGCCCTGGAACACCCGGATCGTCACCGCGTTCTGGTTGTCCTCGGCGGTGGAGAAGATCTGGCTCTTCTTGGTGGGGATCGTGGTGTTGCGGTCGATCAGGCGAGTGAACACGCCGCCCAGCGTCTCGATGCCCAGCGAAAGCGGCGTGACGTCGAGCAGGACCACGTCCTTCACGTCGCCCTGAAGCACACCGGCCTGGATCGCCGCGCCCATGGCGACCACCTCGTCGGGGTTGACGCCCTTGTGGGGTTCCTTGCCGAAAAACTTGGTGACTTCCTCGACGACCTTCGGCATCCGGGTCATGCCGCCAACGAGCACCACCTCGTCGATGTCCGAGGCCGACAGGCCAGCGTCCTTGAGGGCGGCCTGGCAAGGCTTCAGCGACGACTTGATGAGATCGCCCACGAGGCTTTCCAGCTTCGCGCGGGTGAGTTTCATGACCATGTGCAGCGGCTGTCCGTTCGCCCCCATGGAGATGAACGGCTGGTTGATTTCCGTCTGGCTGGAAGAGGAGAGCTCGATCTTGGCCTTCTCGGCGGCCTCCTTCAGGCGCTGGAGGGCCATCTTGTCCTGGGTGAGATCGACCCCGTGCTCCTTCCTGAACTCGTCGGCCAGGTAATTGACGACGCGCATGTCGAAATCCTCGCCGCCGAGGAACGTATCCCCGTTGGTGGATTTCACCTCGAACAGGCCGTCGTCGATCTCCAGGATCGTGATGTCGAAGGTGCCGCCGCCGAGGTCGTAGACCGCGATCGTCTTGGATTCCTTCTTGTCGAGCCCGTAGGCAAGCGCGGCGGCGGTGGGCTCGTTGATGATGCGCAGCACGTCGAGCCCGGCGATCTTGCCGGCGTCCTTGGTGGCCTGGCGCTGGGCGTCGTTGAAGTAGGCCGGCACGGTGATCACGGCCTGCTCGACCTTCTCGCCGAGATAGCTCTCGGCGGTCTCCTTCATCTTCTGGAGGATGAAGGCGGAGATCTGGGAGGGTGAATACTTCTCGCCGCGCGCCTCGACCCAGGCGTCGCCGTTGCCGCCGTCCACGATCGTGTAGGGGACGATCTTCTTGTCCTTCGTCACCTCCGGATCGTCGGTGCGGCGGCCGATCAGGCGCTTGACGGCGAAAATGGTGTTCTCGGGGTTCGTAACGGCCTGGCGCTTCGCGGGCTGGCCGACGAGCCGTTCGCTTTCCGCGAACGCAACGATGGAAGGCGTGGTGCGCGCCCCTTCCGCGTTCTCGATCACGCGGGGCTGCGAGCCGTCCATGATGGCGATGCAGCTGTTGGTGGTGCCAAGGTCGATACCGATGACTTTAGCCATGACTTCAATCCCTTTCGCTTCAGGCGATATGGGGTACGTGGACCCGGTCCGGCGTCCTCGCCCCCCTGTTCGGTTGTCGCTGGGGGCAGGCCGTGCAAACTGGGCGCCCTCACGCTTCCGGGGGTATATAGGGGGCGGGTTTGGGCGCTGCAACCAGCCGCGAAAGGGCGAAATGGAGGCAAAACCGGGGCAGGAGAGAGACGCGCACGACGGCGCGGCGCCGTTCGCGGCGCCGCTGCCGGCGCCGCGGGAGGTCGCCGGATTTGCACTCCACGAGGCCCTGCTGGACCGTGCGCTCCAGGCCCGGCTGCTCGAGGAGGTCCGCGAGGTTCTGCGGGCCGCCCCGCTGCGCCGCTACACGGTGCCGGGCGGTCGGCGGATGAGCGTGGGGATGAGCGCGGCCGGGGCGCTTGGCTGGATGTCCGACGGCGCGGGTTACCGATACGCTCCCGCCCAGCCCGACGGCCGCCCCTGGCCCGCCATCCCTCCCCTCGCGCTCGAGGTATGGAAGGCGGTTTCCGGCGTGCCGCGCCTGCCCGACAGCTGCCTCGTGAACCACTACGATCCCGACGCGCGGATGGGGATGCACAGCGACCGCGACGAGGCCTGCCTCGACTGGCCGGTCGTTTCGATTTCCCTCGGCGACGATGGCCAGCTTCGCGTGGGCGGAACGGAGCGCGGCGGGCGCACCCAAGCAATCTGGCTCCGCTCGGGCGATGTGCTGGTGATGTCGGGGGCCGCGCGGCTGGCCTACCACGGCCTGACGCGCCTGCGCCCCGGCACCTCGACGCTGATGCGCGCTCCCGGCCGGGTGAACCTCACGCTCCGCATCGCGGGGCCCTGAGCCGGAGGCGTGGCGCGGGCTCTGGCGGCGAGCAGGGCCCGCCGCGGCTCACGGCAGCGACAACGAACAGCAGCCCGAGAGCATGCGCAGGCCCTCGCCATCCTCGAGCAGGGCATCCACCTCGAGGCCGTAGGCCCGGTCGGACATCCCGTCGGAGCACATCGCCCCGCGCACGAGCAGCGTCAGCGTCCCCGCCTCGCCGCTGGAGACAAGGGCGTGGCGGTTCCGGCTGTTCTGGGATCCCGTCACGCGAAGAACGCCGAATTGCCGCTCGGGTTCATCGAGAGCCTTGAAGCTCAGCGCCCCGTCACGCTCTCCCTCCCACTCGAGTTGAATGGACCAGAACGGCTCCGTCCCGAAGCACCGGGCGATCCGTGGCAGCGCGCCATCCCACTGCCCTGCGCGGCGCGCGAGATACGCCAGCGATACCCAGCCGGTGCCTTCGCCGGTGTTGACGAGACCCCAGCGCAGGCGGTCGTCGGGGCGGATGACCTCCACCCCCGTGGCGTCCGGCGCAAGGCTGCCGATGCGGGCTGCGCTGGCGCTGGGGGCCGCGCGGATGTTCAGACGGTCGTTCGGTGCAACTCCGGCCACGTCGAAAAGCGCGGGCCAGCCCTCCTGCGTGGCGTTTGCCGGCGATGCAAGCGCGGCTGCGAGCGCCACCACCGCGGCAGCCAGCCACCGGAACGCACCCGGCCGCGGCATCAATCCCGTGCCGACCAGCTTTGCGAGGCCGCCCGTCGGGTCGTGAATTCCAGCATCAAGCCGATCATGATGAGGACGCCCGACAGGATCAGCGGATAGGCGATCTCGGTGTATCGGGGCGCGTAGTTGAGAAAGGCGAACCCTCGTGCCTGGTCGATGGCGTGAAAGAGCGGGTTCCAGTCGAAGTAGTCGCGCATGTAACCGGGCAGGCTGTTGGCCACGAACATCTTGCCCGAGGCGATCATGTTCACCCGCATGTAAAGCTGCGAGACGATGCCGACCGCGCGTGGTGCCCAGGGTTTCAGCGCAAGCAGCATGATCCCGATGGCCGAGCCGGAGAACCACGCCAGGATGAACATGAAGAAGGTGCCGAAGGGCTGGTCGAAGCTGATCGGGTTCACAATCACATGGTAGCCGTAGAGCACGAGGCAGGCCGAGAGGATCTGGATGTAGAGCGTCCCGAACATCGCCGAGCCAATGGCGACGATCGTGTTCATCGGCGCGTGCTTCATCATCGCCGAGGTGGGGCCCTCGGCGCCCATCACCCCGCCGAGCGCCTTTATGTGGGTCATGAACAGGAAGATCCCGCTCATGATGAACACGAGGAAATCGCCGCGGAGGGCCACGCCTCTCAGGCCCAGAACCGAGAACATGAAGTAGAAGACCAGCACGAGAATGATCATCTGCATCACGTTTATGAAGATCGCAGCCAGTGCGTTCCCGTGGGTGGAGCGCACGTTGCGGACGACGCCGTGATACACCAGCTCGCTCATGCGGAAGAATGTACCGACAGCGGTCTGCGGCGTGCGTCGCTCGAACATCTCGGGCCCTGCTCCTTAGTGGATCTGCCCTTTGAATACCGGAACTTCTTGCCGTTCCGTGTGCGTGCAACGATAAGGAGAACCCGCCGACGATGCAATTGCGCGCCGTGCGCGCCTCGACCGGGAGCCTTCTCGATGAACCATTCGCTGCTTCCCGGAGTGATGCGCCGCCTGGCCCTTGAGGCCGGTGCCCGGATCATGCAGTTCTACGGGGGCGATGAGCTGGCGACCCGCGCCAAGGCCGACGACAGCCCCGTGACCGCCGCCGACGAGGCGGCCGACGCCATCATCACCGCCGGGCTGCGCGCGGCCTTTCCCGATGCCGCGCTCGTGACCGAGGAACAGGCCGCGACCCATGACACGCGAGCGCGCGACTTCTTCATCGTGGATCCGCTCGACGGAACGAAGGAGTTCGTTCAACGCCGGGGCGATTTCACCGTCAACATCGCCTGGGTTGAAGACGGCGTGCCCGTTCGCGGTGTCGTCTACGCACCGGCACGAGGCCGGCTCTTTCTCACCGATGCCGAGGGCGCGGCCTGGGAGGAAGTGCCGCCCGGGGCCGAGACGACCGGCGCCCGCAAGCGGCTCGCCGTGGCACGCCCCGATCCCGCGGCTCTGCGCGTCGTGGCCTCGAAATCGCACCGCGACGCTGCGACGGACGCCTATATCGCGCGCTACGACGTGGCCGAATTCAAGGCCGCGGGCTCTTCGCTGAAGTTCTGTCTTCTCGCCAACGGCGAGGCCGATCTCTATCCGCGCCTCGGGCGGACCATGGAGTGGGATACCGCAGCCGGCCACGCCGTGCTCTCAGCCGCCGGCGGACATGTCGTGAGCTTCGACACCCACGAGCCGCTTCGCTATGCCAAGCCGGGCTTCGAGAACCCCTTCTTCATCGCCTACGCACCGGGCGTGGAACTGGTGCGTGAATGACGGGCGTTCTGGTGGTCATTCCGGCGCGCTACGCGTCGAGCCGCTACCCGGGCAAGCCGCTCGTGCGCCTGCGCGGCGCGCAGGGCGTCGCGCTCACGCTGATCGAGCGGACGTGGAGAGCCGCGAAGGCCGTCGCCAGCGCCGACCGCGTGGTCGTGGCAACCGACGACGATCGCATCCGGGACACGGCACTCGGCTTCGGGGCCGAGGTGGTCATGACATCTCCGGAGGCGCGAAACGGCACCGAACGGGTCGCCGAGGCAGCCGTGACGTTGGGCAGCGAGGCGCGCATCGTTGTCAACCTGCAGGGCGATGCGCCGCTTACCCCGCCGTGGTTCGTGGACGCGCTCGTCTCTGCGCTCGATCGCGATGCCGGCGCGGACGCCGCGACCCCCGTGCTGCGCTGCAGCGCGGGCGCGCTCGCGAGCCTGCGCGCGGATCGCGCGGCGGGGCGCGTGGGAGGCACGACGGCCGTGTTCGATTCCGCCGGCCGGGCGCTCTACTTCTCCAAGGAAGTGATCCCTTTCACCGCCGCGCAGGCAGGCGCCGGCGGGGAGGGTGCAGCGACGCCGGTCTTTCACCATGTCGGCGTCTATGCCTACCGGCCCGAGGCGCTGGCGGCCTATCCCGGCTGGGATGCGGGCCCGCTGGAGCGGAACGAGGGGCTCGAGCAGCTGCGGTTCCTCGAGCGTGGGCGCGCGATGCTTTGCGTCGAGGTGGAGGCGCGTGGCCGCTCGTTCTGGGAGCTGAACAACCCTGAAGACGTGCCGCGCCTCGAGGCCATGCTGGCCGAGATGAGCATGGAATGACGGCGGCTTCCGGCGCTGACGAGGAGCTTCCCGTAAGCGTCATCGTGGCCAGCCGCGGGCGCCCGGCGGCGCTGGCGCGCTGCCTCGATGCGCTCACGCGGCTGTTCTGCCTGACCTTCGAGATCGTCGTGGTGACCGATGCGGAGGGGCGCGCCGCGGTGGAGCGCACGGGGCTTGCCGGGCGCCTGAAACTGGTGGCGTTCGATGCTCCCAATCTCTCGCAGGCCCGCAATCTCGGGGTGGCCGCGGCAGCCGGCGAGATCCTGGCCTTCATCGACGACGACGCCGTGCCCGAGCCCACCTGGCTCGACGCCCTCGCCGGCGCCTTCGGTCCGCCGGATGTCGCGGCGGCGGGCGGCACGGTTCTGGGGCGCAACGGGATCTCGGTGCAGTGGGGTCCGCGCGAGGTCAATGCGCGGGGCGAGCATCGGCCGCTCGCGACCGATGGCCACGAGATCGCGGTTTTCGAGCCGCCGCCGGGGCGCGCGGTCCGCACGGAAGGCACCAACATGGCCGTGCGCCGCTCCGTGCTCGCCGAGCTGGGCGGCTTCGACCCCGCGCTCCACTTTTTCCTCGAAGACACCGATCTCAACCTGAGGCTCGCGCGCGAGGGGCACATGACGGCGCTTGTTCCCGGCGCGGTGGTGCACCACGGCTTTCACGCCAGCGCCCGGCGCCGGGCCGACCGCGTTCCCCGCAGCCTGTTCGAGGAGGGCGCGAGCCTTGCCGTTTTCCTGCGCCGCCACGCGCCCGAGGCCCTTGAGGAGCGGTTTGCCGTCTTCCGCGCCGAACAGCGCGCGCGGCTCCTGAGCCACATGGTGGCCGGGCGGATCGAGCCGCGCGATGTCGCGCGGCTGATGGCGAGCCTCGGCGAGGGTTGGGAAGACGGGATGGCGCGCCCGTTGCAGCCCCTGCCGCCGCTGAGCCATGCGGCGCGCGGCTTCCTGCCCTTCGAGGGCAGCGTCGACCGGGGGCTCGGCGTCGTGGTGGCAGGGTGGGCGTGGAACGCCCGGAGCCTTCGCGCGCAAGCCGCCGAGGCAGCGCGCGACGGGGCAACGGTGAGCCTCTTTCTGTTTTCGCCGACGACACGGCGCCATCGCGTGCGCTTCACCGAAAGCGGCGTGTGGGAACAGGCCGGCGGCCTCTGGGGCCTCTCGGAGCGAACGGCACCGCGCGGCGCCGCGCTCACGCTCCGGCGGCGGCTGCGTCGCGAAGCGGCCCGGGTGGCACCGGTCCGCGGGCTCCAGCTTTCGCCCACAAAGCGCGGGCCGTGAACGCCTCGGCACGCCGCCGGAACGGCCCTTGCCCCGTGCATCGGCACGCCGGCGCGGGCTGCCTCGCCGGACGGCCGAAGCGCCGGCCTTGCCCCCGACCGCCCGTCTTTTCCTTGAATTCTACATGGTCCCGTTAACCTTTATCGTGTTAGCTGTCTGCGCGAGCAGGTCCCCCCGAAGGAAACGAAAGGTAGTACATGCGACGCAAGGTAACGAAGGCGGTCTTCCCGGTGGCCGGTCTGGGAACGCGGTTTCTCCCCGCGACCAAATCGGTCCCAAAAGAGATCATGACCCTCGTGGACCGTCCGCTCATCCAGTACGCGATCGACGAGGCCCGCGCCGCGGGCATAAAGGAATTCATCTTCGTGACGTCCCGGGGCAAGAGCGCCCTCGAAGACTACTTCGACCTCGCTCCCGAACTCGAGGCCGCGCTCCGCAAGAAGGGCAAGCAGGATCTGCTCGACGTTCTGAAGACCACCAACATGGACAGCGGCGCCATCGCCTATATCCGCCAGCACAAGGCGCTGGGCCTCGGACACGCCGTGTGGTGCGCGAAGCGGCTGATCGCCAACGAACCGTTTGCAGTGATCCTCCCCGACGACGTGATCGCTGCCGAGAAGCCCTGCCTCCAGCAGATGGTGGAGGCCTACGAGGAAACCGGCGGGTGCATGGTTGCCGCCATGGAGGTCCCGCGCGACAAGACGGGTGCCTACGGCGTTCTCGACGTCAAGGAGGACATGGGAGAGAAGGTTTCCATCGCCGGCATGGTCGAGAAGCCGCGCCCGGAGGACGCGCCCTCGAACCTCGCCGTCATCGGCCGCTACATCCTCACGCCCAGGGTGTTGCAGACGCTCAACAAGCGCCGCAGCGGCGCCGGCGGCGAGATCCAGCTGACCGACGCGATCGCCGAGGAGATCGAGCAGGATCGGCCCGTCTACGGATATCGTTTCCGCGGCCAGCGGTTCGACTGTGGCTCGAAGGCGGGGTTTCTGCAGGCCACGGTGGCTTTCGGGCTCGCCCGCGAGGATCTGCGCGAGGAATTCTCCGCCTATCTCGAAGAGATGGTCAGCCTGCGCAAGGCGGCGCAGTAGACGGGCGCCGATGGAGCGGGTGCTCGTCACGGGCGGCGCGGGCTACATCGGCAGCCACGCCTGCAAGGCTCTCGCGTCGGCGGGCTATCTGCCCGTGGCCTTCGACAATCTGACGAGCGGCCGGGAGGCTGCCGTCAGGTATGGCCCGCTCGAGCGTGGCGACCTGCTGGACCCCGAGCGTTTGGCTGCGGTGTTCGCCGTTCACCGGCCCGTGGCCGTGATGCACTTCGCGGCTCTCAGCGAGGTCGGCCAGTCGGTGCGCGAGCCCGGGCGGTACTGGCGCGTGAACGTTGCGGGCTCGCTGAATCTCGTCGAGGCGTCCCTGGCGGCAGGCTGCCGGAGCTTCGTGTTCTCCTCCACCTGCGCCACCTACGGCGAGCACGACGGGATCGAGCTCACCGAGGCGACGCCGCAGAACCCGGTCAACCCCTACGGTGCGTCCAAGCGCGCGATCGAGGACATGCTGCGCGGCTTCGAGGCGTCCCACGGGCTGCGCCACGTGATCTTCCGTTACTTCAACGTTGCCGGCGCCGATCCGGACGGCGAGCTTGGCGAATGCCACGAGCCGGAAACCCATCTCATTCCCCTCATGCTCGAGGCAATCGACGGCCTGCGCCCGGCCCTCACGGTGTTCGGCGACGATTACGATACCCCCGATGGCACCTGTATCCGCGACTACGTCCATGTCTCGGATCTTGTGGATGCCCATGTGCTCGGCCTGCGATGGCTCGCCGAAGGCGGCGGAAGCCGGGTGTTCAACCTCGGCACCGGGTGTGGCTTCTCCGTGCGCGAGGTGATCGAACACAGCCGCGTCGTTACCAACCGCGCGGTGCCTCACGTGATCGGCCCGCGCCGGCCGGGCGATTGCGCGCGGCTGGTTTGTGGCGGCCAGAGCGCGTCGGACACGCTGGGATGGCGGCCCGAGCGCTCCAACCTTTCCCAGATGATCGCCGATGCCTGGCGGTGGCACAGGTCGCGGCAGGGTGCGCGCTGAACCCTCGCCCCCGGCGCGCCTGCTCGATCTCAGCCGCAGCGTCTCGCGTATCGGGCAGGGGCCTACCGGGATCGACAGGGTTGAGCGGGCCTACCTCGACGCATTCCTCGCGGACCCGGCGCCGCTCTTCGGGCTGGTGCGCACCGCGGCCGGCTTTCTCCTGCTCGACGAGGCCGGATGCCGGCTGCTGGCCGAGGGGCCCGGGCCCGGCGGCTGGGGCGATGCGGGGTTGCTGAGCCGCCTCGGCACGCGCCAGGGGGATGCCGCGGCGGCGGAATCGGCGCTCAGGCGCGCGGCGGTGGCCCGCGTCCCGCGCCGGGGGCTCGGGTGGCTCCTGCGCCGCCATTTGCCGGCCGGCGCGGCGACCTTCCACGTGGGCCACGCCGCGCTGGAGGCACGCCTGGCGCGAACCCTGGCGAACGCTGCGGGCGGCGGGTTCACGGTGATGATCCACGACGTGATCCCGCTCGAGCATCCGGAGTGGCAGCGCGGCCGCGCGCCCGAGCGCATGCGCACGCTCTTGCGTGCCGCCCACGCTCATGCGACCCGGCTGGTCTACCCCACGCAATCGGTGCGCGAGGCAAGCGAGGCGCGCATGGCGCCCTGGGGGCGGCCGCCGCCGGCGCTCGTGGTGCCGCTCGGTATCGAGGTCGCTGCCCCCGATCCGCAGTGGAGGCCGCCGCTCCCCGAAGACCGGCCCCATTTCGTGAGCGTCGGCACGCTGGAGCCACGCAAGAACCACGTGCTTCTCCTCGATGCGTGGGAACATCTTGCACGCGAGATGCCCGTTGATCGCCTCCCGCGGCTCTACCTCTGCGGCGCGCGGGGCTGGGCCGATCCGGCGCTCTTCCGGAGGCTGGACGCGTTGCGGCCGGGCGGCATCGTCCGCGAACTGACGGGACTGGGGGACGCGGCGCTTTCGGCGCTCGTCTCGCGGGCGCGTGCAATGCTCTTTCCGAGCCTTGCGGAGGGCACGGGCCTGCCGCCGCTCGAAGCGGCCGCGCTGGGCACCCTGCCTCTTTGCACCGCGCTGCCGGTCTACCGCGAGACGCTCGGCGACAACGCCGTTTACCTGCCGGGAACCGACAGCTATGAGTGGGCACAAAAGATTATGGGGCTTTGCGAACCCGGCGGCGCATCCGTTTCAGCGCCGATCGAGCCTCCGACCTGGCAGGATCATTTCAATGTCTTGTTGGGCCGGATGTGAGACCATGGGCCGGCGTGTAGCGTTTCGAGGGTTGGATTGCGGATCGTTCGTTCATACGGGCTCCGGTTAAGGCGGAAGGGCCGCCTCTGGCGTGCCTGGGCGCGGCGGCGCGAACTCGTGCCCGTGCAGAACCGTACGAGCCGGATCACGCCGGGGGCCATTCTGTGCTTTTCGACGATCCGCAACGAGCGTGTGCGCCTGCCGTGGTTCCTGCGCTACTACCGCGAACTCGGGATCGATCACTTTCTCATCGTCGACAACGGGTCGACCGACGGGTCGCGCGAATACCTCGAAAACCAGGGCGACGTTTCGCTTTGGCACACGGGGGCAAGCTACCGCCGCGCCAGCTACGGGATGGATTGGGTCAACTGGCTGCTCGGCCGCCACGGGCATCGCCACTGGGTGCTCACCGTCGATCCCGACGAGTTCCTCGTCTACCCGTTCTGCGACACGCGCCCGCTGCGCGCGCTCACCGACTGGCTCGATGCGTCCGCGATCCGCTCGTTCCCGGCGATGCTGCTCGACATGTATCCAAAGGGCGCTCTCGCCGAGCAGCCCTACCAGGAAGGGCAGGATCCCCTGGAGATCGCCTGCTGGTTCGACAGCGGCAACTACGTGATCGAGCGCAACCCGCAGTACGGCAACCTCTGGATCCAGGGCGGCCCGCGGATGCGGATGTTCTTCGCCGAGGAACCCTGGCGCTCGCCAGCGCTCAACAAGATTCCGCTGGTCCGCTGGGACAGGCGATACGCCTATGCCAGTTCCACCCACATGCTGCTCCCGCGCGGACTCAACTCTGTCTATGACGAGTGGGGCGGCGAGAAGGCGAGCGGGATGCTCCTGCACACAAAGTTTCTCGACACCTTCACGCTCAAGGCCGAGGAGGAGATCGAGCGCGGCGAGCACTACGCCAACTCCGTCGAGTACAAGGCCTATGCCGAAGCCATGCGCCGCAATCCCGAGATCTGGTGCAAGTGGTCGGAGAAATACATAAACTGGCGCCAGCTCGAGATCCTCGGGCTGATGTCGAAGGGGAACTGGGCATGAGCCTCGGTGTGGTCATGCTCGTGCATACCGATTTCGACCGGGCCGAGCAGGTTGCGCGGCACTGGCATGCCGCCGGGTGCCCCGTCGTGATCCACGTCGATCGGAGCGTGCACCGTGCCCGCTTCACCGCCTTCCGCGATGCGCTGTCGGCGCTGCCCGGGGTCAGGTTCTCGCCGCGGCACCGCTGCGAGTGGGGCACCTGGGGCATCGTCGCTGCCACGCAGGAAGCTTCCGAGCTGATGCTCGCCGAGTTCTCCGAAGTCCGGCATGTCTACCTGGCCTCGGGCTCCTGCCTGCCGCTGCGCCCGGTGGAAGAGCTGCGCGATTACCTCGCGGCGCGGCCCAACACCGATTTCATCGAAAGCGCCACCACCGCCGACGTGCCCTGGACGGTCGGCGGCCTCGACACCGAACGCTTCACCTTGCGCTTTCCGTTCTCCTGGAAGAGCAACCGGATGCTTTTCGACGCGGCGGTGGAAGTGCAGCGGCGCCTGCGGCTGCGCCGCAGGCCGCCCCGCGAACTCATCCCGCACATGGGCTCGCAATGGTGGTGCCTCACCCGGCAGACCCTTTCGGCGATCCTGCAGGACCCCGAGCGCGCCCGCTTCGAGCGCTACTTCAAGCTCGTGTGGATTCCCGACGAAAGCTATTTCCAGACCCTATCGCGCCTCTACGCGCGGGACATCGAGAGCCGCTCGCTGACACTCTCGAAGTTCGATTTCCAGGGCAAGCCGCACATCTTCTACGACGACCACCTCCAGCTTCTGCGCCGGTCGGATTGCTTCGTGGCGCGCAAGATCTGGCCGCGCGCCGACAAGCTCTACCGTGCCTTCCTCACCGACAGCGCCGGCGCCATGAGCCGCACCGAGCCCAATCCCGGCAAGATCGACCGCGTGTTCTCCAAGGCCGTGTTTCGCCGTACCCGCGGCCGGCCGGGCCTTTACATGCAAAGCCGGTTCCCGAACGAGAACTGGGAGAACGGCGTCACCGCCGCTCCCTACTCGGTGTTCGAGGGGTTTTCCGACCTCTTCGAGGATTTCGAGGGGTGGCTCGGCCGCGTCAGCGGGATGCGCGTGCATGGCCATCTCTACGGACCCCAACGGGCCGAGTTCGCCGAGGGCCACCGAAGCTTCAACGGCGCTCTTTCCGACGACCGGGTGGTCCGGGACTACCGGCCCGTGGCCTTCCTGACCAATCTCATCTGGAACACGCGAGGCGAGCGTCAGGCGTTCATGTTCGGTCCGCGCGACAACCAGGTGATGAGCTGGCAGCTCGCGCGCGACCCGAACGCACAGATCTCGGTGATCACCGGCGCGTGGATTCTCGATCTCTACGAGTCCAACGAGAATTTCGGAACCCTGCGGCGCCGCGCGGCCGATCTGCAGAAGATCGAGGTGGATCACCTCTATGCGCTGCGCTCGCCCTATTCCAAGGCGCGGGTCCAGATCTGGAGCATGGCCGAGTTCATCGAGAACCCCATGGAGAATCTCCAGAGCATCATCGATGCCGTGGGGCCCCGGCAGCCCCGCCGCGTGACGGAAGCGCCGCGCATGAAGGATCTGAAGAACCTCCCGAACTTCCTGCAGAGCCTGAAGAACCAGGGCATGCATCCGCATCTGGTGGGCGATTTCCCCTCCGTCGCGCCCGATCCGATGCCCGAGCGGCCGCGCCGCAAGCCCTATCTCGTGAAGTGAGCGCATCTTGGCCGGGTTCGACCTCTTCGTGATCCTTGCCGAGATGCGCACAGGCTCGAACCTGCTCGAGAGCAACCTGAACGCCTACGTCGCCCTGCACTGCCATGGCGAGGCGTTCAACCCCGGCTTCATGGGCTATCCAAACCAGAACGCGTTGCTCGGAGTGACGCGCGAAGAGCGCGAACGCGATCCGCTGGCCCTGCTCGACGCGATCCGCACCGCCGAGGGGCTCGCGGGGTTCCGCTACTTCCACGATCACGATCCCCGCATCTTCGACGTGGTGATGGACGATCCCCGCTGCGCGAAGATCGTGCTCACGCGCAATCCGGCGGAAAGCTATGTTTCCTGGAAGATCGCACGCGCCACCGGGCAGTGGAAGCTCACCGAGGCACGCCACCAGCGGGCGCGGACCGTTCGCTTCAATGCCGCCGAATTCGAGGCGCATCTCGCGGCGCTCCAGGAGTTCCAGGTGCGTGTGCTGGGCCACCTGCAGCGCAGCGGGCAGACGGCGTTCTGGATCGCCTACGAGGATCTCCAGGATATCGGGGTGATGAACGGCCTCGCCAGCTGGCTCGGGGCCGGCGAGAAGCGCGAAAGTCTTGGCAGCGATCTGAAGAAGCAGAATCCCGCGCCCATGGCCCAGAAGGTGGAAAACTTCTCCGAGATGGAACTGGCGCTTGCACGGCTCGACCGGTTCAACCTCTCGCGCACGCCCAATTTCGAGCCGCGCCGCGGCCCTGTCGTGCCGAGCTACGCCGCCGCGAGGGGCGCGCCGCTGCTCTATGCGCCCGTGCGGGGCGGCAGCGTGGAAGGGCAGATTCGGGGCTGGCTCGCTTCGCTGGGGGCCGAGGGCGGCGGGATCGAAGAGGGCTTCACCCAGAAGTCGCTGCGCGCCTGGCGGGCGGGCCGGCCCGGGCACATCGGTTTCACCGTGCTTAGCCACCCCGCGGTGCGGGCGCACACCGCCTTCTGCCGGCGCATCCTTGCCACCGGCCCGGGCACCTATGCCGCCATAAGGGCGAGCCTGCGCCGCCTCTACCGCCTGCCCCTGCCCGACGAGGCCCCGACGCCCGAGACCTATTCCGCCGAGCAGCATCGCGAGGCGTTTCTCGCCTTCCTCAGGTTCCTCAAGGCGAATCTCGCGGGTCAGACCTCGATCCGCACCGATGCCACCTGGGCCAGCCAGGCGCAGGTGGTGCGCGGCTTCTCGGAGGTGGCGCCGCTGGATTTCCTCGCCCGCGAGGACCGGCTCGAAGAGGATCTCGGCTGGCTCGCGGCGCGTGTGGGCGCGCGGCCGGCCCCGCTCCCCGAGCCCGAGGCCGACGTGACCCATACGCTCGAGGCCATCTACGACGACGAGATCGAAGCCGCGGCGCGCGCGGCCTATGCGCGCGACTACGAGATGCTGGGCTTCACCCGCTGGCGCTGAGCGCCGCGGTTCATGCCGCCTGGGTGGCGGGGCCCTCGGTGAGCACCGCATGCAAGGTTGCGGGATCGGCGTTGGCGCGCAGCTTGTCGCACAGGCGGGAGTCGCGCAGGCTGCGGGAGACGAGTGCCAGCGCCTTCAGATGATCGACGCCCGCGTCGGACGGCGCGAAAAGCGCAAAGACGAGATCCACGGGCCGGCGGTCCACCGCGTCGAAATCGACGGGTTTGTCGAGGCGCAGGAACACACCCCGCACGTCCTCGATACCCTCGATGCGGGCATGGGGCAGCGCGACGCCATGGCCCACGCCTGTCGGGCCGAGGCTCTCGCGGTCCATCAGCGCGTCCGCGGCGCGCTCCGCGTCGAGCCCGTAGGCCGAAGCGGCAAGTTCGCTCAGGTCCTGGAAGAGGCGCTTCTTGCTGGAGGCTCCTGCGATAACCTTTACCGCCTCGGTAGAAAGGATCTTGGAAAGCTCCATCGAATCGTGGTCCTCGCTGCTGGCCGTGCAGACCGCGGCCGTGCACCTATTTTGCGTTTCTCGGATCGATCCAGCCGATATTGCCGTCGTCGCGGCGATACACGACGTTCACGCCGCTGTGTCCCTCGTTGCGGAAGACAAGGAGCGGTGCGCCCGCCAATTCCATCTGCATCACCGCTTCGCCAACGGAAAGAGACGGGATCTTCGTCTCCATCTCGGCGATGATCATGGGCTGGAGGCTTTCGGGCTCGTCCTCTTCGGTGTCTGCCGATGCGGCGAGGATATACGAGGACGCTCCGAGGAGTTCAACCGGCTGCGGCCGTTCGCGGTGATGGTCCTTGAGACGCCGCTTGTAGCGCCGGAGCTGTTTTTCCATCTTGCCAGCGCAGGCGTCGAAGGCGGCGTAGATCTCGGTGGCATGGGCCTTGGCCGAAGCCGTCAGCCCCGTCGAGAGATGGATCACCGCTTCGCAGACATACTCGTGGGCGTCGCGCGCGAAGGTCACGGTCGCGTCGGTCGGGCGTCCGGCGTATTTCGACGCGATCGCGCCGATCTCGTCCTTCACATGGGTCTGAAGCGCGTCGCCGATGTCGATTTGCCGGCCGCTGATCTGGTATCTCACACCATCCTCCTTCGATGTGCTCACCCCGCGGACGCGCCGCCGCCCTGCGGCGTCGCTCGGTCTCCGGCGGGGCTGGGGGCTGCGGTTCCTTCGCACCGTCCGGCCGGTTCGGCCCAGACCGGGCAAGGGGGCAAGCAGAGCGAGGGAAAGGTACCGCATTCCCTTCAGTTGGCGACAGATGCGCCGGCGCTGTCAATGACCGAAAGGCGCGGTCACGACACCCTGAAGCCCTCGCCCAGGTAGACCCTGCGCACGTTCTCGTCGCGCACGACCTGCTCGGCTGTTCCGGTCATCAGCACCCGGCCGTCGTGCAGGATGTAGGCCCGGTCCACGATCTCCAGCGTCTCCCGCACGTTGTGATCGGTGATGAGCACGCCGAGGCCGCGGGTCTTGAGTTCCGACACAAGCTCGCGAATCTCTCCCACCGCGATCGGGTCCACCCCGGCGAAGGGTTCGTCGAGCAGCAGGTAGCGCGGCTCCGCGGCAAGGGCGCGTGCGATCTCGACCCGGCGCCGCTCCCCGCCCGAGAGCGCCATGGCCGAGGCGCGGCGCAGGTGCTCGATGGAGAACTCGCTAAGAAGCTCCTCGAGCCGCTCGCGGCGCTTGTGCCTGTCGGACAGGGAGACCTCGAGGATCGCCATGATGTTGTCTTCCACCGAAAGGCCCCGGAAGATCGACATCTCCTGCGGCAGGTAGCCGATGCCCAGCTTGGCACGGCGGTACATGGGCAGGCCCGTCACGTCGCGGCCATCCACGATCACCTGCCCGCCTTCCGCGGGCACAAGCCCCGCAATGGCGTAAAAGCACGTTGTCTTGCCCGATCCGTTCGGGCCGAGCAGAGCCACCACCTCTCCGCGGCCCAGTTCGAGGCTCACGTCGCGGATGACCATCCGCTTGCGGTAGCTCTTGCGCAGGCTGATCACCCGCAGGCCGGCGCCTCCGGCCGCAACGGAAAGCTCGGGCCGGCTCACCTGGCCTCCTCCCGGCCGAAGACGGTACGCACGCGACCCTCCATCACCGCGGTGCCCGCCTCGAGGTTGACCACCATGCGCTCGGCGGCAAGCGCGTTCGCACCCTGGGTGAGCAGAACATCCCCCGTCAGCACGAGCGTGCCGGTATCGAGCGAATAGTCGGCCTCGCGCGCCTCGGCGGCTTCCTCGGCGGTCACGAAGGTCACGCCGCCCGTGGCGACAAGCCGGGAGATGTCGCCGGAGTCCTCCGAGTAGACGACGCGCACCTCGGCAGCGGAGATCCGCAGCTCGCCCTGGCCCACGATCACGCCGCCCGAGAAGATCGCTGTGCCGTCGTCCTGGCTGACCGAAAGCTGGTCGGCCGTCACTTCAACCGGGGCGGTCTCGTCGAAGGTGAAGCCGCCGAGCGCCACCTGCGCTCCCTGCGCGGAAGCCGCGCCGGGGGCGAACAGCGCGAGACCTGCCAGCGCGGCGGCGGCGAGCAGGGCAGGGATCGGGGGGCGCGGCATCGGCTTATCCTTCCTCATCGGGGCGATATACCAGCTTCACCCCGCCGTGGAACACCAGAAGCGCGCCGCCCTCGCCCTCGGAGGCGGT
>Ga0008838_100965_pt1 | contig 17149 bp, 12 predicted proteins | sample HotLakConUCCSL28_FD_62212 | JGI IMG/M metagenome (GOLD analysis project Ga0008838, IMG submission 62212) | Hypersaline microbial mat communities from Hot Lake, Washington, USA - Hot Lake Consortium UCC-SL28 (Hybrid Assembly) | ecosystem: Environmental > Aquatic > Thermal springs > Hot (42-90C) ...
CCATGCCCCATTCCCGTGAATCACCTGACCTGACCGCAGGGAATCAGCGAAATACTTACGAACCTTTACGACTCTGAGATCATCGAACGCGCCCTAGGGGTCGCTCGATGACCCTTTGCGCACCGAACAAGCTCCAGCTCTTCGCGGTGACGCCCTTCCCGGGCGGCGAGCCGCACACATGTCGCCCGAAGGCGCCCTGAACCCGCCTCCGGCTGGCCGACGGCGCCAGCCGGCACTCCGACCGCGAGGATTGTCATGGACGGACCCTTGATCGATCCCGTCGTTTCCGGCCGGCCACTGCTCCTGTCGATCGTCGTGCCGGTGTTCAACGAGGCCGACGTCATCGACGTCTTCCTCGCGCGGCTCGAGCCGGCGGTGGCACAGGCGCGGATCGCCCTCGGCTCCGGCGGACAGTCGGAGATCGTCTTCGTCGACGACGGCAGCGTCGACGGGACCGCGGAAAGGATCGCCGCCCGCATCAGGCCGGGCTCCGGCATCCGCCTCGTCAAGCTCTCGCGGAACTTCGGGAAGGACGCCGCGCTCGCAGCCGGCCTCGCCCGCGCACGCGGCGACGCTGTGCTTCCCATGGACGTCGACCTGCAGGACCCGCCCGAACTCGTGGCGCGCATGGTGACGGCGTGGCGCGGCGGCGCGAAGATCGTGAATGCCGTGCGCATCGACCGGCACGGCGACGGCTGGTTCAAGCGCGCGAGCGCGGGCCTCTTCTATCGCCTCTACAACCGCCTCGCCGCGCACCCCATCGCCCGGGACGTCGGGGACTTCAGGCTCCTCGACAGGAGCGCCGTCACGGTCCTCAACGAGATGCCCGAGCGCATCCGCTTCATGAAGGGCCTGTTCGCCTGGATCGGCTTCACGCAGACGACCATTGCCTACGCCCGACCGCCGCGTGCCGCCGGCACCTCGAAGTGGCGGACGTGGACCCTGTGGAACTTCGCGCTCGACGGCATCACGGGCTCGACCACGCTGCCCCTGCGCGTGTGGAGCTATGTGGGCGTGACCATCGCGATCGGCGCCCTCCTCTACGCCGCCGTCGTCGTGGTGCGCACCCTCGTCTCCGGCGTCGACGTGCCCGGATACGCCTCGCTGATCACTGTCATGCTCACCCTCGGCGCCCTCAACCTCATCGCCCTCGGGATCATCGGCGAGTACGTGGGACGCATCGCCGTCGAGGTCCGCGCCCGCCCGCTCTACGTCGTGGAGGCCGTCGTCGAGGCGGAGGAGCCGATGGCGGTCGCCGAGAACGCGCGCGCTGTCTGACGGGACTGCTCATCGCCGCAGCACCGACAGGGCCGCGCGCAGCGTGGAGTACTCGAAGGCGACCTGCGACGTGCCGGGCTCCACAGCCACCGCCTGGAAGAGGACGTTGGCGCGCAGGATTGGGCGCCGCTCGCCATCGACGAACGCCGCCCAGCCCGGATCGGCCATCTCGTGAAAGACGACGAAGGCCGGCCTGTCGGTCGAAACCCTCAGCCGCACGCCATCGGGCCGCCTCTCGACGACGCTCAGGGTGCCGCCGAACGGCGCCGCGGGCGCATCGGCGGCCGGCGCGACGCCTTCGACCAGCGCCTCCGTCCGGCCGTCGAACGGGGGCAGGTCGCCGCTCGCGAGTATGGCGTCCGGATCGTGCGGGCGCGCCGCCCCGGCAGGGACGAGGACGAGCCGCGGCACGGCGTCGCGGTTCTCGTAGACGTAGGCGTGACCGATCCGCCGCGGCTCTGGGAAGGCGCCGACGCTTCCCGGGTCGATCGCCTCCATCGGCTCGCCGAGAACGATGTAGCGCACGCCCAGGAGATCCGCGAAGGGCGCGGCGTAGCCGGTCATGAGGGTCCCGAAGCTGCGGTTGTCCATGCCGCCGCTGTTCTGCCGGGCGCCGGTGGCGATCTCGTAGCGTTCGTCTCGCAGGGGATTGTAGCCGAGGACGTTGTCGACGCCGATGGCGAGCGAGGCGTTCTGCCAGGCGCCGCCGAGGCCGAGGAGCTCCACCCGCATCGCGCCCTCGGTCTCCTCGATCTCGGGCATGCGCTCCATGAGCCACCGCGCCAGGGGGTCCGCCGCCGGGTCGTCGAGGGGCACCACCTCCTCCACGGGGCGGGCGTTCATGGGGGTTCCGGCCGTATGAAGCGCAAGGTCCGCGACGGTGAGCGCGAGGAGCCCCGCAACGACGGACGCCCGCGTTCGCCCGGACCGGCCGGCGCCCCACAGGAGCGCGCCCACTGTCACCGCGACGAGGAACGAGGGGAGAAGGACGTCGTCGAGGGCGCCGGCGAGGCGCTGCCGGCTCGCGGCGAGCGCGAGAGCGCCCGACACGAGCACGAGCCACGCCGCCGCCTCGAGGCCGAGCCGCCATCGCGGACGCCGGCGAAGGCCGGACACGAGGTAGGCGTCGACGATCCCGACCAGCGCCAGGGAGAGGCCGAGGTTGACGATGAAGGTCGCGTCCGCCGGCCTCTGGTAGAGGTCGAGCCCCGGCAGCGCCGAGAAGGCGATGGCGAAGAAGGGCGTGCGCGTGCCGAGGGCGTAGGCGAGCGCGACGAGGGCGATGATGGCGCCGAGCCGGGCGCCCGGCGCCGCCACGAGAGCGCGCGCGAGGCCGAGCCACAGCAGGATCGCCGCGGGAACCGCTCCGATGGCGATCTGCACGATGGCGGAGTCGAACCAGAAGCCGGGCCACTCCCGCGCGCCAGGTCCCCAGTAGAGGTCGGCGTTGTCGAGCGTCGAGAAGAGGTTCGGGAAGACGAGGGTCAGAAGACTCGCGAAGGGCAGCGAGAGGACGCGCCCGACGAGTTCCGCCTCGAATCCCGGACGGTTGCTCCCCGCGACGTAGGAGAGGCTCGCGAGGACGGGCACCACGATGATGGCGAGCCAGATCGCCACGCTGAGGGCGATCCACGGCAGGGTCCTGCGCAGGCGCCGCCACGGCTGGTCGCGCCCTGCAAGCCAGGCGATGGCGGTCCCGGCGACGACGAAGTGGCCGAGCATCGCCACGTGATCGCGGTTCAGCGTCAGGACGGCGAGCACGAGCGCGGTGAGGACGGCGCGCCAGGCGTTCGGCCGCTCGAGGAGCCACTCGACGCTCAGCATCGCGAGCGGCAGCCAGGCGTAGCTGAGGACGAGCAGCGTGTGCTGCGAGCGCGCCATGGCCGAGCCGCCGAAGGCGAACACCAGCGCCCCGATGAGGACGGCAAGCGGATGGGCGCCGCGCCGCAGCCCCCAGACGGCGACGAAGAAGGCGCCGACCAGGAGATGGACGTGCACCACGAGGTCCATGTGATGGACCGAAGGTGTCGGGTCGATCCAGGCGAGAGCGAGGAGGCTCGGCGTCAGGACGAGGGACTGGGGGTCGGCGACGGTGGGTCGGCCGCCGTAGGTCTCCGGCAGCCACGCCGGCCAGTCCCCCGCAGCGAGATGGCGCGCCACCCCGCGCAGCATGGCGTAGAAGTGGTTGACGGAATCGTAGGGGATGACGAGCCCGTCGTGCCACCAGGGGACCGTGAGCGCCGTCCACGCCGCGACGAGGACGAGGCCGGTGAGGAGGTAGCGCCAGACGTCATCGCGCAGGCCAGCCGGGCGAGCCTTCCCTGCGGAGCCATCAGCCGGCGGGCCGACGGCTCCGCCCGAGCGATCCGACATTCCGAAGGTCATCCCGGTTGCCTCCGCTTGACGGCATCGCCCGCCGAGACGCTCGCGTCAGTCCCCCTGCTCGGCGTCCCGGCGGAGCGCGTGCTCCACCATCTCGGCTCCATAGTCGCGCTCCGCGGCCGCACGCGTGACCTTGCCCTCGCGCAGGTCCCTGGCGAGGAGCGCGAGGGGGCGCTCCTGCGGCGGACCGTAGCCGCCGCCGCCGAGGGTCTCCACCCGCACGGTCTCGCCGGCCCGCATCACGAGCCCGGACGCCTTGGAGTGCAACTCCTCCTCGTCCGGCCCCGGGTTGCGCACGATCCGCGTCACGCCCGACGGCCTGCCACCGGCCATGCCCGGCGCCGGCACGACGTGGGCGTCCGACCGGGCGGAGAAGACTGTGCCGTCCTCCAGGAAGCGGATCTGGCGCGCCATGCCGAGACCGCCCCGGTGGCGTCCGGCGCCGGCCGAATCCGGGACGAGCGCGTACTCGTCCATCAGGAGAGGATACTCGAGCTCCAGCGCCTCGACGGGAAGGTTGGTGGAGTTGACCGTGTGGACGTGGACAGCGTCCTGACCGTCACTGTCGGCGAAGGCGCCGGCGCCGCCGCCCATGCTCTCCGGGTAGACGTAGGTGGTCCGCCGCCGCGGGTGCCAGCCAGAGACGGACGTGGCGGAGGTGGAATCGTTGCAGGACGCCATCCCCTCCTCCGGCGGCAGCGCCTGGTAGAGGGCGCCGAAGATCGCACCGCACAGCCTGTTGCTCGTGACGGCCCGCGCCGCCACCGCCGCGGGCGGGCGCGGCGAGACGATGGTTCCGGGCCCGGCCCTGATGACGACGGGGTCGATCATGCCCTGGTTCGGGAGGAGCGCCGGGTCGAGCACGGCCTTCACGCAGTAGTAGACCGAGGCCTTGAGCGCGCTGTCCGGAAGGTTCACGGCGCCGCGTGCCTCGGGACCGGAGCCCGAGAAGTCGAGCGTCAGCGTCCCGCCGGAGACGTGGGCGGTGCACACGATGGGCACCGTGTCGCCGCCGTAGCCGTCGTCGTCGAGGTCGCGGCGGAAGGTGTAGGTGCCGTCCGGCAGCGCGGCGATGCGGTTCTCGAGGCGCTTCCTCGTGTAGGCGAGGAGATCGTCGATGGCGCGCAACAGCGTCTGGCTGCCCGTGCGCGCCACGAGGTCGAGCAGCATGCGCGCGCCGCGCTGGTTGGTGCCGATCTGGGTGCGAAGGTCGAGGGCGCGCTCTTCCGGGTCGCGGCAGTTGGCGACGATGAGGCCGATGAGGTCCTCGTCGATCTCGCCGCCGCGTGCGATGCGGATCACGGGAAGGCGGATCCCCTCCTCGTAGATGGAGCGGGAGGTGCCGGAGGTGGAGCCCGGCGTGCGCCCGCCGACGTCGGCGTGGTGGGCGATGTTGCCGCAGAAGAAGCGCACCCTCCCCTCGTGGTGCACCGGCGTGATGACCGAGATGTCCGGCAGGTGGCTGCCGCCGGCGAGGTAGGGGTCGTTGCAGACGAAGGCGTCCCCCTCCGCCATGTCCTCGAGAGGATAACGCGCCAGGATCGTCTCCACCGCGCCGATCATGGCGCCGAGGTGGATCGGGATGTGGTCCGCCTGCGCAATGAGGCGGCCGCGCGCGTCGAACAGGGCGGTGGACGCGTCCCGCCGCTCCTTGATGTTGGACGAGAAGGACGAGCGGATCAGGATCGAGCCCATGTCCTCTGCGATGGCGAGAAGGCGGTTCGACAGGACCTCCATCTCGACGGGATCTTCGAGCTCTGTGTTCATGGATCGATGCTCAGGACGAGGTTGCCGAAACGGTCGACGACGGCGCTGTGGCCGGGGAGGAGGAGTGTGGTGGAGCTCATCTCGTCCACCACGGCGGGCCCCTCGAAGGGTGTCTCCACCGGGAGAGCCTCGCGGCGGTAGACGGTCGCCTCGCGCCAGCCGGCGGCCGGGCCGCAGTAGACGGTTCGGGCGCCGGTGGCGGCGGCTGCGAGCGACGGGCCGCCCTGCCACTCGGCCTCGGGCGGGCGGGCGACTGCGCCGACGGACTGGACGCGGCACGAGACGAACTCGATCGCCCTCTCCTCGATCTCGTAGCCGTATTCGCGGCGGTGCGCGTCGTGGAAGCGCTCGACGAAGGCGGCGAAGTCGTTCTCGCCGAGACCGTCGCAGCTCACCTTGATCTCGAAGTTCTGGCCCACGTGCCGCGCATCGGCGATGCGGCGGAAGCTGCGGTCCTGTGCCGGCACGCTGTCGCGGTCGAGCCAATGGTGGCCCTCCTCGGTCATCTCCTCGAACAGCGCCAGGATGTCCCTCCAGGAGGCGGGGTCGGCGTCCGCGAAATGGCTGCGCACGCCGTCCACCGACAGGTCCGACAGGAGCATGCCGCGGGCGCAGAGCGTGCCCGGCTCGCGGGGGATCACCACCTTCGGAATGTGGCACTCCATCGCCACCTCCGCCGCGTGGACCGGGCCGGCGCCGCCGTAGGCGCAGAGCGCGAACTCCGACAGGTCGTAGCCGCGCTCCAGCGAGACGGAGCGGATTGCCCGGCTCATGTTCGCGTTCGCGATGCGCACGATCCCGTGGGCCGCGTCCGTGAGGGAGAGGCCGAGCGGCTCGGCGACGTTGCGCGTGACGGCCTCCCGCGCCGCCTCGAGGTCGAGCGCCATGCGCCCGCCGAGGAGGGCGCCGGGGTCGAGCCGGCCGAGGCACAGGTTCGCGTCGGTGATGGTGGCCTCCGTCCCGCCCGCGCCGTAGGCGGCGGGGCCGGGGACGGCGCCGGCGGACCGCGGGCCGACCTTCAGCGCGCCAGCGTCGTCCACCTTCGCGATGGAGCCGCCGCCAGCGCCGATGACGTTGATGTCGATCATCGGCGTCTTCACCGGGTAGCCCGCCACCATGCGGTTGCCGGTGAAGAGCGGCACGCCCTCCTCCACCAGCGAGACGTCGGTCGAGGTGCCGCCGACGTCGAACGTGACGAGGTTCGCGAACCCGGCAGCGCCGCAGACCTGTGCCGCACCGACGACGCCCGCCGCCGGACCCGACACGCAGGTGCGCACGGGTGCCATCTCCACAGCGTCCACCGTCATCAGGCCGCCGTTGGAGTGGATGGTGTAGGGCTCGGCCGGAATGCCGAGATCGCGCATCCGCGCGCGCAGGTGCTCGAGATAGGTGCGCATCCGCGGGCCGACGAAGGCGTTGACGACGGTGGTCGACGCGCGCTCGTACTCGCGGAACTCGGGCAGGATCTCCGACGAGACGCTGACGAAGGCGTCCGGCAGGAGGCGCTCCACAGCCGCCTTCGCCGCCTTCTCGTGCGCGGCGTTGCGATAGGCGTGGAGGAAGACGATCGCCACAGCCTCCACCCGCTTGTCCGCCAGCGCCCCGATGGCGCGCGCGAGCGAGGCCTCGTCGAGAGAGCGCAGGACCGTGCCGTCCGGCCCGACCCGCTCGTCCACCTCCACGCGGCGGTCGCGCGGGACCATGGGCTCGGCGCGGGCCTTGCGATAGTCGTAGATGGACGGGCGCGCCTGCCGGCCGAGCTCCAGCACGTCGCGGAAGCCCTTCGTGGTGAGAAGGCCGGTGCGGGCGCCGCGGCGCTCGATCACGATGTTGGTGGCGACCGTTGTGCCGTGGCCGACATAGCCGATCTCTGCCGGGTTCACCGCATGGGCGGCGATGAGGTCGCGGATGCCCCTCTCGATGGCCTCGGCGGGGTCGTGGGGCGTCGAGGGAACCTTGTGGAAGTGGAGGGTCGCGCCCTCCACGCCGGCGATCACGAAGTCGGTGAAGGTTCCGCCGACGTCGACTCCGATCCGGATCATAGGCTCATGCGCACGGGTGTGTCCTCTCCTTCAGTGTCTTCGCTCAGGACCGGCTCGCCGGCGCGGATGCAGGCGGCGCGCGTGCCGCCCGAGCGCACCATAGGCGGCTCTGCCGCCGAGCATGCGGCGATCGCGAGCGGGCAGCGGGTGTGGAAGCGGCAGCCCGCCGGCGGGTTCGCCGGGCTCGGCACCTCGCCGCGCAGGACGACGGAGCGGCGGGCGCGCTCTGCCACGGGGTCCGGCTGCGGAACGGCGCTGAGGAGCGCCTGCGTGTAGGGATGCTGAGGATTGCGGAAGAGCGCCCTGCGCTCGCCGGTCTCGACGATCCTGCCGAGGTACATGACGGCGACCTCGTCGGAGACGTGGCGGACCACGTTGAGCCCGTGGGCGATGAAGAGGTACGTGAGGCCGAGGCGGTCCTGAAGGTCCTGCAACAGGTTGAGGACCTGCGCCTGGACCGAGACGTCGAGCGCGGAGACCGCCTCGTCGCACACGATGAGCTCTGGCTCGCAGGCGAGGGCGCGGGCGATCCCGATGCGCTGCTGCTGCCCGCCGGAGAACTCGTGCGGGTAGCGGTCGGTGAAGCGGGCGTCGAGGCCGACGAGCTCGAAGAGCTCGCGCACCCTGTCCCGGATGTCCGCCGCCGTGGGGCGCAGGCGGAAGATGCGGATGGGCTCGGCCACGATGTTGCCGGCCGTCATGCGCGGGTTGAGGCTCGCGAACGGGTCCTGGAAGACGAGCTGCACCCGCCGGCGGAACTCCCTGAGGGCGGGGCCGGAGACGCCTGTCACGTCGCGCCCGTCGAACAGGATCCTGCCGGAGGTGGGTCTTGCGAGCTGCATGATGGCGCGGCCGAGCGTGGTCTTGCCGGAGCCCGATTCGCCGACGAGGCCCAGCGTCTCACCGCGGCGGATCCTGATGCTGACCCCGTCCACCGCCTTCACGGAGCCAATGGTGCGCTCGAGCAGGAAGCCGCGCCGGATCGGATAGTGGACCCTGAGGTCCACTGTCTCGACGAGGGGCTCGCTCATGCGCGCGCCCTCGCCCGCTCGGGTCCGGCCGCCTTAGTGATCTCGAAATGGCAGACGGCCGTGTGGCCCGGACCCGCCGCGCGCGCCGGCGGCGCCGCCTCCCGGCAGACGGCCGCCGCGTGGGAACAGCGGGGCGCGAAGGCGCAGCCGGGGGGAAGCGCCGAGAGGTCCGGCGGCTGGCCGCCGATGGGATGGAGGGGACCCTCGTCCTCGTCCTCCATCCCGGGGATCGAGCGCATGAGGCCGATGGTGTAGGGCATGCGCGGATCGGCGAAGACGGCGTCGGTCGGCCCCTCCTCGACGATGCGCCCGGCGTACATCACCGCGAGGCGGTCGGCCATCCCCGCGACGACGCCGAGGTCGTGGGTGATGAAGATCATCGCCATGCCGAGCTCCTCCTGCAGGGACTTCAGGATCTGGAGGATCTGCGCCTGGATGGTCACGTCGAGCCCCGTGGTGGGCTCGTCGGCGATGAGGAGCTTCGGGCGGCAGGAGACAGCGATCGCGATCATCACCCTCTGGCGCATGCCGCCCGAGAGCTGGTGCGGATAGTCCGACAGGCGCGAGGCCGCATCGGCGATGCCGACGGTGGAGAGGAGCGCGGCGGCGCGGGCGAGCGCGTCGCGGCGGGACAGGCGGAGGTGGATCTGCATCGGCTCCACCAGCTGCCGGCCGATGGTGAGCACGGGGTTCAGCGACGTCATCGGGTCCTGGAAGATCATCCCGATGCCACCGCCGCGCACCCGGCGCATCGCGCCCCGCGAGAGGGCGAAGAGGTCCTCTCCCTCGAACAGGACGCGCCCGCGCGGCACGCGCACCCGCGAGCCCCTGAGGAGCCGCATGATGGCGAGCGACGTCACCGACTTGCCGGAGCCGCTCTCGCCGAGGATGCCGAGGGTCTCGCCGGCGTGCAGCGTGAGGGAGACCCCGTCCACCGCCTTCACCACGCGCCCGCCGCTGCCGAACTCGACGGCGAGGTCCTCCACCTGAAGGAGCGGCGCGCCGGTCCTCATGGCGCGATCCCGTGCGCGGCCATGAAGTCGCGCATGTGGACGACGCGGCCGCTCCCGCTCGCCTCGATCCCCGCGAACGCGACGGCGAGGGTGGCGAGGTGGTCGCGCCCGTCGCACGGCGCGGGGCCGCCCGTCTCGAGGGCGTCGAGGAAGGCGGAGAGGAGCGCGGACGTGTCGTCGAGGAAGGGGCGCGCGTCGGCGATCGGGACGGGTGTCGGCGCCGCGTCGTCCGGGCGGGCGGCGGCGAGGTCGGCGAAGAGCGCGCGCTGCACGACGATGCCGTCGCTGAGGTCCGTCCGCCACTCGAAGGCGATGGTGTTGGAGCCGCCCGTCCACGTGCCGTGGTAGTTCACCTCCATCTCCCCCTCCAGCCACAGCAGCGCGTCGACGTTGCTGTCGTGGGCGTACATGCTCCACGGCGGGTTCCACGTCCGGCACGACAGCGCCACCACCTCGCGGGCATAGACGTGGCGGATGAGGTCGAGGTGGTGGACCGTCTGCTCCAGCATCATCGGGTGGCGCATGGCGAGCGGATACCTGTTGAGCCCCGGCCGCCGCCCGTCCCTGTTGCGGGCGTAGACGAAGCGGCCGAAGCCCGGCGTCCCGTAGGTGCCGCTGGCGAGGAGCGCGCGCTTTTTCGCCGTCACGGGAAGATAGCGGAAATTGAGGCCGACGGTGAGCGGCAGGCCCGCCGCCTCGCCGAGGCGCACGATCTCCGCCGCCTCCGCGAGGTCGAGCGCGAGGGGCTTTTCCGCAAGGAGCGGCAGACCCGCCGAGAAGACCGCGCGGGCCTGCTCGAGATGCCCGTCCGGCGGGGTCACGAGGACGACCGCGTCGTGCCCGCCCGCGTCGAACGCCGCCTCGAGGGAGGGGTGGAGGGGAACGGCGGGGTGCGCCGCGGCGAAGCGCTCCCGCCGCTCCGGGTCCGGATCGACGGCGCCGGACATGACGGCGCGCCCGTGCGCCGCGATCACCTCGCCCCACATCGTGCCGCGGTTGCCGAGACCGACGACGAGAAGGCGGTGCGTGTCCCCTCTGCCTGCCATCGTCAGTGCAGCCGGCGCCCTTCGACGAAGGTCATCGTCACCCTTTCCAGCGCCGAGAGATCGGCGAGCGGATCGCCGTCCACGACGACGACGTCGGCGGCCTTGCCGGCCTCCAGCGTGCCGAGGCGGTCGTCCATCCCGTGGATCCTCGCCGCGACCGCCGTCGCGCTGCGGATCGCGCCGTAGGGGCCGTCGACGACGCCGATTTCGGCCATGAACCTCATCTCCGGCGCGACCACGCTGTGCGGCACCGCGGGGGAGCCCGCGTCCGTCCCGAACGCGATGGGAACGCCCGCCCGCGCGGCGTCGACGAGGCTCTGGTAGCGCGCCCTGTTGGCGACAGCCTTCTGCCGTTCCGCGATCTTCCACTCGGGGATCTGGTAGGCGCGGGCGATCTCCGGCTGGCTCTGCTGCACGAGGGGGGCGAAGGTGGTGACGATGGGAACGCCCCTGTCGAGGAGCGCGCGGATCGTGGAGTCGCTCATGGCGCCGCCGTGCTCCACGCAGTCGATGCCGAACTCGACCACGCGGGCGATGGCCGCGTCGAATGTGGCGTGGGCGGTGATGGTGATGCCGTTGCGGTGGGCCTCGTCGATGACCGCCTCGAGCTCGGCGTCCGTGAACTCGAGCCTGTCGTGGCAGGCCATGATCTTGATGAGGTCGGCCCCTCCCCTCACCTGCTCGCGCACCGCGCGGCGCATCTCGTCCGCGCCCGAGGCCTCCCGGCAGCACCACCACGTGTGCCCGCCGGTCTGCACGATGGCCTCGCCGCTGACGAGAAGGCGCGGGCCGGGAAAGATCCCCTGCGCCACCGCGCGCTTGGCGAAGAGGTTCGCCGTGTTCATCCCGAGGTCGCGCACGGTGGTGACGCCGGCGCGCAGGCTGATCAGCATGTTGCCGGCGCACTTGTAGGCGCTGACCTCGGGACCGTCGTCGAGCGCCTGGCGGGCGAGGTCGTGGATCCCGTCCCAGGCGAGGTGGGCGTGGCTGTTGAAGAGGCCGGGCAGGATCGTGCCGCCCGTCTCCACCACGCGCACACCGCGATCGCCGAGATCGCCGAGGTCGCCAGCGCTGCCGACCGCCTTGATGGTGGCGCCCTCGATCTCGACGAAGCCGTCTTCCACCACCTCGTCGCCGCGGCAGGTGAGGACGCGGCCCTTCAGGACGAGGTGGCCGAGCTCGGGCTCGAACATCGGCTTGATGAGCTTCTGGAACCGCCAGGCGGGGGCTTCGGGCATGGGTCAGGCCTTCTTCCGCATCACCGGGCGGCGGCGCCGGAGCGCGGCTTGATGCCGAGCTCCTCGAGCGCCCTTGCCGCACCGTCGAGGTTGGAAAGGTTCATTCCGGCGTAGTTGGGGGAGAAGACGACGCCCTTGCCGCCGGCGCGGTAGGTGGCGAGGACGCTGCGATAGACGATGTCCGGCGTGCAGATCGCCTGGTCGACCTGCACCCGGGGCGCGTCGACGCCGATGCCCATGTAGACCGGCACCGCCCCGTCGACGCCGCGCACGGCGTCGGCGCACTGGCCGTAGACGTAGGAGTCCGGGTCGAGGCCGGCCTGGATCACGTCTGCCCACGGCGGCGTCTCGAGCCCGAGGAGCGCGTTCATGCCCGGCGTGAAGGCCTCGGCCGGCACGTCCCGCAGGATCGTGGCGGCGAAGAAGCCCATCTCCTTCGCGTAAACCTGCCCCGCCTGGTGCTGGTAGGTGATCGGCTTCACCCAGTCGCAGTACCGCGTCTGCTCCTTCCACGGCCACTGCGCCTTCCGGAAGACGTTGAAGTGGTTCCTGTTCCACACGTTGAGGCCGAACGTGAGCCCGGGATTGATCCACTTGACGATGCCGTAGAGCTCCCGGTCGAGGTCCTTGTTGCGCTCGAGCCAGAAGCGCTCCCACGCGAGGATCTCGGGATTGGCGAGGACGACGCGCAGGAACTCCACGAACGCCCCGTCCACGAAGCGCTCGCCGGCGCGCACCCTCTCGAAATAGTCCCAGACGGAGAGGAAGGCGGATCGCGTCCTCTCGACGTCGATCCCGCGCTCGGTCGCCTCCCGCCGGCAATGCTGGCAGAAGCAGCCCGGCGCCTCACCCTGCATCATGCGGTCGAGCGGCGAGTTGCGCTCGTTGCACCACATGATCCCGTCGATGTCGTAGTGGCGGCAGTATTCCTCGATGATGCCGTGCCACCAGTGGCGGTAGTGCGGGTTCGTGGTGCAGGGCTCGCTCGCGACGCGGCCGAAGACGTCCACCTCGAGGCACTGCGGCATGTTGGGAATGTCGACGCTGGTCGCCGAGCCGTGGCCCGCGTACTTGAAGAGCGGCTCCATCACCTCCGGGATCACCCGCATCCCGCGGGCGCGGGCGGCCGGGATCACGAGGTCGAGGATGTCCCGCCCGGCGAGCTCGGGGTCCGGCGAGGCGAAGTCCCTGATGATGGTGTTGGCGTAGTACTCGGGCCGCACGCGCGTGTAGGATCCGCCCTTCATGGCGTGGGGCGCGGGGACGCCGTGGTCCGGCCAGCCCTCCACGGCGTGGCTGATGCGCCGGCCCACCTTGAGGCCGAGCCAGGAGAGCGTGCCGATCAGGAGCGTGTCGACGCCGACGCGGTGCCTCAGCGTGTCGAGGACGGTCTCGACGCCCTCGTCGATGAAGCTGATGGGGCTGATCTGGATGCCGACGAAGGCCGGCTCGGACGCGGCGGACATTCTCTCTCCGGTGTCAGCTGAGGCGCATCTTGGGGTCGAGGGCGGAGCGCAGGCCGTCGCCGACGAGGTTGCAGGCGATCACGACGCTGAGGATGGCAAGACCCGGGTAGGTGGAGATCCACCAGGCCTTGCGCAGGACCTGCCGCCCTTCCGCGGAGATCAGCCCCCACTCCGGCGTCGGCGGCTGGGCGCCGAGGCCGAGGAAGGAGAGGCCCGCACCGATGAGGATGGCGTTCCCCACCTGCAGGGTCGCGAGCACCACGAGGGGCGCGTTGGCGTTGCGCAGGATGTGGAGGACCATGATCCTGAGCCCGCTGTTGCCGACGACCCGCGCCGCCTCCACGTAGGGCAGCGCCTTGATGGCGAGGACGCTTCCGCGGGTGAGCCGCGCGAACTCCGGCACCGTCGCGACGCCGACGGCGATCATCACGTTCTGCAGGCTCGGCCCGAGCGACGCGATGACGACGAGGGCGAGGAGGATGCTCGGGAAGGCGAGGAGCGCGTCGATGAAGCGGGAGATCGCCGTGTCGACGAAGCGGCCGTAGTAGCCGGCGAGGAGGCCGAGCGCGATGCCGGGGATCGCGCCGAGCGTGACCGAGATGAGGCCGAGGGAGAGGGACACGCGCGCGCCGTGGAGGATGCGGCTGAAGAGGTCCCGCCCCAGCTGGTCGGTGCCGAACCAGAACTCCGCGCTCGGCGGAAGGCGCGCGCGGCCGACGGTGAGCGTCGGGTCGTGGGGCGAGATCAGCGGGGCGAAGATCGCGATCAGGATCCAGCCGATCAGGATGACGAGGCCGACGACGGCGCCCCTGTGGGAGAGGAGCCGGGCGACCCATCCGGGCGGCCGCGCCTCGGCGATGCCGGCCTCCCCGGCGAGCCGGACCGCTGCGGGATCGGCGAGGATGGAGTCCTCACGAGTCATAGCGGATCCTCGGGTCGAGCCAGGCGTAGACGACGTCCACCAGGAGGTTCACCGTGAGGTAGACGAGGGCGAGGAAGAGGATGCAGCCCTGGACCAGCGGGTAGTCCTTGGTGGAGATGGCGTCGACCACGAGGCGGCCGATGCCGGGTCGGCTGAACACTGTCTCCGTCACCACGGCGCCCGCGAGCATGCCGCCGAACTGGAGGCCGAGCATCGTCACCACGGGGATGAGGGCGTTCTTGAGGCCGTGCCGCCAGAGGATCGCGAACTCCGGCACGCCCTTCGCGCGGCCCGTGCGGATGTAGTTCTCCTGAAGCGTCTCGATCATCGAGGAGCGCACGAGGCGCGCCACGATGCCGGCGGAGATGAGGCCGAGCGTGAGGCTCGGCAGGACGAGGTGGTCGAGCGTGCCGCCGCCCGCGGGCGGAAACCATCTCAGCTCGAACGAGAAGAAGAGGATGAGGAGGAGCCCCAGCCAGTACACCGGCATCGAGGCGCCGATGTAGGAGAGCGTCATCGCCGAGGTGTCGATCCAACCGTTCTGGCGCACGGCCGCCGCCATGCCGAGGGGCACGCCGATCACGATGGACCAGGCAAGGCCCGCCACCGCGAGGGTGAGGGTCGAGGCGAAGCGGTCGAGGATCAGCTCCGACACCGGCACGCGGAATCGGATCGAGTCGCCGAGATCGCCGATCAACGCGCCGCCGAGGAAGCGGAAATACTGGACGATGAGCGGGTCGTTCAGCCCCATCTCCTCGCGCAGCTCCGCAAGGCGCTCCGGGCTGACAGCGCCGCCCTCCGCGCCCGCCAGGATCAGCTGGGCCGGGTCGCCCGGGAGGACGCGCATCAGGACGAAGATGATCACCGACACGAGGAGCAGCACGGGGACGAGCTGCATGAGCCGGTTCGCGAGATAGCGCGTCATGGTCGCCTCCTCACTGGCGCGCCAGCGTCATCGGGCGGCGGGCGAGGGAACGCGCGGCGGCCGCGCGGGTGATGTCGCGGCCGCCGCGCAATGGCCCTACTCCTCGATCGTGGTGTTGTGGAGGAAGAACCAGTTGCCTTCCGCGCCGGCCTGGAAGTTCTTCACCTTCGGCGCCATGGCGACGAACACCGGCTGGGAGAGCTGGGGCAGCATCAGCGCGTTCTCCATGATGATCTGCTGCGCCTTGATGGCCGCCTCGCAGCGCTCCTCGATGTCGGGAAGCATGCGCAGGAGGCCGACGGTCTCGTCGAGCTCCTCGTCGACGAACCCGGTCCACGCCCAGCCGCCCGGCTGGTCCCACCTGGAGTTCCACACCTGGTCGAGGATCAGCGGGTCCGGCGAGCGCTGGCGCAGGTACATGATCTCGAACGTGCGGTTGTTCACGAGATCGAGCTGCACGGGTCCGGGCACCCGCTCCACGGTGAGGCCGACGCCGATCGGGCGGAGCTGCGCCTGGAAGACCTCGCCGATCTCCAGGTGGTGCAGCGTGTTGTAGCGCAGGACGAGCGGCGTTCCGTCCTCGACGCCCTCGACGCCGTGGGCCTCGCGCACGCCGTCGCCGTCCTCGTCCCGCCAGCCGGCCTCGTCGAGGAGCGCGGCCGCCTTCTCGGGGTCGGTGCTGTACATCTCCGTCGCCCCCTCCCAGAAGCAGCGGTGGAGGTTGTTGAGCGGCCCGTCCGACGCGCCGTAGACGCCGTCGTAGAGGAGGTCGTTCGCCGCCTCCTGGTCGACCGCGTAGTTGATCGCCTGGCGCACGCGGATGTCGGCGAGCTTGGGATCGCGCAGGTTGAAGACCATCTGCAGCCCTGTGCCGGACTGGCCGAGGGCGTAGAACTGGAAGTCCTCGTTGTCCTTGTAGTCCTCGACGTACTGGGCCGGGATCTGGAAGCCGACGTCGGCGTCGCCGAACTCCACGAGGCTGCCGAGGACCGCGGGCTCGCCGATGAAGCGCACGGTGACCGTCTCGATGGCGACGGGTCCGGGGTTCTCCATGATGGAGTTCCAGCCGCCGTAGTCGTCCCAGCGGGTGAATGTGATGTGGTCGTTCGGAACCCATTCCTCGAGGATGAAGGCGCCGGCGCCGACGAGGTGGCGGTCGAAGGCGTCACCGTGCTCCTCGATGGCCGCCGGGGAGAAGATCGGGGTGCGGCGGATGGCGTCGAGCAGCGTCACCCATGGGCTGTCGTAGGTGATCTTCACGGTCAGGTCGTCCACCGCCTCGACGGAGGTGAAGGGGCCGATGTCGCTCGCGAGCTGCTTGGACGAGGTCGCGGGGTCGAGGATGCGCTCGAGGTTGTAGACGACAGCCTCGGCGTCGAATGGGGTTCCGTCCTGGAACGTCACGCCCTCGCGCAGCGTGAAGGTCCACTCGGTGCCGTCCTCGTTGGAGCTCCACTCCGTGGCGAGGGCGGGCGCATAGTCGCCCTCGGGGGTCAGGATGACCAGCGGGTCGGCCACGAAGGAGTTGAAGAGCCACGTCGACTGGTAGGGGTCGACGTGACCGTCCAGCGAGGCGGGCTCGTTGCTGGCCGGCATGGCGATGGTCAGCTCCTGCGCGTCGGCGGGTGCGACCGTGAGCGTCACGGCGCATACCAGCGCGGCAATGCCCGCCGAAGATTTCGTCACGAAACTCTTCATGTTGAGGCTTCCTTCTGGAGTCGTCGGTCAGGTCGAACGCCGCCTCCCCGTGCGAACGTCGGGGTAATCGGCCCACGCAACACTTTCAAGGACTGTGCCAGATTAGCTGCGACATGTTCGAATGTCGCGATTTTCCGGCGATCTGCTGCAACAATGCATCTGAAAGCGACCTGCAAAGCCCCTCTGGCCGTTCCGTCCTCCGCCCCGAGACCAGGCGACGATCGCCCCGCCCAGCATGACAATCCGCCGTTCCCGATCGTCGACAATATCTTGTCGACCGTTCTCTTCGCGGCCACCGGCGAACTGTCGACGGCGGTTCGGGCGATATTGCGGCAGGCCCC
>Ga0008838_100969_pt1 | contig 17074 bp, 14 predicted proteins | sample HotLakConUCCSL28_FD_62212 | JGI IMG/M metagenome (GOLD analysis project Ga0008838, IMG submission 62212) | Hypersaline microbial mat communities from Hot Lake, Washington, USA - Hot Lake Consortium UCC-SL28 (Hybrid Assembly) | ecosystem: Environmental > Aquatic > Thermal springs > Hot (42-90C) ...
GCTCGCACGTGGGGGTCTTGTAGCGGCGCAGTTGCGGCACCTGGGTCCGGCAGATCTCCTGCGCGTGGCGGCAGCGGGGGTGAAAGGGGCAGCCGGGCGGAGGGTTCACCGGGCTCGGCACGTCGCCCTCGAGCACGATGCGGCGGGAGCGGCGGTCGAGATCCGCCACGGGGATCGCCGAGAGAAGCGCCTCGGTGTAGGGATGCAGGGTGTTGGCGTAGAGCTCCTCGGCGTCACACAGCTCCACGATACGGCCCAGATACATCACGGCGATGCGGTCGCACAGGTACTCGGTGACGCTCAGATCGTGGCTGATGAAGACGTAGGTGAGGTTCTTCTCCCGCTTGAGGTCCATCAGAAGCTGCAGGACCTGCGCCTGGATCGAGACGTCGAGCGCGCTGACCGCTTCGTCGCAGACGACGAGCTCGGGCTCGATGGAAAGCGCGCGCGCGATCCCGATGCGCTGCCGCTGGCCGCCGGAGAACTCGTGCGGGTAGCGGTCCATCGCCTCGCGGCGCATGTTCACCGCTTCGAGCAGGTCGCCGACGATCCTCCGGCGCTCCTCGCGCGAGCCGACGCCGTAGTGCCGCAACGGATCCTCGAGCGAGCCGAAAATGGTGTAGGCCGGGTTGAGCGAGGAATGCGGATCCTGGAACACGATCTGCAGCCGCTTGCGGTAGGGAAAGAGCCCGGCCTCGTCGAGCCCGGTGAGCTCGACGTCGCCGTCCTCGCCATGGTAGGTGACGCTGCCCGCGGTCGCCCGCACCAGTTGCAGGATCGCCTTGCCGAGCGTGGTCTTGCCGCATCCGCTTTCGCCCACGAGGCCGAGCACCTCGCCGCGGTAGACCTCGAGGTCCACACCGTCGACCGCCAGCACATGATCGACGGTGCGCTTGAGCACGCCGGCCCGGATCGGGAAATGCACCCGCACGTCGCGGAGCGAGAGGATTGGATCATTCTGCGGCGGCATCGGCCCTCGCGCTGGCGTTGGGTTGCGGGGCGGCGCCGGAGAGGAATTCCTCGTGGCGCCAGCACATCACCCGGTGGTCGGGCGCGATATGCGTTTCGGGCGGAGGCGTGTCGCAGGCCTCCACCCGGTAGCGGCAGCGGTCGGCGAACTGGCAGCCCTTCGGACGATCGTAGGGATCCGGGGTCTGCCCCGGGATGGCGGCGATCTGCTGGTCCTTGCCCCGCCCCAGAACCGGGATCGATTCGAGCAGCGCCCGCGTATACGGGTGGACCGGATTGCGAAGCACCTTGCCCACCGGACCGGCCTCCACGATGAGGCCCATGTACATCACGGCCACCTCGTCGGCCAACTCGGCCACCACGCCCATGTCATGGGTGATCAGCATGATGGCCGTGCCATGCTCTTGCTTGAGCGTCTCCATGAGCTCGAAGATCTGGGCCTGGATCGTGACGTCGAGCGCTGTGGTCGGCTCGTCGGCGATCAGCACGCGCGGATTGCACGACATCGCGATCGCGATCATGGCGCGCTGGCGCATGCCGCCGGAGTACTGGTGGGGGTACTCGTTCACCCGCCGCTCCGGCAGGGGGATGCCCATGGAGCGCAGCAGGTCGATCGCCTTGGAGTGCCGCGCGAGCCGGCCCAGTGCCGTGTGGTAGAGCAGCATCTCCTTGATCTGGAACCCGATGGAGTAGACCGGGTTGAGCGCCGTCATCGGATCCTGGAAGATCATCGCGATCTCTCGCCCGCGGATCGCGCGCATCTTGGCGCCTTCGCGCTCGAGCCGTTCAATATGCACCGGACCGTCCTCGGAATGGTAGACGATCTCGCCCTGCTCGATCCGGCTCAGGGCCGGAAGGAGCTGGAGGACGGACGCGGCGGTGACGCTCTTGCCGCAGCCCGATTCGCCCACGATGCAGAGCGTCTTTCCGCGGTGGATATCGAAACTCACGCCGTCGAGCGCGCGGTTGCAGCGCTTGTTTGCGTAGATGTACGTCTTGAGGTTTCGCACGCTCAGGACCGGCAGGGCGTCTTCGCTCATCGCCTCACCCCTGCTGCGAGGGGTCGGTTGCATCGCGCAGACCGTCCCCGATGAAATTGACGCTCAGCACGAAGAGCGAGATCGTGACGCCCACCGGCAGCCAGACCCACCAGGCATTCTCCAGAAGCCGCAGGTCCTGCGCGGCGTTGAGGATGTTGCCCCAGGTGGGCGTCGAGAGCGGAACGCCAAGGCCGAGGAAACTCAGGCCCGCCTCCTGCAGGATGAAGGCCGCCGTGGACAGCGTGATGTTGACCATGATCGGCCCCAGCGCGTTGGGCAGCATGTGCTTGTAGGCGATGCGCGCAGGCCCGAGCCCGAAGCTGCGCAGCGCCTGAACGTACTCCTCCTCGCGGATGGAGAGCATCCGCGCCCGGGCCATGCGGAAGATGCCGCCCCAGCCGGTGAGCGTGAAGATGAGCATGAGGTTGAAGAGCGACTGCCCGAGGATCGCCACCAGCAGCAGAACGAGGATGATCTGCGGGAACGACATGAAGATCTCGGAGATCCGCATCGCGATCCAGTCCAGCCAGCCGCCGACGTAGCCGGAATAGACGCCGATGGCGACGCCGATGATGGCCGAGAGTATGGCGCTGCCGAGCCCCACGAGGATCGAGACCTGCCCGCCGTAGAGCACCCGGGCGAAGATATCGCGCCCGGTCCTGTCGGTTCCGAACCAGTGTTCTGCCGAGGGGGGCTGCAGCATCGCCCGCAGGTTGGGCGCCTTGGGATCGTGCTGCGCGATCAGCGGCGCGAGCAGGCTCATCAGCACGATCACGGTGAAGATGACGAGGCCGGCCACGGCCAGCCGGTTGGACATGAACTTCGAGAAGAAGCGGCCCTGGCCCGGCGTGGCGGGCCGCGCCGCCTCGCGGTCGCGCAGGCGATCGAACTGCGCGTCCTGCAGGGTGCGGCGCCGGGCCGGGTAGCGCAGCGCGTCGCGCGGGTTCAGGGGGGCGTCGCTCATCGGCTCAGTCTTCCAGTCGCACGCGCGGATCGATCAGCGCCGTCAGCACGTCCACGATCAGGCTCGCCAGCAGCACCGCGATCACCGAGAAGAGCGCCACCATCATCACGAGCGGATAGTCCTGGCTGCGCACCGCCGAGACGAACTCCTTGCCGATGCCGGGCCACTGGAACACCTGTTCGATGATGACCGAGCCGCCGATCAGAACCGGCAGTCGGAACCCGATCAGCACGATCACCGGTGTCAGCGCCACGCGAAACCCGTGCAGAAGGTTGACCCGCCACGCGGGCATCCCCTTGGAGCGCGCAGTGCGGATGAAATCCTTGCTCAGCGCATCGAGCATCGAGGAGCGCGCGTAGCGCATCACCCCCGCGGTCATCATGATGGACAGCACCAGCGCCGGCATCACGAGGTGGGGCAGCCTGTCCCAGAAACCGTCGTAGCCCGGCAGGGTGCGGCCGCCGACCGGGAGCCAGTCGAGGTTGAGCGCGAAAACAAGGATCGCGACGAGCCCGAAGAAGAACTCCGGGATCGAGACGCCGAGCATGCCCACCACCGTCAGGCCCTGGTCGGTCTTGCTGCCGCGGGTCAGCGCGCTGATGGTGCCGAGGATGCAGCCAAGCACCGTGGAAATCAGCAGCGCCGTAACGGAAAGCTCCAGCGTTGCCGGAAGCCGCTCGAGGAAGATCTTGGAGATCGGAACGCCGCCGGCGAGGCTGTAGCCGAAATCTCCCTGCAGCACGCCGGTGATCCAGATCCAGTAGCGCACGAGCAGCGGCTGGCCCAGGCCGAGGCTCTCGCGCAGCTCCTGCAGACGGTCGGGATCCATCGTGCCGATCACATCGGGCGGGATCATGTGCGAAACCGCGTCGCCCGGCGTCAGATCGAGGCCGACGTAGATGAGAAAGCTGATGGCGACGGCCATCGGAAAAAGCGTCAGCAGGCGTCGGGCGATATAGGTTAGCATGGACCTTCCGAGGCTGGGCGATCGGGCCGGGCGGTGTTGCGGTGCGGTCGGGCGTCAGGTCCGGCAGCGCCGTGCCATGCCGGGGCCCGGCGGGGGCGGTGGGCCGGGTGCGACGCGCGCCGAACCGGTGCTCCAGTTGGCACGGGCGGCCGTCGGGCCGCCCGCTCCGAGTTCAGTGCAGCGCGATCACGGCTGCCCGCATCAGCCGCGCGGGAACTGGTTGATCCAGAAGATCCGCGTGTAGGGAATGTTCACAGGCGTCACGGTCATGTGGTCCATCTCCTCCAGCGCGGGCACGTCCACCGGGTTCTTGGTGTAGCCGAAATCGGCGCGGCCGGCGGCGGCGTTGCGGATCAGGTTGGCGTCGCCATCGGCCGAGGGCAGCGCGATGATGCGCTCGATCTTGGCCACGCCGCCGTGATAGTCCTCGAAAGGCACGAGCGTGGTGAACTCGTTCATCCGCGCTTCCTCGATCTTGAACGGCCCCGAACCGATGGGGAACTGCCAGAACTCGTTCTGCTGGATCTGCAGCGGGTCCGTGCCCTCGAAATAGGCGCTGGGCAGCGGCGCGAACTGGGTGAAGCTCAGCAGCGCATTCGGATCGAGCTCGGCGAACTGCACCGTCACGGTGCGCCCGTCGATGCTGACGCCGCTCATGCCGTCGGCCTCACCCGAGGCCAGCGCGTCGGCGCCCTCGATCCGGCTCAGCGTGGCGGCCAGAAGCGGGTGGGTGATCGCGGCCTGGCTCGCCGCCTCGATGGACCACTTCACGTCCTCGGCGGTGATGTCGGTGCCGTCATGCCACTTCAGCCCGTCCTTGAGGGTGAAGGTGAAGGTCAGGCCATCGTCCGACATCTCGTAGCTTTCGGCCAGCTCGCCGCCGATGGGCGTGAGCGTGCCATCGGCCTCGAGGATGGTGTCGAAGGCGAAGCGGCTGTGGATCCAGATGCCGAGGTTCTGCCAGGGCAGCTCGAAGAATTGCATCGGCGCCGCGTTGGTGTAGGCCACGCGCTCGCCGTTCTCGTCGGGCTCGACCGTCCAGTTCACGACGTCGTTGTTGTAGTTGTACTGCGCGTTGCCGTAGGGCGCGCCGCCGCGGTCCATCCGGTTGCTCTCGAAGATGTAGAGCTGCTGGTAGTAGAGCGGCAGGATGTACACGTTCTCGTTGACGATGCCCTCCATCGCCCGGAAGCCCTCGCGCTGGACCTCCGGATCGACGGTGGAATTCACCTGCTCCACCAGCGGCACCATTTCGTCCACCGTGGGGATCATCGGCATTTCGCCGGGGCGGAAGCGGTTGAAGTATTCCTGGCTGGCCAGCGCGGCGCGGGCACCATAGAGAAGATCCCAATCGACGTTGGCGGGGCCGTCCACCGGGTGGTCGGGCTTGAGCGCAATCTGGGCCCCGACATCGCCCTCGAGCAGGCGGTATTCCATCTGGATGCCCACGTCGGCGAGCTGTGCCTGGACAACGGCCATGAAATCGGCGGTCTGCTGGTCGGGGTAGTAATAGACCATGTCGAGCACGCGGCTCGAATCCCAGCCGGCCTCGGCGAGCAGTTCGCGCGCGCGGTCGGGATCGTAGCTGTAGCTGTTCATGCCTTCGGGATAGTTGTTCGGATCGGAGGTGAGCCCGAGCGCCGGGATCGCGGCACCCTCGAAAAGCGTCTCGGCGATCGTTTCCATGTCGATCGCATAGGCGATGGCCTGGCGCACACGCGGATCGGAAAGCTGGTTGTCGTTGCGCGGCTCGGCCGGGGCCATCGTGGCAAGCGGCAGCGCCAGCGCGACGGCGGTGGTGAGTTTGAGCAGTTTGTTCATGGGCCTCTCCCGTGTTGGCGATCTGGTCGTTCTGGCGCCGGGTAGACCCGGGCGTTCGTCTTGGCGCCCGCGGGGCGCAAGGCGCAGGCCGCCGGCGGCCCGGCTGGCCTGCTTCATCGGCCGGACATCGCCGCGCCTGATGCGCGGCCGCGTTGACAGCCAAAGATATCTTATTAACATGACAACATGGCATTTTCAGGCGAGTCAAGGATATTGTCCCCTCGGCTGCGGGCCTCGACGGCATGGTGCGCGCCCATGCCCCGCACAATACGGAGGGGGCGATGGCGGCCGCACAGAGCGCCAAGAAGCGCAGGGTTCTGATCGTCGGCGCGGGAGGTATCGGCCGGCGTCACATCCGCGGATACCTCGCGACGGGGCGCGCCCGGGTATCCATAGTGGAGCCCGACGCTGCGCGCAGGGCGGCGGTGGCGCGGGAGTTCTCCGTCGAAAGCGCCTTCGCATCGCTGGATGACGCCGGGGCATCGCGCCATGACCTGGCGGTGATCTGCGCCCCCGCCCACCTGCATGTGCCCATGATGCGCGCCTGTGCCGCGGCCGGCTTGCCCTTCCTCGTGGAAAAGCCGCTGGCCGTGACGCTGGACGGCGTCGACGCCGCGCTCGAGGCGGTCGCGGCGGCGGGCGTCCTCGCCCGCGTCGGCTACATCCGCCGGATCGCGCCCGAGGTGATCGCCCTGCGCGAGCAGATCGCCGCGGGCAAGATCGGAACCGTCAAGCTCGCCTATCTGAACGCCAGCCAGGAGTTCCCGCGCTACCGCCCCGACTACCGCGAAACCTACTATTCCCGGCCGGAGATGGGCGGTGGCGCGATCCTCGACGCGGCCAGCCACAGCTTCGACCTGCTGATCGCCCTCATGGGCCGCCCGACGACGGTGGGCGGGATGTACGACCGACTCGTGCTCGAAGGCAGCCGGACCGAGGACACCTGCCTCGTGAACATCCGCTTCGAGAGCGGCGCGATGGCCAATCTGACCATCAACCAGTTCCAGAAGCGCAACGCGGCAACGGCGGAGTTCATCGGCACCGAAGGCAACCTTCGTCTCGATCACGCCACTCTGAGCTTCACCAACGACGACAGCGGCCACTGGTCTGAATCGCGCGACTACATGGAGGGCATGGTGCCCATGGAAGCTCACCAGGCCCGCTTCACGCTGCAGGCGCGGGCCATGCTCGATGCGCTCGACGGGGCCCCCTGCCCGCTCGCGACGCTGGACGAGGCCCGCCTCAACCTGGCCCTTGCCCTCGCCGCCAAGCGGAGCTGGGCCGAGCGCCGCTTCGTGGACGTCGCGGACCCGTCCGAGGCTGCGGCATGAGCCCGTTCGACATGGCCGGCAAGGCGGTGCTTGTTGCCGGCGGGGCAGGCTACCTCGGGCGCCCGGTCTGCGCGGCACTGCGCGAGGCCGGTGCAGACATCTGGATCGCCGACCGGGATGCGCGCCGGCTCGCCGAGGCCGGGGCGGCACTCGCCTCCCGGGCGGGCCCCGGCGCGGTCGAGACCCTGCCGCTGGAAATGGACAGCGAAGTCTCCATCCTCGAATGCGTCGCGGCCTGCGGGCCGCTCCACGGGCTCGTCAACGCCACCGCCGCAAGCTCGAACGCCCACTACGCCGCGCTCACCGCCGACGCGTTCGACCGCACGAACCGTGTCAACCTTACCGGCACCTTTCTGCTTGCCCGTGCGGCGGGCGAGGCGATGCGGGGCGGCGGCGCGATGGTGCTCTACGGCTCGATGTACGGGCTCGTCTCCCCACGCCCGAAGAACTACCCGGCCCCGATGCCGCCCAACCCGCTGGACTACGGCGCGAACAAGGCCGGCATCTCCCAGATGGCGCGCTGGCTCGCCGCGCACTACGGGCCCCGTGGCATCCGGGTGAACGCCGTGGCCCCCGGCCCCTTTCCACCGCAGGCGGTGCAGGACGCACACCCCGAGTTCATCGCCAATCTCGAACGCGACACCATGCTCGGGCGCATGGGCCGGCAGCACGAAACCGCCGGCGCGGTGCTCTTCCTGCTCTCGGAGGCGGCAAGCTACGTCACCGGGCAGACCCTCGGCATCGACGGAGGCTGGACGTCATGGTGAGCTTCCCCCTCGGCGACCGACCGCTGCGCCTCGCCATGCTCGGCATGACGGAGGGCAACGGCCATCCCTATTCCTGGTCGATCATCCTCAACGGGCGCTACGACGCCGAAGCTCTGGCCGCATGCCCCTACCCGGTGATCCGCAATTACATCGCCCGCCAGCCGGCGCACACGCTCGGCATTCCCGGCGCCGAGGTGACCCATGTCTGGACGGACGAGCCGGGCGACGCCGTGCAGGTTGCCCGCGTCGCCGGGATCGCCCATGTGGCCGAGCGCGCGGAAGACGTGATCGGCCATGTCGACGCCGTGCTGATCGCCACCGACAAGGGGGAAGAGCACGTGGCCCGCGCCCGCCCCTTCGTGGAGGCCGGGCTCCCGGTCTTCGTGGACAAGCCGCTCTGCGACAACCGCGCCGATCTCGCGCAGTTCTCGGCCTGGGTCGCCGGGGGCCGGCCGATCCTGTCGTCCTCGGCCATGCGCTACGCCAAGGAGTTCACCCCCTACCACGGCGCCACCCACGAGTTCGGGGCGCTCCGGCACGTCAACATGACCATGGCCAAGAAGTGGGAAACCTACGGCATCCACGCGCTGGAAGCGATCCTGCCCGTCACCGGGCCGGGCTTCGAGACCCTGCGCAACACCGGCACCGCGGCGCGCAACATCGTCCATCTCACGCATTCCGGCGGCACCGACGTGACGATATCGGTCATCGCCGACCAGGTGGGGGGCGCAGGCTTTCTCACGCTGGCCGGCACCGAAGGCGGAGCCGTGCTGCGGTCGGCCGACACCTACCACGCCTTCCGGGCCCAGCTCGCTGCCTTTGTGGGATGGCTGCGCACGGGCATCGCACCCGTGCCCTGGGCCGAAACGCGGGAACTGATGGCACTGGTGATTGCCGGCATCGAGAGCCGGGAGGCGGGCGGCGCGCCCGTGTCCATCCCGGAGATACTGGCAGCAACGGAGGCACCCGATGGCTGACGTGAGGGAGATGCTCTCGCTGAAGGGAAAGGTCGCGCTCGTGACGGGCGGCGCCGGGCTCTACGGGCGCCAGATCACTGCCGGGCTGGCGGAGGCCGGCGCGGCGGTGGTGATCGCAGCGCGCGGCATCGAGGCGCTCGAGGCCGTGGCGCAGGAGGAACGCGCCCGAGGCCACGACGTGCGCGCCTTGCCGCTCGACCTCGACGACGAGCGAAGCATCGACGCGCTGGTTGCGCGCGTCGGCGAGGAGTCCGGCGGCGCCGATATCCTCGTGAACAACGCGGTCACCCGCCAGCCGGAGGCCATCTGGGGCGGCTCCATGGCCGCCTACGACCGCTCGCTGAGGATCAACGCCTCGGCGCTCTTCTACCTCACCCACGCCGTGTCCGAGGGCATGGCCGCCCGCGGTGGAGGCTCGATCGTCAACATCGGTTCGATGATGGGCACGGTCGGGGTCGAGCCGGCGAACTACGCCGGCACCGACATGCATGCCAATCCCTCGCCCGTCTACTTCTACGAGAAGGGCGGCATGCAGAACTTCACCCGCTGGGCGGCCAGCATCCTCGGGCCGCGCGGAATCCGCGTGAACTGCCTCGCGCCGGGGGGCTTCTTCAATGGCCAGCCCGCGCGCTTCGTGGCCGCCTACAGCGCGCGCACCCAGCTCGGCCGCATGGCCAACGACACCGATCTGAAGGGTGCGGTCGTCTTCCTCGCGTCGGATGCCTCAGCCTACATCACCGGGGCGAACATCCCGGTGGACGGGGGCTATACAGCGAAATGAGCGGCTCATCGGTTTCCCTTCGAAGCGCACGACCCGGCCGCGAGGGCCGGGCGGCGTTGCCCGGTTTGCCGCCGGACGGAGCACTGTGGCAGGGCGCTTCGCCCGAGCGCACCTCCGGGCGCGCGCTCCCCGCCAACCCCGGCAGGACGGCCACGGGCCTTCCGGGCCCACGCAGATCGCGATCGCCCCATCACCAACCGCAAGGCAGACCCTGACATGCCAGACCCCACCGCCCCCTACGCCAATCGCCCCGGCGCCACCGCGTCCATGCGCCCCAGCCGGGTCCTGCGCACCATCCGCGCCGGAAAGGTGGCCCGCTGCCTCAAGCTGAACACCACCGATCCGAAGGTGGCCGAGATCTTCGCCAGCGCGCAGCCCGACGCCGTCTGGGCCTGCATGGAGCACGTCGGCGCCGGCTGGGGCGAGGTGGAGCACCAGATCCGCGCCGCCGCGCTCCACGACGTGGATCTCGTTCTGAGGGTCGCCCGCGGAAGCTACTCCGACTACGTGCGCGGGCTCGAGATGGACGCGGCAGGCCTGATCGTGCCCCACGTGATGGGCCCCGAGGACGCCCGCGCGGTGCGCGACGCGACGAAGTTCGCGCCCGTCGGCCGCCGCGCGGTGGATGGCGGCAACGCGGACGCGCGCTTCACGCGGCTGGGCCTGACCGATTACCTCGCCCAGGCCAACAGCGAGCGCTTCGTCTTTCACCAGATCGAGGATCCCGAGGCGGTGCCGCATATCGAGGAGATCGCCGGGACCGAGGGCGTCGATGCGCTGTTCTTCGGACCGGGCGATTACTCCGTCGCCCTCGGCATCCCCGGCCAGATCGATCACCCGGAGGTGGAGAAGGTCCGCCGGCGGGTCGCAGACGTGGCGCGCAAGGCCGGCAAGATCGCCGCCACCGTCTGCGCCCAGCCCGCCATCGGGCGCCACGCCGACATGGGCTACAACTTCCTCAGCGTCGGGGCCGACGTGATCGCGCTCACGCACTACGCCGACGCCGCCATGGCCGCTTTCGGAGACCTGTGAGCATGGATCTCGCCACGATCGGAGAAACCCTGCTCGACGGCCGCACAAAGGGCATCCCGGCGGGCACGCCCCCCTTCCGGCTCGACACGATTGCGTCCAGGCGCTGGAACGTGCTGGCCGAGGATCTGCCGCTGCCGCTGATGCTGCTGCGCCGCTCGAGGCTCGATCACAACGCCCGGGTGTTCAGCGCCTACCTGCTGGAGAACGGGCTTTCCTTCGCGCCCCACGGCAAGACGACGATGGCCCCCCAGATCTTCGCCGAGCAACTGGCGGCGGGCGCCTGGGGCTTGACGGCCGCCACCGTGCAGCAGGCGGCGGTGATGACGCACCACGGCGCGACGCGCATCCTGATCGCCAACCAGGTCGTGGGGCGGTCGAATGCAGCGGGGGCCGCCGCGCTCCTTGCCGCGCACCCGAAGCTGGAACTGTACTGCTACGCGGACTCGGTCGAACAGCTGGAACACCTCGCCGGCCACCTTGCCGCCGCGCCGCCGCCGAGACCCTTGCGCCTTCTGCTCGAAGTGGGCGTCGAGGGCGGCCGGACAGGCGTGCGCAGCCGCGAGGACGCGCGGGCGCTGGCCGCGGCGATCGCCGCGGCCGACCGGGCGCTGGTGCGCTTCGCCGGCGTGGCCGCGTTCGAAGGGGTTGTGCCGGGGATCCGCACATCGAGCGAGCCGGTGGCCGCCTTCGCGCAGAAGGTCGTCGAGGTCGCCGCCGACCTGCCTGCGCCGCTTCTCGAAGGGCTCGACGAGTTCGTCCTGACCGGCGGGGGCTCGTCGCATTTCGATCTCGTGGCCGACCGCTTCAAGACCCTCGCGCTGCCCGTCCCGGTGCGGATCGTGCTGCGCTCGGGCTGCTACGTCACGAACGACTCCGGTTCCTACTTCGCCGCCCAGGAAGCCGCCCGCCTCGACCCGGCACGCAGCTGGAAGAGCCGGCTCGAGCCGGCGATGGAAGTCTGGGCCTATGTCCAGTCGCGCCCCGAACCGGGCCTCGCGCTCCTCACCATGGGCAAGCGCGATGCACCCTACGACGCGGGCCTGCCGGTCCCGCTGGCCCGTCACCGCCCGGGCACGGGGCCGCTCGCCGTCGGGGAGGCCGAGATCTTCGCGATGAACGACCAGCACGCCTTCGCCCGCATCCCCGCCAAGAGCGACTGGCAGGTCGGCGACATGGTGGGCTGCGGGATCTCGCACCCGTGCACGGCCTTCGACAAGTGGCGTTTCCTGCCGGTGGTGGACGACGGCTACACCGTCATCGACGGCATGCTGACCTACTTCTGAGCCCCGCCCCGCAATCCCTTGCTTCGCCCGAACGGGTCGCCGGGACGCCAGACGGAGATTGCACCGGTTGCCGGCAAGCGCCGACAAACGCAGACCCGTGCGCGGCGGACGCGTCGAAGGCGAGGGGCCAGCCCCTCGCGCTCCCCGAGGTATTTCGCGGCCAAAGTGAATGGACGGCCTTCGGGAGGAGTCGCAGCGGCCGGTCATTCATCTTGGCAAAAATACTCAACTGCGCAACGCCCCCGCCCGCGGTGGCGGCTGGTGCCAGGATCGGGCGTCCGCGGCCGCGCATGCGGCGGCCCGCGATCGCCCGGAAGTCAGGCCCGCTGCGCCTCCTGACGCCGCAGGGGCGCATAGGCCACCGCGTCGAGCTCGTACTTCAGGCTGGTGCCGAGCACGCCGCTGATCGTGGACCGCGTGGGCAGCGGGTCGGTGAAGTACTCCGGGTAGATCCGGTTGTGCTCGTCCCGGTAGTCCTGGCTTCCGAGGTAGCACTTGACGTTGATGACATGATCTAGGGTCAGCCCCTCGGCCTCGAGGATCACCGCAAGGTTCTCGATGGAGCGGCGCATCTCCTCCTCGAAGCTGCCCTCGATGATGTGGCCGTCTTCTCGGTCGACCGAGGCCTGGCCGGAGACGTAGACGAATTCGCCGGCGACGATGGCCGGGCTGAACGGGAGCGTGGAACGGGCGCCTTTGTCGACGATCTTGAGCAGGGGCATTGTCTTGCCTTTTCGGATGAGGGTCAGGAAACGAACCGGGCGGCGAAGCCGTGGACGGCGCCGCGCGCCTTGCGATCGGTGAGATTGGCGTAGATCCGGGGCAGGATCGCGCCGATCCAGTCCTCGGTACGCACCACGAAGCCGGGGCCCGCATTGTCGAGCCCGTAGGGGTAGATCCGAACGCCCGCGGGCGCCCGGTCGGCGATGATCTCGTGCCAGCGCACGTGCATGTAGCCCATCACGATGTGCGGGCGCACCCGCTCGAGCGTGGAGGTCAGCATCGTCATGTCGGTGTCGCCCTGCTCCTGGTTGACCTTGACGATCTCGAGTGCACAGCCCGGCCCGTGGTCGGCGCGGGCCCGGACCACCGCATCGCGGCGCGCGCGCTGCTCATTCGACGCGATCTCGCTGTCGAGGTAGAGCACCGTTCTCGGCGCGCCCTCGAAGGAGCGGAACATCTCCTCGAAGGCCAGCGCGTAGTCCAGCCGGTAGCTGTGCACCTTCGGGTGCACCAGGGACTGGTCGATCACGCTGACCTGGGTGGTGGCCGTATCGAGGAAATCGAGCGTCGTCTCGCCGGTCACGGAGGTGAGCAGCACCACGTCGAGTGCCTCCCAGACCGCTGTCGGCACCTTGCCGTTGGTGAAGCTGCCCAGGATGAACTCGTGGCCGTCGGACACGACGGCGGTTTCCATCGCCACCACGAGGCGGGTGTAGAAATCGTTGTCGAAGATCCCCCCGCCCACGACGTCACGGTTGTAGAAGAACCCCACCCGATGATGCGCCGCGGCCCAGGGCGCGCGCACGAGGAACGATCCGCGCCCGACCTGCCTCCGGATGATCCCGTCGGCCTCGAGATCCTTCAGGGTCTTCACGATCGTGATGAGCGAGAAGTCGCAGAAGGTGGCGATCTCGTTCTGGCTCTCGATCCGGTCGCCCACCCGCACGCCCGCGGCGCGCCAGCGCCGCAGCAGAAGGTCGCGAAGCTGCAGGTGGCGCGGCGCATGGGCGAGGGCCGTCACCCCGCACTCCGGGTCATCTGCTGGGCGAGAATGCCGCCGTCGACATAGAGCATCTGGCCGGTGATGTAGCCTGCACCGGGCGAGGCGAGAAAGCGCACGGCCTCGCCGATGTCCGCGGGTTGGGAGATCCGCCCGAGCGGGATCTGGCGGGTGATCTCCTCGTGCACGCCGGGGCGTGCCAGCGCCGGACGCGTGAGGCGGGTTTCGACCAGCCCCGGACCGACGCCGTTGACGCGGATTCCCTGCGCCGCGAGGCTCACCGCCAGCGACCGCACCAGCATCAGCACGGCGCCCTTGGACGCGTCGTAGGCCACGCTGCCAAGCTCGGCTGCCAGCGAGTTGGTGGAGCCGATGAGCACGATGCTCGCCCCCTCCTGCCCCGGCGCTTGCATGGCCGCAAAGGCCTGCGCGGCGAAAAGGCAGCCCTTCACGTTGAGGGCGAAGGTGCGGTCCACCGCGGCCTCGTCGAGCTCGGCGAAGTCGGTATCGAAGAACCCGCCGGCATTGCAGACCAGCGTGTCGAGCCCGCCCATCAGCTCCGCCGCGCGCGAAACCGCCTGCCGCGCGCCATCGGCGGTGGACACGTCGGCCTGCACGTAGACGTGGGGGCCGGCCGCGGGTGCGGACGCCAGCTGCGCGAGTGCGCCCGTGTCGTCGGGCGTTTCGGCGTTGACCGCCACCCGTGCCCCGCCTGCCGCGAACGCGCCCGCGATGGCGAGCCCGATACCCGAGGTGGCGCCGGTGATCAGCACCCTCTGCGCGGAGGGCAGTGCTTCCTGTTGCGTCATTGGATTGACCTGTTACTATTATAACATGGTAATACAGGGCTGGCGATGCGTGTCAATCGAAGGTGGATCAACGTCACCAGCGTGACGCCCGCGGGGCTCGATCAACGCGATGTCATGGTCCGCGGCGACAGGTTCGCGGGCTTCGCCGCACCGGGGGAGCCGTCGGGGTCCGACTGGGCGGTGACGGACGGCGACGGCGCGATCCTCTACCCCGGCATGATCGACCTGCTGCAGCACGGCATGGCCGGCCATCTCTATTCCGATGCCGCTCCGGGCGCGGTGGAGGCGGCCTCGATGTTCCTGCTCTCCGCCGGGTGCACGGGCTTTCTGCCGTCCTTCGGCTGCACGCCCACGGCGCGGATGCGCGAGGTGCTCGCCGGGCTCGGCGCGGGCTGCCGTGCGGCGGAAGGTGCCCGCGCGCTCGGCGTGCACAGCGAGGGGCCCTGCTTCGGCCTGCCCGGCGCGCACAATCCCGAGAATCTGGGCAGGCCGGGCGCCGCACTGGCCGAAACCATGCTGGAGGCCGCGGGCGGGCGCCTCGCCGCGGTGACGGTTGCGCCCGAGCTTCCCGGAGCGGAGGGTTTCATCCGGGCACTCAAGGACGCGGGCGTTTCGGTCCACCTCGGCCACAGCCGTGCCGCGCCCCATGACGTTCCGCGCTACGTTGCCTGGGGGATCGATGCCGTCACGCACATCTTCAACGTCATGCCGCCCGAGCCCTACGCGGGCATGGGCATACACCCCTATTCGCTGCCCGATGCGCTCCTGGCCGAGCGCGAGCTCCCGCTCGGGCTCGTCTGCGACGGGATCCATTGCGACCCCGGGTTCGTCCGGCTCCTGGCGCAGCTGCCGACGTCGCGGGTCTTTCTCGAGACCGACGCGATGAAATACGCCGGGGCCGAGGATACCGAGTTCGAGTTCTACCCAGGCTACTGGGTCAGGAGCGAGAAGGGCAACGCGGTTCACGACCGCAACGGGGGGCTCTGCGGCTCGTCGCTGACGCCGGACGAGGCCATGGGCAACTACCTCCGCCTGGGCGGCGCGAGCCTCGTGCAGGCCGCCCATGCGACCAGCCTGGTGCCTGCCCGGGTGCTGGGCCGGGAAGCGGAGCTCGGGAGCATCGAGACCGGCAAGCTGGCCGACTTCCTGCTGCTTGATCCGCACAGCCACGCGATCCGCGCGACCTGGGTGGGCGGCGAGGAGCTGTATCGCGCCGCGTGAAGGCTTCGCGGCGCGGGCATTACGCGCCGCCGGATGCCGGGGCGGGGGCGGAGCCGGTTTCGCCTGGACGGCGAAACCCGGGCGAGGGGCGCTGCCCCTCGCGCTCCCCGAGGTATTTCGGGGCCAAAGTGGGAGGGAGGCGTTGGCCGGGGCGGGGCGGGGCGCAGCGGAGCGAGATGGCGCAGGATGCGGGCCTAGCGCGCGAGCGCGCGCCCGAGCCCGGCGGCGAGAAGGATCAGGAGCGCGGGGTGCGGCGCGGCCAGGCCCTCGACCCTGGCGAGGATCGCGGCAAGCGCGGGCGCCGACGCGTGGCCGGCACGCCGGGCCTGCGGCGCCAGCGCGCAGAGCGCGGCAAGCGCCTCGGACCCGTGGCCGGGCTCGTGGTCGGCGGCGAGCGCCCTGAGCCGCGCGGCGGCGGGGTCGCGCCGCAACGCGCGGGCGAGCCTGAGCAGCAGGCCGGTGACCGCGAGGCCGGGATCGCGTTCCTCGCGGCGCCATTCGCGGGCGAATTCCTCCTCGCAGCCAAGGATCTTCGAGAGTGCCAGCAGTACCACCTTGCTGCGGGTCTCGGCCATCGGACCGGTGGAGGCCTCGGTCTGCGCGAGGTAGAACTCGGCGAGCGCCCCGGCGCTTTCGCCGTCGCGCAGCTTGCCGAGGGCCGAGGCGGCCGCGAGCCGGCAATCGAGATCGGGATCCTGCGCCAGCATCGCCCGTACCCGGGGCAGCCGCGCGGCGTCGCGCATGTCTCCCAGGGTGCGCACGGCGCGGGCGCGCAGGAGCGGATTGTCCTCGTCGAGAAGCGCCGCCACCGCGGGTGCCGCCGCTGGCGCCGGCAGCCGGCCGAGCGCCTCCAGCGCGGCGTAGCGCAGTTCCACCAGCCCGCGGCAGGCCAGCACGCCCTCGAGCGCGGCCACGACCTGGGGATGGGGAGGGATGCGGCCCAGCGCGCGGATCGCCTCGTGGCGCACGTCGAAGCTGGGATCGCGAAGCGCGGCGAAGAGCTCTTCCTTGGCCAGCAGGCTGCCCGACGTGCCGAAGCGGAAGGCGAGATCGCGCCGCCGCTCCTCGGAGGTGAGGCTCGCGTAGCGGCTGATGCCCCAGAGCGCGCGCAGCGGGCTGCCGGTTGCGAAATGCCCGGCGAAGTCGCGGATGGTGATCGCGCCCTCCTCGCGCAGCCGCGCGAAGATCAGCGCCGAGATCGCGGCGACGCCGGCCGCGAGCACGAAGAGAATCTCGTAGTTGCCGATGCGCAGCCCGGCCACGGAGAGCCCGGCGGGCCCGATCGCCGCCAGGAGCACGCCGGCCGCCACCGTCACCACGCCGCCCACCACCCCGTCGACGCCGTAGTGGAGCACCATGTAGCTTTCCTTCGACGCCGGCGGCACGGTG
>Ga0008838_100987_pt1 | contig 16764 bp, 10 predicted proteins | sample HotLakConUCCSL28_FD_62212 | JGI IMG/M metagenome (GOLD analysis project Ga0008838, IMG submission 62212) | Hypersaline microbial mat communities from Hot Lake, Washington, USA - Hot Lake Consortium UCC-SL28 (Hybrid Assembly) | ecosystem: Environmental > Aquatic > Thermal springs > Hot (42-90C) ...
CCGATCCGACCATGCCCTTTCGCATGTTGGACTACTGGGTCAGACTCCACCGCCGCCTGCCAGGGCGGGACATTCGGCAGGTGGTGATTTATCTGCTGCCCAGCACTTCCCAATGGGTCTACCAGGCGACCTTTGAGCAGGGCAGTACTCGCCACCGCTTCGAGGTCATACGCCTGTGGGAGCAACCGACCGAAACCTTTCTCACGTCCCCAGGTCTGCTACCTCTGGCTCCCCTCAGCCGAGCCGAAAATCCAGAAGCCATCCTGCGACAGGCCGCCGAGCAGATTGACGAAATCCCAGACCGCACAACCCAAAGTAACCTGTCAGCGTCTACCGCTATCCTGGCGGGGCTAGTATTAGAGAAGGGGCTGATTCAGCAAATTTTGAGGAGAGAACTCATGCAAGAATCGGTGATTTATCAAGACATCCTGGAAGAGGGCCTGCGGGAAGGGCTTCAGCAGGGGCTTCGGCAGGAGGCAATGTCTTTCGTACTGCGTTTGCTGAATCGGCGTTGCGGCAACCTGCCCATTGAGCTAATCACTCAAATACAGTCGTTGTCCGTAGAGCAACTGGAGGCTCTAGGCGAAGCCATACTGGATTTTGAAACACAAAACGATTTGGAACAGTGGTTGGCGGAACAAGAAGGTTAAAGGGTAGATGGGTTAAAGGGTACAGGGTCTACGGTGTAAGGTTTACGTTTTGCCTTGCACCCTGCACCTTTTCCCAAGACCTCAAACCTACTGCCCTTCCCCCCTCACTTCCGCAACCCTTGCGTTTAACAATTCCGCTACAGCCGGATCGTAGCTGGTCAACAAGAGGGTGCCTCCTGCCTGGGTGAAAGACCGCAGCAAATTCAGCATCAGCTGAAGCAATTGTGCATCCTGTCCCACTGTAATTTCGTCCAGCAGGCAGAGCCTGGGTTTTCGGGCCAGGACGGCTCCCAGGGCAAGGCGGCATTTCTGGCCCTGGGAGAGGGACTGGGGATGCTGCTCGGAGCGCTCCTTCAGGTTGAGCTGGATCAGAATGTGGTCAGCGGTTGGGAGGGAGACACCGGGCTGCTGGACTTCTTAACGCCAATCATCAGGGCAACGCTGCCGAAACGCTGCAATCGGGCCATGCCCAGGGTGAGGAAAATGCCCGCAAAGGGTGCCCACACCACCGTGCGAATGCCCGGCAGGGGAATCGATAGGGTCAGCGGCACGGGGCCAACTGCACGGCGGGGACAATGCGATAGCCCAGGGTCAGGTCAAACACTACGGCTCCCTCGGTGCCTGAACCGACCTGATTGTTTTCCAGCACTACATCCCCCTGGTTGCCGTAGATGCGGGATTGCAGCAATCCCAGGAAGCGGTCATCGGCGTAGGTCAACCGCACCAGGGCTGTGGTGGGAAACTCCTCCAGCTGGTTCAGGGGTTGCCCCGACTGATCCTGACTATCTACGAAGGTGAGATTGCCTGCCAGGGTCAGTCCAGGGATAACAAGGAGGTTTCAAAAATGTTTGCCTCTGAAATCCCTTCGGCATCCAGCAAAATTTGCAATTCCGTATCAGTCTGCATCACCTCTACATCGGTAATCTGCGAAATGGTAATCTGCGAAATCTGGGCCTGCACTGGCACCGCGATAGCGAGGACTGCAATCCCAACTCCTACTCCTACAGAAAACGGTAGCTGTTGCACCATGCTCCTACACACCACTTATTGGCAACGACGTGCGCTTAGCTCCTGGCTACTGGTGACCAGAACCACTTTGAAAACCAGATTTCAAGTCGCATCAAAGTAACGAATTACGCGGATAAAAATGCGTAATTCTTGGAAGGCTCCATGCGCGAAGATTCTGTCACCTCACATTAAAGACGAAAAAATATCTTGAACATGATCTCTTCAAATTAATGCAATGGATAGATAATTGGTCATGGAGAAATGGAAGACCCTTCGACCCTGGAAAATTCTTGCTGATCAACCAACTTTTCCCCCTGCTGAGTATGTTTTAAACGAAAATTTTGTAATTTCTCAAACGCAGAATTATGGGCAATATTACCATCGATAACTTTGCCTTCCTATGCCCAAGGGGGGGGTGAAAGTGCAAGTAATGCACCAGCAAGCGAATAGAGTACTCCAGCATCTCTAAAGACTTCGAGTAACAAAACGTACGTCGATTTAACCGGGCTAAGTAGCAATCGACTGTTCGTACTCTCCACTCGGGTCATATGCGGCTTAATGCCCCCAGGCTAAATCGTCTGAATGAATTTTGGGTAAACCTTTAAATCATCGGTGACATAACAGAAACTGGGTCAGGCGTGCACTTGCGGCCACAAGACTCGAAACGCCTGCTAGAGCGATTGCCTGATGGCCATGCCCAAATTTCGGCTTTAGGGTTACAGAACTCGAGTCAGCGCTGTGATTTTCGATATTTTGGCAGATCCTAAGCCAGTTAAGTCCTCAATCAGTAGCCAACCGTCTTTTTTCAATTGAGCCAGCACAAACAGGAGCTCGTCTTCCCGGTCACCGGACTTACCATCAATATCGAAGCGGCGGGCACTGAGAAAATCATGCAGATGCCAGACCTCGTCAATGGAGTTGACCTGACTTGCGGTTTCGCGCACAGTTTTGACCAAGGCCTCTAATTCTCGCTGCCGGGCGGCGCTTAACGCGGCCTGAGCAATGGTCCTTTCCTGATTTGACCACTCGCTTTCAATAACCTGTTTCATAAATGATTGAGAAAACTAATCAACTGCTTTATACCAAGTCCAGCTCAAAATCTGGAGTTTTCCCTAAGGAAAAACTCCACCTCTGGACTTGGACAAGGTTTAATATCCCTCAATACTAATTTAATTTACAAAACTTTGCATTATTTTCAGATTTCAAACTCATCTTCCAAAGGGAACTGGGGCTGATACCAATTCTCTGAATCGCGACTACCCATCTTGCTCCCCTGCCCCCCTGCTCCCCTGTCCCCACGCTCCGACCAGTAGCCCTGCCTCCCAGAAACGGTATGCATCGGGGTTGAGTCGCTGGAATTCAGCCTTAGAACGACGCCCAAGATGATAAACAGGCCCCTGCTTCAGCAAGAGCCTGCCCATCCATAACGCCTAAAAATTTAACAACCCGGAATTAACGGGCCAGATTCAGCAGTTCTTTAGGAGAGGCCAGCAGGTCAATGGCAACAAAGAAGATTTTGCCCTCTGGGTTCAGCAAAAACCGCCAGGCAATATTCATGCCGACCCCGGCTCCAAACCAGGGGGTTTGAACTTTGCCCGTGACTTTAATTTGGGTAAAGCCATCTTCTGCCGGTTCAGATACCCCGCGCTCAGGAATCAGCTTCAAATTCTGGCACTCTTCCCGAAAGAACCGCAGAATGCTTTCTTTGCCCACAATAGGTCTGCGGAAGGGAGGTTGCAATGCGCCATCCGGGGTGAACAGCTCAATTAAGGCATCGAAATCGTTAGCATTGAGGTTGTTCATGTAGGACAACACCGTGGGATGGTCTACTCCCTCAATGCTGACTGTTGTACGCTGGCCCATGTCTTTCGGGGGGACGACTGGCTCAGCCACCCGCTGGGAAGAATCTAACTTGCTCGTGTCATAGCCCATATCCACCACGGCATTTCGCAGGACCGTGATCTGCTGGCCCGGTTCTAAGTTTCTGATGGCCTGCAGCACGGCGGAGGCGTTGGCAGATTGCTTGTAGCCTTCTGGAATGGGGGCAACTTTACCTGCTTCCATCCATTGACCTAAGCGGTACCAGAACCCTAGTTTGATATTTGGAGACCAGGCAGCATAGGTGCGGCAGATGGGAGTATCAGCCCGATTTGCCAGATCGCACATCACCTGGGACTGCTGCTGAAAGGGCATCTTGCTAATTTCTTCCAGGGTGGGTTCGGCAAACTGCATACTGGCCGCGCCGGGGGCCGCAATTGTAATGGCCCTACCCATTTCTAAATAGGCAAACCAGATCAAAGCTAACTGGTCCTCAGCACTGAGTTGGCCAAATCGGGCAATGGTTGCGGGTACGGCATCAGCGCTTAGGGTGTTTGGAAAAATGGAACGAGCTGAATCGATTGTAAAGGGCATACTATGCCTCCTTCCTCAAGGGCTATAGCCAAACCTTATACTTACTAAAACTAAGAAAGCCTAAGGTCTAAACTACTAGAAATTAATTCCCACGCGTGTAAAAATCTAAACGAATAGGTATTAATACTATACCTCCTTTCTGTCCATAAAAATATCTTTTTATAATTTCAGCGCCGTTCATAGCGGTTCTCAGTTCAATGAGGGACAAACTTGATGAGCTTAGAATCCCCCTGGTTTCTGGATGCTTAAGTTTCAACCTTTACCCCCCTTAATCAGGGGGGTAGGGGGGATTTTTGAGGTGCACTTCATTCGAGTGAGATTCGCTATATGTTTAATAAATCCTGCTAGAAAGTATAAGAACGTTAATTCCAGGTTAATAAGCTGTCGCCCATTTAAGTTTCACTGAATTATGCTTGCTGAGCAGTGCCTGCCCAGCAGGAGATCAAGGCTTTTAGCAATTTGCAAGAATTTATTTAAGCTTATTTACACTCAGTTCAGCTCGAAATCTGTAGTTTTCTCTAAGGCAAAATTCCCCTTCTAGACCTGGACAAGATTTAAATAACCTTCGGCTTGGGTGTACTCCCTGCCCCAGGCGCATTTTGAAATGCTGCAAGCCCACTCCGCTGGCCGGAATCCACTGTTTGCATCAAGCCAGAAGGATATCTCAGCAGCTTGGCTTTATCCTTTACGGGCTTTGTAAAGATGAGGTAACTGATACCAGGGCAAATGGGGATTTAAATGATGTTCCTGATGATAACCGAAATGGTAGCAGGTAATAAATGACCAGAAAACTGGCAGATGAATGCTTCTTGTGCAGGATTCGTCTTTTAATCCAGGGTCTCGTTTTCGATGAGGAAGAAAAATTCCAAAAATGAACAACTGCAAAGAACTTAACACCATGGGAATGATCCAAAAAAGGAGCAGGTTTATTGCTGAAATCTGGAAAAAGATAAAGGTTAAGAAAATTATGCTAATACCAATTAGCGTTACCCAAACCTGCCCTTGCGCCTGGTAGGTTTTCATAAATTGGATATACCAGGTCCAGAAATTTCCCATATCTGCATCATGGTGGTCGGGGTCTTGTTCGGTGGCAGTGAAGCGATGATGGAGTCGGTGATTTTTAGCCAGTAACCTGTAGGGCAAAAGGGCATACAGCCAAGATGTTAAGTAGCCAAAGGCGTCGTTGAGCCAATGACAGCCAGAAATATTCCTATGGATGGCTTCATGGGTCACAATGAACAAACCGGTGTGTAAGAAGGTTCTAATCAGAATTCCCCCAATCCAATATGCGAGGTGGGTCTGGGCATTAAACAGAATGAAGGTGCCCGCTAAACTCACACACCACATCAACAGGATTAAGCCAGCCCAGCCCAGACTCAACAAAGAAGGATTAACGGCTCTGACGGAGCGAGATCGCAAAAGACTGACCATACCGATTCATGTTCCCAACCTGAAAAAACTACTCTTCTGCGAGCACGTCTGGAGAAAAATCAACATCTTTGCCAGTGCTCCAGGTTTCTTACAAACCTTCTGGGAAGGTGGTGGTCTGATACAGCATGATCTCTCGCAGTTGCACCAGGAGAGCCCGAGTATCTGCCCGAGAAAGGTTTTGAACCTGGGTGGCAAAGACCTGAAGCTCAAACTGTTGCTCTAAAGGAAGTTGGTCACGGATATTTATATGGGGCATCCCACTGACTTTATGAACTTCACTCTCAGAATTGTAACGTTTTGTTTAGTATAAGGTGTCGACTTATGCCTGCTGGGGTCAATTCTCTTTCTTATGACAGAGCAGCACTAGGGGAGTCGCTGGCAAATAAAGTCCCATCGTTTAACCTGAAGCGCCACACGGTGCAACTGGGCCTCCATGAACGGTCCTACCAGGTTGATGTGTGTCGATAACTATCGGGCGCGAGGTCGCAAGAAAACAGAGGAAACCTGGCCCCAATTAGCGACGGACCTTCACGCGTTGAACGAGGGGCTGGTCCAAGCCGACCCGCATACCCTGAAAATCGAGCAGTCGGCGGAAACCAGCGCCTTCATGGTCGATTGTCTCATCCAGTGGTGGCAGCAGCAGCGACCCCACTATCCGAATATTCGAGCCCTGGCCCCTGACCTTGATGGCGGCTCCGTCGCCAGAAGTAATCGCACGCAGTTCATCACGCCCATGGCGCAGTCTACCCAAGCCACCGGGCTGCGGATTCACCTGATTGACTATCCGCCTGATCACAGCCAATAGAACCCCATAGAGCGATGCTGGGCGGCCCTGGAAAACTACTGGCATGGCCACCAATTTTTGTAGGGCAGGCATCCTGCCTGCTCTTGGACAGCCGAGACGGCTATCCCACGTTATTGAATCCCCATTCCTTATTTATTTGATTTATTTGCGAGTCCCTGATTGCCGGTAGCTGCCTACTGAGCAACTTACCCTCCTCGGAGGGGTACCCGGAGGACAGGGTGGGGCAAATCTGCAACTACAAATGTTCCATTGAATACGGATAAATTTGTTCAATGCCATGATTCACCCATCCCTACCCCTGCCAAGAGGATAGTCGCAGTGGATGCTCAGAGGTTTCACCTGATCCCAAACTCAGATTGCCTCACCAGTTGTCAAAGACGCTGCGTTTGGAGTTCGGCGATGCTAAGCCGCTGTGGCAGAAAGCATGGCTTGCGGAGACTCTGACTCTGCTGCCAGCAGTTGCTCTGAATCAGCCTCTTCAAGCACGGCGGGTAGTTCCGGCGTATGAATCCCCAGCACCTGATCGTAGGCGTCTTCCACCTGGTGAGACTGGGCCAGCACCTGGTCATCCAGTTGATTCAGCCGCTGAATTTCCCCGTCGCGGTCAATTTCGCGGGATTCTTTCTGTTTAATCAGGTCACTCAGCTCAGTCTTGCGGGCGGCGATGTCCTCGTTCATACGCTTGACCACATCCTGCTGGTAGGTCTCGAAGCATTCCTTCACCACCTGGTAAACCACAAAGGATTGCTCCTGGGCTACCTGAGGTAGCAGGTTGCTGAGTTCCTGCTTCATGGTGACCAGCACCTTGCGACGGGCCTGTTCTGTGGTCCAGCTGCCCAGACCAAGACCGGCGAGGGCCATGCCAAGGGGACCCAGGAAAATATCAGTTACCAGGGCAAAGGTAATGGTAATGGCGGTAGCTCCCACCAGGTTCATTAGCACCTGCCGCCAGTTGAACAGGCCAGTGCCGGCCATGGCGATCCCACTCACATCTCCTGTGGTCAGGGCATAGAGACCCACCGCCCACCTGGCCCAGCCGGGGGAATTGTCTTCCTGGCTCAGGTGGGCTCGATTCACCACCTGCTGGCCGGTGAGCTTCTGGCTAATTTGGTCTGTCAGGTGGCTGTAAGATTCGCCGTGTTTAAAGGCGCTGTGGGCCAGCTCGATAAAGGCCTGGTCAATGTCCCGCTGGGCTGCTTTGCTCCAGGCGGTGATTTTGTCAATCAGGTATTGTTCGAAGGCTTTTTTCAGAGCCGCTTCGAACTCTCGACGCTTTTGCTGCCGCAGAAAGTCTAGAAACTTGAGTTCGGGCTGGTAGCGAACAAAGTCTTCCTCAAAGGTGACATCCAGGTTGACCAGAAACTCCCGAAAGGAAGTAGTGATTTCTCCGGCCTGGCGTTCCCCCACGACGCGAATTTCATCTTTGAACTGGTCGCGAATTTCTACCAGTTGATCAAACTCGGGCTGTACAGACCAGATCCGTTCCCGCAGTTCATCGATATCGTGGCTCAGCAGGGGAATGCGCCGCTCGATAGCCTCGTGGGTGGTGCGGTAGGCTTGGCGGGCCAAAATTTTGGCCTGACGCAGTTCGGCAATGGCCCGTTCCTGGGCCAAAAAATGGGTCAGGGACTGCATAAATTCGCCAAAGCCGGTGCCTTCCAGGGTGCCATCCTCCCCTTTTAGCCGCTGCCGCAGGGCCTGCAGGGAGGAAATTTCGAAGGTGCGGTCTGCGAACATATCCTCCCCATCCAGCAGACAGTAGGGTTCCAGGTTGGTGCGAAATACCTGGCGCACTCGCTCTTCTGCTTCCTGCAGTTCGGTCTCATCCTCGGGATTCACCAGCCGATTCTGGATTTCGTCCCAGGCGTTGATCAGGAAAAATACCGTCAGGCCCCGATCTTTGATGTAATTATCGAGGTAGCGCTGCTCGCCCAGGGTGAACTGCTGGGTGGCGCTGAGCACAAACAGAATGGCGTGGCAGTTGTTGACGTACTCAAGGGTGAGTTGGTTGCGAGCCTCGGTGTCATTGAGGCCGGGGCTGTCTACAATTTCGACGCCCTTCTCCAGCAGGGGAAGGGGATATTCCACCACGGCATAGTCCACCTGGGGGAAGGCGAGGGTGCCTTCATCCTCCAGCTTTTTGGCCTGGTCGGGACGGATGGTGTAGCGTTGTTTGAAAGCTTCAAAGGAGAGGGATTCTGGGGATCGCTCGTCGTTAAAGTACACCGTGACTCGCTTCTGGGGACCGTAGCGCAGAATCGTAAGTACAGCAGTGCAGGGGTTTACATCTGTGGGCAACAGATTTTCGCCCATGAGGGCATTGAGGAAAGTGCTTTTACCCCGCTTCATATCTCCCAGCACCAGCAGCCGAAAGACTTCGGAAGACAGATTTTGGCTGGCGGCATTGAGATCAGTAATCACGGGACTCAGGCCCAGCTTTCCAGAAGCATCTTCGAGCTGCTCTGAGGTTTCTAAAGTGCTGGCCATTTTAGCTAAATAGCCCGCAAATTCCTGACGGGTTCTGGCAACTTTTTCTAAGTCCTGGATAAAACTTTCGGCTTGGTAACTCATAGATTTTCAGGTCCTCCTGAGTAGATAAATGGAGAAGTTGTGGCGATCGTCCTCAAAACACGATGCCTGATCAGCCAGGATTCCAAAGAATGGCTGACATGCAAAAAATGCCGACAAAAATAGCCGACAGGTCGCCACAATTTTCCACCCATCACTAACTATGAGATTGGAAAAAGCTTTGCCGCGACTACGTTTTCAGCGTAGAAATTAAAAACATATTCTGTGGCCCAGGCTTGTGCCATCAATTAAAGGTGTCCACTGCACATCCAAACAGACATTCCCTGGGATAAACGAGGCTCGGCAACTACCCTACCTGGCAAAGGCACCCATTGCTGAGGGGGCCAGGTACCGGGGATCAGGTTTCAGGAATAGTGGGCCGACTTACGCCGTAGAGTACTAGGGGCTGTTTTGAAACCTACCGCAACCCTTGATTTCCCGTACGAGAGAATGAGGCTTTGACGGGCTTTTAAAACACGCCCTAGTATTCCAGTTCATAAGTCATGCACCATGTATTGCTCCCTAGCCCCCCATTCACCCGCCTACCTGCCTACTCCCTCTCTGTTGCGATCCCCAACGTTGCGCCTTCGATCTCGCGCAGTTCGTCCATGACGGCAATCACGCGACCGTGAGTTACCGCTTCGTCGGCGTTGATGACGATGACAGTTTCCTGAGTTTCGGTCATCAAATCCTGCACACCGGCCTGCAAAGCTTCGAGTGAAATGGCATCTCGATTCAGGGCGATGTCACCGGATTCCTCAACGGTAACCGTAATACGGGTGCGTTCCTGCACCTCGGCACTGGCCGCTTTGGGCAAATTCACCGGCAGAGACTCTGAGCGAGTCAAAAACAAGCTGGAAATGATGAAAAACGTCAGGATGGCGAAGATGACGTCGATCATCGGGACGATGTTGAGTTCAAATTCTTCTTCGGATTCTTCGGGGAAGTACATGGTGGAAGGGGGGATGGGTGGGCGAGGGGGAGGGGGAATGGGTGGGCGAGGGGGAGGATCGAGGGGGAGAATGGTATTAGGTACTGGGTATCGGGTATCAGATACTGGGGCCGCAATTCAAACCTATTCCAGAGTAGGTTGGATGGAGCGCCAGCGGAACCCAATATGCCGAGAATCTTGGATGCTGTGAAACTAACTGTGCGATGTACTCGGGATTAGGTTTTGGCTTATTTCTAATCTCGAAAACCCGACACCCGACACCCGATACCTGTTACCCCTTAAACCCGCCTACCCGCTACTCGCCTACCCGCTTACGTTGCAAAAGCTCCTTCTTTAAGCTGATTCCGTCGTTCGTAGTGCGTCTCATATAAAATCTCCAGCTGTCCGCCGTACTCCTGAATCAGGGCGAGTTGGCGTTTGTAGAGGCCGCGAAACAGGTTGGCGAAGAGCAGGGTGCCGATGGCGACGACCAGCCCGGCGGCGGTGGAGACGAGGGCTTCGCTGATGCCGCCGGTTACGGCTCCAGCGTTAGCGCCGATGTCGCCGAGTTGGATGGCATCGAAGGAGTCGATCAGGCCGAGGATGGTGCCGAGTAGACCCAGCAATGGAGATACGCTGATGATGGTGGCAAAAACGGTGCTGAACCGGCGCAGATGGGGCAGTTCGGCCTGCATGGCGCTGGCCAGGGCCAGGTGAAATTGCTTGGGACTGGCCCCTTCAATTTCCAGGGCTTCTAGAAAGATGCGGGCGATAGGGAGGTTCAGGTTTTGCCGCAGTTTGGGGTAAACATCCATCGGAGCCTGGCGATAGGTGCGCAGGATATCTTGCATGACTTTGCGCTGGCGGCGATTGAGCCGAACCCAGAAAATCGACCGCTCGATGATGAGGGCTATCGCAATTATAGAGAACGCCAGCAACGGCCACATCACGATGCCGCCTGCGGCAAAGATACTGCTCATAATCAATCCTTACTGTTTCCTTCCCAGGCATGGTCGCTCATGAATTGGGGGACTCAGACGGGGAGTCTGGGCTGGTTGAAAATCACTATTCAATGCATTGAGCCTGATCCCGGTGCCAATGTCAAGGTATTGTAGCGAACAATTCCTGATAAGATGATCAAGGACAGGGCCTTTTAGTATCCTTTCAGTATCAGTTCCCACATATCTTTGGCTTACCTTTAGATAGCCTTTTAATCAATATTTTTAGCTATAGTGCAAACTGCAGTCTATTTTTTCCCCAGGCCGAGATTAGATTATTAGCCAGGACAGTATCAGAATTATTCTCAACAGGGCTTGACTTAATCTACCCTCTTTCCCAACCATGGATAGGGCAGGGTCGCGATTCACCATTACCCAGGCGGTTTCCATGAGTCTTTCTAACCTTTGTTTTGAGCAACACGAGCGGGACCAAGCCAGGCTGCGCAAGCTCTTGCTCTGGGGGCTTTTGGGTTCGGTGGGAATGCATGTCGTCGCGTTTGGTCTGAGCTACCTCAACCTCTGGCCGAAAGCGCATGAGGCCGAGCTCTCTCCCATTGAGCTGATTGTGATGGAGCCACCCACTGACCCCGTTGAGGAACCCGAAGAACAGCTCCCGGTCGAGCCGGCAGAGTTGAGCACCGAAACCAACGCCCCGACACCGGCCCCAGTAGCCCAGGCACCTGCTACCAGAGCAGCCGTTGTTACGGCTCCTCCACCGACTCCGGTTGCACCTCCTGAGCCGGTGGATGTGGTAGAACCTGAACCCATTCCTGAAACCGAGGTGGAGTCTGAACTGGAGGTTCCTGAAGACCCGGAGGTAGAACCTGAACCCATTCCTGAAACCGAGGTGGAGTCTGAACTGGAGGTTCCTGAAGACCCGGAGGTAGAACCCGAAGCAGAAGCTCCCGAAGCCCAGCTGCCGCCTGAGGAGATTGAGGACACTGAAGCCGAAGCAGATCCGGCTGAATCGAATTTGGCGACTGCGGCGGAAGACTCCTCCCAACTAGACCGTCTCCACGACTTTTTCCAGAGCCAGCGAGAAGCCGCAACCGAAGCTCCATCCCCCGGTAACACCGAGGCGGCAGAACCGTCCTCAGAACCTGCCGGTTCGGAAGAGGCCGAAACCACAGCCGCCCGTCCCGGTAGCGACACATCAGAAACCACCAATCCTGGTGGTGGCAACGGGCAGGGGCAAGGTTCTCGTACGGTGGCCTGCCAAAACTGCGTCCGTCCCGAGTATCCCGAAAGCGCTCTGGAATCGGGTGCTGAGGGTCAACCGGTGGTCAGCGTGGATATCAACCCCGATGGCAGCGTTCGCAGCGTTACTCTAACTCGCTCTAGCGGCAATCCCGCCATTGATCAGGCGGCAATTCAAGCCGCCAGGAACTCTCGCTTCCAGCCGGTAAGCGGTGGGGCCAGCGTTCCCATCGAGTATGACCTGACCATTGAAGGCTCCCGCCGCAACCGGGAGGCCCAGCGCCGGGGCGAACGGCAGTCTGTCGAAGTGCCGACCGAACCTTCCCCCACGCCCGAAGCTGCAGCATCGGAATCTACACCGACCACACCCCCTGAAACAGAGGGAACTGCTGAAACCCCTGAGACAAATCCCACTCCCCCGTCACCTGCTGCTTCTGAACTGGAACCCTCTGAAGCAGAATCACATCCGGACTCAGAAGAGACGACCCCAACCGGAAGCGAGGCGGAAGCCAATACCCCTGAACCTGAGGAGTCCCCAGAACCCACCATTACGCCTGAACCTGAGCCGGTTCCTACCAACACAACGCCTGAGCCGCAGCCCGAACCTGAGCCAGCGGCTGCAGACTCGGCACCGGCCCCGGCCTCTTCTCCGGAGGCTCCCCCAGCTTCGGCTCCAAAGCCGCCCGCTCCAGACCCTGCACCCATTATCCCCGAATTAACGGCTCCTGTAATTCCTGCTGCACCGGCTACTCCGTCCCAACCGGCAACGCCTCCAGCGGCAGAAGAGGAGTCATAGAGGTTGCATAACTCCGAATTTGATCCCGAGCGTTGGGAGCACTGACTCCCGATCATTTCAAGGTTCGGGTGATCTGGCTGGGTGCTTCGGAACGGTCACAAAGTTGTCACATTTTTGAGGGAATATAGCTTTGATAGGCGCTTATAGTTGTTGCTCGACGGTAACAGCTTCGATCTTTTATGGACATTGTTGACCCTACGGTTGTGCTGCTGCTTGACCCAGCGCTGCAGCCATTGAACGGTTTGGACGGATTGAAGGCAGCAGCGGACTGGCAGGGGCAGGTGGTAGAAGGCACCTGGAATGATGCGGCACCGGCTTGGTCAGGGGTGGCGTCTTCTGCTTTGCCGGATGTGATTGTTTTAGACCACTGCTATCTGGATAGCTTATGTCAATGGCTGCAGTCGTTACATTGTCCGCTGCTGCCTTCCCTGGTGGTGCTGCTGGATACTCCCGAGGAATCCCTGGTTGCAGAAGCTCTAGAGGCTGGAGCGCAGGATTTTCTGGTACGGTCTCAGGTGCATGGCTCCCGCTTGCGCTGCACGCTTCAAAACCTCTGGCGGCAACGGCAACTGCGGCAACAGCTTGAGGTTTGCCGCCAACAGTCTGGGCAATGGGCGATGGGAAATGAGTCTCCCAGGGGCACTGCTACCCACCCTGGGGCACTGGGGGATGACGCTGAAGCAAGTCCACCCCATGGCATTAAATACCCAAACCTGCAGCCAGAGGTACTCGACCCCCAGGTCCATCTGGCCAATATTTTGAACCACTCCAGTGCCTGCATCTGCAGCCTGCGGCTGTTTCCAGACCTGTCCTGGGAGTACGACTACAACTCTCGGGGCAGTGAAACCGTCTATGGTTATTCCCCGGAATTCCTCACGGAGAATCCCCATTTCTGGGCATCCAGGGTCTACCCAGAAGACTTTGAACAGGTGATTAAACCGGCTCTGGAAGGCATTCTGGCGGGTGAGTCGGTCCATCATGTCGAGTTTCGCTTTGTCCATCGCAATGGGGCGGTGCGGTGGATTAGCGAAACCTGCAATGCTCAGTGGCACGAGGGACAGCAGTGCTGGGTGGTAACTACGGTTGCAGTGGATATCAGCGATTACAAAACAGCCGAAGTGGCTCTGCGACAGAGTGAAGCCCGGCTACAGGTGATTACCGACTCCATTCCGGGCTGTATCTCCTACGTGGATGCGGAGCAGCGCTATCGGTTTGTCAACCGCACCTACGAAGAGTGGTTTAACTGCCAGAAAGCGGACCTCCTAGGACGCACCGTTGAAGAGGTGGTGGGGCCGACGGCTTACCGGCAGGCCCAGCCCCATATCGAAGCGGTGCTTTCAGGGCAGACAACCACCTGTGAAGCCAAATTAACCTACGGGAATGGAGACAGCCGCTTTATATCAGGGATTTTAGTCCCTGATTTTGATGCTGCAGGCATTGTAGAAGGTTACTACGCCCTGATTACCGACATTAGCGATCGCAAACAGACGGAGCACATCCTGCAGACTACATCCGCAGAACTGGATCGCTTCTTCTCAGTCGCGCTGGATCCGCTCTGCATTGCCAACACCGACGGCTACTTCCTGCGGCTCAACCCTGCCTGGGAAGAGACCCTGGGCTATTCCCTGAAAGAACTAAAAAGCAACTCCTTTCTGGACTTTGTGCATCCCGACGATCTGGACAGCACCCTGGCAGCCATGGCCCAATTGGCGGACCAGCAGGAAATTCTTAACTTTGTAAACCGCTACCGTCACCAGGATGGCTCCTACCGCTGGATCGAATGGCGTTCCATCCCGGTGGGCAACCTGATCTATGCTTCGGCGCGGGATATTACCGAGCAAAAACAGGCCGAAATTGCGCTGCGAGCCAGTGAACGCCGCTATTCTGTCCTGGCCGAGAACTCCCCGGTGGGGGTCTTTCAAACCAATCAGGCCGGTGACTGTACCTATGTCAATCCCAAATGGTGCAAGCTGGCAGGCCTGACGCCAGAGGAAGCTTTTGGGGCCGGCTGGACCAGGGCGCTGCATCCCGAGGATCGAGAACTCATTAGCAGAGCCTGGTATGGAGAAAAGGTACAGCAAGCCTATGTCACTTTTGAATTTCGGTTTCAGAAGCCCGATGGCCAGGTGCACTGGCTCTATGTGCAGGCTGTGCCATTCCTGAACGGAGATAACCAGTCCGCAGGGTATATGGGGACGGTCACCGACATTACCGAACGCAAACAGGCGGAAGCCAAAATCGGAGAAATCAGCCAGCGATTAGCCCTGGCTACCCATGCGGCCCAGATTGGGATCTGGGAATTGGATCTGATTCAAGATCGAATCATCTGGGATGACCGCACGTATGCCATTTACGGCGTGACCCCCGGCGACCATGACGAAAATTTTGAAAGCTGGAAACGGTGCTTACATCCCGAAGACTGGCTCCGCGTTCAGCCAGAGGTTCAGGCTGCCATCGCCGGAGAGCGGGACTACCATGTAGAATTTCGCATCATCCGTCCCGATGGGCAGATTCGCTTTGTGGAAGCCCATGCCGTTGTCACCCGCAATCAGGCCGGGGTGCCCCAGCGGCTGATTGGCGTCAACCTGGATGTGACCGATCGCAAGCAAAATGAGCTGGCCCTGCAGCAGCTCAACGAAGAGCTGGAACAGCGGGTCTATGAGCGGACCAAGGCCCTGCTGGAAAGCCAGACCATCAACCGGCAAATTCTGGAGTCGATTCCTGACCTGCTGATCTGGATGACCGCCGATGGCACCTGCCTCAAAATAGCTGGAGGCAATAATGTGATGTTGATTGTCCCTACCAGCGAGTCCATTAACCAGAACATTACTGACTATTTACCCCCAGAAGTGGCTGAACTGCGGATGCAGTTCCTGGGCGAGGCCCTCCGTACCCAGGAAATCCAGGTGTACGAGCAGCAAGTCTCCTACGGAACCCTCATTGAGTACGAAGAAGTGCGCGTTGTGCCCGTCGCCAAAGACCGGGCCTTGGTGCTGATACGCAACATCAGCGATCGCAAACAGGCAGAAGTCGCCCTGCGGGAAAGCGAAGAGCGCCTGCAATTAGCTCAGGAAGCGGCCCAGATGGGCAGCTGGGATTGGAATATTCTGACCAATCAGGTGTTCTGGTCAGAAAGCATGGAAAAGTTAATGGGGCTAGAACCGGGCTCCTTCGACGGTCGGTTTGAAACCATCAGCGCCATGATTCACCCTGACGACTGGCAACGGGTGATAGAGGCCATCAGTCGCAGTATCGACCATGACGAAATCTATGACATTGAATTTCGCTTTATCAAACCCGATGGCAGCATTCGCTGGGCCATGAGTAAAGCCAGGGTGCTGCGGAATGCAGAGGGTCGAGCCATTCGCATGACCGGCATGGATGTCGATATTACCCATCGCAAACAGGCCGAAGTCGCCCTGCGGGAGAGTGAAGCACGGTTTCAGCAGATCGCCAGTAGCATTAACGAAATCTTCTGGCTGGTGGATCCTAACCTCGATATTTTGTATGTCAGCCCGGCCTGTGAGCACATCTGGGGTCGTCCCCTGCAGGATCTCAACACCGAAACCTGGTTAGCCGGTATACATCCTGATGATCGCTCCATCATCCTGGCAAACCATGAGGTTGTCTTCCAGTCCAGTCCTGACCAGCCCTACAACGGCGAAATCGAATATCGCATCCTGCGCCCCGATGGAGAAGTTCGCTGGCTGCGCGATCTCGCCTTTCCCATTTTTGACGACCAGGGCCAGCTTCAGCGCATTGCCGGGGTAGCCGAAGACATTACCGAGCGAAAACAGACCGCCATAGAGATCCAAAAACTAGCGGCGGTAGTCGAAAACAGTCCCGACATGATTGGCATTGCCACGTTGCAGGGAGAAACCCTTTATATCAACACAGCAGGCCGACAACTCCTGGGCAGGATTGAGGACTCTGAACTCATCGGTAAGCCCATCACCGATTATGTGAGT
>Ga0008838_101005_pt1 | contig 16452 bp, 18 predicted proteins | sample HotLakConUCCSL28_FD_62212 | JGI IMG/M metagenome (GOLD analysis project Ga0008838, IMG submission 62212) | Hypersaline microbial mat communities from Hot Lake, Washington, USA - Hot Lake Consortium UCC-SL28 (Hybrid Assembly) | ecosystem: Environmental > Aquatic > Thermal springs > Hot (42-90C) ...
AAAACGGTGGAACGGGCGCCCGGAAAAACCGGACCGCGGCCTGAAACGAGCCCGTCAAGCCGCCCAGCGCGGCCGAACCGCCTGCCACATGCGCTCATCAGACATTGGGCAACAGGCTCCTGGGAAGCGGCAAACATGCGCTACCTCGGCGCGATCGCGCTGGACAGCTATCAGCTCCTGTCGCGCACACCGATCGCAGGGGTCGCCGACCTCGACGGCAAGAAGGTCGGTGCCGTCGGCCTCAACCAGACATGGATCCGCAACACCGGCGCCGCTCCGGTCTCCATTACGGCCGTCAGCGCCTACAACGATCTCCAGACCGGCGTGATCGATGCGATCATTCTCACCCCAAGCCTGATGCGATCGAGCCGCATCTATGAAGTGGCGAAAAACCTGACCCTCGTCGACTTCGGGGCGGTGTTCCAGCTCGCCCTCGCTGTGAACCTTGATCGATGGGAAGCCCTGCCGGACCCGGTGCAGCAGGCGATCATCAAGGCGGCGGATGACTGGCGGCTCGAGACCGTGAAGCGCCTGTCGGTGGCATATCGGGAATCAATCGAGCTCATGGAGGAGAACGGGGTCGCGATCGCACCGCTCACGCCGGAGGCCCGCGTGGAGTGGGCCGAGAGACTGCCCAATGTCGCAAAGGATTGGGCCGATGGCGACCCGACGCGCCTGAAGGTGCTGTCGGCATACGTCGGCGCGCTGACGGCCGGCGGCACCACACTGCCGCGCGACTGGCTCTCGGAGTAGTGATGGTGACGCCGTTGGCTGGTTGGATTGACGCCTCGCGGCGACCCAAAGCCCGCGGCGCCCTCCTCGCGGTCAGCCGCGTCATGGGCGCGATGGCTTCGCTCTTTGCTCTCGCTGGGATCCTCTGGATCCTCGCAGTGATGGCCGCGATGAACATAGACATCTTCGGCCGTTACCTCTTCAACGCGCCGCTGACCGGTACGCCGGAATTCGTCACCGTTTCGGTCAGTGCGCTCGTCTTCCTACTGCTGCCGCAAACCGTTTTCGAGGGACGCCTCACGCAAGTGACGCTGCTCCTCGACATCGTCCGCCGCCGCTCCCCGCGCGCCGCGGGCCTGATCGACCGGCTCTACCTTCTCCTGGCCGCGGCGGTGTACTTGACGCTCGCCTACTACATGTTCCCGAAACTGACACAAGCCTGGACCCGCGGCGCCTTCGTGGGCGCGGAGGGAGTCTTCCGCTTCCCCGAATGGCCGGTGTTTGCGGTGATCTGCGCGGGCAGCGCCGCGGCGGCCCTCGCCTCCGTCGTGCGCCTCTTCGTGCCCCTCGCACCCGATGGGGGAGAGACGCACAATGACGCCGCTTGAGATCGGAATCGTCGCAATCGCCGGGATGTTCCTGCTGATTTTCATCGGCGTGCCCATCGCCATCACGCTGTTCGTGACGGGTTTTCTCGGGATAGCTGCGATTCGCTCCAATGTGGAAATGGCGGGCCTCCTCTCGGCGGCATCAGTCTACAATGATCTTTCCAAGTATGTCTTTGGCACGATCCCGTTGTACGTTTTGATGGGCGTCCTCATCTCCGAGTCGTCAATCGGCCGAGAGACGTTCCACGTTATGAATCGGCTACTCGCGAGTCTGCGCGGTGGGCTCGGCGTCGCCACCGTAGGCTCCAATGCTGTCTTCGCGGCCGTCACCGGGGTCTCGATCGCGTCTGTGGCCGTGTTCTCCAAGGTTGCTGTGCCGGAGATGCTCCGCTACAAGTATGATTCCAGGTTTGCCGTCGGTGTCGTCGCGGGAAGCTCGGTGCTCGGGATGATGATCCCACCAAGTCTACTACTCATTGTCTATGCTCTTATCGCCCAGCAGTCGATCGGCGCGATGTTTATCGCTGGAGTGATTCCAGGAATTCTCATAGTAATCGTCTATAGCGTCGCGATCGTCTTGTTCGGCTATCTTCGTCCCGAAGCGGTCGGGCGGAGCGCCGACGGAACGCCCGTGACATTGACCGGCGCGGCGGGCGAGGATGAAACGGAGCTGCGTGCCCGCAGCGGCTGGCTCCTGATCGCCCCGGTTGCCGTCCTCATCGCAGTCGTGCTCGGCGGCATCTACTCAGGCGTCTTCTCGCCCACCGAGGCCGGAGCCGCGGGCGCGTTCGCGGCGCTTGTCATCGTCGCCGCGAAGGGTCAGCTGACCTTCGCGAGGATCCGCAAGGTCCTTCGCGAGACCGCGACGGTGACCGCCTCTGTCGCCATCATTCTCGCCGCCGCCGCGATCTATGGCAAGATGCTGACATTCTCCGGCATCCCGGTGCAACTGACGAACGCCCTCGTCGGCGCGAACGTCGGGTTCGGCGTCATTCTCGTCGGGTACTTGGCCCTGCTCCTGTTCCTCGGTCTCCTTCTCGATTCCGCGTCGATCCTCCTCATCACCGTGCCGCTTTTCCTCCCGGTGATGCTGTCGATGGGGGTTGATCCGATCTGGTTCGGGATCGTTACTGTTCTTGCAGTCGAAATCGGCCTTCTGACGCCCCCCGTCGGCATCGCCTGTTTTGTTTTAAAGTCGAGCCTGGAAAATGACAAGGTCACAATCAACGAGATTTTCATGGGAGCGGCCCCGTTTGCGGTCCTCATGATGATTGTCCTTGCAATCATCGTACTCGTCCCGTCGACTGCGACGATTCTGGTAAAGTAGAACCGCCTCAGGAGGGCGATGTGAGTGCTCCAGAACTTTATCATAACGACAAATCGACATGCAGCCAGAAGGTTCGCCTGGTACTCGCCGAAAACAACATCGCCTACAAGGACCGACACATCGACCTGTCGGCGGAGGAGAACCTGTCTGCCGCATACCTCGCGATCAACCCCAATGGCGTCGTCCCGGCGTTGGTGCACGACGGAGTGACAATTATCGAGTCTACAGTCATCTGCGAATACCTATGCGAAGTCTTTCCGGACGGGGCCGGCCTGATGCCACGGACGCCGGCGGGCCGCGCATACTTGCGCGCCTGGCTGCGCTACATCGACGAAGTTCCGTCAATGGCGGTTCGGGTGCCGACGTTCGAAGTGATTAAGGCGGCCCGGTTCGCCGCGATGAGCGATGCCGAGTACGAGGCGTTCGCGAACCGCAACCCGCTCCGGCGGGACTTCTTCGAGCGTCTCGCCCGGACCGGCTTCTCTGAACGCGACAAGGCGTCGGCGGAAAAGCAGCTTACCCAGACGGTCCAGCGGATGGAGCGCGCGCTTTCGGACGTCGAGTATCTGGTCGACGGCGCCTATTCGTTGGCCGACATCTGTCTCTTTCCCGTCTTCCAGCGCCTCGACGATCTCGGCGTCACATGGCCCTTCGAGCGTTCAGCGGCGACGGTGGCATGGTACGAACGGATCAAGGCACGGCCGGCCTACGCGCAGGCGTTCTATAGCGGGTCGCTGTTCTTCGACCCGCCGCGGGTGGCGGCCTAATTCAGAAGGAGCTCGTGATGCGGATCCTCATTCTCTCGATGGCCGCTTGCATCCTCGCCGGTGCCGCAATGGCTGTGCAGCCCGCGCTGAACACCGAGCTTGCGCGGGGCACCGGCTCGACGCTGTGGGCCGCGCTCATCTCCGTCCTCGTCTCGGCACTGCTCCTCGGCGCCATCGTCTCGGGACTGCGTCTGCCGCTGCCGTCCCGGAGCGGCCTTGCCGGGGTGGAGGGTTGGGGCTGGATCGGGGGCGCCGCGGGCGTCGTCTTCATCTGCGCAACGCTGTGGTCGGTCGGCCGGCTCGGGTTGACCGGAGTCGTCGTGCTGGTTGTCGCAGGGCAGTTCTTCGCTGCCTCGCTTGTCGATCACTACGGTTTCTTCCATCTCACCCGCCGGCCCATCGATGTGCAGCGCATCGCCGGGCTCGGCCTTATCGCCGCCGGCGTCGTCCTGACGCTCAGGGGCCATTGAGGGAGCACAGATGCGTTCGGCGACTCCTCCCGCACAGGCGGCTCCTCTCGAAATTGGCCTTTTGGTCAGCAATCTCGGATCCTCGCTCGCCTTCTACTGCGACGTCTTGGCTCCAGGAGGTGTCGCGGGAGCTATGGCGGAAAGTGGGTGATGCGGGGCTGAGGAAGGCGGCGTATCGAGGCGGGTGACAAGCCTGCCAGAACCTCCAGAAGGAGCGATACGCCATGGAAAGAGATACCACGGTCCTGCCGTTCCAGCACCCCGAGGAGCTTGACGATCCTCTGACGTCGGTGTTGCGGGAGGGCGCCCGGCGCCTGCTTGCCCAGGCGGTCGAGGCGGAGGTCGAGGCCTTCCTTGAAGCGCTGCGGGAGGAACGGCTCCCGGACGGCCGTGCCCGCGTCGTGCGGCACGGCCACGGGCCGGAGCGGACCATCCAGACCGGCATCGGACCGGTCCCGGTGAAGCGGGTGAAGGTCCGCGATCGCGGTGCCGAAGACGCTGCGAGCGGCGGCGAGAAGATCACCTTCACGTCGGCCATCCTGCCGAAGTGGGCGCGGCGGACGAAGAGCCTCGATGCGTTGCTGCCGGTTTTGTACCTGCGCGGGATCTCTACCGGCGACTTTCAGGAGGCGTTGGCGGCCCTCCTCGGGAAGGACGCGCCGAACCTGTCCCCCTCGGTGATCGGGCGGCTGAAGGAGGAGTGGCAGGCCGAGCACGACCGCTGGCAGCGCCGCGACCTCTCGGCCCGGCGGTATGTCTATCTCTGGGCCGGCGGCGTCTATCTGCAGGCGCGGATGGAGGACGATGCGGCGTGCATGCTCGTCCTTCTCGGGGCGACGCCCGAGGGCAAGAAGGAGCTGGTCGGCTTCCATGTCGGCGGGGAGAGCGTGCAGAGCTGGCGCGAGCTCCTCGTGGACCTCAAGGCGCGAGGCCTCGCCGTCGCGCCCGAGATCGCCGTCGGCGACGGAGCGCTGGGCTTCTGGAAGGCGCTCGAGGAGATCTTCCCGTCAACGCGTCACCAGCGCTGCTGGGTTCATAAGGTGGCCAACGTCCTGAACAAGGTCCCGAAGTCCGTCCAGCGGTCCATGAAGACCGACCTCGCCGAGGTTCGCGACGCCCCCGACAGGGCGAGCGCCGAGGCCGCGGTCGCCGTCTTCATCGAGAAGTACGCAACCAAGTATCCCAAGGCGGTACCCAAGGCGGTCGAGTGTCTGACGAAGGACAGCGACGCGCTCCTCACATTCTTCGACTTCCCCGCCGAGCACTGGGATCATCTGAGGACGACGAATCCCATCGAGAGTGTCTTCGCAACCGTGCGCCACAGAACCGTGCGCACGAAGGGGGCGCTTTCGCACCGGACGGCGTGCCTCATGGTCTTCAAGCTTGTGATGGCGGCGAGAAGTCTGCGGTACGCGCTCTGGTGGAGCACTCCTTCGCCCACCAGAAGGGACCGATGGGCCTCGTCATCCGAACCATCGGTCTCGCGCGCGCCAGCGCCCACGTCATGCTCGCTAACATGACCTACAACATGAAGCGATTGTGCTGGCTCGACAGGCGGAGTCTGCCCGCATGACCGCGAGCGGGCGGCTGGGCGTCGCCCACCGCCGCCCCTGGCCCCACCCTCGCCCCGATGGGCCGCTCCGAACCCCTCCCACGTACCGAAACATGCCGGCAGAGACCCTCACCAGCGCGCCAAAGGCTGTTTTCGGAGGTGTCCAGGTGACGGCGCTCGCCGAAGGCGCCGCGGAGACCGGGGACGGACGATGACCTTCCGCCGGCCCGGGGCCGACACGCGCGCCCGCCGCACGCTGCCGACGGCGTGAGCCGCCGCGGACCCGCCGCCGGCAGCGGGGCGGCACCGCCGCCAGCGCGGGAGGGCGGCAGCGCTTCTCGCGTGCCGGTTTCAGACCGATGCCGTCGACATCGCCGCACGAGAACGGTGCCGGGATGTGATGCGTTCAACGGTCCGTGACGTCCGTGTTCGTCTTCTCGGCGGCGCACCTCCTCCTGGGTCGAGTCCCTGCCGTTGCCCAAGGACAATGAGGCGCTGATCGCCTGTCGTGGACCGGTGCGACGGCGAATCGGTCTCCACGCCATCTACAGACAACACGACAGGAGGCCTCGGACGCGGATCTCCGGACGGGCGCTCTCGCGGTCACGGCTCCTGCGCCGCCCATCCTCCGCTTGACACGATTTCGCGTGTTCATAAAATATGAACTGCGTTCCACATATCAGAACAAAGACGCGCAGGGAGGAAATGAGATGAAGCGCTGGGTCGCCATGACGTGTGCGTGCCTGCTGATGACGGTGTCTTCGGCGCACGCACAGGAGACCACCCTCAAATTCGGCCATGCTGCCGCCTCGCAGCACCTCTTCCAGGACGGGCTCGAGTTCTTCGCCGAAAAGGTCGCCGAGAAGACCGGGGGCGCAGTGAAGATCGAGGTCTACGGCGACCGCCAGCTCGGAGACGACAGACAGCTCCTCGAGGGGCTTCAGATCGCCACCATCGACGGCGCGCTCGTCTCCTCGCCGACGCTGCCCCTCGTGGTCGGCGCCACGGCGTTCGACGCGCTCCAACTCCCCTTCCTGGTCAATTCGTATGAGGAGCTGGCCGAGGCGCTCGCCTCCCCCGTCGGGCAGGACCTCCTCGACACGCTGGACGCGAAGAACATGAAGGGCCTCGGCTACATCGAGGCCGGCCAGCGGCACTTCCTGTCGCGGGCCAAGCAGGTGGCGTCGCTCGACGACTTCACCGGCCAGAAGACCCGCATCGTCCCCATCCCGCTCCACAAGGCCACCTGGGAAGCGGTCGGCGTGAATCCCATCGGCATGGCGTACGGCGAGGTCTACTCGGCGCTCGAGACCGGCACCATCGATGCGGTCGAGATCAACGTGTCGTCCATCCGTTCCGAGAGCCTCTATGAGGCGGCCAAGCACGTGACGAAGACGGGCCACTATTTCTGGCCGGGCGTCATCATCGTGTCCGGCCCCACCTGGGCGCGCCTGTCCGACGACGTGAAGACGGCGATGATCGAGGCCGGGCGCGAGACGACCGCGGAGGCCTACGCCCGCGCCGCCGCGCAGGAGAGCGAGACGGTCGAGTTCCTGAAGGGCGAGGGCGTCGAGGTGGGCGAGCTCGACGACATCGAGGCGATGCGCGCGCGGACGCAGCCGGTGGTGGACAGCTGGCTCAGCAAGGACCCGCTCATCCAGGGCTTCTTCGACCACATCCAGGAAGGGCGCTGAAGTGGCGGGCGCGACGGTCTACCGCTGGACCGAGCTTCCCCGCGAGACGGTGCGCCCCGGCGTCAGCCGCACCGCCTTCCGCGGCGACAACGCGCTGATGGTGATGAACTGGCTCGAGCCGGGAATGGAGGTTCGCCCCCATTCCCACCCGTTCGAGCAGCTCGCCTACATCATCGCCGGACGCGTCCGCTTCACCATCGGCGATGAGGTGGTGGAGGTCGGCGCCGGCGAGGTGGTGAGGATTCCGCCGGACGTCGTCCACTGCGGCGAGCCGGTCGGCGACGAGGTGGCGATCAACCTCGACGTGTTCGCCCCCGTCCGCGACGACTACCGCCACCTCACGGCCTATCAGGAGGCGGATTTTCCGCCCGCGACGCCCGCCGGCTGACGGCCGGCGCCCCGCCATCGACGCTCGCGCCCACTGACGGATTAAGCCGTGTCCCGCGTCCTTTCCCTCGCCCGAGGCGCCCTGAAGGCTCTCCTCGTCCTCATCATGGCGACGCTCCTGGCCGTCATGTGCCTGCAGATCGTGATGCGCTACAGCTTCAACGCCTCGCTCATCTGGGCCGAGGAGGTGTGCCGCTATCTCCTCCTGTGGGCGTCGATGCTGGGATGCATGTTCGCCTACGAGCGGGGCGAGATCGCCGCCGTGACGCTGCTTCGCGAGGCCTTGCCGGACCGCGCGGCGCTCGGCCTCGCCGTCATCGCCAACCTCGCGGGGGTCGCCCTCACGGCGCTCCTCGTCGTCTACGGCTTCCGGTTCGCCGACATGGTGGGCTCGCAGCCGGTCCCCGCCCTGCACTTCCTGTTCGAGGACAGCTTCGGCTGGCCGCCATCGACGGTGCCGACCGTCTTCTGGGTCTACGCCGCGCTCCCCGTCGGGATGGCGCTCCTCGGGTTGCGTCTCCTCGCCGACACCGGCCGCTACGGCGTCCTCCTCGTGCGGGGCGGCCGCCTACCGGACGCGGCGGGCGCGGGGATCTCGGAGTGACCCTCTACCTCCTTGCCTTCGTCCTCTTTCTCGTGATCGGCGTGCCGGTGGCGCTGGCGCTCGGCCTCGCCTCGCTCAGCTACCTCGTCCTCACCGGCAACCTCTCGCTCCTGATGGCGTTTCCGCAGAGGATGATCGGCGGGATCGACAATTTCGTCCTCCTGACAATCCCGTTCTTCATCCTCGCCGGCAACCTGATGAACGCCGCCAATCTCACCGAGCAGATCGTGCGCGCGGCGCAGATGCTGGTCGGGCGCGTCCGCGGCGGGCTCGCTGTGGTCAACATGATCGCGAGCATGCTGTTCTCCGGCGTCAGCGGCGCGGCGACGGCGGAGGCCTCCGCGCTCGGCAGCGTGATGATTCCGGCCATGACGAAGGCCGGCTACAAGCCCGCCTACGCGGCGGCGCTCACCGCGACGGGGTCGCTCCTCGGCCCGCTGGTGCCGCCCTCGCTCGCGCTCATCCTTTACGGCGTCCTCACCGGCACCTCGATCGGCGACCTCTTCCTTGCGGGGATCCTGCCGGCGGTCCTCCTGTGCGGGCTCCTCATCGTCTATGCGCTCGTCAAGGCGCGGCGCGAGGGGCACCCGGTCGCCGAGCCCCTCCCGCGGGGCGAGCGGCGCGCCGCCGCGCTCGGCGCCATCCCCGCGCTCCTTCTCCCCGTCATCATCGTGGGGGGTATCCGCTCCGGGGTCTTCACGCCGACCGAGGCCGCGGCGGTGGCGGCCGCCTACGCGCTCCTGATCGGCGTCGTCATCTACCGCTCGCTCGGGTCCCGCAGGATCCTGAACAGCTTCTACGAGACCGCCACCATGTCGGCGGGCGTCATGCTGGTGGTCGCGTCCGCCAGCATGACCTCCTTCATCTTCGGCATCGAGAACATCCCGCAAACGATCGCCGCCGCGATCCTGGGGCTGACGGACTCGACGGTCCTCCTCATCCTTCTTCTCAACCTCGTCCTCCTCGTCCTCGGCTTCTTCCTGGAGCCGCTCGCCGCGCTGATCCTCGTGATGCCGATCCTCAACGAGCTCGGCCCCGCGATAGGCCTCGACCCGGTGCAGTTCGGCATCATGGTCGTGTTCAACCTGATGATCGGCATGATCACGCCGCCGGTCGGCCTCTGCCTCTTCATCGTCGGCGCCATCGGGCGCGTGCCGCTCGACAAGCTGAGCTGGGCGGCCCTGCCGATGATCGGCATCTGTCTTGCCGTCCTCATGGCGGTCAGCTTCGTGCCGGCGCTGTCGCTGGCGCTGCCGCGCCTCGCCGGAGGATGAGCCGTGGCCGCTGACCTCGACAGGTCGGGCAACCAGTCGGCGCAGGTCGCCTTCCGCATCATCGAGGAGATGGCGGCCCGTGGCGAGGCGATGCGCGTCACCGACATCGCCCGGCGGCTCGGCATGGCGAAGCCCCGCATCCACCGCTTCCTTCAGACGCTGATCTCCCTCGGGTACGTCACGCAGGACCCGGAGACGGAACGCTACCGTCTGACGCTGAAGCTCTTCCACCTCGGCCAGGCGGTTGCAGACGCCACCCCCATCACCACCGTCGCCCGGCCGGTGATGCTGCGCCTGCGCGACACGCTCGGCCTGACGACGACGCTGTCGGTTCCGGAGGCGGAGGGGATGCGCGTCCTCGACATCCTGCGCATCGACACGCCGGTGCAGATCGTCACCCGGCCCGGCGCGCTCCTCGGCTTCCACTCCTCCGCACAGGGAAAGCTCGCCCTCGCCTTCGGTCCGCCGAAGTTCCTCGACCACGTCCGCTGCCAGCCGCTCGAGGCGCTGACGCGGCAGACCAACACCGACCTCGCCGTGCTCGAGCGTGAGGTGGCGGCGGTGCGCGCGCGCGGCTGGGCGGTGGCCCCGGAGGAGACGCTGCCTGGCGTCAACGCGGTCTCCGCGCCCATCTTCGACGCCACCGGCGCGCTGGTCGCGAGCCTCACCATCGTCGGCTCGGTGCAGTCGCTGCTGCCGGAGCCCGACCCTGCCGCGGTGGAGGCCGTCGTCGTCGCCGCCCGCTCGATCTCGCTCAGCCTCGGTTTCACGGAGCACGCGCCATGACGCGATTTTCCCTGGCGGTCGACATCGGTGGCACGTTCACCGATGCCGTCCTCCTCGCCTCCGACGGACGGAGTTTCGTCGACAAGACGCTGACGACGCACGAGAACCTTCTCGACGGCTTCTTCCGCGCCGTCGACCTCGTGCTCGGCCGCGCCGGCATCGCCCCCGCCGCGGTGGACGATGTGGTGGTCCACGCGACGACGGTGGTCACCAACGCCCTCATCGAGCGCAAGGGACCGCCGGTGGCGCTGATCCTCACCGAGGGCTTCCGCGACGTTCTCTACATCCGCGAGGAGCACCGGTATGACATGTACGACCCGCAGATCGAGTTCGCCGAGCCGCTGATCCCGTCGGAGCGCACCTTCACGGTGGCGGAGCGGACCTATGCCGACGGCTCGGTCGGCCGCGCGGTGGACCGGGAGGAGGTGAGCGCGATCGCGGCGCGCTGCCGGGAGGCCGGCATCGCCTCGGTCGCCGTGTGCCTCCTCAACAGCTACCGCAACGGCAGCAACGAGAAGGTCGTCCACGCCGTGTTCGCGGAGGAGGCGCCACAGATCCACGTCTCGCTGTCGAGCGAGGTCGCGCCCCAGATGCGCGAGTACCTGCGCACCTCCACGGTGGCGATCAATGCCTACACGGTGCCGATTACGCAGCCCTATCTCACGGCGCTGATCGCCGAGCTGGCCGACCGCGGGTTCCGCCAGCAGCCGCTCATCATGCTGTCGAACGGCGGGGTGATCGGCGCCGAGCGGGCCGGCCGCTTCCCGGTGCGGATGATCGAATCCGGGCCTGCGGCGGGCGCCCTCGTCGCCTGCTACTTCTCGCGCCTGTTCGGCATTCCTGACCTCATCTCCTTCGACATGGGCGGCACGACGGCGAAGGCGTGCATGATCCAGGGGCACGAGCCGCTCGTCACCGGCACGTTCGAGGTGGACCGCCGCTATCGCTTCAAGGCCGGCAGCGGGATGCCGATCACGGTGCCGTCCATCGACATGATCGAGATCGGCGCCGGCGGTGGCTCTATCGCCTCGGTCGATGCGCTGGGGCTCCTGCGGACGGGGCCGGAAAGCGCCGGCTCGTCGCCGGGACCGGTGTGCTACGGCCGCGGCGGGACGCGCCCCTGCGTCACCGATGCGGACGTCGTGCTCGGCATCATCGACCCCGACCGCTTCCTCGGCGGCGACATGCGGCTCGATGCGCCGGCCGCGCACGCCGCCCTCGCCGGCCTCGGCGAGCGGCTCGGCGTCAGCGCGGAGCGCGCCGCCTGGGGCGTCTTCGAGGTGGTGTGTGAGCAGATGGCCGCCGCCACCCGCGCCCACGCGACCGAGCGGGGCATCGACTATCGGGGCCTGCCCCTCCTCGCCTTCGGCGGCGCGGGGCCGGTGCACGCGTGCATGGTCGCCGAGCTGGTGGAGGCGCGCACGATCATCTACCCGCCGCTCGCGAGCGTCCTCTCTGCCTTCGGCACGCTGGTGACGCCGGCGCAGATCGACCTCGTGCGAAGCCTCGTCGCCCCGCTTGGCGCCGTGGACTGGGATGCGGTGGACGCGACCCTTCGCGCGATGACCGAGGAGTGCCGCGCCGCGCTCACGGAGGCCGGCATCCGCGCGGAGGACATCCGCTTCGCCTTCGGCCTCGACATGCGCTACCTCGGCCAGCAGTCCGAGGTGCGCGTCGATCTTCCCGATGACCCGCGCACCGATTGCGACGGCGAGGCGATCCGCGCCCGCTTCGAGCGCGACTACGAGGCGCTCTACGGCCTGAAGCTCGACGGCATCCCGATCGAGGTCGTGAACTGGCGCGTGACGGGGAGCGGCGCGAAGCCGGAGCGCACCGCGCCCGCCGTGCGCGAGGACGGGTCCGGCGCCGCGTCCGGCACGCGCACCGTCTACATCGGCGGCAATCCGCGCGAGGTCGCCGTATGGCGCCGCGCCGACCTCTCGCGCGGCCAGCGCATCGAGGGGCCGGCGATCGTCGAGGAGCGCGAGACGACGACCTTCATCCTCGAGGGCTGGACGCTCGCCCTACACGCGACGGGCAGCCTCGTCGCCGAGAAGCCGGCCCTCCGCCGCGCCGCCGCGGCCGGCGCCGCAGGTTCCGGCTTTCCGCAGACACGGGAGCACGCATGATGGACGGCGTCGACCTCCAGATTCTGTGGAGCAACCTGATCGGCATCGTCTCGGAGCAGGCGCGCGCCCTCCAGCGGATCGCCTTCAGCCCGATCGTGCGCGAGGCGGGCGACCTTGCGAACGCCCTCTTCGACGAGAAGGCGCGCATGGTCGCCCAGGCCGTCACCGGCACGCCCGGCCACATCAACTCTCTTGCCGCTGCCGCCCGCAACCTCCTCGCCGGGATCGACGTCGCGGCTCTCAAGCCGGGCGACGTCCTCATCACCAACGATCCCTGGATGTCGGCCGGACACTTCTTCGACATCACCATCCTCTCGCCGATCTTCCGAGGCGAGCGGATCATCGGCTACGCCGGGTCGACGATCCACCACACCGATATCGGCGGATACGGCATCGGCTCGGGCGCCCGCGACATCCACGAGGAAGGGCTCTGGATCCCCGTGCTGAAACTCTACGAGGCGGGCCGGCCGAACGAGACGCTGTTCTCAATGATCAAGCGCAATGTGCGCACGCCGGACGCGCTCCTCGGCGATCTTGGGGCGCAGGTCTCGAGCGGCATCATCGCCTCGGAGCGCCTCAACGCGCTGTGCGATCGCTACGGCCTCGACGACATCGCGGCGCTGTCGGACGAGATCAATGCCCGCTCCGAAGCCTCGATGCGCGAGACGATCCGCACGCTGCCGGCGGGCACCACGGAGGGCGTCTGCCGGTTCGACGTGCCGGGCGGGGAAATCGTGGAGCTGCGCACCGCCGTCACCGTCGACGCGGAGGCGGGCGAGATCACCATCGACTTCGCCGGCTCCTCGGGGCCGAGCGCGTCGGGCATCAACGTGGTCCCCGCCTACACCCACGCCTACGCCACGTTCGCCGTGCGCTCGACGCTGAACCCGGAGCTGCCCAACAATGCCGGCAGCCTCGCCCCGATCCGGCTGAAGCTCCCCGAATCCTCCATCGTCAACGCGCGCTATCCCTCGCCGGTGAACGCCCGCCACGTGGTCGGCATGTACGTGCCGTTCCCGATCCTGAAGGCGCTCGCGCAGATCGTGCCGGACCGTGTGGTGGCGGAAGGCTCGGGGGCGGTTTGGACCGTCCAGCTCCAGGGCCGCGACGCCGAGGGGCGGCCGTTCACGAGCTCGATGTTCAACTACTCCGGCGGGATGGGCGCGCGGGCGGAGAAGCCCGGCCTGTCGGCGATCTGCTACCCGACGGGCGTCTCGGCCGTCCCGGTGGAGGTGCTGGAGGCGTCGTATCCCATCGCCTTCATCTGCAAGGAGCTGGAGCGCGGCACGGGCGGGAGGGGACGGCAGCCGGGCGGCGACGGCCAGCGCATCGGCTACCGGATGCGCACCGGCGCGCCCTGGCTCCTCAACACCATCCCGAGCCGCCTCCAGACCGTCGCCGAGGGGCTCGACGGCGGCGAGGCGGGCGCACCCGGGCGCTTCGAGATCAACGGGAAGCCGGTGATCGACACGCGCAAGATGCTGATGCAGCCGGACGACGAGGTGTTCATGGTGACGCCGGGCGGCGGCGGCTTCGGCACGCCGCCGTCCGGAGAGGCCGGATGAACCTCGCCGACTGGCTGGTCCGGGCGGCGCGGCGGACGCCGGAGGCGCCGGCCCTTCTGCGCGGCCGCCATGTCGTGGCCGACTACGCGGGGTTCGCCGCAAGCGCCGCCCGGATCGGCGCCATGCTGCGCGAGCGGCACGGGATCCGTCCCGGCGACCGCGTCGCCCTGTTCATGGCGAACCGCACCGAATATCTTGAGGCGATGTACGGGATCTGGTTCGCCGGCGCGGTGGCGGTGCCGGTCAACCACAAGATCCACCCGCGGGAGGCGGCATTTATCGTCGCCGATTCTGGTGCCCGTCTCGCGGTCGTCGATCAGGGCGATCTCGCCCCTCTGGAGGCCGCCGGCGCGCGGCTTCTCCCGGTCGACGGCGCCGACTTCGCCCGCCACGCCGCGCTTGAGCCGCTGGCGGAGCCGCACCGGCAGCCGTCCGACGCGCTCGCGTGGCTGTTCTACACCTCGGGCACCACGGGGCGGCCGAAGGGCGTGATGCTCACCGTCGCGAACCTCCAGGCGATGAGCCTCACCTACCTCGCCGACGTGGACGAGGTGCGCCGCGAGGACGCCTCGCTCTACGCCGCGCCCCTGTCGCACGGGGCGGGGCTCTACAACTTCGTGCACGTCCTGCGGGGAGCACGGCATTGCGTGCCGGAGAGCGGCGGGTTCGACGGTGCCGAGATCCTCGACGTTGCGGGCAGCGTCGGCTCGCTCTCCCTGTTCGCTGCGCCCACCATGGTGCGCCGCCTGGTGGAGCGCGCCGCCGCCGCCGGCCACGACGGCAGCGGCATCCGCACGATTGTCTACGGCGGCGGGCCGATGTACGTCGCGGACATCGAGCGGGCGGTGGAGCAGTTCGGACCGCGCTTCGTCCAGATCTACGGGCAGGGCGAATCGCCGATGACGATCACGGCGCTCTCCCGCGACCTCGTCGCCGACCGGACGCATCCGGCCTGGCGGGAGCGGCTCGGCTCCGTCGGCACCGCCCAGTCCTGCGTGGAGGTGCGCATCGCGGCGCCGGACGGCGAGCCGCTGCCGCCGGGCGAGCCGGGCGAGCCGGGCGAGATCCTCGTCCGCGGCGCCACGGTGATGGCGGGCTACTGGGAGAACCCCGACGCCACTGCCGCCACCCTGAAGGACGGATGGCTGTGGACGGGGGACGTCGGCAGCATGGACGCCGACGGCTTCGTCACGCTGCGCGACCGCTCGAAGGACGTCATCATCACGGGCGGCAGCAACGTCTACCCGCGGGAGGTGGAGGAGGTGCTGCTCCTCGACGGTCGCGTCGCCGAGGTTTCGGTGGTGGGGCGGCCGAGCGCGGAGTGGGGCGAGGACGTGGTGGCGTTCGTGGTCGCGCGCCCCGGCACCTCACCGGCCGAGGCGGAGCTTGACAGGCTCTGCCTCGAGCAGATCGCCCGCTTCAAGCGCCCGAAGCACTACGTGTTTGTCGACGTGCTGCCGAAGAATGCCTATGGCAAGGTCCTGAAGACAGAGCTGCGCCAGCGCCTCCTCGCAGTTCAGGCTGACGGACAACCCCGCGGACGGTAGCCGGCCCGGGAGCGTCTAGAACAAGCGGAGCCGGTCCGAGACGCCTGTTCAGTCAGAACGCGCCTCGCACATGCGCCGAGCGAGATCGTCACGCCCGCGAGGACGATCGCACGATGCATCGAGGATCCGCTGCCGCGCATCGGACACCTCCCGTTCCTGTTTATGCTTGTTCCTGAAGCCGGCCGTGGCGCTCGCCCAACCTGCGGAGCGCCGCGAGGAAGGCGCCGGCCGCCGCGAGCCAGAGCCCGAGCCGCCGGACCCAAGGCAGCGCGAGAAGCCAGCCGATCATGCATCGCTCTCCGCGAGGTCCCGCGCGGCACTGACCCGCCGCCAGAGCGCGTAGGCGGCCCCCGCGACGATCAGCGTGCCGATCACGACGCCGAAGGCCGTCCCCGCCTGCACGTGCCGGTCGGCGCGCTCGAGCTCGGTGACGAGCTGCGGCAGGTGCTCGGCGAGGACGAGCCCGCCGCTGGCGACGGCGACGCCGGTGCCACTTACGACGCCGGACTTGCTCAGCGGCTCCACGTCGGGCGGCAGCGGTACGCTTTCGGGGCAGCGGTAGCCGAGAAGCCGGTCGACCGGGTATGGCCGGATGCTGACGGCGTCGCCCTGGTTCTCGCCGAGGACGAGGATGTCGCCGTTCTTGGCGCGGCCGGCGTAGAATCCGACGTGGCCCTGCCATCCGTCGCGCTTGCCGCGACAGGATCTAGGAACTCGCTTGGAAAGGCCCCAAAAAAAACCGGTCCGACGAACATTTTTTGTCAGGGCGTCATGCCGGAAAGCAGCAACAGAAAGCTCCAGACCATCATCGCGATAACCGACACCGATCCCACCGTGGGGAAGGTCGCGCGCATCTTATGGCTCTGACTCGTGCCGTAGGCCTAACAGTGTGCTGAAGAACCTTGCCGGCAAGGACGATTTCCCGTTTCTGGCGGTTCGCTGGGGGCTGCGATAACCGCCTCGGTCGGAGGCTTCCCCGTCCCCACGCCCAAGCTTCAGGTCGTGAGCAG
>Ga0008838_101007_pt1 | contig 16431 bp, 15 predicted proteins | sample HotLakConUCCSL28_FD_62212 | JGI IMG/M metagenome (GOLD analysis project Ga0008838, IMG submission 62212) | Hypersaline microbial mat communities from Hot Lake, Washington, USA - Hot Lake Consortium UCC-SL28 (Hybrid Assembly) | ecosystem: Environmental > Aquatic > Thermal springs > Hot (42-90C) ...
AAGGCGCGGGCGGCGGCCAGCTGCGCCATCTCCTCCGGCACCGGGCGCGCCTCGGAATGGAGCATCTCGATGAGTGCCGCGAGCGCCTCGGCGCCCGCCTGGCCGGGATCCGCCGTCAGCCCGCCAAGCCGCGCCTGGGCGGCGGGCAGGGCACCGCGCGCGGCCTCGATCTCGGCGAGTGCGAGGCCGATCTCGCCATCCGCCGGGCGGTTGCGCGTGGCGGTGGTCACCACCAGCCCCGCGGTTTCGAGCTCGCCGGCGGCGAGAAAGCGCCGCGCGAGCGCCGGCGCCAGCGCGCGGCGCAGGTGCAGCGGAAGCGCCTGGAAGCTGCGCAGCACGGCGGCCCTTTCGATCTCCTCTCCGGGCGGCACGAGCTCCTCGCCGAGCATGGCCCAGAGCGCGGCAGGTGAATCGCAGGACCAGAGCCCGTCAAAGGGCGAAGGGGGCTCGGGCAGGCCGCCATCGACGATCCGGGCGAGCCCGGCGAGCGAGGGACGTGCGGCGAGGCCGGGCGCCAGTTCCGCGAGCAGGGCCTCCGCTTCGCGCCCGAGGCCGTAGTAGACGTAGAGCCGCGCGAGCGCCTCGACCGCCTGGTCGTCCACCCGCTCGAGATCGGGCGCGATCGCGCGGCGGGCGGCGCCGATCTCCTCGGCGAAGGGCGCGGCGCCGCCCCAGGAAGGCAGATCGAGTTCGGGCGCGGCCTCGCACGGGTCGGGGGGCCGCGCGACCACCTCGCCCGCCAGTCCCGGCACCCTTATGGAGAGGCGGGGCGCCGCCGCGAGAGGGCCGTCCGGCACGGGAAGGGGGCCAATCGGCTCCACGAGGCCGCGTTCCGCGGCGCGGGCGATCGCGGCCTCCAGCGCACGGCGGGCATCGGATGCCGAGGGTGCCGGCGGCTCCGGCGGCGCCTCGCCCTGCGCCAGCGCGGCGTCGAGCGCATTGCCCGGCATCAACGCGAAGCCGCCGGGCGCACCCGGCGGGAAGAGGGGCAGGCCGTTCCGGGCGGCCGCCGCGCGCGGGAGGGCGAGCGGGGCCTCCGCCAGCCGACGCTCGAAGGGCGATCCGGCCGGCGGCGGCCCGTCGCGGAAGTCGATGGCCAGGAGGTCGCCGTCGAACAGCCGCGCATCGGCATGGCAGGGCTCGCAGGCGAGACGGAAGGCGAGGCCCCCCGGCGTGCGCTCCACCTCGGCGAGCCGGGTCCGGCCGATCCGGCGCCAGGTTCCGGAAAGATCCGGCTGCGGCGCCGCGGCGCCGAGCTCCAGCACGTATCCGCCCGGGGCACGGCCCAGCTGCCAGTCCGTTCCGTCGCCGATCCGCAGGGTGAGGCGGGTGAAACCGTCGTGCTCCCCGCCGCGCAAGGGGCTCAACTGGGCGAGCACGGCGGCCGGCGGCCAGAGGAGCGCGACGAGGAGCAAGACAAGCATGCCGGCCCGCCGCGCGCCGCGGCGAGGCCGCGCCGCCGTCCGCGGCGGGGGCCGGTCGCACCGGGTCGCGCCGGGCGGGCATGCATCCGACGGGGCACCGGCTCTGCCGGGGTCGGGGCGCGCGAGAAGCGGCGCCAGAACGGGTGCCGGACCGGCTGCATCCGCGCCCGCATCGCACCCGGCGTCATTCCGCGGGGTCACGCCGCGTCCCGCTTGAGCGAGCGAAGTGCCTCCTCGAGATCGCCGTAGCTCGGCCGGAGATGGCCCGGCGTGTTCTGGCGACCCACCTCGATGCAGATGTTGGTGGCGTGGTTGTGAAGATTCGCCACCAGCACTTCGCGGATAAGCTGGTAGAAGTGGGCGTCCTCCTCGGTGGCGGACCGCAGGCGGTTCGCGAAGGGGCCGACGAGCCCGTAGGCGAGGAAGACGCCGAGGAAGGTCCCGACGAGGGCGCCGCCGATCAGCTTGCCGAGGATCTCGGGCGGCTGGTCGATGGAGCCCATGGTCTTGATGACGCCGAGCACGGCGGCCACGATCCCCAGCGCGGGCAGGGCATCGGCCATGGTCTGGAGCGCATGGCTGGAGTGCAAGGCATGGTGACGGTTCGCCTCCATGCGCTTTTCGAGCACCTCCTCCACCTGGTGCGGGTCGTCGTAGTTCATCGAGGCGGAGCGCAGCGTGTCGCAGATCAGGGCGACGGCCTCGCGGTCGGCGAGGATCCGCGGATACTGCGCGAAGATCGGCGAGCTCTCCGGCGCCTCGATGTGCTCCTCGATGGCCACGGGGTTCTGCCGGGCCAGCCGCAGGAGTTCGTAGAGCAGGCAGAGCAGATCGCGGTAGTCGGCCGGCTTCCAGCGCGAGCCCTTGAACACCATCTTGATGTCCTTGAGCGTGTGCTTGATGCCACCCATGTCGTTGCCGATGATGAAGGCACCCACGGCGGCGCCGCCGATCATGGTGAACTCGTAGGGCAGCGCCTTCAGGATGATGTCGAACTTGCCGCCGGCGGCCAGGTAGCCGCCGAAGACCATCGCGAAGACGACAACGATTCCGATAGCGCCGATCATCGGGCAGCCTCCATGGCGGGGCCGGCGGGCGGCGCGGCGGCGGGCTCACCGGCGCGCGCGTTCCTGCCGGCGAGGATGACGCTCACCGAGTAGGCGGTTTCCGGCGGCAGGCCGGAGAACAGGGCGGCGGCCGCGTCCGGGCGCATGCGGGCGAGGAACCCGGCCGCGAACTCGGGGGCCATCGTCTCGAAGAGGCGCGCGGCGTCCTTCGGCTTCATGGCCTCGTAGACGGCCGTGAGGCGGGCGAGATCCTCCTCGGCCGCGGTGTCCGCCCGCGCGATGGTTCCGGCCAGCGCCGCTTCCGCGCCTTCGAGTTCCGCGATCGTTTCGGCAAGGCGCGCCTCGGCGGCGGCAAGCGCCTCGAGCCGCTCGGCGATCCGCTCCTCCTCGGCGGCAATCGACGCTTCACGCTCGGCGAACGCCGTGAGCATCGGCTCGAGCTCCGCGCGCGGCACGCAGCCATCTGCCGCCAGCGGCGCCGGCGCCTCCTCGAGGGACTGGTCGCGGGCCAGGGCCGCGCCGGAGCCCGCCCCCAGCCGGATCAGGGCGGACCCCACGAGCATGACGGTGATCACGCCCAGAACGCCGCGCCCGAGCCTCATGCCCCGCCCTCCGAAGGCCGGTGCCGCAGGAACAGCGGCGGCTCGCCGGGCTCCCGCCGGGCGGGCTGGGGCGGAGGCACCCGCGAGGTGAGCCGCGGCTCGGCCCGGATGTGCATCGCCGGGGCTGCCGCGCGCCCGGCCGATCCGCCCGGCGGCGCGGCACCGGCCGGCTCGCCCGATGCTCGTGCCGCAGTTCGGGGCTCCGCCTCCGCCGGCGGGCGGCGGGCCGCGGAGCCCGGCTGACCCGAGGGATCGGGCAGGTCGTGCAGGGCGGCGACAAGCAGCTCGAGCCGCTTCGCCGCCGCCTCCGCGCGCCCGGTGACATCGCCGAGCGCCGTGGTCGAGGCGTCGGCCGTCGAGCGCACGGCGCCGAGGGTGCGGGTCATGTCGTCGACCTGCGCGGAGAGCATCGCCACGGCGCCGCCCATGCCGCGCTCGAGATCGTTGAAGCGGCGCAGGCGCCGGGCCAGCACCCCGCAGTAAAGCGCGGCGCCGATGGCGCCGCCGGCGAGGAGCACATCCGAAAGATAGGTGGCAAGCGAAGCCATCAGTTGATCACGAATTCCATGATGAGCAGATCGTTCACCCGGCCTTCCCCGGTGGCCACCTGGATGCGCCGCAGCATCTGGGCGCGGAGCCGCACCAGCGCCTCGGGATCCTCGATTTCCTCGAGGCTGAGGGCGCGCAGGTAGCCGTTCAGCAGGTCGGTGACCCGCGGCAGGAGCGCGGCGACATGCTCCGCATCCGCGCGGGGCACCTCGAGACTGCCGCGGAAGCGCAGGTGCCGGGGCGTGTTTCCCCCATCCCGCAGGGAGATCACGAGGGGCGGTATCTCGACGAAGGCAAGGCCGGCGCCCTCTGCATCCGGCGCCGGCGCGCGCTGCGGTGCCGGCGCGAGCGCGGGCAGCCCGGGCACGAGCCCGGCGCCGGTGGCATAGAACGCCCCGCCGCCGCACGCCAGCGCCAGAACGGCACCGACAAGCGGGCCGAGGCGCCGCCGCCGCGGGGGCGCACCCTCGGTGTCTTCGGCAGTGGTGTCGGCCGCCATCGTCTTCCTCGCGCAAGGTGCGCGTTTCTATAGCGGCGCGTCTTCTAAGCTTTCCTTAAGCGCCCTGCCGAAAACGAAAGGGGCCGCCCGAACGGCGGCCCCTTCCTTCAGGTCGTGAACCCTTGCGGGCAGGCCTCACTCGGCCGGCGCCTCTTCGGCTTCGCCGTCCCCTTCCTCCATCACCAGCTCCGGGCCGATGCTCACGAGGTAGGCATAGACATCGGCGGCGTCTTCCGCGTCGCGCAGCTGGAACGCCATGCGGCCGCGGGCGCGGCGGTCGTCGAGGTATTCGCGCAGGAAGCCGTTTGGGTCCTGCGAATAGGCGACGAAGCTTTCCTCGTCCCAGACCAGCCCGGCCTCACCGGCCTCGACGATCGAATCCCCGTAGCGGAAATCCTCGACGGTGCCGGCCTGGCGCAGGGCCACGCCATAGAGGTTGGGGCCGGTGCGGGCATTGCGGCCGGCGAGCGTGTTGCCCTCTGCATCGACGACGACATGGCAGGCAACGCACTGGCGGTTGAAGATCGCGTCTCCGGCCTCCGGGTCGCCCGAAGGCGACATGGCGTGGTCCTCGGCGAAGGCGGCGGGGGCAGCAAGGCACAGGGCTGCAACGGCGAATTTGGCGAGTTTCATGGTCTCTCCTTGGATCAGGTCGCGGTGTTCGCTGCGGTCTGCACACTCACCTAGCAGAACGCCGGTTGCAATCCAGTTTTTTCAACAGTTCGAAAACCCGGGGGCGCGGACCCGCCCGGAGAGGCCGGAGAGGCCTCAGGCCACCGCGTGGGCGATGGCGCACTGCTTCCACAACACCGAGAGCGCATGCACCAGGTGCTCGATCTCGGCGTCCGAATGCAGCGGGCCGGGGGTGAAGCGCAGCCGCTCGGTGCCCTTGGGCACGGTGGGGTAGTTGATCGGCTGAACGTAGATCCCGTACTCGCGCATCAGGATGTCCGAGAGCATCCGGCACTTGACCGGATCCTTGATCATCACCGGGATGATGTGGCTCGGGTTTCGCAGATGCGGGATTCCCTCCGCGTCCAGCCGGGCGCGCAGGCGCGCCACCTGACGGCGTTGGCGCAACCGCTCCATCTCGGAGATCTTCAGATGCCGGATGGAGGCCGTGGCGGCCGCCGCCACGGCGGGCGGGAGCGCGGTGGTGAAGATGAAACCGGAGGCGAACGAGCGGATGAAATCGCACAGCGCGTGGCTGCCGGTGATGTAGCCGCCCACCACGCCGAAGGCCTTGCCCAGCGTGCCCTCGATCAGGGTGATGCGGTCCATCAGCCCCTCGCGCTCGGCGACGCCGCCGCCGCGGGGCCCGTACATGCCCACCGCATGCACCTCGTCGAGATAGGTCATCGCGCCGTGCTTCTCGGCCACCTCCACGATCTCGCGCATGGGGGCGATGTCGCCATCCATGGAATAGACGCTCTCGAAGGCCACGATCTTGGGAGCTTTGGCGGGCAGCGCCGCCAGCTTCCGGTCGAGATCCTCGGGATCGTTGTGCTTCCAGATCACCTTCTGGCAGCGCGCATGGCGAATGCCCTCGATCATGCTGGCATGGTTGAGCGCATCCGAAAGGATCACGGCGTCGGGCAGGCGGCTGCCCAGGGTCGAAAGCGCCGCCCAGTTGGACACGTAGCCCGAGGTGAACAGGAGCGCCGCCTCCTTGCCGTGCAGATCCGCGAGCTCGGCCTCGAGCTCGAGGTGATGGATGTTGGTGCCCGAGATGTTGCGCGTGCCGCCGGCCCCGGCGCCGCATTCCTCCACGGTGCGGGTCATCGCCTCGATCACCGCCGGGTGATGGCCCATGCCAAGGTAGTCGTTGGAACACCAGACGGTCACGTCGCGGGGGTTGCCCCCGGTATGGTCGGCCGCCTTGGGAAACCGCCCGCACTGGCGCTCCAGCTCCGCGAAGACCCGGTAGTTGCCCTCCTGCTTGAGGGTGTCGAGCTGGGCTTGAAAGATCCGGTCGAAATCCATCTGGCGTTCCCTTGCAGTCGTTCTTTTCTTGTCAGGTTTCGGTGTTCTTGGCGGCCGCGTTTCCCGGCAGCATCCAGCGCCACAGCTTCTCGTCCGGCAGCGGCAGGATCATGAACCAGTGTTCGAGCAGCGCGAGCGCGGTCAGGGCCGTGAGCAGGGCGAAGCCCGCCGTCTCGGCGGGCGTTCCCGCGGTCACGAGCCGCTCCAGCCAGAGCGCCACGGCAAAGCTCAGAAGCGTGACCGAAAGCGGAAACACCTCGTTGAGCGGCGCGCGCCGGAAATAGCTGGGCAGATGCGCCAGCGGTGCGGTCAGGAACTCGGTGTTGATCTTGGGCACACCGAGAAAGAGGTTCAGCTTGGCCGAGACCCGGGCGAAGAAAAGCACCGCGAAGATCCAGAACCCCAGCGTGTTCTCGGCCCCGCGCGCGGCCAGGAGCATCAGCACGAGCGCGGTAGCCAGCAGGATCTCGTGATGGGCCAGCGTGCCGCAGGCGGCACGGAACCGGCGCCACCCGCGCATGCCCGGCGGACAGGGCGCCCGGTTGGGCCCGGTGATGATCCCGGTCAGGAAGGCCAGCTCGATCCAGCCCCAGATCGCAAGCGCGGAGAAGAACGCGAGGTAGACGCCGAACAGCGAGGCGTCGCCGAGCGAGGCTCCGTAGCCCGCGATGCCGAAAACGAGGAACGGCAGGCCCGAGAGGGTCGCCCACAGATGCGCGCCGTCGCCGGCACGGTCCGCCCGCTTGACGACCAAGAGGATGGCGCCGGTGGAGAACCACCAGAGGAAAAGCGCCACCACCACGGCGAACCAGGGCGACATTCCGGTCATCGCGCGGCCCTTCCCTCATCTTGGCCCAAATACTCATGGCGCCCCGGCGCAGCCCATGCCGCGCCGGGAGCAGGGAGGTATGCCCGGATCGGGCTCAATAGGCCGGCTCCAGCCGCACCTGGGCCGGGGCGTCGTGTCGCCGGGCCGGGATCGTGTAGAGCGAGACGAAGGCGAGCGCCGCCTTGCCCATGCCCAGCCCGCGCCTCACGAGGCCGCCAAGGCCACCCTGCTTCTTGCCGGCGTCGATCTGGCGCGAGGCCGCCTCGAGCCGGTTCAGCGTCGGGATCCAGCGCGGGTGATCGATGTCGAGCGTGATCGGGAACACCTGCTTGGAGATCTCCGAGGTCTTGCGGAACACCTCCTGCCCGTACCAGGTGGTGTCCACGCCGAGCGCCTCGTGGAAGGCCGGCCGCTGGTGGTCGCGCACCCACATGGTGGAGAACACGGCCGTCAGGAAGAACTTGATCCACAGCACGTTGAGCCCCGAGGTGAGCTTCGGATCGGTCTTCATCAGAAGGGCGAAGGCCTCGCCGTGGCGGAACTCGTCGTTGCACCACTCCTCGAACCACTTGAAGATCGGGTGGAAGCGATACTCGGGGTGCTTCTCGAGGTGGCGGAAGATCGTGATGTAGCGGGCGTAGCCGATCTTCTCGCTCAGGTAGGTGGCGTAGTAGATGAACTTCGGCCGGAAGTAGGTGTACTTCTTCTGCTGGGTCAGGAAGCCGAGGTTCACCGCGATGCCGGCCTCGCGCAGGGCATCGTTGATGAAGCCCGCGTGGCGGGCCTCGTCGCGCGCCATGAGCTGGAAGAGCCGGGTGATCTCCTCGTTGGAGCCGCGGCGCTTCATTTCCTTGTAGAGCACACAGCCCGAGAACTCGGCGGTGCAGGAGGAGATCAGGAAGTCGATGAACTCGCGCTTGAGGTTCGGCTCCATCCCCTCCCAGTCGACGTGGTCCCAGTCCTCGTTCTTCTTGAAATGCCCCTTGTTGGGGTCGCTCACCATCTCGGCGATCAGCGGATCCCACTCGGCGCGGACCGGGGTCACGTCGATGGCGTCCATCTCGTCGAAATCCGTGGTGTAGAAGCGCGGCGTCAGGAGCGTGTCCTGCATCGCCACGTCGGTGGCCTTCTCGGAGGTGAACTCGTCGCTCGTGCCATGGCGCGAGACGGTGGAATGCGTGCCGTTCATGGCCGCCGGATCTGCCTGCACGTTCATGGCCGTACCTCCTCGCTGAACGAGAACTCGCAGAGTTCCATGAACTCCAGGTCTCCCGTCATCCGCGTCCAGAGACGCTCCACGCCGCTGGCGCGGGTGATGATCGCGGTGCGGTCCTCGCGGACGACCTCGCCATAGGGCGCCATGATCTCGGGGCCCTGCACCATCACCTCGTCGCCGGGGAAGACCACGGCGCCGTTGTTGAAGCGCACATGCGCGCTCAGCTCCTCGAAGCGGTGGCTCACTTCCACCGTGCAGGGAGCGGTTTCTTTCGTTCTCGTGAACAGTCCCATCCTTCGGTTCCCTCTCTTCGGATGTCAGTCGACCAGCCTGGCGAAAGCGGCGACATTGTCTTGCCCGTAGCCGATCAGCTCGAGCGTCCAGCCTGTGGAATCGTCGATCAGGGCGATCTTGCCGTTCTCCCTGCGGACCACGCGGATCGGTGCGCCGGCAGGGGCACCCTCCAGCATCCGCTTGCGGCCGACGACGCGCCACACGGTTTCTATGAAGCCCGCGCGATTCGCGTCGCTGCGGGCCAGGGTTTCGCCCTCGGGTGTCACGACGAACACGGTTCCCGTGCCGTCGGGTTCGAGCAGGATCGTGCGCTCGGCAACGATCCGGACATCCGGGGCCACGCCCACGAGCGGGCGGTCGGTGACCCTAGCGAAGGCCACGAGCGCAAGGCTCGTGAGCGCGAGGATGAGCATCGCCCGCACGAGCACGATCGGGATCATCTCCTTGTCGCGTTCGGCGAGGCGCTGCTCGGGGGTCATGGTGGTCATGGTCTGGCCTCCTCTCACTCGGCCGCCACGGCCGCCGGGCGGGCGGCGTGCTGGTCGATTCGTTCGACGCGCGGTTCGGCAACCCGTGCCTCGGCCGCGTCCGCGAGAATGCGGGCCACCGCCTCGGCATCGGGAATGCAGCGCAGCGCCGGCTCCGTGCGGCCCATCCGCCACGGCCGGACATGCGGCCATGTCATCAGGTAGCTGACCCGGGTCTCGCCGAGCAGCTGCAGGGCGATGGTTCCGGTGCCGCCGCGCCGCAGATCGAGATGCGCGTTTCCGATCCAGGTGTAGGGCAGGTTGAGGTTCATCACGAGCGCGGCGCCGATCCGCATGGACACGCGCTTGTTGGTCAGCGTGTAGACGGTGGCACGCGCCTGAATGTGGGCGATGCCGGCCAGAAGGCCGCACACCACCAGCCCGGCCACCGCGAACGGCACCGCGTGGCCGAGCGCCTCGGCCAGCGGGTAGGCGGTGGACGACACGCCGATGCGCCACACCGCGAGGAGGGCGAAGTAGCCCGCCACCCATCGCAGCGCGAGCGCTTCCCGTGCGAGCGCCCAGCCGTCGGGCCGGCCCTGCCAGAGGATCGTCTCACCCTCCGGCAGTGCCTCGGGCAGCCCCTCGATCGGCTCGAAGGCAAAATCGTCGTGCATGTCGTCCTCCCCTTTCCTCAGAGCTGCGGCTCGAGCCGCTCGGCAGAGGCGTAGAGCTTGCCGCCGGCGTAGTAGGCCGAGATCTTGTCTTCCTCGAGCAGCGTCACCTGGGTCGCCGACTTGGTGGTCGGCACGTCGGCGAAGTGCTCCTTGAAGATCGACTGGATCTGCACCCGGTCGGCCTTGATCTTGGTCAAGGGAACCGGAACGAGGCGGGTTCCGCCGCCGATATCCTCGTTCAGCTCGATCGACAGGTAGCGCACCAGCTGCTCGGGTTCGTCCACCCACATGTCGTCGATCCGTCCCACGACCTCGCCGTCGCCGGCCTGCACCGGCAGGCCGCGCGGATCGCGCCCGGCCGAAACGCGGAAGCTCTCGAGCGCCTTCATCGGCACGATCTTGGGGTGGCCCTTGCCGTCAAGCTCGGGCACGTCGCGGCGCGGTGCCCAGGACGCGGGGCCGACGCCGTCCTTCATCGGGTCGCCCGTGGGCACGAAGGGCGAGCCGGCGGCCTTGCTGGTGGGCGCCAGCGCCACCTCGCGGGCCTCGCGCGCCATGTCGGGCACCGTCACCTCGCCGCGGCCGTGGGGCAGCTTGAAGGTCTTGGGCGCAGGCAGCGGAAACGGGCCCTGGTTCGGCGCGATCTCGCCGTCGTCCGTCTCCAGCGGATAGCCTTCCCGCATGTTCTCCGTCTGCAGGTAGTAGACGAGCAGCGCGAAGAAGATCCAGAAACTCCAGATCGCGGCGCTTGCCAGATCGAAGTTCCCAAAGAATTCAACACCAACCATGATTTATACCTCCTGGGGTTAGGTCGGGAACTCGGCGAGCCCCAGCTTCGCCGCGCCTCCGGGTCGGGATGGGAGTGCCCGCGCCCGCACCAGCGGGCCGAGAGCGATGAGCGTCATGAAGAGCAACGCGATTTCGACGTGATAGACGACGGAGTAGCCCGTCGCGGGCGACGCGAGGCCGGCGCCGAGCGACCCCGAGACGGCGGCCGCGCCCACGACATCGCGCAGCGCGCCGCCGATGAAGATGGAAACCCCCGCCGCGGTGGCCTGCGCCGCGCCCCACGCGCCGAGCGCGAGGCCCCGCCCGGCGAGCCCTGGGCGGGCATCGTCATCGCCGCGGTCAGCGTGGCCACGGAGAAGAGACCGCCGCCGAAGCCGATCAGAACCGCGCCGGTGAAGAAGAGCGGGGCGGAGTTCAGCGGGGCCGCGAAGATCACGGCGGAAAAGGCGATGAGCCCCACGAGCAGCCCGCGTGCGCCCATGCGGTAGGGATCGACCTGCCTGAAAAGCCAGCGCGCCGCCAGCGCGAAGCCGGCGAGCGCCCCGGCCGCCCATGCCGCCGTCAGCAGCGTGGTGGCGCCGACGCTCAGGCCGAGGATCTCGCCGCCGTAGGGCTCGAGCAGCACGTCCTGCATGTTGAAGGCCATGGTTCCGAGGAAGACGACCACCAGCAGCCGGCCGGCATCGCCGCCATTCACGAAATCCCTCCACGCATCGCGGAACCTCGGCTGCGGCGCCTCGCGCTCGGCCTTGCTCATGGGGTTCACGCGCTCCTGCTTCCAGAGTGCGACCACGTTGATCAAGAGCGTCAGAACGGCTGCGCCCTGCACCACCTGCACCAGCTTCAGCCCGTTGAAATCGCGCAGCAGCCAGCCCACCACGATGGCCGAAACCGCCATCCCGAGAAGGAACATCACGTAAAGCAGCGCCACGACCCGGGGCCGCGTCTCCTCGGTGGCGCGGTCGGCGGCCAGCGCGAGCCCGGCGGTCTGGGTCATGTGCATGCCGAGGCCGGTCAGCAGGAACGAAAGCGCCGCGGCCACCTCGCCGGCCCAGGCCGGGCCATGGACGTAGTCGCCCGAGAGGATCAGCAGCGAGAAGGGCATCAGCGCGAGGCCGCCGAACTGGTAGAGCGTGCCGAACCACAGGTACGGCACCCGCTTCCAGCCGATGGCCGAGCGGTGATTGTCGGACCTGAACCCGAGCAGCGCCCGGAACGGCGCGATCAGGACGGGCAGGGCGATCATCGCCGCCACGATCATCGCGGCGACGTTCAGCTCGACGATCATCACGCGGTTGAGCGTGCCAAGGAGCATCACCGTCGCCATTCCGACGGAAATCTGGAACAGCGAGAGCCGCAGCAGCTGGCCGAGGGGCAGATCGTCCGAGGCCGCGTCCGAGAACGGCAGCATCTCGATCGTGAACCTGGTCAGCGGATGGCGTTCGCCCTTCTTCAGCATGGCCTGAACTCCAGGCAGGTGGAGATGTAGAAGCCCGAGGTCACCCGCTCCACTTCCCGCAGCCGGCCCTTCGCGCCGGCGTCCCGCGCCGCCTGCGCCAGCCGCGCCGGCGCGTGGGGGATCATGGTGGGCGAGCGGTCCCCCCGCGGGAACACCTTCCCGAGGCCCCAGAACGCCATCAGGAAGGCCGTGCGAGGCGCCACGGTGAACACAACGCTGCCGCGCACCCGCGGCGCGAGCCCGGCGAGCGCGGCGCCGATGTCGGGGGCGCGGTAGTAGATCAGGCTGTCCATCGCCAGCACATGGTCGAAGCGGCCCAGCGCGGGGGCCAGCATGTCGCCGGCGTGGAAGGTCACGCGGGACGCGTCACGCGCGGGCAGGCGCGCGGCGGCGATCTGCACGAGCTTCGGCGAGATGTCCACGGCCACCACCTCGGCGCCGCGGGCGGCGAGTTCCGCCGTCATCTGCCCCGCGCCGCAGCCCGCGTCGAGCACCCTCAGGCCGCCGAGATCCTCCGGCAGGCACGAGAGCATCGCCGCGCGCATGCGGTCACGGCCCTCGCGCACCGTCTGGCGTACCCGGCTGACCGGCGCCGTGGAGGTGAGCCGGGCCCAGGTCTCCGTGGCGTGACGGTCGAAGTAGTCCTCCACCCGCGCGCGGGTGGCGCCATAGCTCGCCGCGGCCCCCGCCGGAGCGGGTGCCGCGAGGGACCGGGGCGCCCCCGGGCCGGACCGCGCGGGAGAGGCGGTGTCGGGCATCAGTCGAATCCCAGCAGCTCGAAGATCTCGCGGTCCGGCAGCGGCGCCGGCGCCAGCGGATCGGTTCCGCGCCACAGCGTCTCGGCAAGGCGGATGTATTCGGCGCGGGCCTCCACGATGTCCTGGTCGTCCGGCATCTCGAAGAGGGTCTTCTTCTTGAGCCGCGAGCGTCGGATGGCGTCGATGTCGGGCATGTGGGCGATCCGCTTGAAACCCACGGTGGAACAGTACCGGTCCACCTCGTCGGTATCGCGCGAACGGTTGGCCACGCAGCCCGCGAGGCGTACGCCGTAGTTCTTCGATTTCGCCTGGACCGCGGCGATGATGCGGTTCATCGCGTAGATCGAGTCGAAGTCGTTGGCGGTCACGATCACGGCGCGGTCGGCATGCTGGAGCGGTGCCGCGAAGCCGCCGCACACCACGTCGCCCAGCACGTCGAAGATCACCACGTCGGTGTCCTCGAGCATGTGATGCTGCTTGAGCAGCTTGACCGTCTGGCCCACCACGTAGCCGCCGCAGCCGGTGCCGGCGGGCGGCCCGCCGGCCTCCACGCACTGCACGCCGCCGTAGCCCATGGTCACGAAATCCTCCGGCCGAAGCTCCTCGGCGTGGAAATCGACCTCCTTGAGAATGTCGATCACCGTGGGCTGCAGCTTGCCCGTGAGCGTGAAGGTGCTGTCGTGCTTGGGATCGCAGCCGATCTGAAGCACCCGCTTGCCCAGCTTGGTGAACGCCGCCGAGAGGTTCGACGAGGTGGTCGATTTCCCGATCCCGCCCTTGCCGTAGACGGAGAAGACCTTCGCCCCCTCGATCTTCATCGAGGCGTCCTGGTGCACCTGCACCGAGCCTTCGCCGTCCTCGCCCTTCAGCACCGGCGGGGCCCCGAGGCCGCGGGCCTTAAGTCCCTCCTGTTCGCGGGCATTCGCGCGCGCGGCGGGAGGGTTCTTCATATCCAGTGGGCTCATCGCGTCTCTCTCCCGATCCTGTCTGCGGGCGCCGCCCAACGGCCGCGCCCCTTCATCTTGGCCGAAATACTCCGGGGGAGCGCGAGGGGGCCGGCCCCCTCGCCCCGGCGCCGCGGGGCGGCGCATCCGGGTGCCGCGATCCCGCTCATTCCGCCGCGATCCCTTCCAGCCGGTCTTCCAGCGCGTCCGCCGCGTCCTGCAGCGCCGCGAGGGTCGCCTCGTCGGGGGCCCAGTAGGCCCGGTCGGAGGCCTCGAGAAGCCGGTTCGCCATCCGCACCGAGGCCTGCGGGTTGAGGCTGGCCAGCCGCTCGCGCATCGCCGCATCGAGCACGAAGGTCTCGCTGAGGCGCTGGTAGACCCAGGGGTCCACCTGCCCGGTCGTCGCAGACCAGCCCATGGTGTTCGTGACCTGCGCCTCTATCTGGCGCACGCCTTCGTGCCCGTGCCTGAGCATCCCCTCGAACCACTTGGGGTTGAGGCTGCGCGACCGCGTTTCCAGGGCCACCTGGTCCGCGAGGCTGCGCACCTTGGCGCCGCCGCGGGTCTGGTCGCCGATATAGACGGGCGCGTCCTGCCCGCCCTTGGCGCGCTTCACCGCGCGGGCGATGCCGCCGAGCGTGTCGAAGTAGTGATCCACCGTGGTCACGCCCAGCTCGACCGATTCGAGATTCTGGTAGGCGAGGTCCACGTCGCGCAGGGCCTTCTGCAGCAGGCCGGCATGCTGGGTGGCCTTGCCGTTCACGCCGTAGGCGAAACTCTTGCGCGCCTCGTAGGCATCCGCGAGCTCGTCCTCCTCGCCGAAGGCCGAGCTGTCCACCAGGACGTTGACGTTCGAGCCGTAGGCGCCCTCGGCATTCGAAAAGACGCGCAGCGCGGCCGTCTCCATGTCCACCCCCATCTCCTCGGCATAGGCGAGCGCATGGGCGCGGATGAAGTTGTGCGCCGGGTCCTCGTCGGCGATGGCGCATTTGTAGGCCGCCTCGGCCAGCATCCGGGTCTGGAGCGGCAGCAGGTCGCGGAAGATGCCCGAGAGCGTCATGATCACGTCGATGCGGGGCCGGCCGAGCTCGTCCAGCGGCACGAGATCGGCCCCGCAGAGCCGGCCGTAGCCGTCGAAGCGCGGCCGGGCGCCCATCAGCGCCAGCGCCTGGGCGATGGGCCCGCCGTCGGACTTGATGTTGTCGGAGCCCCAGAGCACCAGCGCCACGGTGCGCGGCAGGCTGTCGTGGGTGTCGAGCAGCACCTGCGCCAGCTTTGCGCCCTCGGCCATGGCGAAGGCGGTGGGCATGCGGAACGGATCGAAGGCGTGGATGTTGCGGCCCGCGGGCACCACCTCGGGCGAGCGGATGAGATCGCCCCCCGGCACCGGCGCGATGAAACGGCCACCGAGGGCGCGCATCAGGCCCGACATCTCGTGATCGCCCTTCAGCCCCGCGCGCACCCGCTCGCGGGTGGCCGGGTCGGTGTCGGCCATCAGGGCGAGGTGCTCCTCGATCTCGGCGTCGCCCGGCGCGCGGCCCATCACGTGCAGCCCGTCGGGGATAAGCGCGTCCTCGGTATCGAGCAGCTTGAGCCAGAGCGTATCCGGGTCCTGCCCGGCAAGGTCCACCGCCTCGGCCTGCACCTCGATGAGGGCGGCGAGGTCGTCCCGCTCGGGAGCACCGGGGGCGAGGCCGCGGTAGCGCGTCAGGCTGTCCTTCAGCTCCGAAAGCCCCTTGTAGAGCCCCGAGGTGGCGAGCGGCGGGGTCACGTGGGTGACGGTCACCGCGTTCGAGCGGCGCTTGGCGAGCGTCGCCTCGCTGGGGTTGTTGGAGGCATAGAGATAGACGTTGGGCATGTCGCCGATCAGCCGGTCGGGCCAGTCGCGCGCGCCGAGTCCGGCCTGCTTGCCGGGCATGAACTCCAGCGCGCCATGCATGCCGAAATGCAGAAGAACGTCGGCCTTCAGCGTGTTCTTGAGCCACAGGTAGAAGGCCGAGAAGGCATGGGTCGGCGCGAAGCCCTTCTCGAAGAGAAGGCGCATCGGGTCGCCCTCGTAGCCGAAGGTGGGCTGCACGCCCACGAAGACCTTGCCGAAATGCGCGCCGAGAATGAACACGCCGCGCCCGTCGGCCCGGATCTTGCCCGGAGCCGGGCCCCACTGGGCCTCGATCTCCGCAAGCCAGGGGGTGCCCGCGACGATGTCGTCGGCGCTCACATGGGCAGCCACGTTGGCTTCCTGTCCGAGGCTGCCGGCGTTGCCCTCCAGAATCGCGGCGCGCAGGGCGTCCACGCTCTCGGGCGGCTCGCAGTCGTAGCCCTCGGCCTTCAGCCGATGAAGCGTGTTGAAGAGCGATTCGAACACGCTCAGGTAGGCCGCCGTGCCCACCGCGCCCGCGTTCGGCGGAAAGCCGAAGAGCACCACGCCCACCCGGCGCTCCGAAACCTCCGAGCGGCGCAGGCGGGCGAGCTTCTCCGTGCGGGCGGCGAGCACCTCGATCCGTTCGAGGCAGGGCGCCATCACCTTGGTCTCGCAGAAGGCGTCGCAGCGGCGGTCGCAGCCCTCGCAGGCGCCGCGGCCGTGGCGGCCGGCGAAGACGGTCGGGTTGGTGGCGCCGTCGATCTCCGGGAGGGCGATCAGCATGGTGGTTTCCACCGGGCCGAGCCCGCCGGAGCTGGAACCCCACTGGCCGAGGGTCTGGAACTCGAGCGGGTGCGCGGCGATGTAGGGAATGTCGAGGCCCGCGAGGGTCTCGACCGCGGCGGCGCTGTCGTTGTAGGCCGGGCCGCCCACGAGGCTGAAGCCGGTGAGCGAGACCAGCGCATCGATCTTCGCGCCGGTCTCGTCGCGAAAGAACCGCTCGATGGCCGGCC
>Ga0008838_101010_pt1 | contig 16379 bp, 17 predicted proteins | sample HotLakConUCCSL28_FD_62212 | JGI IMG/M metagenome (GOLD analysis project Ga0008838, IMG submission 62212) | Hypersaline microbial mat communities from Hot Lake, Washington, USA - Hot Lake Consortium UCC-SL28 (Hybrid Assembly) | ecosystem: Environmental > Aquatic > Thermal springs > Hot (42-90C) ...
AAATAGGCAGTCATGATCCTCTCTCCTGAACAATGCCGTGCCGGTCGGGCCTGGCTGGGTCTCAAACAAGACGAACTGGCTCGTCTGGCGGGCGTTTCTCTATCGACCGTGCGGGATTTCGAGGCTGGTCGCCGCCAACCGATCCGAAACAACCTTCACGCTTTGAGTGATGCTCTCCACCGAAAGGGGATTACTCCCGCTTTCGATGAAGAGGGGAACCCGAGCGGATTAAATTTCCGCTTGACACAATGAATGCGATCGTCCATTGTGTTTTCAGGTTCGAAATCTGGTGCGGACGACGGGATTCGAACCCGCACGCAATGGCTGGGAATCCATTTGCTCTGCCTTTGAGCTACGTCCGCAAGAAAAATGGCGTTGCGCCCACGCGACGCCATTTTTTCATTTCAGGGTCACAACATCGTCGGCCTCCCATGGATTTCGAGATACTTCTGCCCCTTTTCGGTGAGGCAGTAGGCCCGGTTGACCTTCTGGATCAAACCATCCTGGGTCAGTTTGGACCTAGCCTTATTGCTTGAAGGCTTGCTCAGGCCCGTTCCCAGAACGAGGTCGTCGATCTCGCGAACCGTAAGCTGGCCTTTTTCAGCAAGTTTTCCGAGAATAGCTTCCCGAGCGGTCAACCTCCCATTCGACGGAGACTTGCCTTCGTTGCGAACCTGATGAACCAGGGGGTCTTCGGTCATTTTCGGATCGTCAGGCATTGCCTTGGCATCCGTAACGGACGGTGCCGTGGTTTCCAGCAGCTGAGAGAGCAGGACGAGCCGCTCCCGTTCGCGAACCAGCGACGTCATCTCACTGTGAAGCTGATCTGTAATCTCCTGAATCGCGTTGCGGCCATCTTTCACCGAGAGGTCCGACTTCACGTGGAGCCCCCAAAGCTGTTCGATAGAGGCTTCCTTAAGAGCGTCGATGCGGGCATCGAGCTGCTCGATTTCCATTTTTATATCCCGCGTTACCATTTCGAGCTCCGTTCCGTTATGCTGAAGAGCTCTAAATTGTAATTATCGAAGAGTCAATCAGTCGGTATCAAAAAAATAGCCCCGTTGTCCAAGAAGGATTGATAAAGACCTGCTTACAATTCGGCCTCAACGATAATTGCGTTGATACATTATGAAATTCTTAAAGCATTGAAATTAAACGATAATCATCATTTCCGCATAATTCGATAGCTCGCGCTTTTATTCCAAATTGTGCTGAAAATCTGAAAGTGGCAATGGCTCCATTTGATGGCAAATATGGTTAACAATTCGTCTACAAAGATCATGATAATTTAGCAAGGCGCTGAGAATCCTCATGTTTTTCCGCTCTTATAAGACGATATGTGTTTGCTACATAATACCGCGAAAATGGTTCGATGTGCCCCCGAGCGGCACGGGCAGGCGGTTCGCTGCGAGACCCGGATTCACCACATCGAACAAGGCTGCATACTCGATGGCGAAGCATGTGGCGAGGAAGCCGTCCCTGTCATTGTCGATGGCGAGGCGCGCCTGAAGACAGCCGAGTTCCGGCCCGGATCGGGCGAAGCGGGCGGCTGCGAGGCGCAATTGCCCGGGTTCGGGAAGATCCTCGGCGTCATAGACCACGAGATGTTCTCCCCGCGCCAGAGCCAGCGCGACGTTGAGCGCGCGCGGTTTGGTGCGCGGCGCGCCATCCGGGACACACAGCACACGATGGCCACGTGCATGAGCCAACGATTCGAGCGCGGCGCGGGTCTCGAAATCCGCCTCCTCCAGCACGAAGATCACATCGAGCCGCGCCCGTGGATAGTCAAGCGCGTCAATAGCCCGACACAATTGATCGACGATGCCTGCCTCACGATAAAGCGCGATCACCACGGAGTAGACGGGCAGCGACGTCTCAGGGTCACGCGCCGGCAACGGCGCATGGACAGGCGCGTGATGCAGGCATCCGAGCAGGCGCAGATTGGCCAGCGCGAGACACAGCATGCTGACCATGGCCGTGAGGACGAGATAGGCGGCCACCGGTTCGACGAGCAGCGCCAGCACCCCGATGGCGCAAGAGCCGCCGACCAGGATCGCACGCTGATGCGGCCAAAGGCCCGACTTGATGCTCAGGGCCGGATCCCGGCGCGGCAGGGCATCCGCAGCCATGCACGTGATCTCCTCGGCGCAGCAGGCGAAAACCGCCTGGCGCAGGGTATCCGGGTCGGTGAGGGCCAGTCCCGCATCCCGCGGCAGGCCCGTCTTGCGACGCTGCATCAGTGTCGCTATCTGATCGGGCCCGGGCGCCATCACCATGCGCGCGGTGCGATGGTCATGCTCTTCCACGGCAAGCGGTGCCATGCCTGCATGAAGGCTTTCGGGAAAGCGTGCAGCCGGCCCCAGGCACGGGGAGGTGATGAAGGACAGGCCGAGATGTCTGGCGAGCAGGCGGTAGTAATCGCGTTGACTGATCACCCCTTCACAAAACAGCCATGGCAGCGCATCGGTGCGCGCCTGCCATCCGGCCAATGCCGCCCGGCGCAGATCCGCAGGGGCGATGCCGTATTCCGCCAGAAAGGCGATGCTGACGGGCAAGGGCGCGGTGTCTCGGCAGGATTCCTGCGCAAATTCGTGCTTGGATTCCGGCGCGGGCTCTTGCTGCGGGCCTCGGTGCTGCGCCCCGGCCCCGCTGGCTTCCGGATCGGGCCTAGCCCGCCCCCATGTTTCGCGATACGCCGACAAACTCGCCCGTTCCATGCTAGACAGGGATGGTATCGATGTTCAAAAGCACGTTAAAGTTCATGTCAAGACAGTTTTACAATTTAATATTGCTTATTGCGATTCTGATTGCATATCCGTCTATTGATCGCGCACACGCTCAAAGCCCTGATGAACAAGGCTTTCGGGAGATCGATACCGCGCCGCCGAGTTTCTCCGAGAGCGGGATTCCGGGTTTCTGGGATCCGCGCGCCCGGCTGGAGGGGCTAGACGCGCTGGCGGGGCGAACCTTGCGCATTCTCACCTCGGATGACTTTCCGCCGCTGCATTTCGGTGGACCGGATGCGGTACCCACGGGGTTTTCCGTCGAGCTGGCGCGGCTCGCCTGTGAGGCCCTGCGCGTCGCCTGCACCATTCAGGCCCGCAGTTTCGGCACGCTTCTGGAGGCTCTGGCAGAGGGAGAGGGGGATATTGTCGCCGCAGCCCTGAGCCTCGACGACGTCCGTGGAGCCGATTTCATCACGACCCTGCCCTATTTCCGTTTCCCGGCCCGTTTCGTCACCCGCACAGAGGCGGGAACGGATGGCGCGATGCCTGCGGATCTGACGGGAGTCACCATCGCGGTCGTCGCTGAAACCGCGCATGAAGCCTATCTGCGCAAGCATTTTCCGCAGCCGGAAATCATCACCGCGCCCAACCTATCCATCGCCCAGCGCATGCTGGTGCGTGGCGAGGCGGATTACGTCTTCGGCGACGGACTCGGGCTCGCCCTCTGGATCGGCGGGCGGAGCTCGCAGCAATGCTGCATCTTCGCGGGAGAGCCCTATCTCGACGCCCATCATTTCGGGGAAGGCATCGGTTTCGTCATGCGTGCGCAGGATCACCGTCTCACCCGGGCCTTCGACGAGGCCCTGCATCGGGTCTGGGCCGAGGGTGATTTCGCGCGGACCTGGCTCGCCTTCTTTCCCGTCAGCCCGTTCGAGCCCCCGGGGCCTCTCGTCACGCAAACGCCGTGACCGGCCTGACCGCCCATCCGGACGGTTCCGCAGCACCGTATGTTGACGCAAAGCGCACGAGGGCGCAAAAGCGTGCCGCGGCGCCTGAGCCCGAGGGCGCGTCGTGTGCCCCGCAACCGGCCATGCCACCGATTTTCGAGAAGAGACCGCACCGATGTTCGATCCCGCGCTTCTTGCCACCGCCAATGCCTGGCCTTTCGAGGAGGCTCGCAAACTCGTCGCGCGGGTGGAGCGGCTCGGCAAGAAAGAGGTCGTGTTCGAAACCGGCTACGGCCCTTCAGGCCTGCCGCATATCGGCACCTTCGGCGAGGTGGCCCGCACCACCATGGTGCGCCATGCCTTCGAAGTGCTCACCGACGGATCGATCCCGACCCGGCTGATCGCCTTCTCCGACGATATGGACGGCCTGCGCAAGGTGCCCGACAACGTGCCCAATCAGGATCTGCTGAAGGCCGCGCTCAACCAGCCCCTGACGAAGGTGCCCGACCCGTTCGGCACGCACGAATCCTTCGGCCACCATAATAACGCCCGCCTGCGCGCCTTCCTCGACGCCTTCGGCTTCGACTACGAATTCCTCTCCGCCACCGATTGCTACAGGTCGGGCCGTTTCGACGAAACGCTGATGCGCATGCTGGAGCGCTATGATGCGGTGATGGAGGTGATGCTGCCCTCGCTGCGCGCGGAGCGCCGGCAGACCTATTCGCCTTTCCTGCCGCTGCATCCGGTCACCGGCGCGGTGATGCAGGTCCCGGTCGAGGAGCACGATGCTGCGCGCGGCACCATCGTCTGGCGCGATCCCGCAAGCGGCGAGCGCTTCAAGACGCCGGTCACCGGCGGGCATTGCAAGATGCAGTGGAAGCCCGACTGGGCCATGCGCTGGGTGGCGCTCGGGGTGGATTACGAAATGGCGGGCAAGGATCTGATCGATTCCGTGAAGCTCTCGGGGCAGATCGCACAGGCGATTGACGGCGCGCCCCCCGAGGGCTTCAACTACGAGCTCTTCCTCGATGAGAACGGCCAGAAGATCTCCAAGTCGAAGGGCAACGGCCTGACCATCGACGAATGGCTGCGCTACGGCACGCAGGAGAGCCTGTCGCTCTACATGTTCCACAAGCCGCGCGAGGCGAAGCGGCTGTATTTCGACGTGATCCCGCGTTTCGTCGACGATTATCTTACCTTCCTTGAGAAATACCCGCAGCAGGAAGACAAGCAGAAGCTCGCCAACCCGGTCTGGCACATCCATTCCGGCGCGCCACCCGCGCCGGAGCTGATCGGCGGCGATGCGGTGAGCGGGGGCACGACCCTGTCCTTCTCGATGCTGCTCAATCTCGTCGCGGTGGCCAATTCCGAGGATCCGGCGGTGATGTGGGGCTTCATCCGCCGCTACGCGCCGGGCGTTTCACCGCAGACGCATCCGCGCCTCGATGCGCTGGTGGCGCGCGCGCTGGCCTATTTCCGCGACTTCGTGCGCCCGGCCAAGCAATACCGCATGCCCGACGAGAATGAGCGCGCAGCTTTGCAGGAGCTGCACGACAAGCTCGGCGAGGCTGTCGGCTCCAATGATGCAGGGGCGCTGCAGGATATCGTCTACGATGTCGGGCGCACGCATTTCCCCGATCTCTCGGGCAAGTCGAAGAGCCCGGACGGGCGCCCCGGCGTGGCACGCGGCTGGTTCGAGACGATCTACCAGATCCTGCTCGGCCAGAGCCGCGGCCCCCGCTTCGGCTCCTTCATCGCCCTCTACGGCGTGGAAGAGACCCGCGCCCTGATCGCCAAGGCGCTGGCCGGCGATCTCATGGCCGAGCACGAGGCGTTCCTGGCATCACGCGGCAAGGGCTGAAGCGTCGGGGACCCGGGGGTCCGTCAGACGATCAGAAGCCGATAGAACCGGCTACCGTCTCCGACGCGTTTGAGAAGGTTCGCCATCGCATCGCCGAACGCATAGGCAAGCTTGCCCAGGGCTTTGGCCTGGTCGGGATCGCGGAAACGCGCCTGAAGGGCAGCCTTATCGACATTCGTCGTTGTGAGGAAATCCTCGTAATGCTTGAAAACCTCGTCGATGGCGCCGGTGACATCGTCAGAACGCGCATTCTGTTTCACAGCTTCGAGGCGCTCCAGCGGTGTCAGTTCGATCATCGCCAGCGCGTCATGTGGAGCCACTGTATGGTTCCGTTGATGTATGTCCAGGATGTACAAGATCGCTGAAAAGCATGTCAGCATGCGACTATGCTTTAGTTTGTAGTTCTTGATTTTACGCTTAATTCTTTCATTCTCCGGATAATCACGCGTATTGGCTTCGTAATTTATGCAAAATGTCCTCCAGAGGCGCAAGATATCGTTGGCGAAGAAGGCCGGCATGAACTCGTCCCGATGACCCTCGAAATCCCGCCAGTACTTCTCGACAACTTGGTCCAAGACCTTTTTCGTACGATATCTGGCCGAGAAGGCAACGGCTTTCCAGTGTTAGGAGCAAACGCGCAGTCAGGGTGTTGCTGGCATCATCCTCGGATTTGCCCAGCGTGTTCAACAAGTCATCAACCGAATAGTGCCGCAAATATTTCCCGTCGCCATCGAATTCTGGCAGCCCCAAATCGCTGACAGAACGGATCAGATCAGCCTTGATGCAGATCGCATTGAGATTTGAAACACGACTTTCCCCGGTCGCCTCCAGTTTCTTCGTCTCGGGATTTTGGCGCTGCTCATTCAAGCCCACGATGAAGAGATCGAGATCGCTGTTCTCGCCCGCCTCGAGGCGTCCGAACGAGCCGGTTGCGTAGACACAGCCATCATAACCGAGCAATTCATCCGCATCACCGAGGCGGCCTCGCAGCGCCCGGACCCTAGCCGTCGTATACGCCTTGCGCCTTTCGATTTCCGGATAGTTCATCATCAGCCTCGAACAGTTTGGCGAAAATCTCCGCCTGGGCGATGGCATCGTCGAGCGCGTGATGCGTATGGCGTTGCCGGGTCTCGTAGCGTGCCGGCAGCTTCGAACGGCCTGCCCGCGAGATCGGCAGATGATGTTTCGTGGCGATCGCGGTCTTGATGTCGAAACATTGTGAGTGACCGAACGGAGACTGATTGCAATACTTGATAAAATACCAATACAGCCACGTCCAGTCGAAACTGAGTGGATAAGCAACCAAAACCGGCTTTGCAGCACCCGCAACATCGCGCACCCAGGTATCGAGGGCCTGCATGGCCTTTGCAGGCGCCTCGCCTTCGCGAATCAGACGCTCCCGATCGAGCCCGTTGACGGTGAGGGCCTCGACCTCGAAATCATCGGAGATCGGGGCCAGTTCGCGATAGATCGCGCAGGTGTAGTTTTCCGGCGCATGAAACCTTTCCCCGTCGAATCGCCCGGCATAAACGAGCGCGACCGAGAGCATCGAATAGGGGCCTGGAATCGGCCCATCGGTCTCGATATCTGCCGAGAAATAGACGTCCACCATCCGCTCCCTGTTCTCCGGGCCGTCACGCACACGAGCCGTCGTGCTCGAAAGAGCATCGCATATCGGCGATGCCAGCGACACCGGTTTGATAGACCGGCTATCGAACAAGGCCAATCCCTTGACGCCATCAACCGGAGCCAAAATGCGCGCGAATCACGCAGCGCGGCGTCGTTGCGCCCCTCACCGATCCTGCGGTGCGATGTGCCTGATCCGCTCGACATGGGCCTTGATATCCTCGCAACTGAACTTGCTGTGGACCCGCCTGGTGGAAGCGGGATGGTATTGCAGGCCGAGCTTCCTGTCGGCGCGCCAGGCCCTCATCGGGCGAATCGGGCGCGGCACGAAACCGCCGCCGCAGGTCGGGCAGACATTATGAAGCACGTTCTCGACGCAATCGGCGCAGTAGGTGCATTCATAGGTGCAGATGCGCGCCTCGGTCGATTGCGGCGGCAGATCCTTGTCACACAATTCGCAATTCGGGCGCAATTCGAGCATCGGAACCTCCATCCGGGACATCTGTGCCGGTCATCTAACGGCTTGCCGGCATAGGCTTGTCATCATACGGCGCAATCTTGCATGAGCGAATGCAAAGATTGCATGCCTGACGTTTCGCAATACATGCAACAGCAGATGCGCCATCCCGTGTGGAATTTCGTCACCTGCGCGCTCGCGGGCGCTATCACGGCGGGCACGGACCGGCTATGCATTGAAACATGCGTGACAGCAGACGAGTCGATCATCAGGCGCTGACACAGGGCGCATTCTCGGGCGCGGCGGCCTTCGCGAAAGCCGCCCCCCTCGTCGTGCTCGACACGGTGATTCTCGCCGCGCTCGTCGATCTCGCCCGGCGTCTGTTGCTGCCGACGGGCGCCACCTCGCCCTATCTGGTCGGTACGCTGGAGGCGGTGCTTGGCGTCTTCGTCTTTGCGCCGATGATCATCGCCGCCCATCGCTACAGCGTGGCGGGGATGCTCACGCCGCGCCTCACCGGATCCCTCGCCGGGCCGATCTTCGGGCGCTTCGTCAAGACCTCGCTGATCCTGTCGCTGATCACCGTGGCGGGTTACGCGGGTGGCGCATTTCTCTCCGAGGCGCTGGACCCGCCGCTCGGCACCGCCGTCTTCTTCATGGCCTTCGCCGCGACCATCGCCCTGTCGGTGCGTTTGGGCCCGCTGTTTCCCGCCATCTCCGTGAATGCGAACGGCGCGGGCTGGGGCGCCGCCTGGCGCGATACAGCCGGGTACGGCTGGCGGATCTTCTTCGTGCTCGCCATATGCAGCCTGCCCTTCATCCTTCTCGGCCTGCCGCTCGAAACCGCCATGCGCGAGGTGGAGATTCTGCGCGTCGCCGGGCTGATCCTGACCCTCTTGCGCGCCGTGATCGAAACCGGCTGGACGCTGGTGCTCGCCTGCGCGGCGGGACTGATCTACAAGGAACTCGCGCGCGAATTGCTGCTCGCACCGCCCTCCGGGGGCGCATCGGGAGGCAATCATGGCTGAGGCGTCCGAGAAGACGGTGATGCAGGATTTTCCGGCAAAGCCTGATCTGGCCGAGTCGATCCGCGCCTGGCTCTCGCGCCTGGCGTTTGAGCGCCGCGCGGCGCCGAAGACGCTGCAGGCCTATGCGCGCGATCTGCGCCAGTTCACACAATTCCTCGTCGAACATCTCGGCGAGCCGGCGGATCGCGCGGCCTTCGCGGCCCTCGCCCCCATGGACATACGCGCCTTCCTCGCCGCAAGGCGTCGCTCCGGGATCGAGAGCCGCTCGCTGATGCGCCAGCTCGCGGCGTTGCGCGGCTTCGCCCGCCATCTCGCGCAGGAGGGCTATGGCGACGCCGCCGCGTTCTTCGCCGTGCGGGGACCGCGCACCGCCAAGACGCTCCCCCGCCCCATCGGTGCGGAAGACGCCCGCGCCACCGCCTCGACCGCGACGCGGGCCGGCTCACCCCGCGAACCCTGGATTCTCGCCCGCGACGCCGCCGTGCTCGGCCTGCTCTACGGGGCGGGGCTGCGCATTTCCGAGGCGCTCGGCATTCGCGCCGGTGATGCGCCCGTGGGCGATCGCGACAGCATCCTCGTCACGGGCAAGGGCGGCAAGCAGCGCGCCGTGCCGGTGATCGTGCCGGTGCGCGCGGCGATCGCGGATTATCTGGCGCAATGCCCCTATGTCCTGAACGATGACGAGCCGCTTTTCGTCGGCGCGCGCGGGGGGCCGCTTTCGGCGCGTGTCGTGCAGCTCGCCATGGCCGAACTGCGCGGCGCCCTCGGCCTGCCCGACAGCGCCACGCCGCATGCTTTGCGCCATTCCTTCGCGACGCATCTGCTGGCCGGCGGCGGCGATCTGCGCGCCATCCAGGAACTGCTCGGCCACGCCTCGCTTTCCACCACCCAGATCTACACCCGCATCGACGCCACCCGCATCATGGAGAGCTACAACGCCATGCATCCGCGTGCGCGGCGCGGTGAGGGCGGGTGAGGGCCACGCTCTCGACGCCGCCGGCGCCGGCGCTATCTCACCCCGTATGAGCGATCCCGAAACCGCCCCCCTCCCCGAAGCCACCCGCGAAGCCGCCCTCGCCCGGCTCGAAGCCTTCCTCCCCCGCGCCGGCAAGGCCTATGCCGCCACGCGCAATACCGATTCCGGCCCGGAAAACCGCGACAATGTCTCCATGCTCTCGCCCTTCCTGCGCCATCGCCTGATCGGCGAGGACGAGGTGGTGGCGCGGGTGCTGTCGCAGCACAGCTTCGCGGCGAGCGAGAAATTCGTGCAGGAGGTGTTCTGGCGCACCTATTGGAAGGGCTGGCTCGAACTGCGACCGGCGATCTACACGCGCTATCATGAGGGGCTGGCGCAGGCGCGCGCGGCGCAGCACGCGGATGCGCGCCTCGATGGGGCAGTTCATGCCGCGACATCCGGCGAGACCGGGATCGAAGGCTTCGACGACTGGGCGCGCGAACTCGTCGCGACGGGCTACCTGCACAACCATGCCCGGATGTGGTTCGCCTCGATCTGGATCTTCACGCTGAAGCTGCCCTGGGAGCTCGGCGCCGATTTCTTCATGCGCCACCTGCTCGACGGCGATCCGGCCTCGAACACCCTGTCATGGCGCTGGGTGGCGGGGATCCAGACGCGCGGCAAGACCTATCTCGCGCGCCGCGACAATATCGAACGCTTCACGCAAGGCCGCTTCGCGCCCGACGGTCTGAGCCATACAGCCGAACCCCTCGACGACGCGCCCCCGCCGGCGCCGCAAGGAGCGCCGCGCGGCGATGATCCGCCCACAGGCAAGGTCGCGCTGCTCATCACCGAGGAGGATTGCCGGCCGGAGACGCTTGCCCTCGGCACAGCGGAAGTCACGGCGATCGGAACAGTGCAGGCCAGCGAGGGGCGCTCCCCCGGCATGGTCGACGACAAGGTGCACCGCTTCACCCATGACGCACTCGCCGACGCGCTCGCCCGCGCGAAAGCGCATTACAGCGCGCCGGGCGCCGCCTTCGCCTTCACCACCGCCTCCCTCACCGAACTCGCCCGCGAAGCCGGCTCCGATACCATCGTCACCGCCCACACCCCCATCGGCCCCGCCCGCAGCCGGCTTGATGCGCTGGAGCCGGAACTGAGGGAGGCCGGCCTGCGGCTGGTGCGTATCCTCCGCCCGCTGGACAAAGCCGCCTGGCCCCATGCAACGCGGGGGTTCTTTCCGTTTCGGGAGAAGATTCCGCAGTTGATTGGGGAGTTTGGGTTGGTTTGAGGCGAGAACCGGGTTAAAAGTTTGACGTTACGACATTAATCGCGCCAAGCAGAGACTGGTCAGATACAGTATAGGCCTGACCTCCTATTTCGACTTGCAATCATTGGTTTTAAATTTCATCGCTGCACTCATGAACCAGATCGACGACATCGCAGGCGGTATCGTTCGCCACGCCAGTGACGCCTCGATGCGAAATGATGTCGATTGGGACATGATTCGCGCCGGCCTTCTCGCGCTCGCGGATCACCCCAGCGGCGAGGTGGCACTGAATGCAGCCCTCAAACGCGTCAACGACCCGGATGTGCGCGTAGCGTTGGCGGTCTGGTTCAAACGTCTGGCGGAAGAACAGCAGAAAGCCGAACGCAAGGTCAAAAGGCCAGCCGAGACCGGCCTCGGGCCGCTTCAGAACACGCTCATGGGGCTTTCAGGTGCGACCGCGATCGCAGGGCTCGCTGGTACGATCGCAGCTCCGGTGGCAGCCCTGGTCTTCCTAACACTTGGGATTGGCGCCGGCACGACCTGGTTTGGACGCATGAAGCTTCTGGACAGAGCCGATCAATACGAGGGCCGAACGAAAGCCCTTAACAGGCTGGCGAAACTTTGCGAGGATACGAACGAAGGTTCGTAATCTGAATACGGCAGCCCTATATGATGAAGGTAAGGAGGCAATGATGACCCTGTTCGAAATCCTTCTGTCCGTTTCTGCGGTCTGCATTTCAGGGGGCGCGATCGCCTACACCCTCTACGTGCTTCGCAGAACCGCCGCGTTCGAGCGTCCCGACGACGCGCAGATTCGGCGCATGATCGATACTGCGCCCCGGGGCAAGTTCGACAACGCACTGGCGCGCTGAACGCTTTCGTCATCCCGGGTTGAGGATGTGTATAGGGCATTGAACGTGCCCAAGGAGTTCGAGTTCCTCACATTCCGAAGATTTCCCCCTACCCAGGTTCATTCCCGGATTTGCGGGATTATTTGCCTGAGGGTGAGGCGGCACCATCACAGCGAAGCGTGAAACGCGGCCTTCACACGCGGTCTCCGATCGCGAAAGCAACCCACGCATCTCGCCACCGCTCATCCCAAAAACACCCCCTATCCCCCCTCAACTGCAAACTCCGCCCCACCCCGCCAAATCAGCCTCCACCCCGCACCCGGGCGGACATTCTGGATGATGCCGGGATCGAAGGCGACGAAGCATCGCCCGCCCGCATGGCGCACGGAGGGATAGATCAAGCCGCGATGGCCCTCTGATCGCAGATCTGCGGCCAGGCGCTGCCCGGCCGGGTAGCCTCGGTCCGGGTCCGGATCGAGCGCGGGGTGAGCCTCTTCGTGCAGATCGGGAAAATCGCCGATGAAATCCGCGAGCAATTCCACATAGCGCGCCTCGTCCTCATAGCGCCCGATGAAGCTCAGTTCGCGGGTTCGGTGGAAGCCCACCTCCTGCGCGCTCGTCAGCATGTCCCAGGCGCAATACCGAAGGCATCCCTCTCCTGCACAAACATCCCCCCAAAACGCCCAAAATTTCCCACTTTCCCCCCCCCTCCCCGAAACCAATACGGGTTTTGCGGGGTTATCCAGCTGTTAGCGACGCGATAGCATCGCAGCGAATCATGCATTGCAGCACGCGCAGGAACGGAACCCTCCATGGCGAAGATCGTCACGCTGACCCTCAATCCCTCGATCGACGGCTCCGCCGAGGCGGAGAAGGTGCGGCATACCAACAAGGTGCGCACCTCGAACGAGCGGTTTGATCCCGGCGGCGGCGGGATCAATGTGGCGCGGGTCATCAAGGCGCTCGGCGGCGACGTCTGCGCGCTCTATCTCGCCGGCGGGGCCACCGGGGATGTGCTCGACAACCTGATCGACCAGCAGGGGGTCACCCGCAAGCGCATCCCGATTGCGGATGATACGCGGCTGTCGCATGTGGTCTATGAGCGCGAGAGCGGCAAGGAATACCGCTTCACGCCGGAGGGGCCGAAGCTCGCGCCCGATGAAATCTCGGCCTGTCTTGATGCCCTGCACGGGATGGATTGCGACTATCTTGTCGCCTCGGGCAGCCTGCCGCGTGGTGTCGAGGCTGATTTCTATACCCGCGTCGCCGATATCGCCCGCGAGAAGGGCGCGCATTTCGTGCTCGATACGTCGGGCGAAGCGCTGAAAGCCGCGCTGGAGCATGGCGGCATCCATCTGGTCAAGCCGAGCCATGGCGAGTTTCGCAATCTCACGGGTCAGGATTGTCATCACGCGGACGAGATCAGCGCGGCAGCAAAGCGCATGATCGATGACGGCCAGGCGGAGATGATTGCGGTGACGCTGGGCCACGAAGGCGCAGTGCTGGTCGATCGCGACGGCGCGTACGAGCAGGCGGTGCCCGAAGTCGAGGTCAGGAGCGCCGTCGGCGCCGGGGACAGTTTCGTCGCCGGCATGACCCATGGCCTGAGCACCGGCCTGTCCAACCGGGACGCCTTCCTGATGGGAATGGCTGCCGGCAGCGCCACCGTGATGACGCCGGGGACGCAATTGTGCCGGCGCGACGATGTCGAGCGGCTCTACGCCCGATTGCACGAATCGCGGAAGGATGCAGCGCAATGAAAATCGGTTTCTTCTCTACCAAACCCTATGACCGCACCTATTTCGACGCGGCGAACCGCGAGGCGGGGCACGAACTGTCCTATTTCGAAGCGCCCCTGCGCGCCGAGACGGCGGTGCTGGCCGGCGATGCGCAGGCCGTTTGCGCCTTCGTCAACGACACGCTGGACCGGGCGGTTCTCGAAAAACTCGCTGATCAGGGGATCAGGCTCGTCACCCTGCGCTCGGCCGGGTTCAACCATGTCGATCTGGAAGCGGCCGAGGCACTCGGCATCACCGTGGCGCGGGTGCCGGCCTATTCGCCCCATGCGGTGGCCGAGCATACGCTGGCCCTCGTGCTTGCGCTGAACCGGCGCATCCACAAGGCGCATAACCGGGTGCGCGAGAACAATTTCAATCTCGACGGGCTGATCGGCTTCGATCTCAACGAGAAAACCGTCGGCATCATCGGCACCGGCCAGATCGGCGCCATCACCGCCGGGATCTTCCAGGGCTTCAACTGCCGGGTGATCGCCTATGACGTGGCGCCCGATCCCGATTGCGAGGCGCGCGGCATCGTTTATGTCGATCTCGATACGCTGTTTGCGCAATCCGACATCATCTCCCTGCATTGCCCGCTCACACCACAGACGCGGCACCTGATCGGCACGGAGGCGATCGCGAAGATGAAGCCCGGTGTGATGATCGCAAACACCTCGCGCGGCGCGGTGATCGACACGCCCGCCGTGCTCGAGGCGCTCAAGGATGGCAGGATCGGCGCGCTCGCCCTCGATGTCTACGAGGAAGAAGGCGATCTGTTCTTCCGGGATTTGTCGAACGACATCCTCAGCGACGACGTCTTCGCCCGGCTCCTCACCTTCCCCAACGTGCTGATCACCGGCCACCAGGCCTTCTTCACCCACGAGGCTCTGACCAACATCGCCGAAACCACCCTCGGCAACGTCACCAGCTTCGAGAAGACCGGCGCGGCGGAGCATACGGTGTCGGTGGAGAATGTGGTCTGAGAAACCCTATTCCCAAAGATGCGGGTTGCCGCGCAGAAATGCGGCCCGCCTGCGCTGGGCATCAGCGAAGAGATGCGCAAAGCCGACAAAGAAAGCCGCAATGGCGCGTAATGGATGATGCAGTGTATGAGTGCCGGATTCAGGGGGTGTCGCGCGGACGACATCGGCGAGGGCCATGACAATACTCCAGGGACAGGATATGTGACGGGCGGCGCAGGGATCTGCAAGCCGCCCGCATTCCTGTCCAGATAAGGCCCCGGCTGCCCTTGAGTTAGGGGCAACGCGGCAGATCAGTCATGCGCTGAGCGAATAGCAAGTCGCCAATTTCTTATTAAGCATGATTATTTTGCAGCATCACGACATGTTGTTTCGCGCATGAGAGGCCATCTCCGTCACCTGCATCATACACCCGCGATCAGCGGGAAGACCCAGCCGGCTGTCAGCGCTCCCGCCACCGCGATTACAATATAGAGCGCAAAGACCTGCGGACGCGCGAGCGCCCAGACGGCGATGGCGGCGGGGATCGAGGTGACGCCCCCCGCGATCAGAAAAGCCATCGCCGCGCCGGGTGCCATGCCCGTCTCGACCAGTCCGCTGACCAGCCCGAGGGCGGCATAGCCGTTCAGATAGGCCGGGATCCCGACCAGCACCGCCACGGGCACGGCGAGGACCGAGCCTCCCCCGAGTGCGCCCTCGATCATCTCCCGAGGAATATAAGCCGTCATCAGGTGTTCGAGGGTGAAGGCGAGCAGCATCCACTTGGCGAGGAAGAGGATGACCTTGCCGGCTTCGTGCGCAAACACGCTGCGGCGGGCCTCCTCCTCCCAGAAACGCCACATGGTCGGCTTGCGGGTGCGTACCCGGGATCCGGCGCATCCCCCGTCGCCGATTCCGGGACGCAACGGATCGGCGAGCCAGCCCCGCCTGGTGAGGGCGAGCGTAAGATAGCCACCCGCACCACCGATGGCGAAGGCTGCCACAGTCTTCGCCACGGCGAATTCGAAACCCATCACACTGGCGGTCACGAAGAACATGGTCGGATCCATCAGCGGCGAGGCGATCCAGAAGGCCATCACGGCGGCGAGCGGCACCCCCATCGCCAGCAGGGCCGCGATGATCGGGATCACACCGCAGGAGCAGAACGGCGACATCGCACCGAACAGGGCGGCGAGCGCAACCATGGTGATCGCCCGGCCCTGAAACACATCAGCGATCAGATTGTCTGCGCCGCTGGCCTTGGCATAGGCGGCGACCAGCACCGCCACCACGAGATAGGGCGCGATTCCCGCCAGCGCTCCAAGGGCGAAACCCGCCGTGGGGATGACTTCGCCGGGATCGGCGACGGCGATGACGAGATAGATGAGCGCAATCGCCCACCAGACACGCTCGACCGCAAACAGGCGGCCGCGAAGATCGAACAGGGCGAGGCGGAGCGTCGACATGGTGTGCGTCCCTTGCACGTTGAAACCGCGCTCAGGCTAGACAGCGACGCTTCCAATGTCAACGTTATTTCTAGTTATATCGAATTAAAAGACCCGATGCCGGTGCGGCAGGGCGGCGTGCTGGTGGGGAATCAAATTTTCATCCGGTCGGGAATCGAAAATCATTGACTTTTCAGCCGCTGAAAAGGATATATCGCGGTGGCCGCCTACGGGCGGTCTTCCCTTTTTCGTCCGAGATAATCATGGACTGCCACCCTAGGCGCGGCTTGGCCGTCAATACGGATCGCCAGGCCCTCGAAAGTCAGACGTCAGATCGCGTCCGGTCGTGGACGGCGTTCAGGTGAGCCGGTCTCGCCTCTCGCCATCCCCGGATCGGGCAGATGGTTATGAAGAGAGGCAACGATGAGACCGAACGAGATCAGCTTCAGTGACAATCGGAGTATGGCGGCGCG
>Ga0008838_101033_pt1 | contig 15880 bp, 16 predicted proteins | sample HotLakConUCCSL28_FD_62212 | JGI IMG/M metagenome (GOLD analysis project Ga0008838, IMG submission 62212) | Hypersaline microbial mat communities from Hot Lake, Washington, USA - Hot Lake Consortium UCC-SL28 (Hybrid Assembly) | ecosystem: Environmental > Aquatic > Thermal springs > Hot (42-90C) ...
TTGTACTCACCGAAATACTTGGTGATCGCAGCCGTCAACGACGTCTTGCCGTGGTCAACGTGACCGATCGTGCCGATGTTCACATGCGGCTTATTGCGCTCGAACTTACCCTTTGCCATCGTCATGTATCCTGTAATTCTGTTGGCAGACTGTGGATCCTGAGGCGTTTGAACCGGACCCGCGAGAAGTTAACGCGACATAAGGCTTTAGACCGGCTTTCGCAAGAGCAAATCTCGACACGGGAAACGCCGCAAAACCGCGGATTCGGTCCATATGCCCGCTCGCCTGGCTCCACGACGCAGCCTGGACGCGACAGCCAGGCGGCATGACGCGGGGGCGGCGGCACCGGGGCTGCGCCGCAAGCACTGGGAACCCGAGCGCCGCTTCTTCCAGCGCTCAGGCCGCCTGGGCGCTGCCTCCAGGGTCGACAACATCCGCGGCCGCCCGGAACAGCGCCGCGCGCCCGTTGCCGGTCTCGTTGTGCACCGCGCGGCAAAGCCGGACCAGGGTCTCGACCGGCTCCCCCTCGTTGTTCTGCAGGTCGGCCAGGAACCAGCGCACGATGCGCCAGCCGCTGACCAGATGGGCGTCGGCGATCACCTGTTCCTGGATCAGCCTCGACAGGTTCTCGTTGAGTTCGGAGAACAGGTCGAAGATTGTCGTGGCCTCCGTCGGCTGCCACTGGCGCGTCTGGTCCGCAAGCCCGCTCAGTCGCCGCATGACGTCATGCGGCACCGGCGCATCCGGCAGATTGCCCACCAGTCGCAACAGCCCGCCATGCACGGTGACGTGCTGCCCGCGCGCGGCGGGATCAAGCGGGTTTGCAATCGAGCCGACGCCCGTGCGCACTTCAATCAAGCCTTCATAGGCCAGCCTTTGCAGAGCCTGTCGGACAGGCGTGCGCGACACACCGAACTCGGCGGCAAGCGCCCCTTCGAGCAGCGTGGTCTGTTCGTTGAGCGGCTGCAGGCAGATGCGCTTGCGGATGACATCCGCAATGTCGTCGACGCGCGGCTTGGCGACTGGAAATGTCATGAACGCTCGGACCTTTTTGACGGCTTGTCACAGGAGTGACATCGGGTATGCTTACAAAACACCTGTATACATGTGCGCAATCATATTATCCGATGGTGACGAGCGATGCAAGATTTCCGGCCCGGAATTGACGACAAGCGGCCCGACTGGCTGGGAATAGGCGTCGTCGGGCTGGCGCTTGCCGGCCTGGGCGTGCTGATGGCGAATATATTGATCAACATGCAGGCGGCCGGCATGACGCCCGGCTACGGGTTCCTGGGACAGACCGCCGGCTTTGACCTCAGTGAGAGCCTGATCCCCTATGCCGCCGGCGACAGCTATGGGCGTGTGATCGTGGCTGGCCTGCTCAACACGATCTTTCTGGCGCTGGCCTCGCTGCTGCTGGCAACGCTCGCCGGTGTCATGATGGGGCTGGTGAGCGTGACGCCAAGCCCGGCCGGCCGCACGGTCGCCGTTCTCTATGTCGAGCTGTTCCGGAACCTGCCCAAGATCCTGGTCCTGCTGGTGCTCTATGTTGTGGCCGTGCGCGGGCTTCCGGCGTCGCGCGAGGCGCTGTCGCTGGGTCCGATCCATTTGTCCAACCGTTCGATCTATGTCCCGACAATTGTGCCCGACGCCGGTCAGTTGTGGTTGCTGGCGCCATTGGCAGCAGCCACCCTGGCGGCAGCCTGGTGGGTGCGCCGGGCCCGGCGGATCAAGGCGGCCACCGGGCGTGAACGCCCCGTGATGTTGGTCGTCATCGCCCTGCTCCTTTGCGGCCCGCTGGGATTTGCCCTGCTGGCGGATGTGCCGCTGGAGATCAGCGCACCCAGCTTCGAACGGTTCGATTTTGAGGGCGGCGGGCGGCTCTCGGTCCAGTTCCTGGTCGTCATGCTCACTCTGGGGCTCTATCACGGCGCGCAGATCGCCGAGGTGGTGCGCGGCGGCATCCTGGCCGTTCCATCGGGCCAGATCGAAGGCGCGCTGGCGCTGGGCCTGTCGCGATGGCATGTGACCCGGTTCGTGGTGCTGCCCCAGGTCCTGCGGATCATCATCCCGCCGATGATCAACCAGTATGTCAACCTGATCAAGAACACCTCGATCGCCATCGCCGTGGGCTATTCCGACCTGATGTCGGTCAGCGGCACCATCATCAACCAGACGTTCCGCCCGCTCGAAATGATGCTCATCACCATGGGGCTCTATCTCGGCCTGAGCCTGATCGCATCGACATTGATGAACCGGCTGAACGACACTCTGCGCAGCCGCGGCGCGAGGCGTGGGTCATGATCCCCGCATCGCCGCCGCCGGCACGGCAGACCGATGTCTGGCAGCGATGGGCCGGCACTCCGGCGACAGCGCTGATCTCCGCGCTGAGTGCGGGCTTTGCCATCTGGGTAGCCTGGACCTTGCTGGATTGGGCGGTGCTGTCCGCCACACTGCCGCACCGGCCGATGCAGGCCTGTGCGGAAACCGTCGGGGCCTGCTGGCGGTTCTATGTCGAAAAGAGCCGCTTCATGCTGTTCGGCACCTATTCCTATGCCGATCACTGGCGCCCGGCGCTGGTCTCGCTTCTGTTGCTGGCGCTTTCGGGAATTGTCGGGCTGCGCATCACCGGAAGGGTCCGCGCCATCGGCCCGCGGGTGCTTGTCGCCCTTTGGGTCCTGGTGATCCCGCTGGCCTTCGCGCTGATGAGCGGCGGCTGGGCCGGGCTCGCGCCGGTGGACATGTCGCGCTGGAACGGTCTGCCGGTGCTTCTGATCCTCTCGGTCATTGCCATCGCGCTGGCGTTTCCGCTCGGCGTGATGCTGGCCGTTCTGCGCCATCAGGACCGCTGGCCGGTGCTGCGCAGGGCCGCGACCGTTTACATCGAGGCGATGCGCGGCGTGCCGATGGTGACTGTCCTGTTCGTCGGCGTCTTCGTGCTGCCGCTGACGCTGCCGCCCGACACCCGGATCAGCCCGGTGCTGGCGACCCTGATCGCACTGGTCTTCTTTCATGCCTCCTATTTCGCCGAGGATGTGCGCGGCGGGTTGCAATCCCTGCCCGACACCCAGGCCGAAGCCGCCCATTCGCTGGGACTGACCTGGAGCCAGGCAATGCGGCTCGTGTTGTTGCCGCAGGCCTTGTCGCGCAGCCTGCCCGCCTTGGTCAATTCGGTGATCGGCGCCTACAAGGGTCGTGGTTCTTGGCATCCACGATCTGACCTCAACCGCGCGGATGGCCTTCAGTGAGCCCGGATGGGGGCAATATGCGCTCGAGGCCTACGCCTTTGTCGGGATCTGGTTCCTGTTGTCCTGTGCCTTCCTGTCCTGGGTGGGGCGCGAGTTGCACCGCAGGCAAAGCGGCCGGAACCATTGAAAGTGTCACGAAGCTGATATAGTATACCTGTATACATGTATTGCATTCGGAATTTTCACCCTCTGAAGGAGAGCATCATGACCATTTTCAAATCCCTGATTTCCCTGTCCACATCCGCCATTGCCGTTGGCATTGCCCCCGCCACGGCCGGTCCCGTCATGGATGACATCAAGGCCAGTGACAGCCTGGTCTGCCTGGTGAGCCCGACCGCCCCGGGCTTCTCGGTGCCCGACAGCAAGGGCGTGTTCCAGGGCTTCAACGCCGATTTCTGCCGCATGGCGGCGGCAGCCATTCTTGGCGACGCGTCCAAGGCCGACATCCGCGGCGTCGGCTTTTCCGATTCGATGAAGACCATCGTCGCCGGCGAGGCGCATATGGGATCGCGCTCGATCACCCGGACGGGAACGCGTGACGCCGATGAAGGCCTGGCCTTTGTGGCAACCACGTTCTTTGACGGCCAGGGCTTCATGGTGCCGAGCGCGCTGGGCGTCAGCCATGCGCTGGAACTCGATGGCGCAAGCGTCTGTGCGGAGGACGGATCGACCACCCTTCTCAACATCGCCGACTGGTTCGGCGCCAAGGGCATGAGCTACCGGGTCGAGAACATCGCCGACAAGACCGCCCGCCTGGAAGCCTTCTTCTCGGGCAAGTGCGACGTCTATGCCTCGGATGTCACCGCGTTGTCGGCCGACCGGCAGTTGGCCAGCACACCCGGCGATTACATCATCCTGCCCGAAATCATCTCGAACGAACCGCTGACGCTCGTCGCGCGCCCGGATCAGGCCTTCGAAGCGGCCCTGTACTGGAGCTTTCAGGTCATGCTGAATGCCGACAGCCATGGCGTCACGTCCGCCAATATCGATGCGATCGTGGCTGACCTCGGCCAGCAGTCGCCGACCGTGCAACGCATGTTCGGGACAGATGCGGCCACCACGGAGATGGCCGCCAAGCTCGGCCTGCCCAATGACTGGGCCTATCAGGTCATCAAGCAGGTCGGCTCCTACGGCGAAGTCTTTGACCGTCACCTCGGCACTGGCACCCCCTTCGGACTGGACCGCGCCAAGACGCCGAACGCCCATGCGGCGGATGGCGGCCTGATGTATCCCTTCCCGATCCGCTGATCGGCGCGCATTCTCCACCGTGGCGCGGTCCTGACAGGTGAGACCCGTCTGTCAGGACATGCCACGCAGACAGACCCACAACCCGGCCTGACCGAAACCAACTCTAGTCCAGGGCTTCGGTCAGGTCACCAGGACCTTCAATGAATTCAAATTCCTCCCAACCGTCAGAAACCGATTCCGTGCGCACCATCAGCGCCAGGCGTGGCGGCGGCCGCATCATCACCATGGGCTTTCCGGGACTCGACATGGATCCGCGCGGCATTCCATGGCTCAACCCGGATCTGCTGGACGCCACCTTGACCAGGGCCACGGATGCCGGGCTTCAACTCCTGATCGTGCTGGCCGGCCGCGATGAAGTGCCCGATGGCGCCATGGACCTGCTGCGCCAGGAAGCCGAGGCCCGGCGCCTGCGCATGATCGCCTTGCCGATCCAGGATTACAGCGTCCCCGGCGAGGCCTTCCTGCAAGCCTGGCGCCGGTTGAGACCATTGTTTGACGTTATCTTCGCCGACAATGGCGCCATCGGCCTGTGTTGCCATCATGGCGCCGGCCGCAGCGGCGTCGCAGCGGTGATGTGCCTTGTCGAAACCGGCGAATCGCCGACCGAAGCGGTCTCCCGGCTGCGCAGCCAGTTTCCGGAAACCGTGGAGAATGAAAGACAGTACCAGTGGCTCAAGGACTACGCCAGGAGTCTCGAAATCAGCACAAGCTGACAAGCCCGCCGCGGGCTGTTGAGGCCCGTGGACTAACCTGTTGCAAGACGACAGTGGTTTGTCTCATTGTCGCGACAATCGCCCCGGTGTGGTGGGCGTTCGCCGCACCAAGACAGGCCCCGGCTGCGTCCGCCTCTCATATCCGGAGCCGTCATGTCGACTTGTCGCGTCCGCCCCCTGCCGGACGGCACCGGCACGCATGTCGATGAGGCGAAGGTTCTGGAGCGGGTAGAGGGAATCGAACCCTCGTATTCAGCTTGGAAGGCTGCTGCTCTACCATTGAGCTATACCCGCATTCATGACCCGCCGGCGGTGGTGGAGGGAGTTGGATTTGAACCAACGTAGGCGAAGCCAACGGATTTACAGTCCGTCCCCTTTAACCACTCGGGCATCCCTCCGGTCCAGCCGCCAGGGTCATGCATCCAAGATGGACAACCCGTTTTGCCGGGTTTCGCGGTCCGGGCCAGCAATCTGCAAACCTCGTTCCGCGGTCGGCGTTATGACGGCGCAATGGGGCCGTGTCAACAAGCTTTCCCACAAAAACAACCGGTTCGGGCATGCCTTTGTGCAATGGCCGCAACGCGGTCGCGGCAAGGCCCGGCGCGGCCGTCACAACCGCCTGAATGCAAGGGCGGGACCGGGCGCGCACCAGGCATCCTGTTGCACGCGGGAACAATCGGCGTATAAGCGCGCCATGAGCAAAGATGACGACGCCGGTGCGACCGGTTCAAACCGCGACACCCATTACGCCAAGCTTCGCCGCGCCCACCGCGACGTCAAGCGCGATCAGCAGGGACTGCCGCCGGCCCAGCCGCGCTCGAAACGCGACCTGCCTGCGCGAAAGGGCGCGCTGTATTCGGACAAGGTCGCCCCGGACACGGTCTATCTCTACGGCCTGCACACCGTGCGCGCAGCGCTCGACAACCCTGAGCGCCGCATCACCTTGATGAAGGCCACGCGCAATGCGCTGATGCGGCTCGAGATCGCCGAGGACGCCACCCTGCCCTTCCCGCTCGAACTTGTGACGCCGCAGGAGATCGACCGGTTGCTTGGCGATGACGCGGTGCATCAGGGCGTGCTGCTGGAGGCGTCGCCGCTCAAGCCGCGGCCGCTCAGCGATCTCGGCGATGCGAAGCTCCTGGTCATCCTTGACCAGGTCACCGATCCGCACAATGCCGGCGCGATCATGCGCTCGGCGGTGGCCTTCGGCGCGGGCGCGCTGGTGACCACGCAGCGCCACAGCCCGCAGGAATCGGGGGTACTCGCCAAGGCCGCCTCCGGCGCGCTCGAGATGATCGATCATATCGAGGTGCGCAACCTGGCTGCAGCCATCGAGGAAATCAAGGCGCAGGGCTTCGTCACCGTCGGGCTCGATTCGGAAGGCCCGGTGCCGATCGAAACCGGGCTTTCGGGCAGCCGGATCGCGCTGGTGCTGGGCGCCGAAGGCAAGGGATTGCGCCAGAAGACCCGCGAAACGGTCGACACGCTGGTGCGGCTCGACATGCCCGGGGCAATCAAATCGCTCAACGTGTCCAACGCCACGGCGATCGCGCTTTACGCGGCGCAGCAATTTCTGGGCAAATCCACCACCACCTGAGGCCTGCCCCAGGCGGGTCCGCGTTGACCATAATCGCCCCGCATGGCCAGATCACGAGGTTTTTGCTTTACAGCAGCCAAGAATATGCTATCCGCATCCCCGCTGCCCTTGTAGCTCAGTTGGTAGAGCACCTGATTTGTAATCAGGGGGTCGCGGGTTCGAATCCTGCCGGGGGCACCAATCATTCGTTGAAAACGCTGCATTTTCTGGCTTCAGAGACTGCAGCGTTTTTGATTCGGGGCCACCCTGGGGGCACCCTGAAACTTTCTTGGTCTTTCCACAGTTTCAGTCGAAACACACTTTATGCCGTGGGCAACCCGCCACAACACAGGAATCAGTTCTTTTGGAGGTCGGGGACGTAGATTTGCTTCAGCGGCACGATAGCCCTGTAGCGTGGCGAGAGCTTGCTGTAGTTCTCAAGGATCATGTCCACGAACGCCTCGCCGTCGATCAGCCGCAACTTGGATCGATTGCGTTCAAGCTCATTGGCCGCCCTGCTGAATGATCCAAGCGAAACGAACAACCCGAACTCGCCTTCCCCCAAGGTCCCCAGCAATTGATTTACCTCGGCAATGCCATGCTGGCTGGTGGTGCGCTTGCACTGGATTTTGACGATGGGAGGTTGAAAGCCAAGGGCATCTAGATGCGCAATCACATCCACGCCGCCATCGCTCGATTTTGGTGTGACCCGCGCCGTGTAGCCCATGCATTCCATGATGTGCGCGACAAGCGCTTCAAATTGGTATCCGTCAAGCTGCGCCATGATGCGGCGGACGATAAAGTCCTCCGTTGTCTCCTCAGCTTGCCGTGAAACGGAAACGGTGGCGCTGTCGTCGTCTACGACCTCCTCTTGCGCCTCCACCGTGTCATCGATCGATGTCGCATTTGCTACGGTCTGATCTAAGCCAATTTTGGCCAGAAACTCCGCCGTATGGCGTTTGACCCGAAAAAGGGTGAGAAACGATCCGATCTCATTCAGCGCGCTCTGGCTGAAGTCGTTGCGCGGAAAATGCCCGAGCCATCTGACCTTCTGGCGGTTAGGGTATTCATCGGGGTCTTCGGGCGCATAAATCGGCTGACCTGTGAACTGCCCGATGTTGATCATCCGATCCGATTTCGACGGATAAATCACAAAGTCCCCTGCCTTCACTTCGTGAATGAACTTGAAAACCGTGCCCGCATCGACTGGGATAGCGCCAGGCTTGATAGTGGGATATGCTTTAATCATCGCGTGTTTGTAGGCTTCCCGCGTGTCCCCGATCTCGGTCACGTCACCTAATTCGGGCCACCCAATAGCAACATAACCGCCCTCAACTGGGCGATCAGCCACGTGGGCTCCCATATGCACACCCCAGACTGTTGCTTTACTTGGCATTCTTGGGACCCTCCGCCACAGCTTCCGCCGTCGACCGCTCCTGATTGAGTTTGAACAGGCGGGCCAAAACTTCATCATCGGTTAGAGCGCCGCTGCGCCAGTCGTCACCCCATCCATAAGCCTCAGCCACTGCTTCATCCATGGTTTTATGGGCATGCTCTAGCCATGCCGGACGGGTGTTATACAGGTTGGTTAGGGTCCGTTTTTTCAGCTCATTGGCGGCTTTTTCGTCCTTGGCTAGAACTCGGTCGGGATATCCAGGAACCACCTCAGGAACACGGTCCACTAGATCAGCGGGATTCAGCCAGTTCTCGCGCAGATCGTTCAATCGGCGAGCCGCGTTGGCAATGCTGACCGCACGTGGTTCGGTCGCGTAATCGGCTGCGGAGATATTTGGAGTGAGCCCTGCGGGGAAAGGAAACGTTTCGAAGGTGCTGGACGGCGTATAGCGGGGATCGTTGCCAACACCAAGATAGGTGCCCATGCGTAACGCCCATAATTCGTGGAAAATGGAGTGAAGGATTCCGAATGTTGTGTCGTCATCGCGTGCTATGGCCACAATAGCGGAATCTGGCACCAACTTTGCCATGCGCCACGCAAACAGCCGATGTTTAGAAACCCGCGGTGAAACAATATATCGCTCAAGCTTTGCCACGGCCCTTTTCTGAGCAGGTCGTGGATCACCGTGCAGCCACCATTTTATGCGATGCCAGTCGCGCCTCAGTTTTTCTCGTGTAGGCTTAACATCTCTGACCACACGTTCATACGGGCCTTCATAGAGTGATGCCTCTTCTTGGGTCATGGTTGCGCCAAAGTCGATGATCCACTTATCCGGGTCCCTTTGTGTAATCGCTGAACCATTGCTCCACGGAAACACCACATCCGAGTTTGGCCTTCCATTTGGGTTCAACGGGCTTAGTAGGTACGCCCTTGCAACCTCGCCAGAAATATCAAACGGACCATTTTTCTGAGTTCCAATGAAACATATACCGGAATTGGTCAGCAGGCTTTTAGCATCAGTCAAATCAAAGTTGAGAGAGTTGGATGTGAGATCGGAATGGATCACATCGACCGTTTTACCGTTTAACAGAACTGTGCCCGAAGCCGATCTTGCAAAACACATCAGTGAGACTCTGACATCTGCACCCTCAACCGTCCAAGCTTCGTCTGACCAAGCAGAGGTGATCTGTCCGTTTCTGACTATGTTCTTAACGACTGTTCGGTTAGCACCACCCCGAATTGAGTTGGTCGCCACCAACCCTGCTTTCTCAAGCTGCTCATTTTCGATTTGACCCCATGCTTTGGCAAACCAGTAGCACACAAGATCGCTCCCACCTGGAACCCTTTCCTCGTAAGCGTTGCGCAAAGCAAAGGTATATTCCTCTCCGAGTTCGGCAATCATTTTTCGGTCCCCCAAAAAAGGTGGATTGCCGACCACCGCATCTGCCTTGGGCCATTCGGCCTGCGTCCCGTCATCATTCAGGACCGCGTCGCGGCACTCGATCGTATCGAGAGCCCGCAAAATCGGATTCTTAGCTGCTTGAAAGCCATTGCGACGCATCCATTGGATTTCACCGATCCAGACAGACACACGAGCAAGTTCCGCGGCGTAAGGGTTCAGCTCAATGCCTAAAACCGCCTCGGGTCCGATGCGAGGGAAGCCACGCGGCAAGCCAATCGCTTCTGCCTCCAGATTCACCCGGTGTTCAATATTTTTGAGTTCAAGCAAAGAGATGTACAAAAAGTTTCCCGATCCGCAGGCTGGGTCCAAAACCCGAAAGGCAAGCAGTCGGTCCAGAAATTTCTGGTGCAACGCCTCGGCCTCTTTCAGCGCCTTTGTTCGTGCAGCCAGCTCCTTGCCGCGCAAAAGTTTGGCCTTGGTCTGTTTCGGAGCCTTGTCGATCAGCCCTTCGATTTGGTTTCGAACCTCCGCCCATTCCGCCAACAAAGGCTCAACGATCACGGGATTGACGATCTGCATGATCTTGTCCCGGTCGGTGTAGTGTGCTCCAAGCTGGCTTCGTTTGCTCGGGTCGAGGCCGCGTTCGAAGAGTGTGCCTAGAATCGAGGGATCGATGTCGGACCAGTCGAGCTTGGCAGCCGTAAGCAGATCAGCAACATCGGCCTTTTCCATTGGCAAAGCGTTGTCGCTGTCAAACAGCCCACCGTTGAACCAATCAACCCGCTCAAAACCGACCATCCCGCCTGCCCTCATTGCTGCGAACAATGTTTGAGCGTGGGATTTGAAGTCTCCAGGATTCTGTCTGCAATGTTCCAGCATGCGTTGAAACATCTTGTTCGGCAGCAGGTCCACATCCTCGGCAAACATGCAGAACACAAGGCGGTTGACGAAATGGGCGACCTCTTGCGCGTCATGACCGCGATCTCGTAGTCGCTGGGCCAGCGTCGCAAAGCTCTGGGCGGCCTCCTCGGTCAAGAGCTGACGGGTTTTGGCGGGCTTGAATTTCTCAGGATTCTGGAAGACATCACGCAACAGGTCGCGGTTTGCAGCATCCGTAAGATCGGCCAAGGCCAGTGTGTGGACCTTCTGGACGGTGTTAGTCCAGTTGGTGTGGATGCGGATGACATCCATATCGGAGACAATCAGCAGGGGCGGATTTTCAAGGGCAATCGAGTATTGCAGCAGCTGATCGAACGCCCGATTCAGGTTGGCCTTTTTTCCTTTATACTCCCAGGCGAAACAACCCTTTCGCCATACATCCGCCCAGCCTTCCCCGCCGGATGTCTTGGAAGCACCTTTTTCAAAGGTGAACCAGTCTCCCTTTGGGTCAGCCGTGATAGGATCATCAATACCGAGAAGGCGGCAAAGATCGATGAAGTGTGATTGTGAAGCGGTACGCTCTTTCAGGTCCACCTGCCGCCATTTTTCGATAAATTCCTGTGGTGTCATATTACCTGCTGCCTCGCTCTTAGGAGCGATTTAGAACAGCATTATACGACCGATGCAATCTATGAGATCAGGACGGCCAGGGCTTCCGGGCCATAAGGGCGCAGTAAAGACAAACGACCAAGGATATGAGCATATCGGAGCAACCAACATCGTGCAGCCTGCGGCTGGGTTGCGGGAATTCGCGCATGCAGAAATCGGAATCAAAGACAGCCGCAGGAGAAACCGCGATCGAAGAATCTGGCGGTGACGGGACCGACTGTCTCCGATTTTGCATTCAGCTTTGGGGCTCTCCAGACTACAGCCGCGGCCTATCGGGATCGAAGTCTGGCCTAGCAACTGGTGGCGGTGCTCCCCCATCACCACCGTGTGCGGCAAGCGCAGGGTCATTCGGAACAAATGCCATTTCTTCTTCCCAGCGTGCCGCTGCCCGGAGCATTTTGAGTTCCGTTTGTTCGTCACCATCCCCACCCCGGCACATTGTCAGTCTTGTCCAGTCCTCATTGCGCTCAATGTCAGATAGCCAGTCAAGCGCCTCAGCTGGCATCCGGTTTCGAAGCTCGGCAAGCGCGTCCTTTCTAGTCGCTGCTCCCCTCAGGTGATCGAGCAGCAGCGAATATGGGATTGCCCCCTTGCTCAGGAAAATATCGACGTATCGCGGCGCAACGCCCACTATGGCGGAAAGCTGTTTCCTGTCGGCTGTTGTCCGTTCGAAAGGCGGGCGCGACGTTGAGGCAACGGTAGGCATGGGAATGGCAAGCGTAATAAGTCCGAAAATAGCGAGCAGCTGATGAGCTACGGAAAATGCTGGATCAATCTGACGTCTCTTTTTTGCCAGCATAGCTCTCGCCCTCAATTTGTCGTAACAACTTCTTTTCTTTGGCTTTTTTTCCATCTTTCCTCCATCAAATTTTTGGTCCATGCATCGAACCAATTGTTTTATTCCCAATGGGCGCTGGCAATGCCCCGTTTCGCGCCTGGTGAATTCTCGCTGTAAGTTGCGCTTTCGGTCCAAGAACAATCATCATGAGGGCTGCGGTGAGAACCTCCGCTAGGCGCAGCAACTCATCCAAATCAATCACCTTGAGGCTTTGCTCAAGCACCGCCCTATGAGCTCGACGACGGGCTAGCGTTGAGTAATCCGTGCGACGCGGTCTGAAAGGCCCTGCAGCAGGTCGATTTGTTGACTTTGCAACTGCAAGATGGATGTCAGGAGCGAGTTGAGTTTGTCGATTGCTTCGGGGCCGCTTTCCGCAGCCGAGCCTTCTGTCTTCAGAATACGGTGAATATCCTGCAGCAAATCCATTGGCGTAAGGTCCTGAGTAGTCATGGCGGTAAGCCTCCCAAATCGTCTTGAACTCGTTCTTGCTAAGACCCGTTGCCCGATGAGCGGCCGCGACGAACTGACCATCACTGGCGACCAGGATGAAACCCTTCTCGCCATTCTTTACGGATAGGCGCTGCCGTTGTAGTTCTGCCTGGAGTTCAGCTGCACCATTGGCACAAGCAACCTTCAATCGGGTGCGGTCAAAGGCTGAAGAAATCCGATCGGCTTTATGGCGTGCTTTCGATGAAAACCCCTCGACTCTCTCCATAGCCCGTTCGACCCGTGACATTTGCAACGGCTCGCCATTTGCGACCTCATACTCACGCGCTATTCGCTCAAGGCGGGCGTAGTCATGACGGCTGCACAAGACACGGTTCGTTACAGGATCAACCTCGGCAACGGCCAGATGGAAATGAACACGGCCGTTCTTTTGGTGAAGAACTACGAGACGCGGCCTTTGATCTCCGATGCCGAATTCGGCATCGATTGACCTGACGAATTCAGACAACTGGCCAGGAGTCATGTCCGTGTCGGGACTGATCGACAAATGGCGAAGTGAATATTTGCACCCCTTCGCATCCGCCAACGCCTGAGCATCGGCGAAAACACCCCGATCGCCAGCTACGACGGTAATGCGTTCGTTCTCGTCGTGCTTGTCGAGTAAATGCTTTTCGAGATAGCGAAAGCTGCCAGTCCTGGAAATACGGGTCGACTGCACAATCATTTCAGTAGTTCCCGAATCTCGGCACGTAGCCTGTCAATTTCGGAAATCGTAGCAGCCAACTCTCGGCTATGCCCTGTCAGTCGACGAGCGTTCACGGACCTCGTCAATTGATTCAGATTGCTGCCAATTTTAGCAAGCTGGCCGAGAAGTCCAGTCAAAATTTTGGATTGCCGTTGATCAAACCGGGCATTAGGAAGGCGGACACTACGCCCGGAGCGGCGAACAAGTTCGGACAGAGTCAGCCCACGAGCTTGGGCACGAGCTAGCAGTTCATTGCGCTCTTCCTCGGATGTTCTGACACGGATGACTGACTGGCGCATTTTTTCTTCCTTCAGGGGTCAACGGGGATTTCCCCTTGCAGCGGCTTGTGTATCCACACGCCATTGCTGGCTCCCTCTTTGTTGTCTTGAAGAATTATGTGCTCAGGATTCTGCCGGCGCAAACTGAATGGAAAAGTCAGCATTCAAAAGTGGTCAATCACGGCCCAAAGCCGACATTCGTTCTACAAACTTTGATTGGAGCTTAGTATCACCAGACCGGATATTCGTGAGTATCGGAGTGATCTTGACTAACACAGTTCGCATTGACGTGGATGCGCTTCCCAAGGCTTGCGCCACTACTATAAGGTCGCATGGAGGACTGGCGCATAAAATCAGATTCGGAACCTTGCGTCTCACCAGGAGAATGCTCAAATGGCCACGCAAATTGCACTATTCAATCACAAAGGTGGGGTCAGCAAGACTACCACAGCTTTCAATCTCGGCTATATGCTCGCATCCAAGGGCAAGAAGGTGTTGTTGATCGACTGCGATCCACAGTGCAACCTGACAGGGATGTTCTTGGGGTTCACTGGTGCTGGCGAGTTGGAGGAGTTGTATAGAGGCACAGGTATCAAAAACATCCGCGATGGTCTGGCCCCCGCGTTTGAGTCCAAGCCAGTACCCCTCATGCCTGTTGAATGTCAGGTCATGCCGAAACAGCCGAATCTCTTCCTGCTGCCTGGGCACATCGGGCTTGCGGAATATGAGACCACGTTGGGTATCGCTCAAGAGCTTTCCGGCTCGCTCCCAACACTTCAGAATTTGCCGGGCGCAATGCCTCACCTTTTTCAAATCACGGCCGAATCTATTGGAGCAGAGATCATTATCGTCGATATGTCTCCAAGCCTCGGCCCAGTGAACCAAAATCTATTAATGACCAGCCATTACTTCTTGGTGCCAATGGCACCAGACTACTTTTCCGTAATGGCAATCGACTCTCTCGCCAGCGTTCTCCCAAAGTGGCGTGGTTGGCTGACTAAGGCGCTGTCGATAAGGAGCCTCAGAGAGGCTACTTATCCGCTTCCCGATGCAAAGCCGAAATTTCTGGGAACGATAATTCAAAAGTATCGTCTGCGTAGTGGAAGTACCGCAAGCACTGCATTCCAAAAGTGGATTGATGAGATCAAATATAAATCGGCTAGTATCCTCTTACCAGCCTTAAAGGATTGCGACATGCTTTTAGAAGATTCTAAATATGAAGCAGCCGGAATTGAAACAGCAGAACCAATCTTGCAAATGTCTGATTTCAACGGATTGATCGCTCAATCCCAGAAACACAGTGCTCCAGTTTTTTCCCTGACAGATGAGCAGTTGGAGCAAAGCGGTATCGTTCTTGAACGAACGAAAAAATCTATGCATCAGTTTGAAAAGCTATTCTCGGACGCAGCTGACAAAATCAATATTCTAATCTCCTAGATCAGATGAGCCGCCAATTTGCCGCCTATATGGAGAATTCCCAGAGGGTTCGCTCGTTGGTGGGCTTTCACGACTCTGTTCGTGGGGGACTAACAAGTGCAGTCGATATTTCAGATATACTCCGCGCTGGTCACGTCTTGGCCGTAAGTGCGCTTGATAGCTACATCCACGAACTTGTCCGAGCGGCCTTAATGGAGATTTATGATGGGAGACGGGCCGAAGTTCCCGGTTATTCCAGGTTCCGTGTAAATCTCGGTAATTTTGTCGGTCATGGTGATATTTCTGCTGCGCGAAGCAATATTGAAGGAGATATTCGAGAACAGCACGGCTATTTGGCTTTTCAGCATCCGAATAAAATTGCGGATGCGATTCGTTGTGTTTCAGACGTTAAGCTCTGGGAGGAAGTTGGCATCCGTCTAGGCCTGCCCGCTGGGCCTGTAAAAGAGCGGCTGGTGCTGATTGTTGAGCGGCGCAACAAGATTGCCCACGAGGCAGATGTTGACCCAACATATGGAACGCTCTGGCCAGTCCATTCCACTGACGTGATTGGAGTCATCGATTTTCTTGATCGCGTAGCATCAGCAATAGACGAAATTGTCGGTCTGTAGGGGCTGTCAGGAACGCAAAAAAAAGGCCGTGCACGGCGCTCCTCAAACCTGTCGGCAAGAGGGGGGAAAGCCCAAATCTTGAATGATGATGTCGAGTGGATCGGCTGCTATATTATGCGGGAGGCTGGTGACGGTGAGATACCCAGAACGCGGGCAATTTCGGCGATGCCTCGCCTTCCCGTCTCATTTTCAAAGTCCGTTCGCGTCAATAATGTGTCAGCTTGAACGGTCTACACCCTGAACCAATGGGAGTATCTGACGCGCTACACACAAGAGGGCAGGATGCCGATCGACAACAATCTTCTGGAGCGCGATATCAGAGTTTTTGCTACTGGCCGGAAATCCTGGCTGTTCAGCGATACTGTCGACGGAGCCAAGGCCAGCGCCGTCATCTAC
>Ga0008838_101044_pt1 | contig 15480 bp, 14 predicted proteins | sample HotLakConUCCSL28_FD_62212 | JGI IMG/M metagenome (GOLD analysis project Ga0008838, IMG submission 62212) | Hypersaline microbial mat communities from Hot Lake, Washington, USA - Hot Lake Consortium UCC-SL28 (Hybrid Assembly) | ecosystem: Environmental > Aquatic > Thermal springs > Hot (42-90C) ...
GCCGCCGGCACACCAGCCTGGGCGACCTCAGCCCTGCCGAGTTCGAAGCCCTTCACACCACCGCCGAAATCGCGGCATGATCAACACATAGAAACCGTCCGGGAAACCGGGTCAGGCTCCGTCGCTCGATACCTATTCGCCTGAGACCGATCTGGGGGTCATCGGACGGCTCGTCAATCTGCGCCGCCTGCGACTGGTAATGCGCCACGAGGTCGGTCCGCTCGCCTTCCTCTCGACCCTGAGGGCCCTAGAGGACCTCAGGCTTTTCTCCAAACGGCCCATCGACTCACTCGATTTCGTTCGCCCACTCTCTGCCCTAAGGCGACTGAGTCTTGCGGTGCGGGTTGCGGATAGGGACTACAGCCCACTCTTCGAACGAGCCGATCTCGAGTGGCTGCGCATACGCCCAGAGCGAGGAATGAGGCCGGTCATGGACGAACTGCAGGCCGGTATCCCGGGTCTCGTCGTGAGCTCTGAGGCGGAACTCTGGCACGAGACTCAGATCGACGCATTCTCCTGACGCAGGGCGCTGTCGCCGAGGGTGACGAGCGCCATGTGGGGCACCGTGAGGGCTGCCAGGCCGATGAAGACGACGCGCAGCAGCTGGTCGTCGAGCGAGGCCGTGCCGACCGTCGCCCAGAGGAACGCGCCGGCCAGCAGCAGCGGGGCGAGCGTGTAGGTCGCGACGATGAGCACCGTGAGGCGGCGACCGTGGCCGTGCTCTTCGCGGAAGCCCTCGCGCAAGTGTCGGGCGCTGTGGAGCGCGCAGAAGTAGACGATGAAGAACATGAGGGGCGGGGCGAGCAGGGCGAGGGCGGCGGCCGCGAGCAGTTCGATCCCCTCGTGGGGTGCCTGGCGGGCGGCCATCACGGCGGCCGCCGCCAGCGCGACGAGCAGCACGGGGCCGATCGCGGCCTGAGTCTGGGCGACGACGCGAGCGCCCTCGCCGGCGAGGGTCGCGTAGAGGTCGGCCACGGCATCCACATCTCGGAGGGAGGGGAGGCTGAGCAGGGCCGCGCCCGTGAGGAAGCGCAGGGCGAGGGGGCGCTCGCGGTTCCAGTCGCTGCCGAAGTGCGCGGCTGAGATGAGCAGGAAGGCGACGAGGCTCGGCACGGGGGCGAGCAGCCACAGGGCGACGACCGCCGCCGCGACTCCGGTGTAGACGAGGTTGAAGACCGCGAAGGTCAGCGGCGTGCGCCAGTAACCGAGGCGGCGAGCGATCAGGGGATCGAGGGCGCCGTGCGGCATGCCGAGCACGGCGGCAAGGATTGCGATGGCGGCGATCTGCACCACGAGCGGGGGCTCGGGGCTCGCCAGCAGAAAGGCGAGGGCGGTGAGCAGGGCGAGGGAGAGGAAGAGGCGCGTCTCTGCTGGCGCGCGGTGCGCACGGGGTGAGGCAGCGTCGGTCGCCGAGGCGAGCACCGTCATGACGAGACCCGGTCGATGCGCGCGGTGCGCTCCGCAGCTGCGACGAGCCGCGCTCGACGGTCGGGCAGCTGGGCGAGGAAGGGCAGCAAAGGCAGGCTGGCGATGATGCTCGCCAGATCACCGGGGGTGGCGCGGTCGGTCAGGAACCGCAGCAGGCGACGCGGGGCGACACCGTGCGCCATCGCCATGAAGTAGTCGGCAGTCCTCTCCGGATGCGCGCGCACGGCCTGCAGAAAGATGCGGTCCATCTGACGCCGCACCCACGGTTCGGCTGGGTGCGCCGCAGGGTCTTCTCCCCGCGCGAGCGCGTCGGCGCATCGCTGAGCCCACTGCTGGATGCGCAGGAAGGCGTAGCCCGAGGCATCCCGCAGAGCGCCCCCGGCATTGCCGGCCAGCACCACGCCCGGAACCTCTTTCTCGGCGGCAGGAACCCGGCCCATCGGCAGGATGCCGCCCTCCTCTCGGACGACCGTCGCCTCGGCAAGACCCATCGTCGCAAGCTCGGCATCTCGTTCGGCGACTACGACGCTCTCGGCGAGTGGTACGGGGCTGAACCGCGTCCACTCGACGAGCGCGCGGGTCGGCGTGAGGGGTAGTACGTAGACGAAGCCCAGGCCATCGGCACCGCTGCGCATGCGGGTCATCAGGCCCACCGCGTCGTGCTCGGTCGTGAGCGCGCCGCCGTGTTCCACCTCCACCCCGCTGAAGCACTGATACAGCAGCGCGGCGGTTCGACGTGGGCGGGTGTCGACGACCCTGCGGGCAAGCAGGTCGCCGCGGTCGGTCGAGACCCGTACCGCCGCAGCACCGTCGGCGAGCGTCACGACCGCCATATCGTGCGCGGCTACGCCAAGCCGTAGCTCAAGACGGTCGTTGCCGGCGATCTCGGCCAGCGCCCAGCGGTAGAAGTCGACGCCGCGGATGTACTGGTAGCTCATGCCGGGCACGCGGTGCGTGGCCTCGTGACCGTCGAGGGTGGCGTACCTCCACCCGCTCCACTCGTGGGCGACGATGTCGCGCAGCGTGTGGCGGTCGTGCTGCCAGAAGCTCCAGCTGCGGTCATCAGCAAACTCGGTTCGCGGGTCGACGATGACGACCTGCAGATCGCTGTCTCCGCCCGCGAGACGCGCTGCGAGCGAGAGCCCGGCGCATCCGGCACCGAGGATGACCAGGTCGACTGACTCGGGAGGCATTGTGTGCTCCAGAACGGGGGTAAGGCGAACCGACTGTGGTGCGCTGAGCTTCACCGTAAGCGGGCAGTCTGGGGGGCCACCGCATGCTGAATCGGAGAAGACTGGGCCCAGGTGCTTGAGTACCCCTAGGGGGTATGTCACAATGGCCTGCATGGACACCAACAGCATGCCCCAGAACTCTCTGAACCTCCTCGGCGACCAGAGCGGTGCCGGCGGGTGCTGCGGCGGCGGAGCCTGCATGTGCGGGCACGGCGAGAGCGCTGCTGACGCGGCCGCCACTGAGGTTTCGGCGGCCAGCGCTTCGAGCATCGGCAACGGCACGGCCCCCGGCGGTCTTGCCGTCGAGTACCTCGTGACCGGTATGACGTGCGGCCACTGCGTCTCCTCCGTCAAGGAGGAGGTCGGTGCGATCGACGGCGTCGACGCCGTCGAGATCGTGCTCAAGAAGGACGGCGCCTCGCGCGTCACCGTGCGCTCGAGCGCCTCGATCAGCCCCGAGAAGGTGCGCGCAGCGGTCGATGAGGCCGGCTACGCGCTGCTGTAGACCATGAGCACCACGGATGCTCCGGCCGCGGTCGATGTTGCCCTCGAGCAGGCAGGCCTCCAGCTCGAGCTGACCGGCATGACCTGCGCGTCGTGCGCCAACCGCATCGAGCGCAGCCTCAACAAAGTGCCCGGTGTGGAGGCCACGGTCAACTACGCCACCGAGAAGGCCAGCGTGCGCGCGGCCGCGGGGGCAGAGCAGCTCGAGGCCGACGCTCTCATCGCGGCGGTCGAGAAGGCCGGGTACTCGGCGACGCTCGTTGTTCCGCGCGAGGTGAGCGCAGCATCCGGTGACCGCCCCGGCGGCGCGGAGCCCGTCGACGAGCTGCGCCCGCTGCGCCAGCGGCTCATCATCTCTGCCGTGCTCACGCTGCCCGTGCTCGTGCTCTCCATGGTGCCGGCCTGGCAGTTCCTCAACTGGCAGTGGCTCGCGCTCACGCTCACCGCTCCGGTCGCCGTGTGGGGGGCGTGGCCGTTCCACCGCGTCGCCCTGCACAACGCGCGCCGCTTCATCGCGAGCATGGACACGCTCATTTCGGTCGGTGTGACCGCCGCGTTCCTCTGGAGCCTTTACGCGCTGTTCTTCGGCGAGGCCGGCATGCCCGGCATGACGATGACGCTGCAGCTGCTTGGCACGCCCGAGGCCGGCGCGCACGAGATCTACCTCGAAGTCGCGGCGGCCGTGACCGTGTTCATTCTCCTCGGGCGCTACCTCGAGGCGCGCGCCAAGCGCTCGTCGCGTGAGGCCCTCGACGCCCTGCTCGACCTCGCCGCGCGCGAGGCGACCGTGCTGCGCGACGGCGTGGAAGTGCGCGTGCCCGTCGACGCGCTGCAGGTCGGCGACCGCTTCATCGTGCGCCCTGGCGAGACGATTGCGACCGACGGCCTCGTGATCGAGGGCGCCTCGAGCGTCGACCAGTCGCTGCTCACCGGCGAGTCAGTGCCCGTTGACATCGCCGTGGACGATCGCGTCGTCGGCGGCACGCTCGCAGTGGGCGGGCGGCTACTCGTGGAGGCCACCCGCATCGGCGCCGACACCGAGCTTGCGCGCCTCGCGCGCCTGGTCGAAGAGGCGCAGACCGGCAAGGCCGAGGTGCAGCGGCTCGCCGACCGCGTCTCGGGCGTCTTCGTGCCCGTCGTCTTCGTGCTCGCCCTCGGCACCCTCCTCGCGTGGACGCTTCTCGCAGGCTCGGTCGAGATCGGCTTCACCGCCGCTGTCGCGACGCTCATCATCGCGTGCCCCTGCGCGCTCGGCCTCGCGACCCCCACCGCGCTGCTCGTCGGCACGGGGCGTGGCTCGCAGCTGGGCATCCTCATTCGGGGCCCGCAGGTGCTGGAGCGCACCCGCCGCATCGACACCATCGTGCTCGACAAGACCGGCACCGTCACGACGGGGCAGATGGCCGTGACCGAGGTCTCTGTCGCGGGTGCGGTGGATCGCGACCGGATGCTCGTGCTCGCCGCCTCGGCGGAAGACGGGTCGGAGCATCCCCTGGCTCGAGCCGTCGTCGACCACGCCCGTGCACAAGGGCTCGAACTGCTCGCTGCCGAGACGTTCGAAGCTCACGCGGGGGCAGGAGTTACCGCGGTCGTCGACGGGCACGCGCTCGCCATCGGCCGGGCGTCGTGGCTGCGCGAGGAGTGGGCCGTGCCGGTCGACAACCAGCTCGTCGCAGACTTCGAGAGCCAGGGCGCGACGCCCATCGTCGTCGCGATCGACGGTGCCGTCGCGGGAGTCATCGTGCTCGCCGACACGCTCAAGCCGACCTCGGTGCTCGCGCTCGACCGGCTGCGGGCGCTCGGGCTTGACCCCGTGCTGCTCACCGGCGACAACGAGGGCGCAGCGACCGCGGTCGCCGCGCAGCTCGGCATCGACGACGTGCGTGCAGGCGTGACCCCCGCCGGCAAGCTCGACGTCATCAGGCAGCTGCAGGCCGACGGGCACGTCGTCGCGATGGTCGGCGACGGGGTGAACGACGCGGCGGCGCTCGCCGCAGCCGACCTCGGGGTCGCGATGGGCGGTGGCACCGACGCGGCCATGGCGGCCTCCGATCTCACGATCGTGAGCGGTGACCTGCTCGTGGTCGTCGACGCCCTTCGGCTCGCACGGCGCACACTGCGCACCATCATCGGCAACCTGTTCTGGGCCTTCGCCTATAACGTCGCCGCGATTCCCGTCGCCATGCTCGGGCTGCTCAACCCGCTGCTCGCGGCGCTCGCCATGGCGTTCTCCAGCGTGTTCGTCGTGACGAACTCGCTACGCCTGCGCGGCTTCCGGCCGCAGCCGCGGTAGGCCCAGCGACACGGGTAGGCGCAGCTCTGCGGGCGCGCCGGGCGGCACCACGGGTGACTGCGGGGTGACCGGCGGGACGGGAAGGTAGGGAGCGCCGAGCGCAGGCCGGGCATCCGGTTCGCCGCGGTTCGGCCACAGGGCGAAGGCGCGCTCCGCCTGCGCGGTGATCGTGAGCGAGGGGTTGACGCCGAGGTTCGCCGAGATCGTCGAACCGTCGACGATGTGCAGGCCCTCGTGGCCGAAGACGCGGTGGTACGCGTCGACGACTCCTGACTCGGCAGAGTCGCCGATCGCGCAACCGCCGAGAAAGTGTGCGGTCATCGGAACGTCGAAAACCTCGCTGATGCCCGACTGCGGGTAGCCGCCCATGTGTTTCGCCATGAGCGCGTAGGTCTCGTTCGCCTGCGGAATGTACGTCGGGTTCGGTTCGCCGTGGCCCTGCGCCGAGCGCAGCCGGAAGCGCCCGAAGGCACCCCGGCCCGCGCGCACCGTGAGCGAGTTGTCGCGCGTCTGCATGACGAGGCCGACGATGGAGCGGCGTGACCAGCTGCCGATGCCGAACACCATCGAGGCGACACGGCCGGGGTGGCGCAGCAGCTGGCCGATCCAGAGCAGCCAGCGCGGGGTGCGGCGCCCGCCCGGCACGGCGAGCGTGGCCAGCAGGGCGAGCGCGTTCGAGCCGTGGCCGTAGCGGCAGGGCTCGACGTGGGTGTGCTCGTCGGGGTGGATCGACGATGAGATCGCCACGCCCCGCGTGTAGTCCACGTCGCGGCTGCGGCGCAGGGCACCGGATGCTCCACCGAGGGCCTCGGAATTGGTGCGCGTGAGCGTGCCGAGCCGGTCGGAGATACCCGGCAGGTGGCCCTCGGCTTTCATGCGGTGCAGCAGCTGCTGGGTGCCCCACGCGCCCGCGGCGACGACTACCTGGTCGGCCGTCCACTGGCGCTCGCTACGGCGCCCCTTGCCCGTGCGGCGGGTGGTGACGAGGTACCCGCCGGTGTCGCGGGGCTCGAGGCGGGTGACCGTGGTGAGGGGGTGCACCGTCGCGCCCGCACTCTCCGCGAGGTGCAGGTAGTTCTTGACGAGCGTGTTCTTGGCGTTGTGGCGGCAGCCCGTCATGCACTCGCCACACTCGCGGCAGCCGGTGCGGGCCGGGCCGACGCCACCGAAGTAGGGGTCGGGGGCGTCGATGCCCGCACCCTCCCCGAAATAGACGCCCACAGGGGTGGAGTGGAAGGTGTCGGCGACGCCGAGGTCGGCGGCGACCTTCTGCATGACTTCGTCGGCGGGCGTGATCGTGGGGTTCGTGGTGACGCCGAGCATGCGCGAGGCCTGGTCGTAGTACGGGTCGAGCTCGGCCTTCCAGTCGGCGATGTGGCCCCACTGCCGGTCGCGGAAGAACGCGTCGCTCGCCGGGCGGTACAGCGTGTTCGCGTAGACGAGTGAGCCACCGCCGACGCCCGCGCCGGCGAGGATCATGACGTCGTCGAGCAGGTGGATGCGCTGAATGCCGTGCAGGCCGAGCGCAGGCGCCCAGAAGAACTTCGTCAAGTTCCACGAGGTGCGGGCGAACTCGTCGTCGGCGAAGCGTCGCCCCGCTTCGAGCACCGCGACGCTGTAGCCCTTTTCGGTGAGCCGCAGGGCCGCAACCGCACCGCCGAAACCGGAGCCGATGACCAGCACATCGACGTGCCGGGCGGGTGCTGTGCTCATCATCAGCCCCGGCGGTACGAGTCGAGTGCGGCGGCGCCGATCGGCGCGGCGATCGCCCACGAGTCGATGCCGGCGAAGCGCGTCAGACGGCGCGCGGTGATGTGCGAGGTGCGGTTGCCGACGAACCAGAGCGGGGTCGGATGCGCGTGCCAGGGCCCCTGAGCGACCGTGCGCTCCACGTGGTCGGGGTCGAGCAGCAGCGCGTTGTGCACGATGCCGATGCCGCTGCCCACGTCGTCGAGCGTGTGGCCGGGAAAAGCCCCCCACGTGCCCCCGGGCATTCCGAAGACCGTGCCCGCCCAGGCGTTGATGCCGACCGTGCCGTACCGCAGCTCGGCGACCAGGTCGTCGAACTGCGACCCCAGCGCCTCCTGCGTGCTCGGATGAAGGTGGATGCTCGCACTGAGGGTTCCCGCGAGCTTCTCGTTCGCGAACGCGACCGCGGCGGCCAGGTATGGCCCCGGCTCGCGCGTGCCCGGCAGCCGCATGACCCCGAGCACGGGGCCGAAGGCCTCCTGCGTGAACAGGTGCTCCTCCGCGTCGGCGGGGTCGAGGTGGTCGACGAGGGTGCGGGGAACGTGCGGGTCGCCGCCGAGCACGCTCGCGTCGGGGTGCACGGTGACGACGGCGAGCTGACGGCTCGAGGCGCCCGGGTAGTAGGCAGCGCGGTCGGGGGCGGCGGCGAGGTGGTGCCGCAGTCGATCGACGAAGGCGTCGGCCTTGCTCCACGCGTCGGGAATCACCGCGATCTGCGTCGCGACGCAGTTGAACCCGGAATTGTGCAGGCGCTGTGTGGCGATGTCGCGCGCGACCGCGTCGATGTTGTCGGCGCTCCAGGTCTCGTCGGGCACGACGATCGCGGGGCCGACGCCACCGAGCTCGCTCGAGACGGGTTTGTCGAGCAGGGGTTCGCCCGCCGCGCGGCGGCGGACAGCATCCTCGCCCTCGCCCCAGACGATCGCATCGTGGGTGTGGCGGCTGCCGGTCAGGTGCACGCGGTCGATGCGGTCGTCGTCGAGCAGCTGCTGGCCAAGCTCCTGATCGCCAGCCGTGACGACGAGCACGCCGCGCTCGATGAGCGGAGCGAAGGCAGCCTCGAACGCGGTCTGGATGGCGGCGTTCACGGGGTTGAGCTTGACGATGACCGCCGAGTTCTCCTGGTACAGGGCGCTCAGCACATCGAGGGCGGGAATCGCCGTGATGTTGCCGGCACCGAGCACGAGAGTCACGCGCGCCGGGGCATCCCTGCGCCGCAACTGCCGCGCGAGCCCCCCGCGCGCATCGTCGAGCGAGACCCCGGGCCGCAGCCAGACGTGCGCCTCGTAATCTTTGAGCACGGCGTCCTTGGCCACGTAGGGGAAGACGGCGAGGGTTGTGCGCCGGCCCGGTGCGCTGCCCACCTCGACCTCCGAGATCGGCGAACGGCCGGAATCGACGAGCTTGAGAGTCTTCTCGAGCGCCAGGGTCGCGGTGATGACCGAGAACGGCCCCGTCGACCACTCTTCGCCCGCGGCAGGTCCGTCAGGCGCGATGCGCTTGACCCCGCACGCCGCCTCTACCCATTCCGCGGCGGCGGCCAGGGTCGCCGCCCGAACCTCTCGCAGTACCGCGCGCTTCTCGCTGAGCGGAAGCTCCGTCCAGCGCTCGGCGCCGGCGCGCAGGCCGGTCAGCTGCGGGTCGAGGTCGGCGATCGACGGGGACACGGCGGCTCCTTCGCGGGCGCGGTCGTCGGTGACGGTGGGTGCGGTTCGACCCTACTCGCTGGGCGCTGAGGAACGCACCGGTGCGCGCACGACGATCGCGGCGAGGAGAATGCCGATGGGCAGCGCCGCCGAGATGACTGCGGTCTCGAGATAGCTCTCGGCAGCGCCGAAGCCGAGGGCGAAGACGAGCGGCCCGAGCGCCGTGGAGGCGAGCCCGATCGACGTGGCCACGCCGCGGATCGTGCCGATGCGCCGCCGGCCGAAGTAGCGCACAAAGGCGGCGGCTTCGATACCGCGCAGCCCTCCACCGGCGGCGCCGAGCAGGAGCCCGTAGACGATGCCGAGGAACCCGCTCGCGACGAAGGGGAGGAACAGCAGGGTGGCGGCCATCATCGCCATCGAGAACACGACGCCCCAGCGCGGATCGATGCGGTCGGCGAGGGCGCCGACCCCGAGGGTGGCGAGCAGCGCGGTGATCGTCTGGGGCAGGAAGTTCGCGGCGGCCTCGAGCGTCGTCAACCCCTGCTGCCCGAGGATGGAGATCTGGTGGAACGCGAGCGCGGTGGTGAGCATCCCCGTGCAGAAGAGGGCCACGGTGAGCACCCAGAACATGCCGGTGCGCAGGGCCTCACGCAGCTCCCAGCCGTCCTCGGCGGTTTCGGGATGCGGGTGCGCGGTGCCGCGCGCCGGCGAATCCTTCGGCAGGAGCAGGGCGATCGGCAGCACGATCGCGAGCACCACGAGCGATTCGATGCGCCACGTCGTGGCCACGTCGGTGGCGGCCACGAGACGCTCGACGCCGAGGGGGGCGAGCGAGATGCCCGCCGAGCCGATCGCGCTCGTGATGCCGAGAGCCAGACCCGACCGGTGAAAGACCGTGCGGGCGACGATCGTCACGGCGGTCAGGGAGAGCGCACCCTGCCCGGCCATGCGCAGACCTGCGTAGGCACCCGTGAGGCCGAAGATGTCGGTGACGAAGCTCGCGGCGGCCAGCAGCAGGGCGAAGACGACGCCGACAATCATCATGACGGAGCGGGCGCCCCACCGATCGAGCGCCCGCCCGATGAAGGGCAGCGCAACAGCGCCCGCGAGCGTGCCGATCAGATAGGCGGTGCTGATCTCGGTGCGGGTGATGTCGAGAGTCGAGATGAGGGGGTCGACGAGCGGGCTCAGGCCCGCCGTCTGCCCCGGTGCTGTGAGGGCCGACACGATGCCCGCACCCACGACGACGGCCCACCACCAGAGGCGGCCGCGGGGGTTGCGTCGTACGACCGGAACCGGCTCGGTGGAGGGGTGCAGCGGCAGCGGGATCTCAGTCGTGGACGGGACGGTGCCGATGATGTGCTCCTGCGGTGATGGGCGTCGACGGGTTCGTGGCAGACTCTCCAGCCTAGGGTGCGCTGAACGTCCCCAGAAATGCGCATGATGCCCTGCTAGCGTGCGCGAATGGCGCGTATTCTCTCCGTGGCCCCGGCGCTGCCCGACCACGAGCACGCGCAAGAGGAGATCACCGCAGAACTGGCGGCCGGAATGGCCGAGGATGACCGCACGCGATCGGTCATGGAGCGCATTCATGCATCCAGCAGCATTCGCACCCGGCACCTCGCCCTGCCGCTGGAGCAGTACCGCGGCCTGAGTGGGTTCACGCAGACCAATGAGCTCTTCGTCGAGCACGCCCTGCCGCTCACGGAGCGCGCCGTGCAGGCGGCGCTCGCCGAGGCGGGTCTCGCGGTCGGCGATGTCGACCACCTCTTCTTCACGACGGTGACGGGGCTCGGCGCCCCCTCGCTCGATGCGCTGCTGGCAACCCGTATGGGATTCCGCTCTGACCTGCGCCGCGTGCCAAGCTTCGGGCTCGGTTGCGTCGCGGGCGCGGCGGGGCTCGCCCGCGTCGCCGACTACCTCGCCGGGCACCCGGGTGGAGTCGCGTTGCTCGTGAGCGTCGAGCTGTGCTCGCTGACCCTGCAGTGGGATGACCACTCGATGGCGAACGTCGTGGGCACCGGCATCTTTGGTGACGGGGCTGCGGCGGTCGTCATGGTCGGCGACGAGCATCCGCTCGCCGGATCCCGCACGGGCCCGCTGCCTCGCGTCGTCGCGAGCCGCAGCGCGCTGTACCCGGACAGCGCGGAGATGATCGGCTGGCAGATCGGCAGCGCGGGTTTTCGCCTCATGCTCGCGGCGGGCGTGCCCGCGCTTATCGGCGGGCACTTCGCCGTCGGGGTGGATGAACTGCTCGCTGAGCAGGCCTGGTCGCGCGACGACATCGATGTCTGGATCGCCCACCCAGGCGGGCCGCGCGTGCTCGAGTCGTTCGCCGACTCTCTGCAGCTCGCGCCGGCTGCGCTCGACATCAGTTGGGGCGTCATGGAGCGCACGGGCAACATGTCGTCGGCCGCCGTGCTGCACGTGCTCGCCGCCGTCGGCGAGCGTGCCGCGGGCGATCGCGCCCTGCTCTTCGCTCTCGGCCCCGGGGTGACGGCCGAACTGGTTCTGTTGGAGTGGTCATGAGCCGGGTGTCGACATGAGCGTGCTGTTCTACACGGGCCTCGTCCTCCTCACCGGTGTCGAGCGCCTCGTTGAGCTCGTCATCTCGAAGCGGCACGCGGCACGCGCCTTCGCGCGGGGTGGAGTCGAGCACGGGCTGGGGCACTTCCCTGCCATGGTCGTGCTGCACACGGGTCTGCTGCTCGCGTGCATCGCCGAGGTCGTGCTGCTTGATCGACCCTTCATCGGCGCTCTGGGCTGGCCCATGCTGGTCATCGCCCTGCTCTGCCAGGCCGGTCGCTACTGGGTGATCTGGGCGCTCGGTGAGCAGTGGAACACCCGCGTCATCGTCGTGCCCGGTGCGAGCCGCGTCACCCGCGGCCCCTACCGCTGGCCGTGGCTGCGCCACCCCAACTATTGGATCGTCGCGATCGAGGGCATCGCCCTTCCTCTCGTGCACTCGGCGTGGATCACCGCGATCGCCTTCACCGTGCTGAACGCGATTCTGCTGCTGGGCTTTCGCATCCCCACCGAGAACCGCGCGCTCGCCGCGCTGCGCGAGAACTGATGCACGCCGACCTCGCGATCGTCGGCGGCGGGCCGGTGGGCCTCGCGCTCGCCCTCGAGGCGCACGCGCGCGGCCTCACCCCGGTCGTGTTCGAGCCGCGGGAGGGGGCGATCGACAAGGCGTGCGGCGAAGGGCTCATGCCGGGCGCGCTCACCGCCCTCGGCATGCTCGGCGTCGACCCGGCGGGGCACCCGATCGCGGGCATCCGGTATCGGGATGCGCGCCGCGAGGTCGCCCATCGCTTTAGCGGCCAGCCCGGGCGTGGAGTGCGCCGGCTCGTGCTGCACGCCGCGTTGCGTGCGCGCGTCGACGCCCTCGGCATCGAGGTGCGTGCTGAGAAGGCGGAGGCGATCGCGCAGAACGACGCGGGCGTGACGGTCAACGGGATGCGCGCGCGCTGGCTCGCGGGAGCCGACGGCCTGCACTCCCGCGTGCGCGAGCTCGTCGGGCTGCAGCCGCGTGCTCGCGGGGGCCGCGCCGGCCCGCCTCGATTCGGCCTGCGGCGCCACTACACGATCGCACCCTGGAGCGACCTCGTCGAGGTCACCTATCTCGACGATGCCGAGCTCTACGTCACGCCCGTCGACGAGAACACCGTCGGCGTGGCCGTGCTCGGCGGCAAGCCGGCCGACCTCGACGCGACGATCAACCGGGCGCCAGAACTGCGGGACAGGCTCGAGGGCGCTGAGCCCGCGAGCGAGCTGCGTGGTGCGGGTGCGCTCCGCCAGCGCAGCAGTGCCCGCACGGCCGGCCGGGTGGCTCTTGTCGGCGACGCCTCCGGCTACGTCGACGCGCTCACGGGGGAGGGGCTGCGCGTCGGCTTCGCGCAGGCGAGCGTGCTCGCCGACCGACTCGCCGCCGACGACCTGCCCGGCTACGAGCGCGCGTGGGCGCGGGCGACGCGCGACTTCCGGCTGCTGACCGCTGGGCTGCTGACCGCGGCGACATCTCCGGCGCGGGGGCTCATCGTGCCGGCGGCGGCGCGACTGCCGCGCGTCTTCGGCGCCGTGGTGGAGCGCCTCGCGCGCTGACCGGCGGGCTCAGAGGCCGAGCAGCTCGCGCAGCTCGTCGACGGTGCGGGCGATCGCGCGGGCGTGGCGCCACTCCTCCTCGTCGCCGTATCCCCACGCGACCGCGATCGTTGGGATGCCGTGCACCGCAGCACCCTCGATATCGTGCACGCGGTCGCCGATCATGATCGGTCGGCTCAGGTCAGCGCCAATACCCCGCAAGCGCACCAGCGCTTCCGCGACCACGTCGGCCTTCGCGCTGCGCACCTCGTCCTCCGAGGCGCCCGTGATGAGATCGAAGTGCTCGGCGATCGTGAAGTGCTCGAGCATGAGTGTCGCGGGCAGTTCGGGCTTCGAGGTCGCGAGGCTCAGCGGGATACCCGCGGCGGCGATGTCACGCACGAGCAGCCCCACGCCCGGATAGAGCACCGAGTCGTAGGCGCCGCGGTCGAGGTAGCGCTCGCGGTACACCTCGAGCGCGCGCTCGCGCTGCTCGAGGGTCAGCCCCCCGCGATCGCGGAACGAGTCGAGCAGCGGCGGGCCGACGTACTTCAGCAATTCCTCGGCCGGGGGAACGGGCATCCCGAGTTGGGCGTAGGTCCACGCCAAGGTGTCGGTGATGCCGGGCGCAGAGTCGGTGACCGTGCCATCGAGATCGAGCAGGATCGCCGAGTAGTGGGGCATGCTCTCGAGCCTAGGGGCCGTGGCTGATGCGCAGGCTCGACCTCCCGCGACGGTGCCTTCATCAGAAGAGCCGGGGCACCCCGTCGTCGAGGCCGCGCATCGCGTCGTAGTCGAGCAGCAGGCAGCGGATGCCGCGGCCGTCGGCGAGGGTGCGCGCCTGCGGCGTGATCTCCTGCGCCGCGAAGACGCCGGAGACCGGGGCGAGCAGCGGGTCGCGGTTCATAAGGTCGAGGTACCGCGTGAGCTGTTCGACGCCGTCGATGCCGCCCCGGCGCTTGATCTCGACGGCGACGGATGCTCCGCTCGCGTCGCGCGCCAGAATGTCCACCGGCCCGATCGCCGTCATGTACTCGCGTCGCACGAGCGAGAACCCCTCGCCGAGCAGCTCAATGTGTTCGGCCAGCAACTTCTGCAGGTGGGCTTCGACGCCGTCCTTCTGCAGGCCGGGGTCCTGCCCAAGCTCGTGGGCAGAGTCGTGCAGCACCTCGTGGATGCTCACGACGAGCAGGTCGGCGGTCTTCGCGTGCGTGACGCGCCACAGCTCGAGCACCCCGGCCTCGCGCTGGTCGTCGTCGGGCTCGTCGATGACCAAAGTGCAGGGCGGACTCATCCAGTTCAACGGTTTGTAGCTGCCTCCGTCGGAGTGCACGAGCAGAGACCCGTCGTTCTTATGGATGAGCAACCGCGTCGCGAGCGGAAGGTGCGCCGAGAGACGCCCCGCGTAGTCGACGGAGCAGCGGGCGATGACGAGTCTCACTGACCCCACGGTACCGGCCTGTTCTCCATCGTGCGGCACCACCGTACCGCGAGCACGTCACTCACAGCGTGGGACTCGGTGAGAATAGAAGTTGTCAAGCACGGCGAGGCGCTCGATCGAGAGCCGGCCGTCTCGAGGCACTCTCCGCGCGCGGATGTAGCTGACGCCACTCCCGAGCGGGAACAACACATGGACCTTGGGGAAAGTTAGGCGTACTAACTCTCGTGTCGACAACCGTCGCAGAGAAGATCGGTATTGAGCGGGCTCGCTCCCGCGCAAGGTCACTTCTGGACCGGGCTCAGAACTGGGTGATGCCGTCCAATGCTGTGGCTGTTAACGAGTCGTAGAAGCGGGTAATCAATCCGGTGTGGTTGTCGATGACGAGCGTCTTGCGCAGTGCTGGATCTTGGAGCGACTTGAGGAGCACAAGGGTTCGCCCGTCGCCTAGGTCTTCCGTAGCTATGGGTGTGTCTGTGTCTCGATTGGCTCGTCCCCACACCGGTAGATGCTCGGGAAAGAGGAGTTGGAGGAGGGAGTTCGTTACCCTCGCACGGTAGGAGCGGGAAGGGCTCTGTTCCGCCCCGGTTGTCAGTGTGCCGTCGCGAAAGGACGAGTCGATTCCGTTGGTGAGGTCGCGCGCTGACCACTCCTGTTGATCGTGGTCGACGGTCAGCGCGTAGTGCACGACCGTCTGGCGTGACTCCCAGACTCCTTGCGCGTGGAATCGGTTGGGGCGGTCCGGGTAGTGGTCTGCATCGGTTAGCCGGGAAAGTAGGTTCACGGTGGTCAGGCTCATCGCTTCATCCTTGATTCGTAACGCCTCTGTGGGGAGGGACTCTGCTAGTCCCGCCCCACAGTAGGGGGTGCCCTAGCTGTAGTGCCCAGGGACGTTGTTTGATCTGGACGTCCTGACATGGCGAGAACCTCCGAGGCAGAGTGGAGCTGCTTACTGCTTCGACTCTGATCCAAGGAGGTTCTCGTGAGTGGAGTCCCGCATAGTGGTGTAACGCCCGGTGGCCCACCGCGTCGGTGACGACGTGAACGCGGTCACCGTGTGATCCTTCGAGAAGTCTCTTACCTCCACTCGAAAGGCATCAACAC
>Ga0008838_101046_pt1 | contig 15453 bp, 15 predicted proteins | sample HotLakConUCCSL28_FD_62212 | JGI IMG/M metagenome (GOLD analysis project Ga0008838, IMG submission 62212) | Hypersaline microbial mat communities from Hot Lake, Washington, USA - Hot Lake Consortium UCC-SL28 (Hybrid Assembly) | ecosystem: Environmental > Aquatic > Thermal springs > Hot (42-90C) ...
CTTCGCAAAGCTGAAGGCCCTCCTGCGCAAGACCGCCTGCCGCACGGTTTCAAGCCTCTGGGACGCCGTCGCAGAAGTCCTCGATGCCTTCACTCCAGACGAGTGCCGACGCCTCCTCCACAACGCCGGATATGACTGCGAATAGATCGAATCTGCCCTAGGGCAGGTCAAGTGGCCTTCGGCAGCGGATTAGCCAAAAGTGCTCGCATTACATGAGCATCTGATCGCCAAACGCTCGATGTTGAACAGCGGGGCCGGCCGCTTGATGCCGTGCATCTCGTAGCCCTTCGCGAGAAGCGCTTATGCGAGGTACCGTCCTGCCTGATATGGCCGAGATGAGCGCAATCTTTGTAATCATTGCGTTCCAGAATCCGCGAAATTCTTGATCAAACAAGTATTAGGCATGCTGCTTTCGGGTTGCGAGAAAAAATATGTAGATTGTTTTTAAGCCAAGAAGCTGCCCCCGAAGCGGTTCAGATGCTGGCTTGCCGCGGTCCGTCCATACTGCGACCCGCCGTACTTACCTGTAGAAGAGTTGGAAGATCTTGCGTGCAGGCTTGGCGACGAATGCACGATCTACGGATCCTACGTTCAGCCAGCGGCGGCGCGAGGCCAGAGCCTCCAGGTTGTGGCGCAGGTGGGCGCGCAGGCTAGCCGTGCTTCGGCCTCCCTGCATCATGTCCACGAGCACGCCTTCCACCTTGCGGACGCGAAAATAGTGCAGCTCGACCGCGCGCAGCATCCAATCGTAGTCTGCGGCCGTCTTGAGCGAAATGTCGTAAGCGCCGACGGACTCCGCTACAGAGCGGCGGACGTAGAAAGTCGGATGCGCCGGCATCCAGCCGGAGCGAAAGCCACTGGCTGGCCTTGCTGCCGTCCGCCAGCGCCGTACTACGCGCTTCGAATGGTGGTCCGTGACAAAGTCGAGATCGCCGTGGACGATGTCGGCATCCTCCATCGCGGCGGCAATGCGCGAAAGGGACGTGGAGTCGTGAAAGGTGTCGTCGGCGTTGAGCGCGCCGACGACCTCACCGGAAAATAGCCGCAGCGCCTTGTTGAGTGCGTCGTACATGCCTCCGTCAGGCTCCGACAGAACAGTCAAACGCTCGCTTGAATAGCGAGCTAAGATGTCAAGTGTCCCATCGGTTGAGCCCCCGTCGAGGATAAGGTGCTCCCTGTCGGCGTAGTCCTGAGCACAAACGCTCTCGATTGTCCACGCGATCGACGGTGCAGCGTTCAGGCACACGGTTACTACAGTGATCTTCACGGGGGTGACTGGGCTCCCTGTAGGATTTCTGGATGCGACGATCTCCAGTGGCTCAGGTTGTCTCCTTGGCGAGAAAGAAAGTATTCGATCGTCCGATCGAGATCCGCGTGGAAGCCGACGGCCCCTGCTCGAGCAGCCAGTCCAGTCGATTCCATGAAGCCGGCGTCGCCGGTGATGAGGATACGCTTGCGGGCGTCGTTGAGGCGTGCCATCGCCAACACGGATGAGTTTGCGGATGGTAGGCCGGCTGGCGCCTCGCAGAGGCTATGTGCAGTTCTGGGTGTCTCACCCAGACGATGGGTGTGGCGGGCGCCGGCTCGGCAGCAAGGTTCGGAACGTTGCCACCGGTCACTTGCGGTATAGTTTCTCGACGATCCTGTCGACACGCATTCGGAAGGCGGCCTCGCCGAAACGGTCATGGACCGCCTGTGATAGTATCCCCCGTTCCTCATGGGTGAGTGCCGTAGCAGCAGCCGCCGCACGTTTAAACCCCGCCTCGAAATCCTCGGGTGGAACAGCCATGCCTAGCGGATGCGCCGATAGCGCGTCGGGCGCACCGCCGACGTCGAGCCCGATCGCTGGCACGCCGGAGGCCATCGCCTCAAGATAGACGATGCCGAAGCCCTCGCCGGTGGACGGCAGGACGAAGAGATCGGCGGCGCGATAGAGATCGGGCAGGTCGGCATCATCCACCTTTCCTAGGAAACGCACTTGGTCGGCGACTCCCGTCGCGCGGGCCAAAGCCTCAAGCCGCGGGCGATCCCCTCCCGTTCCTGCGACCAAATAGAGCACATGTCGGTCAACCGGCAGCGCCTTGAGGACTGGTATTATCCGATCGTGACCCTTGTAGAAGCGCCCGTCCTCGCGCTTACGCGTGTCTAACCTAGCCACCGTTAGCACAACGAAGGCATGCCCTACGCCGAAGCGCATGCGCGCTGCGTCTCGGTCGCCCGGGCGGAAACGCATTCCGACGGTGTTGTAGGTGACCGCCGTCCGTCCGGCGAGCGCCGGCGCTGCCGTAAGAATCCGCGTCTCGGTGTCGCGGCTCACGCATAGCACCGCGTCGGACGCGGCCAGCGGGCGCAGGAGGCGAATGGGTAGCGCTCCCCACACCTCGGTCCCGTGGAGGACGGAAACAAGATGGGCGCCCGTTACCCGCGCCAGAAGCCGCGAAAGGGGAGAGTGGTATAGGTGCGCGTTGACAACGACGTCCGGCCGCTCGGCCGCGAGCCGGGTTGCGGCGAGGGAGTAGGCCGCCCGACCACGGCGGGGCGGGTGCTGGACAACGCCCCCAGGTGTCCCCTCGCGATCGAGCGCGACACGCGGCAGGAGATCGATGCGTCCGACGTCCCCGCGCGCCGCCAAGGCCGCCGCGAAATCGCGATTAAAGCGGGCGATCCCACCGTACCCGCCGAACGCTTCCGACGCCAGCATCAGAATCCGCATCGGTCCCGCCGACCAACGCTGCAATCGCCAATTTGGCAGGTTCCGCCGGCAGCGCCGCGCAGAAGCGCTTTAAATCTTGCTGGCACGGTGGACTGCAACCCGCGAACCACACCGTTATCCCTCTCTATGATCCGAGAGCCGCAGGAATGAGTGGCGTGAGAACGCACATCCAGGACGCGGATGTCCCTCAAGGCCGTCGCGTCTGAATACACGCTGCCTTTAAACGAGATGAGGGGGCGACGTACCGCAGGCGCGCCTGATAGCGTGAGATCCGCGCCTCGCGGATGCACGAGAGATACCGTCGGTACGGCTCCCGATGTCCTTGAGAAGCGGAGCGCTTGCGCCCCGCCTATCGCTAGGATGCGCGAGACGTCGAAGAGCTTTCGAGGCTTCAAGTCGGACTTGCCTGTGTGGCACGCGACAGCGTCGCAAAATAAAGGTGATATTACGGAATGCACTTACCTGCTTCTGCGTCTTAGAAACTCACTCTAGTATTCTGACTATGGAAGCCCCCTCTTTTGCAGTAAGTGACCGATAGAGTTCGAGCAAAATATTTGAAACCCTGCCCCAGCCCAATGTTTCGGCGACAAGCGCGCGACCGCGGCTTCCCATCTCCGCCAACTCGAGGGGGCCGGTCGCGACCGCGGCAGCCAACGCATCGGTGAATGCCTCCTCGTTTGGCGCCACCCACCACCCGCAGCCGTGCTCCACAAGCGCAGCCCAAGGTGCACCTGTAGTAGTTATCACCGGAATACCGTGCGCTAGCGCCTCGGCAACGGCCATGCCAAAATTCTCCGAGTAGGTCGGAAGCACGAACAGGTCGGCCTGGGCGAACAGTGCCTTCTTCTCCTCCGCGTAGCGGGGGCCAGGGAAGACGATCCGGTCAGCGATGCCTCTTGCGGCTGCGAGGACCCGGATTTCCTCGGTGTGTCCGAGCTCGTCGGGACCGGCGATGATGATCTGCCATCCCTCCGGCTTCACGCGCGCGAAAGCCTTGATGAGGAGAGGCAATCCCTTCTTCGGATGAATCCGGCTCAGGAAAAGCATCGTTCTCATCCCGTCCCGACGCGGCGTTCTCACCAGAGGTTCGGTCACGTCTACGCCGTTCGGGGCGAGGGTAATCGGGACGCCGAGCTGGAAGCGAGCGAGATTATCAGCTTCGTCGGGCGCCGTGGCATGCAGCGCGGCCGCCAGCGCGAGGTCCCTGCGCTGGTAGAGCTGCCATGCTAGGCGCTTCTTTAGCGGCTTATAACCGAACGCCCACGGTTCCAGCATGCCGCGGGGGCTGACGATGCGAGGTATTCCCGCCTGCCGTGCCATGACTGCGAGACGGTGGTTGTGAGGTCGCCAGACCCCGTTGTCGTGGATCACATCAGGCCGGCCAAACAGTGCCAGCGCCGCTTCGAGCGGGCCCGGGCACCGCACTAGCACGTCGGGCGGAGCATGGCGTTCGACATCCGCCACGATTGGTGACGTTGCGGCAGATCCGTCGGGAGCCCATAAAGCAGCTTGTACTCCGGCCTCTGTCAATGCCGCGCCAAGTCGAGAAACCGAAAGCGGCGGCCCACCATATTGTGGTGCGAAGCTTGTTGCTGTCAGAAGGACTTTCATTCTGGTGTTTCTTTGCTCACGGAGCGTATATGCTCGGACGTTACTGCGGCAGCCATCAGGATACTTCCAGGTGCAATGTCTGCTGTCGCGACCGCACTAAGAGAGACGACAGCATTCCGCCCTACTGTGACGCCTGGCCCTACGACCGCCTTCGCAGCAACCCAAGCACCGTCCTCCAGTGTTATTGATCCAGTCCTGAGACTAAAGGTGGGCGAGGACCAGTCGTGATTCCCGGTGCAGAGGTAGCTGCCCTGAGAAAGGCAAACGTTCCGACCGATCGTGACCGGAGCGAGATTATCAATCCAAGCGCCCTCACCGATCCACGAATGGTCACTGATCGTGAGCCGCCACGGGAATTTCACCTTCACGCCTGGCTTCACGACAACCCCCGCGCCTATGCTCGCACCGAAAAGGCGCAGGAGGAAGACACGGTGACGAGATCCGGGCACAAAGGAGGCAACAAAAAAAGCTGACAATACGATCCAAAGTACCTCAACTACTGCAGGACGGCCTCGGTCTATTGCTTTTACAAAATCACGCAATTGGGGTGTGGGTGCTGAATGGTTAGTAGTCATTTGAAGCCTAAGCTATTTCCGGCGCGATGGGAGCTTTGATTAATTTTGGGTGACGGGACTGATCAGGCGGCGTTTTCCGCGTCGGCGACGCCGCCGGTGACGAGAAGCCCCAGCCTCCGCGGCCGTTCCACCATAGTTCCGCGAGAAGCTCGCCACACGAAATAAAGCGCCCGATGAGCGGGAAACAACCACTGAGTTTAGATCCGTATGCGCAAAATATTATTAAAAATTAAGTATAAAATGAAAATAAATAGACCGGATTTTATCACATGATTAAGTACTATGACGAATTCTGTTTCCGTCTTAATGGCCTGAAGAAATAGCAGTGGGCTCCATAAAATAATTGTTGGGTAGAATTTTGCGACGTAAAGTGCGCCTTTAAAAACAATCCCGTAAAAGGCGCCGAAGATAAACATAAAGATAATTCCAAACATTCCAAAATTTACCCATGCCTCCCCGGGCACGCTGATTCCGAAGGACGTGTTTCGGTTGACGAACAACCCAGTGTATCTTCGGACGTAATCGGACGAGTCAACGACCCGCTTTTCCACAAGGAAGCGGGGGAGCAGGGCGTCGCGTATCGCGATCGCGAAGGTCCTTCCTTCTTCGAAGTCGTGCATACGGGGTACGTACGCCATAACCGCACTTATAATCCATCCCTGGTTGAGGCGAGCATGGAGGGCGCCCAATTGTTCCTCGGCAGGGGGGGCCCATTGCTCTTCGGGTTTGGGTGGCGACAGCATCAGACGAGCCAACGTGGCCACGCCGGTCTGTGTTGGAGCCTGCGTCAACATCTCACGGTACGTCTCCTTCACCGTCTGAAGTTGGACAATCAGAAAAATGCCGACACCGAGGAGCGCCAGCTTGGCGATGAGAGTGAGCCGCAGCTCCGCGCACACGAAGGAAAGCGTGAGAGCCGACCAAAGCAAGATGTTGTGGAACATTCCCTCTGACGACGAGGCCGCCAGTTCCACCCCGAACACCGCGGCTAGGGTGATCCAGCGCCAGCGAGACCTCATGACGATAAGATAGATGACAGCGATGAAAGTCGCCTGTGATCCGAGAAAGAAGGCAAAACGGAAGGCGGCGGGAACGTAGTCTGCTAATATTGCGCAGACAAATCCGAAAAACAATACGAAGTACGCCGCCCTGACCAGTAAGGTGCGGCGCTCAAAAAGGTAATTGCGCAGCTGGATAATTGATATTTGTGGAAAAAATACTCTGAGACCAAAAATAAAGGTGAGTGTCGCCGGGATCATGTAGCCAAAGTATGTTGCGTCGTGGACATACATCTGATAGCGCGAATGAGCGACGGCATCGACACTATAGTAGATCGCGGGGCCGAGCAGCCACTGCCCCGATGCGAGCAATGCGAGTGCCTGAACGATCGCCAGCTCCCTACCGAGAGAGTCGGCGTACCAGACGAGGCAGTACACGAAGATCGCGACTGACAGGGCAACGGCGATGGTCGTTCCAAGTGCAAGCATCAGCAGGAATGGAACCACGACCGGAAGGATGTCCCGGCCGAGACTAAGCCGCAGCCGGCTCTGAAAGGCGATCGATCTCAAAGGGAAGCGGTCCTCCTCATCAGCATGCAGCGACTCCCACTATTTCAGCCAGGGATGCTTGTATTGCGTCAGCTGCGGCGGGAATGGACCAGTTAATGCTGTCCGCCCGAGCCGCGTCGCCAAGTGGACCGATGTGCTCGCTTGCCGGAACGAAGGTGGCCATTGCCATCGCGAGGGCCTCGACGTCACCGCACGGAAAAATTCTGCCATACGCCTTGCCTTCCAGCAAGTCCGCGGATGCGCCAACGCGATCGCTCGCGATGGCGAGGCGCCCGAGCGACAGCGCCTCGTTAAGGGCGAGGCCCCAAGTCTCGAAGCGGGAGGGTAGGACGAGGACATCCCCGGCGAGATACACACCCGGCATGTCGGACTGATTGTGGAAGCCGATAAAGGAGATTGCCGACATGCCGGCCGCGAGCGCCTCGAGACGGGGGCGCTCGGGCCCATCACCCACCACAAGCAGTCTTGCCTGGTGGCTCCGGTCGGTCAGTTTTCGGAAGGCCGCTATGAGCGTATCAACCTCCTTCCGAGGCACGAGTTTGCCTGCGAAAACGAACGTCGTCTCTCCGTCCCGGATCCCCGCCTCCTGCCGGATGCGATGAGCGATTGCTCGCGCGCCCGCATCGTTGGGGTCGAAGCGATCGCGGTCTATGGCGTGTGGAACCCAGCGGATCCGGTTGTCCGGTACTCCCATGGCCCGGAAGTACGCGCGATTGTGGCGTCCAGGCGAGAGCGCGATGTCGATATGCCGGTAGACCCAGATGAGCGCGGGTCGCCGAAGCATTCGCTTCAATAGCGTGGTGCGCGAGCTCATAAGAGTGGAGTCGCCGCGAAACAGAATTGGAACGTGCCCCTTGAATTCGCGCATTGCGCGCAGGTGCGTCCGCCATGCCCAGCCGTAGACGAGGATTGCGTCGGGCCGCCAGGCCGCGATCTGCTTGTTCATCTCCGGGTTATCGATGCCGTCAAAGTGGTGAGTGCCCGGATCGTTGGCGATGTTAGGGGTCAAGGTCCATTTGTAGCCGTCGAGCAGCGGTATATCCCACGCGATCCGGCGACCGAACTCTACGTCGGTGTAGTTTGCGGTTCCCTCCCACCCGTAAAATACGTGGAGATCTAGCCCCGGCCGGTGCGCGAGCTCCCGAAAGAGCGGTGCGTTGTACTGGATCGGGTGTGTGGTGAGGACGGCGAGGCGCATTAGGGATCAGCGGGGTCTGCGGCATTCAATGCCGAGGCAGTTCGTCCAGCGGCTTAAATCCTCGACCTCTGAGTACGCCGTGAGATCCGCATCACCGAACTCCGCGCGACGTATCTCGACAAAGCCCGCGTCGGCCAGTTCCCCGGCCAGAGCCTTGTAGTCCCACATCCAGAGATGACGGGAGTTCCCGAAAAGACTAGCCGTAATGGCTCCGAGGCCGCGCGGCCGCGACCGGACACCGAAGCAGGTCACCTCCATGAAGCGGCTCACCGCATCCTCCGCCGGGTCGTTGAGATAGCGACGCGCCTCGAACTCCATGTCCGGGAGGACGGAGCGAAAGATTCCCCCCGGCTTCAGCAGGGCGTGAGCATTGCGAAGCGCGCGACGGAGATCCTCGAGCGAAAGATGCTCGAGGACGTGCGAGCTGTAGAGCGCATCCACTGAACCGGGTCTCTCTGGGAGACCCTTCACGATGTCGCCGTAGCGGACAGGGGCAGGGAAGCGGGCGCCATTGCGAGTGTAGAGCCTGCCGATGAGCGGCAGCCGCTCAAAACGCAGGGTTGGCGAGGCGTCATAGTTAACCCAGCCGGCGGGCGCGGACAGGCCGCAGCCGAATTGAACGTGGCGCGCGCTCACGCGGTTGCTCCTCTCCTGGCCGCCACCACCTCGTCGAACAGGCTGGCGAGCTTCTCTGTCATTGCCCGGGCCCCGTAACGGGCAAAGGCATCGTGATCAATCGGCTCCGGCGCTGGACGCCCGGCAAGCCAGGCGAGCTCGGCGGTGCATTGCGCGACCGCATCGTCGTCTCCCGCGGTCCCGAAGGTGACGAGCCGGCCCGCACGCATGTCACGAAGCACCGCCGTCGCGGGGCTCTCGGCTCGGAATAGCGCGAGGAGCGGCCGGTCGGCGAGGATGTAGGGGTAGAGCTTCGAGGCGGTGTAGCGTGGATCGTCCGACCCGAGGACGAGAAGGCCGTCGGCGTCGAGGAGGTGACGGAGCGCCCTGAAGTAGGGGAGGCGATCGGGATCTTCCGTCACTTGCGCGGCGACGCCGAGGCGCTCGGCGTGGGGCCGGATCGTAGGCTGCCCGCACCCGGTGACCGCGTAGCTGGTGCCGACGAACTCTAGTCGAATGCGCGCGAAGAGCTCAGGTTCGTTCTCAAGGCCGTGCCCGAGGGCCGTGAACAGGATCGTCGCCGCGCGCTCCATATCCGGTCCGCCGCGGCCAACGTAGCGTAGGACGACCGTGCCGGGCTCGCGGACGGACTTGGAAGGTAGCGTCCGGGCGACGTCCATGTCGCCCGGCAGAACGGCGAAGGGTAGTTCGAGCGCCGGACGTCCATGCAGCGCTGGATAACGCTCCCGCATCTGGTCGATATAGCTTCCCGACACCGCCACGATCCCGTCCGCTCGGGGCATTGTAAATGCCTCCAGCTTTGCCTTCTGCCAATAGTCGAAAGCGAACTTCGGAGGACGCTCCGACCGGGGGAGGGTGAGATAGTAATCGTTCCGCCACGGATCCTGGAGGTCGACCACGAATGGCACGCCATGCCGCCTCTGCCATGCGGGTCCGTGGGCGATCGCGGTGAAGACCGTAGTCGTGAAAAACACGAGGTCGATCCGGCGGGCGGAAAGGAATCGATGACCCGCCCGTCGCAGCTGCGGCCAGCAGCGGAAGCCGAGATTGCCAAGCCCCGCCTTTCGGGTCAGCCGCGCGGGGAAGGCACCGGTGCGGATGACTTCGACAGTCTCGGGCACCGTGTGCATCAGGAGAGCGTCCTGGACGCCTTCGCACCGATCCGGCTCCACGGCAATGACGCTCGGGTGCCAGCCGAATTCGGGCAGGTAGGGGAGGGCTTGGCGCAGACGCTGCATGTCCGCCGCGTTCACTGGCGGGAAATGCGGCGAAATGCATAGGACCTGCTTCATGCGCCCGCTTCCGCCGACCACGTTTCGCCGAAGTGCGTGGCCACCTGACGCTGCATCCGTAGTTTTGAGCTCTCCCACGAGAAGTGAAGCGCAAGGGCCTCGAGCGCCGCCTGCCGCGCCTCCGCGAGGCGTTCCGGGCGATCCACGAGAGGACGGAGCGCCTCTAGGAGGCTTCCCGCGTCGCCTTGGCGGAATATGCTGATCGCGCCGGGCGCGGCGGCGGCGACCTCACGTTGACCCACCGTATCGCTGGCCACCACCGCAAGCCGCGCGCGCATGTACTCGAACGTCTTATTTGTAATCGTGAGGTCTCTGTTCAGAGGATACGAGAGCTCGCCGCAGTAGCCGATGTCGTGCTCGGCGAGGCGCGACAGGAGTTCGTCCTGCGGCACCTGCGGATGGATGAAGACGCGCCCTCGGGCCGTGGCTGGCAGCGGGGCCAGCAGCGCTTCTAGGTAACCCGGCCGCGGCGCACCGCGAAGGTGAAGGACCGCGGTCTCCGGCAGCGCCTCGAATGCGGCGAGGAGGGTCTCGAGACCTCGACCGGGGCCGATGGTCTGCGAGAACCACGTGATGGACGGCCCGTGATCGTCGCCACGGTCCCGACGAAGGCCGTCCATGGTTGACCGCTCGGCGAGGGGGAAGCTGTTGTAGATCACCAGAGGAAGTGGACAGCCGTAGCGTTCGGAGAGCCCGTACGCCAGCGCCTCGGAGGTGGTCGTGGCGTGGACCGCCGCGTTGAGGAGAACGTCTTCAGCTCGTCGCATCAGCGCCAGCGGCCGTTTCGCCCTGTCCGCGGGCAGACCGTCCTCGCTGTACCAGTCCTCGATGTCGATGCGGAACGGCCGGCCGAGCGCTTGGAGGCGCAATCCGACCCAGAGGGCCTTCGGGAGGTGGAGGCTGTAGAGGTCGGTCGGCACGCTGCGCGCCGCCCGCCACAGCGGCAAGACGGGAAATCCGAGCTGGAGGGGATGCTCGATCCCGAGCCCGGTCCGGGCCGCCCGAGCGACCGTCGCGGCCGCACGGAGAACCGTCATCCGTAGACGGTTGCCGGCGCTTCGATCCGAGAGATCGACGACGGGCACATGGCGCCAGCGTCGATGCGCGATCAATTTGTCGATGCGCGGCAGCGACTCCGCCGACCAGACGGCCCCGAGCACCGTGACGGCGTGCCCCATCTCGGCCAGCGCGTCCGCTTCTTTGACCACGCGAGGATTGTCGGTGACCTGGAGACCGGAGACAATGGTGATACGGTGTGGCATGAGGCGTCGCCGGATCACCGGTCAGGTCGCGCGAGGAGATGGCAGACCCGGAAGGTCTCCGGCGTCAACGGGCCAATGGGCCGCTCGACCACCTCGAGGGCGTATCGACGCGCGCGGAGCCAATTGGCGCAGGCTTCGAACAGCTCGTGGGTGTGGACCTCGATCAGGAACACCGGCGAGTGGGTTGTCACGAGGTGCTCCGCGCCCTTCAGTGCATCGAGCTCCGCGCCCTCGATGTCGATCTTGACGAGATCCGCCGGCGGCATGGTACCGGACGCGATCAGCGTGTCGAGGCGGTGCAGCGGCACGGTCATCCGGCGCGCGCCGCCGCGGTCGTGCTGGAACGCGGAGTCGGCGAGCTTCCCCATGGCGGCGTCCGGCATCACCTCGAACGCGACCTCGGCGTCTTTCGCTCCGACCGCGCAGCGATGCAGCCGCACCGGCAGAGCCGGATTGAGGGCCTGAAGATCCTCGATCTGCGCGATGTTCGTCGGGTTCGGCTCGAAGCAGTGGACCTCCGCCGCTCCGTTCAGGGCCATAACCCCCGCCATGAAGCCGCGGTGCCCGCCGACGTCGTAGCAGACCTTGCCGTTGCTAACCTCGGCCGCGAGGGTCGTTGTCACTTCCGCTTCCCAATGGCCGGCCCAGTACAGCTTGTCGTCCGGCAGCCTCACCCGGAACATCAGTCCTGCCGCCGGGCCGGCGCTGATGCGGTGCTCGAACGACGCGCTGCCGCTGAGCCGAGCCACGAGAAGGCGCTGGAACGCCGCTACTCCCGGAATCTTGTGCAGGCGCGTCCGCAGCGAGAATGGCATGAGGGCAAGCGCGCCGGATAGTAGACGGGCGGCGTTCATGCGTTCATTATCCTCCTCATCATGCCGGCAGGTCGTCGAGCGGAGCCGAGATTTGCTGCAGCAGCATCTCCTAGCCGTGTTCTGCGGCGAGCGCCTTGCGGCTTCTCGTACGCTCGACGCCGTTGTCGGTGTCGAGCTCGCGCAGCACGCAGCGCACAGGTTTTGGCGCTGCTACGGAACGTGGCTGGCAGCGTCATACCCTGCGTCTGCGGCTCGCCGTGGGCGTCAGACACCGAAGAACTCTGCGATGGCGGCCGCGACGCGGTGCTGGTCCTCCTCGGACAGCAAGGGGTGCATCGGGAGCGAAAGGATCTCCTCCGCATGTCGCACGGCGACCGGGAAGTCCTGCGGCGTATGGCCGAGATAATCGTAGGCGGCGTACATCGGAAGTGCCCTCGGATAGTTGATCACCGTCGGGATTCCCCGCTCCGACAGGTGCGCCCGCAAGGCTTCGCGATGGGCCGTGCGGATCACGTAGAGATGGTAGACGTGCTCCGCGTCCGGTCGAACCCGCGGCAGGCCAATATCGCCAACGCCCGCCAACAGGCGGTCGTAGCGGGCGGCGGCGGCGCGCCGGGCCTCATTCCAGGCCGGAAGGTGCGGCATCTTCAGATTGAGAACGGCCGCCTGCAACCCGTCCATCCGGCTGCAGATGCCCTCCATGACATGGTTGTTCTTGCCGCCGTGACGCGCGAAGCTCGCGGCGAATTTTGCGACGTCGTCGCGGTCCGTGACGAGGCAGCCGGCGTCGCCCATGGCGCCGAGGTTCTTGCCCGGATAGAACGAGTAGGTTGCGACGTCGCCGAAGCGGCCGACCTGGCACCCGCCGAGGGTCGCGAGGTGTGCCTGCGCGGTGTCCTCGATGAGCCAGAGGCCGTGGCGGCGGCAGATGGCTCCGATGGCCGTCATGTCGGCCGGCTGTCCGTAGAGGTGCACGGCAATCACGCCACGCGTGCGCTCGGTGATCTTCTCCTCGAGCCGCCCCGGGTCGATGCAGTAGTAGGCGTCCTCGGTGTCGGCGAACACCACGCGCGCACCGGTCTGCGTGATCGTCTCGGAGGTGGAGATCCAGCTGTGCGCCGTCGTGATCACCTCGTCCCCCGGCCCGGAACCGAGGGCACGCAGCGCGATGTAGAGCGCGTCCGTTCCGTTTGCGCAGGAGACGCAGTGCCGCGCTCCAGTGAGGGCGGCGTAGTTCTCCTCGAAGGCCTCGACGTCCGCGCCGCGGATAAACGCCGAGGTCTCGATCACCCTCCGGATCGTCCGGTCGAGCTCCGGCTGGAGGCTCTGGTGCTGGGCGTACAGGTCGACGAAGTGCATGTCTGCTGTTCTCGTTCAGGAGCGGCGCTTCGGGGGCTTTCAGATAGTGCTCGCTCGTATCCAACTGAGATGTTTAAAACAGTTATCTTTTTGATTTTCGGTAGTTCTTTGAAGCTAGCGGTCGGCCGGATGTTATGCGAGTCGAATCGCGTTCGTGCCAATATCGGGCACCATGGGTCTGGTAATGGCGAACTTTATCTCCCACGATCGTACGCAGGCGCTTTTGCTGCCGCCGGACCTTCGGGAATGGGTGCCGGACGACGACATGGCGCACTTCATCATCAAAGCGACGGAGCGGGTTGATCTCTCTGCCTTCAAGGTCAACTGAAAGGGCACGGGGAAGGCCCAGTATCATCCCCGAATGATGCTGGCGCTTCTCATCTACTCCTACGCCAACGGACTTTTTTGTCGCGGCGGATCGAGTGGGCGACCTACCGCGATGTAGGCGCGCGGTTCGTTGCGGCGGATACGCATCCGATCACGACAACATTGCGACATTCCGGCGGCAGAACAGCGAGGCCATCTCCGAAGCCTTTGCGCAAGTTCTCTTGATGGGTCGAGAACTCGGTCTCCTGAAGGTCGGGATGGTGAGCATTGACGTCATGAAGATCGATGCCGACGCCTCGAAGATCCATTCGGTGCGCTACGATCGGGCCAAGGTGTTGCGGGAGAAACTGGACAGGGACATCGCTGCGCTGCTGGCCCGGGCGGAGGCGGCCGACGGAGAGGAGGTGCCGGACCCGCAGGCACTTCCCCGGGAGATCAGCCGGCGCGAGGCGCGGCGCGCGAAGCTGGATGCTGCCTGTCAGCACCTTGAAGCCGAGACCCGGGCGAAGGCCGAGGCCGGCCCCGCCGCCCATGAGGATAAGCTGCGGGAACACGGTGCGCGCAACGGTCAGGGTCGTCCACCCAAACCGCCCGATGACCCCGTCGCCGAACGCGCAAAGCAACCTGACCGACCCGACGCCAAGCACATGCGCAAGTCGAAGCGGCATGAATACCGGCAAGCCTAGAACGCTCAGGCGGTTGTCGACGCCGGCGGCAGCCAACTGGTTCTGGCCACCGATGTCGGCCAGAGCGCGAGTGATCAGCCTCCGTTTGAACCGGCATTCTCCATATGGCTTGCCAGCCAAGAGGGCAGGAGCAGCACGCGAATGGGAACTGGCGCAGGATGGGCGCGATCCGGCGACGGATAGCTCGGAATAGGGGCGGGTCAGGCGCAGCTCGAGCGCGGGGAGGACGCGCGCAGGCAGTTCTGTTGGCGTACCTTCCCCATCGATTGGCTCCTACCGGGCCGAGCTTCGTCCTTCTTTCGAGTTCCCCCGCTTTCGTGGACACACTTCTCCTGAGAGGAGAGTGTTGCGATGCCGAGAGCGAGAAGTCCCTACCCACCGGAGTTTCGGAAACAGATCATCGCGTTGGCGCGCGCCGGTCGCAGTGTCGAGGATCTTGCGTGCGAGTTCGAGCCGTGCGCCCATACGATCCACGGCTGGATCCGCTAGGCCGAGCGTCACTGCGGGAGCCGCAGCGATGGGCTGACGAGCGCGGAGCGGGAGGAGCTGAGGCGCCTTCAATGCGAGAACCGTCAGTTGCGGCAGAAGAGAGATATTCTTTCAAAGGCCGCAGCCTGGTTCGCACAGGAGAGCGGCGCGACGCGCTCCCGGTCTTCAGATTCATGACTGCGAACCAGGCCGTGTTCCCGATCAAGACGATGTGCCGGGTCTTCGGCGTGTCCCAGGCTGGCTTCTACGCCTGGCAGCGACGAGTGCCCAGCCAACACGCCCGGGCCGATGCGGATCTCACTGCCCGCATCCGAACGGTTCACCGGGCATCCCGCGAGACCTGCGGCGCCCCGCGCATCGACGCCGAGTTGAAGGAAGCCGGCGTTCGTGTGGGTCGCAAGCGCGTCGAGCGGCTGATGAAGGAGGAAGGCCTCACTGGCGTCAGCCGTCGAAGAGGAACGCGCACCACCTTCCGCGACGAACGGGTACAGCCAGCCTCCGACCTCGTCGACCGAAACTTCCGTGACGACGCGCCGGACCGGCTCTGGGTCGCGGACATCACAGCTGTCCACCGGAACGGGGGAACTCCACTTCGCGTTATGCGCATGCAGCCTCGGCAGGTGGATCGCGCAGGCCATTGATACCAGCCCCACGAATTCTTGACCTTCCTGAGGGATGGATAGTCGGTGAGGGAGGCGAGACGGCCGGTTTCTGCGCACAGGCAGTTCCAGGCCTCGCAGCAGGCTTCGATGATGGCGGTGGTGTCGGTGAACAGGCGGTGCCTGAGCCAGCGCTCTCGAAGGGAGAGCCAGACGCGCTCGACCGGGTTCAGCTCGAGCGATTAGGGCGGCAGGTGGACGAGTGTCAGGTTGTCCGGGATCTCGTCGTTTGCGAGGTGCCACCCCGCCTGGTCGAGCACGAG
>Ga0008838_101053_pt1 | contig 15303 bp, 16 predicted proteins | sample HotLakConUCCSL28_FD_62212 | JGI IMG/M metagenome (GOLD analysis project Ga0008838, IMG submission 62212) | Hypersaline microbial mat communities from Hot Lake, Washington, USA - Hot Lake Consortium UCC-SL28 (Hybrid Assembly) | ecosystem: Environmental > Aquatic > Thermal springs > Hot (42-90C) ...
GAACCAGAGCCGCCGGGACGCGTCGAGCATCTCCTCGTCGCTCACGAGCACGATGTCGTCCACATAGTCGCGGACCGCCTCGAAGATCCGCTCGTCCGTCCTCGCGCAGGCCATGGTGGGGACGCGCGTCATCACCTTCGGCAGCGTCACGACCTCTCCTGCATCGAGGGAGGCCTTGAGTGTCGGGGACCCGACGGGCTCGATCCCGATGATCCGGACCTCCGGCCGCTTAGCACGGATCGCGGTCGCCGTCCCGGCGATCAGCCCGCCACCCCCGATGGCGACGAGGATCGCGTCCATGTCGGGGAGGTCGTCGAGGATCTCGAGGCCGAGGGTGCCCTGCCCCGCCACCACCAGCGGGTCGGCGAAGGGGTGGAAGTACGCGGCGCCGGTCTTCTCGGCGTAGGCATGGGCGGCCCTATTGGACACGTCCCAGACCTTGCCCACGATCTCCACGTCAGCGTTCCAGCCCCGCATCTTCGTCACCTTCTCTGGCGACACGTTCTCGGGAACGAAGATCTTTGCCGGAACGCCCGCGACGTGGGCCGTCCGCGCCACGGCGAGCCCGTGGTTGCCGCCCGAGGCGGTGACGATGCCGGCGGCGGGCACCCCGCCCTCGCCGCCGAGGAGGCGGTTCATCGCGCCCCTCGCCTTGAAGGACCCCGTCACCTGCAGGCACTCGAGCTTCAGGGTGATGCGCGTGTCAGTGGCGGGCGGATCCTTGAGCTGGCTGAACGGCAGGACGGGCGTCCGGCGCACCCACGCGCCGATCCGCTCCCGCGCGGCCTCTACGTCCGGGAGGCCTATCACGTGATCGGGCCCTCGTAGGGCGCCGCGACGACGAGGCAGCAGTTGCCTGGCCGCACGCGGCCCGGCTGCCGGCGGCCGTAGAGGATGCCGTCGGCGGCATAGTGAAGGGTGTCCGGCTCGCGGGCGGGGTCCCAGGTGCAGTGGATGCGCCCGGCGGCCTCGCCCCGCTCCGCGCGTTCGCCGTTCTTGTGGAAGGGCTCGAAGATCCCGTCCATCGTGGCGAAAACGAAGGCATCCCTGCCCGGAAGCTCCAGGATGGTGCCGTCGTGCCGGGGAGGGGTGGCGTGCTTCGGATCGAGGACGCCGAGATGCACGAGGACGTTCCGCACGCCCCGGCGGCAGATCTCGAGCGCGTCGACGGAGACCGTCCCGCCTCCGCTCATCTCGGTGCCGACAGTGACGAGGCCCGCGCGGCAGGCGGCGGCGGTCGCCGTCCTCGGCTCGCCGAGATTGCTGATGACCACCGTCATGGGCGCACCGAAAGCCTGGACGGCCGCGATGTTCCTCTTCCGGAGCTCCGGATCGTCCGTGGGCTCGACGATGGCGGACGGGATGATGTCGAGGGACGAACCGCCGGAGTGGAGGTCGAGGAAGGCGTCCGCCTGCGGCATGAGATGGTCGGTCACGAAGGCCGCGATCTGCTGGGTGATGGTTCCGGCGGGGGTGCCGGGGAAGACGCGGTTGTAGTTGAGGCCGTCGGCCGAGGACGTGCGCTTGCCGGCCATGACAGCGTGGACGTTCGCCGCCGGCAGCATGATGAGCCGTCCCGCCACCTCGGCGGGGTCGAGCTCGCGGATGAGCTCGCAGATGGCGATCGGCCCCTCGTACTCGTCACCGTGGTTGCCGCCCTCGAGGATGACGGTCGGCCCCCGGCCGTTGCCGACGACGGCGAGGGGCACGCGGGTCACACCCCAGGCGTCGTCGTCGGGCGAGTGAGGGATCATGATGAAGCCGACCTGGCGTCCCGGCTTGTCGAGCTCGACCGTCGTGAATGCGGTCGAGGGGCGGACGGTCGTGGGATGGCCCATGGAGCGTGCTTTCCAATGGTGTTGGCCGGGCGAAGGCGGCCCGGCCGGAGGTCGGAACCGTTCAGAGGGTGGGCAGCGGATCCATGGGAATGCCGAGATAGGTCTGATGGAGGCGCTCGAGCTCACCGTTCATCGTGTTGAAGAAGATGAACGAGTTGATCCACTGAAGAAGGTTGTGCTCGCCCATGGCGACGCCGATGTGCGCCGGGCTCCGGCGAATGACGAACTTGCGATCGAACTCGGTGTTCGGGTTCTGCTGGGCGAGGGACTGGGCGACGATGCTGTTGGTGGCGAAGAGGTCGGCCTGGCCGGAAATATACGCGGCGGCCGCCGTGGCATCGTCCTCGGTGCGCATGATGTCGGCGTCGGGATTTTGACTGGAGAGCGTCATCTCCTGGGTCGTGCCCTTCGCGGCCGCCACACGGTAGCTGCCAAATTCCTCGGGCCCGGAGACGGAAACGTCGGCCGGTCCGTAGACCGCGAGGAAGGTGTTTGCGTACGGCGCCGAGAACATGACCTGCTTGGCCCGCTCCGGCGTCAGCCCCATGACCGAGATCACGAGATCGACCTTGTCGGTCAGGAGGAACGGGATCCGGTTGGCTCCCGTGATCTGCTGGAGCTCCACCTCGACCCCGAGGGCCTTGCCGAGCATTTGGGCCAGCTCCACGTCGAAGCCCACCGGGTTGCGGTTGGCATCCTGGTAGCCAAAGGGTGGCACGTCGAGCGGCACCCCGATACGCACCTTGCCGGCGTCGAGGATGTCCTCGAACTTGTCGGCCCTCGCCTCGGCACTTGCGAACAGCCCGATGGCCAGCGCACCCACGATCGCGATCAACGACTTCATGGTGGTCTCCCCTTCTGTTGGCCTCAGTGCAGGACCGCACCGAGGAAGGTTTCGAGTTCCGGCGTCCTGGGGCGCGCCAGCGTCTCCGCGGCCGCCCCCTCCTCCCGGACGCGCCCCTGGTGCATGAAGACGAGGCGGGAGCCGAAGCGTCGGGCAAAGCCCATCTCGTGGGTGACGAGCACCATCGTCATGCCGCTCTTCGCCATGTCCTCGAGCACCTTGAGGACCTCGCCGGTGAGCTCGGGATCGAGTGCCGAGGTGATCTCGTCGAAGAGCATGAGCTGGGGCTTCATCGCGAGTGAACGGGCGATGGCGACACGCTGCTGCTGCCCGCCCGAGAGCTGGTCGGGATAGGCGTCGAGCTTCTCCTCGAGCCCGACACGGCGCAGGACGTCGCGTGCGATCTCCCGCGCCTCCGCCTTCCCGATCCCCTTGATGAGCGTCGGCGCCAGCGTGATGTTCCGGCACACCGAGAGGTGCGGGAACAGGTTGAAGCTCTGGAAGACGATCCCGACCTCCTGGCGCAGCTTCCTGAGGTCGGTCGACGGATCGTTGACCTTCATGCCGGCCACCGTGATCGAGCCCGCCTGGATGGGTTCGAGGCCGTTGATGCAGCGCAGGAGTGTGCTCTTGCCCGACCCCGAGCGGCCGATGATCGCGATGATTTCGCCGGCCTCCACCGCGAGCGAGACGTCGTCGAGCACGGTGGTCGGACCGTATCGTTTCGTGATGTTCCTGACGTCAAGCAGTGCCATGGGTCCTCCGCTCAAGATGACGGCTCAACTGCGTCAGTGGGAAGCAGATCAGGAAGTACAGGAACGCCACGGTCAAGTAGACGGCGAAGGGCTGGAATGTGGAGGCGGTCGTGAGCTGGCCTTCGTGTGTCAATTCGACGAAGCCGATCGTGGCGGCAAGCGAAGTGTTCTTGATAAGCTGAACGAGAAAGCCGACCGTCGGCGGAATGGCGATGCGAACCGCCTGCGGGACGATGACGTACCGAAGCTGCTCCATGAACCCGAGGCCGAGGGCGGACCCGGCCTCCCACTGCGTCTTAGGAATCGACTGGAGGGCGCCCCGCCAGATTTCGCCGAGGAAGGCGCCCGCGTAGATGGAGAACGACAGGGCCGCAGCAACCCAGGGCAGGACCGGCAGGCCAACGATGGAAAGCCCAAAGAAGAACAGGAACAGGAGCACCAGGAGCGGCGTCCCCTGGATGGCCTGCGTATAGACGACGGCCATGGCCCGGAGCGGCCAGATCCGCGACACGCGAAGGACCGCGACGAGGATGCCGATCACGGCGCCGCCAATAAAGGCCGTCGCCGTCAGCGCAAGCGTCCAGCGCATGGCATAGACAAGATAGAGGACGTCGATCCACCCGAATTCCCTGATCATCGGCGGCGGAACGTGAGCTGGTAGATAAGAGCAAACAGCATCCGGAAACCGAGCGCCAGCAGAAGATAGAGAACTCCCACGACCGCATACACCTCGAAGTCCCGGAATGTGCGGGACTGTATGATCGAAGCCACGTGGAAAAGATCCTTCACGGCGATCTGGGAGGTGATGGAGGTCGCCAGCATGAGAAGGACGAACTGACTGGCCAGCGCCGGATACATCATCTTGAGAGACGGAAACAGGATGACGTGACGGAAGACCTGAAAGCCCGAAAGCCCGAGCGAATAGCCGGCCTCGACTTGCGCCTTCGGAACGGCCTCCAGTCCCGCCCGGACGATCTCGGTGGCATAGGCTCCGAGATTGATCGTGAGCGCAACGACCGCCGCGGTCGGGGCGTCGAACCGGATCCCGATGCTTGGAAGGCCAAAGAAGACGATGAAGAGTTGCACGAGGAGCGGCGTGTTGCGGATGACCTCGACGTAGGCGCCGACCAGCGCCCGTAGCGGCCAAGGCCCATAAACGCGCCCCGCGGCACAAAGAATGCCGATCAGAAGACCGAGCGTCATGGTGATGGCGGACAGGTAGAGAGTTATCCAGACCCCCTGGAGGATCACCTCCCAGGCGGCAAACACGTCCCCGAAGCGGAACCTGTAGCTCATGCCGGCCCCCTGTCCTGCCGCGGCTGGCAAACGGGAGCTTCCGTCGGTTCGTATTTGGAGTCAAGCTTCACGGATGAAGCGCGATCGTTCGGAGGGAGGTGGCATGGACGAGGTCGGCCGTGGCCGGGAGCGCCCGCCATACTCGGCGCCGGCACTCGAGAAGGGGCTGGACATACTCGAGCTGCTGGCGGGTGCCGCCGAGGTGCTGTCCACGCGGGAGATCGCGGAGCGGCTTGGGCGGTCCAAGGCCGAGATCTTCAGGATGGTCCATGTCCTCGTCGAGCGTGGCTATCTCGCGCGCGACAAGGACGACCGCCTGACGCTGACCAATCGGCTGTTCGAACTCGGGATGCGGACCCCGCGCCCCCGCCAACTCGTCGAGACCGCGGTGCCGGTGATGGAGCGGCTCGCCGAGCAGACGGCGCAGTCGGCGCACCTCGTGGTCCTGAACCGGGGGGAGACCATCGTCATCGCGACGACCACCGGCGGCGCAGACGTCAGCTTCGCGTTGAGGCTCGGCTACCGTCGACCGGCGATCGAGGCGACCTCCGGCCTCCTGATCCTCGCCTTCCAGCCGGACCCCGTGCGGCACCGGCTCATCGTGGAGTCCATCACGCAGACCGGGATCACGCCGGACGAGCGCGCCCTCGGGGCGACACTCGACGCGATCCGGCGGCAGGGCTGGCGCGTCTCGGAGAGCCTCGACGTCGTCGGCGTGACGGACATCGGCGTGCCGATCCTCGGGGCGGACGGGAGGGCGATCGCGAGCATCGTCGTGCCTCACCTGCGCCGGCACGGAAAAGCCCCGCAGATCGAGACGATCCGCGACGCTTTGCTCGCGGCAGCACGCGAAATTTCGGCCGGCATCAATTGAAGCTGCCTTCCGCGCGCGGAATGCCACCTCACTCGCTGGCGTCCGACGCCGGGAAAGGTTCTCCGGAAGTCGCGCGGTGGGCCATGCCTGATCCGCGACGTGTCGCCAGGCAAGCGCCGGAGTTCGCAGATCACCTCCACTTGTACCGCGCATCGACTTTGATCTGCGACGCGGTGGAGAAGGTTCGCTCCCAGTCCCCTTCCCTCCGCCAATCGCCCTGTTTTCGTATGGCCGAGGGCGGTCTCTGTGGCGGCAAAAACGCCAGGATTTGCGGGCTTTTCCCTCCGGGCTGTTGACCGGAGAGCGCGCGTTCGAGCCCACCTCGCACGCTCTCTCCGCCCATTTTCTCCGAAGCTGTTGACTTGAGTCTGAAGGTCAACAGCTTGAAATCCCGCAGAATGCTTGGTGTTTTTGAGTAGCCTTTTGGCTTGAGTTGAATAATCCACGGGCTTAGCGAATGCGACTTGGCTCGAATTCAGCGGTCATCGTCTTAGTTATTCCCCCGTGGATCGCTCACTAAGGTTCTCCAGCAATTACAAATGATTCATTTCTGATCATTACAGATTAATTCTTGGTCAGTACTCACTCGAAGTGATCTGCTTTAATCTCAAGCAGTGGGCAGCTGGATGCTGAATGCCGGTCGGCCAGGCTGGCATCCCGATTTGCCATCGACCCATTCGGATCGGGTGGTGATAAAATCGGACGTCATCTCGCCGTATATCAATCAGAAACTCGAGTTTCGTGGCGAGCCCACGGACCCCGCGATAATCGTATTCGAACCAGAACAAGGAATATTGTAGATGATATCCACTCGCATCGACGAGTCTATGAACCTGACGCCAACGCTGAGGATCGACAATGTCATACGCAATCAGGTAAGACATTCTTGATTTTCCAATCAGACGGTGATTACTGAACGCCAAGTCCTGCAATCAGGTGCATTGGTGACGTGGATTGGCGGGTTTCGCATGAACACGCCCTTGGGGCGCCGGTGCTTCTGTCGCAAGGCAGCCGCGAAGGGGGCAGGCTCGCTGTGGACTATCGAAAGGAACGACCAAGACCGAACCCAGGCTGGGGAGGCTTCGGCTCTACCCATCACGCGCCCGATCTCCGAACCGCCGCTCGACATCGAGTTCGACGAGAAAGGTATGAAAATGGCGGATGTCCCTGGCGAGGGCTCTGCGCAGAAGCGGCGCAGCCCGCTCTCCAGTCGCATGAAGCGCGCGTCCAGTGAGCGGCTCTCGACCGGGGATCGGCTCGCCGGAAACCGTCGCCGCGTCGTTCGCCATGTCGCGGCGCAGGGCCTCCGCGCCGCGCCCGCTCGCGGCGAGGCTGACGAGGCGCCAGAGAGCGATCTGGCCGAACGGCACGGCGAGATCCCCACCAGCCGGGCCGTCAGTGCCGAGCCATTTCGCGGGACAGCCGGCATCGGACAGGACGCGTCGGGCCAGCAGTTCGGCAAAGGTATGCGCCAGCCGCGCGAGCCGTCTCGCCACAGCGGTCGGCTTCACGCGCGAGGTCTGCACCATCGCCTCTTCCGCGGCTGCCCAGCCGAGACGTGCGGCGCCCGCGGGATCGGCGATCCCTATGGCACGGGCGTGGCGCGAGACGCTCCCACGCCGCCAGTCCTCGACTCGAGTCCAAAAGTCGGGCCTCCGAGCAACCCGGGCGAGCGCCTCCGCGAGACTTCCCCAACGCCGTTCCATCCGGCCGGTCACCACCGCCGCAAGTGTCCCGTCACGACGGACCAGTCCGATCGGGGCGCCTGCGTCGGCAAGGGCGAGGAGAGCCCTCGTGCTCCATTGAACGTCTCCCCGGCACGTGATGCGGTCGACGCGTCGGACTGGCGTCAGCCAATCGGCCACCCCGTCGCGGATGATCCTGACCGCTCTGCCGTCAAGCAACACAGATATCGGGACCGTCGAACCGTCGAGCACGATGTGGATCCGTTGATCCGGATCATCCTCCACGACCGGACTGTTTGCAGCAACGCGACTCATGACGAACTCAACGCGATGCGCGCTCGCAAGCGCCGGACCGCCTCGCGACAGATCTGACGCAGGAGGCGCCGGATCGGCGGCGCGCACCCCTCCCAGCGCTCGAAGAAGCGCCTGCGGCCGGCTTTGCCCAACATGACGGCGCCATCGGGTCCAGTGGCGAAGTAGTCAGCCGCCAGCGTCCGGTCTCGGAAGAGTTCCTGGACAAGCTCATCGACCATCGGCCGGACGGGCTCGACGAGGTCGAGAGCGAGGCTGTCACGCCCGTGCGAAAGGGCGTGAAGGGCGCCGACCGCCGGATCGAGCCCCGCGATCTGCGCCTGCCGTCCCGCTTCGAAGGTGGCAAGCACGTATCCGAGGGACAGGGCGGCGTTCACCGGATCTGTAGGGGGCCTGCGCACGCGTCGGCGGAATCCGAGGCTCGGCGGGAAGAAGACGGCGAACGCCGGAAAGTACGCTGCCGCGGCGGCCCCTTCCAGGCCGCGCAGGACGTCCCCGTCCGACGGAGCTCTCTCCCGGACCCGATCGATGATCGAGGTGATCGTCTCGATCGCCGGCTTGACCTTTGCGCGGCTTCCTCGGCGGGATGCGCAGAGGCGTTTCAGGAAGCGAACCTGCATCGTCAGCTTCGCAACGACGATCTCCGCCGACCATCCTGCGACGGCCTGTAGATCGCGGCTCGCGACGCACTGCTCGACCCGGATCGCTGCGTCATTATGCGCTCCGCCGAAGAACCGGGCCGTCGGCTCTGCGCGCCTGCCCGACAGGAAGAGGACCGCGGTACCCGCTGACCAGCACTGCGCGAGAAGACCACTCGACACGGTACTGGTGCCTACGATGACGATGCGCTCGAGCCCGCGCATCGGCGCCCTGACAACTCCCTCGCCAGGAACGCGAATTTCGATCGCACCGTCGCGCCACCCGATCGCGGCATCCTTCCGGTCAAGATAGAGAGTCGACACCGCTGGGCCTCACCCGACGTAGAGAAGCGGGTCCGCACTCGGTGTCCGGCCACGTCCGAGGGCGATGAAGGGGCCGGCCGGCGGAAGGGCGAAGATCGCGAGCCGATCCTCGGACGGGTCGATCGCGCGAAGCATATCGGCCTTGAGGACGGGCAGCTCACTGGGCGTCGCCCAGCACTCGTAGACCGATTTCTGGCCGCTGTGGGACCAGCCTGTGACGGCTCGTCGTGCCGCGAGACGTCTGCGCGGGTCGCTGATGTCGTAGGCTACCAGAAAGGGGGATCTCTTCATCGCGCGCCTCGCTTCCTCCGCCAATTCGACGTGTGTCATTCAGATCGCTGGATTATTGCAACGCATTTTTCCTTCCGCGTCAAGCCATGTCGGATTTGGGCTCGAATCAGGTCGACTGGAGATCGACAATAGGCCGCCTTGTTCAAGTCCTCCTCAAGCTTGCCCCCCACCTTCGATCACGTCACGATCCGAGCGGCGCGCAGCGCAAGTGCCTCAAGCACTTTCCATCAGACCTCCCCTTCGGCCCGAGTTCGAAGCTTGCAATCAGACGGCCAGTGGGACGTTTTAACCCAATTTCATCAGGCCTTCTCTCCGGATGTGGGAACACATCGGGAAGTTGGACGTCGCGCAAGCCCCGCAAGCCCGGTCTAAATCCCTTTTTCATCAGGCCTCCTCTTCGAACAACTTAAGTCAGTGAGTAACGAGTCCTCCTGACGCCTGTCTTAATCCCTTTTTCATTAGGTCTTCTCTTCGAACCCCGCGCGACAACGTCGAGCTGCACGCCTACCTCGCGTCTTAATCCCTTTTTCATCAGGTCGTCTCTTCGAACATGCGCCAAGCCCGCGGACAGCATGCCGCGCATCGTGTCTTAATCCCTTTTTCATCAGGTCTTCTCTTCGAACCTCGTGGCACACCCTCTAGGAGACGAGAGGCCGTCTTAATCCCTTTTTCATCAGGTCTTCTCTTCGAACTTGCGGCTTACTTGCCGCCTCATGTGACGGGACTCCGTCTTAATCCCTTTTTCATCAGGTCTTCTCTTCGAACTCCGAGTTGACGCGGTACGGACAGCGAACCTCGTCTTAATCCCTTTTTCATCAGGTCTTCTCTTCGAACTCGAGTCCTTGACGTGGAGCGCGTGACAGGCGTTGTCTTAATCCCTTTTTCATCAGGTCTTCTCTTCGAACAAGCCGAGCTCATCAACACCGCGCGCGAGATGGGGTCTTAATCCCTTTTTCATCAGGTCTTCTCTTCGAACGCGAGCGTGCAAGGTGACGATTCCGTCGCTGCCGAGTCTTAATCCCTTTTTCATCAGGTCTTCTCTTCGAACGACACCATGACCGTCAAGGCCATCCGCGCGGCGATGTCTTAATCCCTTTTTCATCAGGTCTTCTCTTCGAACAGCCGCGGCGAGCGCTTCCGCCGGGGCGTCTACGTGTCTTAATCCCTTTTTCATCAGGTCTTCTCTTCGAACGGAAATTCGCGCGGCGATCGACGCGCACGTGGCGTCTTAATCCCTTTTTCATCAGGTCTTCTCTTCGAACGTACGCGTGGGAAAGGTACGGTGAACACATGACGGTGTCTTAATCCCTTTTTCATCAGGTCTTCTCTTCGAACCCCTCCCCATCAAAATCGTTGTTTGCGTCAGCAGGTTGAGCGCCACGGTGCGGAAATGATCCCGCCAAGGAGGAGCTACCCCACAAATCAGGCGCCCGGGGAGGCTCGCCCCCAGCGTTTGCAGGGCTTTGCGTGCACAACAGTGAGGACGAGAGCGGTTGCGTCCAAGGGGGTGCCGCCTTCATGCCTTCTTCCTGCCCCGGTTACCGAACCTTCCAGGCGCTCCCGGCCCTTCGTCTGTATCCCGTCCGAAATGCCGGGTCGACCGATGGCCGAAGCGGACGCGCGGCCGGTGAGCGTCAGCGCCGCGATCTCATCATTGTCCTCTTGCAGGCCGCGAGCAAGCAAGGCAATCTTGTGTCATGTTGAGGTGGACCGGATACCGGGTCGTTTTCGAGTGCGCAGATGGATGGCGCGCGCCAGCGTTCACGGGCTCGATGCTGCGCGGGGCGTTCGGATCCGCGCTGAAGCGCACCGTCTGCGCAATGCGCCTGCGGGAATGCGACGGTTGTCCCCTCGAGCATGCTTGCACCTACACGGTCGTGTTCGAGACGCGCCCTGATCCGACCAAAGGTGTGATGACGCGGTACGACCGCGCACCGCATCCATTCGTGCTGGTCACGCCCATCGAGCGCTTGCGCGAGGGTGGCGGTTTCGCGGCGGGCGTGCGGTTGTTCGGCGACGCGGTCCAGGCCGCCCCGTTCGTCCTCAGGGCGTTCGAACTGGCGGCGGAGCGTGGTTTCGGCAGTGGCAGGGTCCCCCACCGGTTGACAGCCGCGTTGACCGAGGGGAAGGAGGATGATCGTCCGGCATGGAAGCCGGGCTCATCGTTCGGGCGCCCAACCCTGCTCGAAGATCCTTCGCCGCTGCCAGACACCATACGCCTCGTCTTCCGCACGCCGCTCCGGATGAAGCGCGAGGGCCGGCTCGTCACTCCCGAGAGCCTCGACGGCCCCACGCTCGTGATGAACGCCATCCGGCGCATCGGCCTGCTGGCAACGTTCTTCGGCAGGGGCACTGATGGCGTGGATTTCCCGCGGATGAAGGCCGAGGCCGAGAGGACGCAGCTCGTTGATGCCCAACTTTCCTGGCGCGATCTCGTGCGCCGGTCGAGCCGCCAGAATGCCGAGCTGGGCATCGGTGGAATAGTCGGCAGCGCTACGCTTCACCTCTCTGGTTCCGCCGAGCTGTCCCGCCTCCTTGCATGGATCCCCATCGTGCACGTCGGCAAGGCGACCACGATGGGCCTCGGGCAGGTGGAAGTCGTCCCGTGAGCGAGCGCCGCCCGCTGCCGACTACGATGGAGATGGCGCTTGCGGGCCTGCTCCATGACATCGGTAAGCTTGAACAACGCGCGGCAGGCGGCAAGTCGATGCCTCGGGACGTCTACGAGCGGGCCGGGGCGGTATTGCCGAGCTACCAGGGCCGCTACAGCCACTGGCACGCTCTGTGGTCGGACGTTTTCTTCGACCGCGTGGAGACCGAGGGGCTACGCTGGCCGGAGGGGGTTGATGGCCGCTGGGTGCGGGATCTCGCCGTTCACCACCACAACCCGCTCGACGGCACGCGTGCACTCCCGGGCCTTTCCGCAACCCACCTTGTGACGGTCGCCGACCGAGTAGCCGCCGGCATGGAGAGGAAGCCACGGGACGAAGACGAGGAGGCCGACACGTCGAAGCATGCGTTCCGCCGGACGCCGCTCGACGCTCTTCTGCCGCGCCTGTCGCTGACGGTCGATGGTGAAGCGCTCGGCACCGGGCGGCGCTCGATCTACCTTCCCTCGGAGATCTCTGCCCAGAGCGTCCGGCCGCTGACGTTCGGCGACGTGGACGGCGCGGCGGTGGAACGGGCGTACGGGACGCTCGGCGAGCGCTTCATGGATGCGTGGCGGGAACTTTGCGGCCGTACGCGCGGCGACGCGCGCGCGTTCGAGGAGGGAGCGCTGTCCGTCAGCGAGCGGTTCGCATGGGCAGTTCCCTCCTCGACGATCGACCAGCCCGACGTCTCGCTCCACGACCATTCGCGGGTCGTCGGCGCCGTCGCCGCGGCTCTCTGGGCCTACCACGCCGCCCGCGGCGAGACCGCGACCGGAGCATTTCGCGACGGCGAGCAACCGCGCCTGCGCTTTCTCGTCGGCGACCTGTCCGGCCTGCAGGCGACTCTGTTCCGCCTCGCCAGCGAGCAGGTCAAGGGCCTCAACCGGATCCTGCGCGGTCGGTCGCAGCGCTTCGCGCTGATCGCCGATGCCGCCGTCAGACGGGTGCTCGACGCGCTAGAGCTCCCGGCGGCGTGTGCATTGCAGACCGCCGGCGGCCGCTTCCAGATACTGATCCCTGCGCTGGAGGACGACGTCTTCGTGAGGCGGATCGATGATCTACGCGCCGAGTTCGATGACTGGCTTGCCTCCGAATATTATGGGGAGCTGGGGCTCGGCCTTGCCGTGTCCAGGCCGTTCGGAACCGCCGAGCTGACCAACGGCTCGCGCGCGAGGAAAGTGTTCGAGGACCTGTCGGTCGCCGTCGAGACGGCGAAATTGCGCCAGCTCGAAGGCCCGCTCTCCGAGGCCATCTTCGACGTCGCCTACCTTGCCGGGCCATGCAGCGCCTGCGGCGTCCGACCTGCCCGGCCTGGAAACGGTGTCGTCTCCCGCTGCCGGGCGTGCGAGACCGAGCATTCGCTCGGGCGTCGCTGGCCGAAGGCGCGCGCCGTCGTCGTCGCGCCGACAGGTCGCCTCCCGGAGGAGGATGCAGACGAGATCTTCTCCCTGTCCTACTATCCGGCTGTTTCAGAGGGCAGCGAGCGTCATGACTGGGGTCTCGGCTGGCGCTTCCCAGGGGTGGAACACGGACCAGCCCCGATCCGCTTCGGCGGCGCCTACGTTCCGGCGTTCGGAGAAGATCTCGAGCGCTACCAGCAGCTTGAGGACTTCGACGAGATCGAGTCCGGCGACGTCAAAACGCTGGCTGCGCTCGCTCTCGACGGGCAGGAGCTCGATGATGACGGCAGGGCGATCGGCCGACAGATGCTCGCGGTCCTGAAGGCCGACGTCGACCGCCTGGGCGCCCTATTTGCCGAGGGCTTGGGGGACGACCAGGGTCTGTCGCGTCGTGCGGCCTTGTCTCGAATGCTTGACGCTTACTTCGCCGGCCGACTACGCTTACTGCTCGAGGCTGAGTTCCCGAATGCCTACACGGTCTACGCGGGCGGTGACGACGTCATGATCGTCGCGCCCTGGCGCGACGCTCTCGCCCTTGCCCTCGCGCTGCGGCGGGACTTCGGGGCGTTCACTGGGGAGAATGGGAGCGTGACGCTGTCGGCCGGTCTTGCGCTCTTCGATCCGCGTACGCCCATCAGCATCGCCGCTGCCGAGGCTGAAGATCGGCTCGAGGCCGCGAAGGCGGCGGGCCGCGACCGCGTTTCTGCGATGTCCTCGCGGCCAATGACGTGGGATGAGTACGCCGCCGCCCTCGAGGCGGCCGAGCGGCTCAACGGCGAGCTCCGCTGCGGCCGCCTCTCGACCGCCGCCGTCTACCGTCTCCTCTCTTTCGATGTCTCCCGTCGGCGCGTGGCAGCCGGGGAGGCGAGCGCACACGACCTCGGCTGGAAGGCGCGCCTCGGATACCAACTCGCGCGTATGTTCCCAGACCGCGGCCATGAGGGCCCGGATCGCGATCTGGTGACTTTCCTGTTCGCTCTTCTCGGGCTCACGGAACGGGGCACCGCATCTACCGACGGGGCGGGCCGCACCCTGGACGCACGGCTCGCCATCTCCCACGCGCTCTACCGCAATCGCTGACGGAGGGACCCGCATGAAACAATCAAGGTTATTCGGGGCCGGAGGAGGACGGACCGACGGGCACCGCTCCCGTCCACCTCATGGAGCGGGCGCAAACCCCAATGCTGGGCAGACGCGGCCTCCGAAGGGTCACGCCACGAATAGGCCGTCGGCCTATCGCGACGCGGATCATAAACTGAGGCCTGCCCTCTTTGACGAAGAAGCACAGGCCGAGGCAGAGCGCTGGAAACAGGTGAAGTCCTCACAGCTCCGCCGGTTCTATGGTGCGGTCGTCGCCTTCGTACGAAAGTGCGATGTCGATGAAGCTCAGACCAACATCGACGCCAAGGTCAGCATGGCGCTCCTCAAGGCGAGCGCCACCTATGCTGCCGCTCGAGATCGAAATCATAGGCCGATAGCCGAGTTCTTCAATCATCATGCCAGCCTCGTAGACGACATCGAAGCCTATCGAGACTTCTCGAAGCACTTCGAGACGATCGTTGCCTATCACAAGGCGTTGGAAGCAACCGAAGGAAGCAGAGGGCGCTGACCATGGTGGATGGGGCAAGCCACAGCCTGGAGCTCGTCGGGCGAGCGCGCATTGCGGCGACACTGCGCGTGCTGAGCGGCCTTCACATCGGAGCCGGCAAGGACACCATCGAGATCGGCGGCATCGACAACCCAGTGATCAAGACGCCCGAGGGCGATCCATATGTTCCGGGGTCTAGTATTAAGGGAAAACTACGTTTCCTCTTGGAGTGGGCCTTTGGCACCGTCGATTTGGGCGGCCAGCCTTGGGGCATGAACTCAAAGCTTGATCTTGATCCAGACGATCCGGTTGCGCGGATATTCGGTACACCTGCAAAACGAGATCAATGGGCCTCTGGACCCACACGGCTCATCATTCGAGATGCCCCACTGGACGACAACTGGCGAAGAGACACTCTAGACAAAGGCCTTCTCCTCACCGAAGGCAAGACGGAGGTCATGATCGACCGCATAGCCGGGAAGGCACATGACCGGGTCGGGCCACGGCAGACCGAGCGCGTACCGCAGGGGGCAGGCTTCGAATTCGAGGCCGTTTTTCGGCTATATGCCTACGGCGGCGATGGCGGCCGTGTCGACCGCAACTGCCTCGCGTGGATGATCCAGGGGCTCGATCTCCTCGAACAGGACGCACTCGGAGGCTCCGGCTCTCGCGGTTACGGCAGGATCCGTTTCGAGAATCTGACGCTGACGGGCAAGGAAACTGTGCAGCTCGACAACGTCTTTCGTAACCACACCTTTTCCCGGAACGCGCCGCCTTCAGAGATCCTCGAGCAGGTTCAGGCCGCCC
>Ga0008838_101087_pt1 | contig 14492 bp, 12 predicted proteins | sample HotLakConUCCSL28_FD_62212 | JGI IMG/M metagenome (GOLD analysis project Ga0008838, IMG submission 62212) | Hypersaline microbial mat communities from Hot Lake, Washington, USA - Hot Lake Consortium UCC-SL28 (Hybrid Assembly) | ecosystem: Environmental > Aquatic > Thermal springs > Hot (42-90C) ...
GGCCGGCGCCAGTCACCGCCCAGCCCGTAGCGATGCAGGGCGATGCCGGTGGCGACCAGCGCGCAGGGCACCGCCGCGCCGCCGAGGATTTCGAGCGTGCGCCAGACCGGTCCCGGCAGGTCAAGCCCGGACATGCGCATGGCCGCGCCGGCGAGGATTGCCAGAATGATGGGATGGCGTACGAGTTTGAGCAGGATCGCCCGCCAGGAGGTCTGTCGGCCTTCCAGAAACAGCGTCGCGACGGTCAGGGTGATGGGCAGATGGATGCCGATGAGCAGAAACAGCGGAGCCGCTGCCGCCTCGCCATAGGCCGAGAGCACCAGCGGAATGCCGATCAGCACCAGATTGGCCTGACCGGCGGTGAAGCCGGCCACCACCGCGCCGGCATGGCTGTCGGCGAAAAAGAAGCGCGCGGCGAGATCGGCAATCGCCCAGACCACGGCGAGCGCGAAGAAATAAGCCCCCCAATAGGCCCAGGGCTGCACATCCGGCAGATCGGAGCGCGAGAGCGTGGAGAAAAGCAGCGCCGGGATCGCCATGATGAAGACGAAACGCGAGAGCGTCTCTCCGAGCCCGTCATCCACGAGCCGCGCGCGCCGCACACCGTATCCGAGCGCGATCAGGGCGAAGATCGGGAAGACGATCGCGATCGAGGCGAGCATGTGGTTTCCGCGGGTTTCAGCGCGCCGACCCTTGCGCAAATCGCGTCGGGCCGCCGGCACGCTCGATCAGTTCATCGATTTCGTCGCGCTGCTGGTTGAACAGGGCGAGCGCACGCCCGTCCAGCTCCCGGCTGCGGGGCACCCGGATCTTCAGCGGATCGACGAAATCATCGTTGACCAGAACCTCGTAATGCAGATGCGGCCCGGTGGAAAGCCCGGTACTGCCCAGCGCACCGATGACTTCCCCCTGGGTCACATCTGCCCCGACCTCAATGCCGCCGGCGATCCGGCTCATGTGGGAATAGGTGGTCACATAGCCGTTGGCATGCTCGATCTCGACGCGGCGGCCGTAGCCGCCCGACCATCCGGCCTTGATGACCCGTCCATCCCCCGCAGCAAAGATCGGCGTGCCCGTACGGGCGCCGTAATCGATGCCCGTATGCATGCGCGCATAGCCGAGGATCGGATGGCGGCGCATGCCGAAACCGGAGGTCATCCGCCCTTCCGCCACGGGTTTGCGCATCAGGAACTTGCGCAGGGAGCGCCCTTCGGGATCGAAGAATTCGATGGTTCCGTCTTCCGGCGACACGAAGCGGTACACCCGACGTGTCTCGCCCCCGACGGTCAGGGCCGCCGAGAGCAGTTCCGGCGGCGTACCGTCCTCCTCCTCGGTCATGAACAGATCTATTGCATCCCCAAGAGAGACACGGCGCTGGAGATCGACGTCATAGGCGAAGATCTGGATCAGTTCCTCGACCATGTCGCGAGACAGCCCGTGCTTGTAGGCTGTTTCATACAGGCTCTCGTGCAACCGCGCTCCCGAGCCGGCACCCGCGCGTTCATCGGCCTCGGCAACCCGGAACTCCTCGCCCTCGCCAAACGGGACTTCAGCGAAACGCCCGCGATCATCCATGGCCACGATCGCGTTGATACCATTCTCTCCATAGAAGACGACCCGCAGCAGGCGACGTGGATCGCCGGCACGCTCCGCCGGGGCAACGAGGGCGCGCGCGGCGAGGGAGGGCTGCATCGCGGTCACCGCATCCTCGCCACCGATCACCGTGATCGCTGCCGCAATCTGATCCCGCGAGACATCCTGAGCCGCGAGTTGCTCGATGAAGGGCTCGCCCGGCATAACCTGAATGGAGACCTCCTCCATCCGCATGTCCGACGGTCGAAGGCGCGTCTTGGCGACTGTCGTCACGTTTTCGGGGATGACCCGCACCTCGATCGTATCGAAAGGATCGCTGCGGGAGGAGGCGAAGCCGCCAAGATCACCGAAGCCGCGCCCACCGATCGTGCGGCTGAGGAAGGTCTGCGCCGGCAAGGGTGCCATCGGACGGCTGCGCGCCTCGCGCATCAGGGAGATCTCTTCCATCACCTGGGCTGCCGCCTCACGGTCGCTGAGCGCCGGCGCGGCGCGCACGGCCATCGCCTCATCGAGCGGCACCCGCCGGAAGCTGACCTCGGCCTCCTCGATCCGCTCACTGGTCTCGACCACGCGCTCCACAGTGTCCGCGGACATCAGCTGCATTGGATCGAAGCGCGGAATATCGGTGGCATAACGTCCGGCGGTGAGGGAAAGATTGGTGGCGATACGTGTGAAGTCGCGGATCGAGACAACCTCGCGATCGTCGATGCGGGTGGTAACCGGGGTCCGGAAGCTATTTCGCGCAGCGACCGTATAGTCGCTGCGCACGAGCTTGTCGCCCTTGTTTGCCACCTCGATATCCTGCTCATCGACCGGCATCAATCCCGCAAGCGCCCGATGCGGTGCGGAAACCTCGGTCGATCGCCCCTCGATCGCGATGAAGATCGCGGCGCCGAGCAACGCCGCTCCCGTAAAGGCCGTGATCACACTGCCGAACAGCCAACGCAGATTAACGCCGCGCCGGGTATTCTCGAAGCGGGTCTGGCCGGAAACATCGAGCGGAGGCTCGTGTCCGATCGCCTCTTCCGGCGTCGGCTGGCGCGGTGGCGGCGCGACGACCAGCCGTTCGGGCGTACGCACCGGCAGGCGTGACGAGCCGGGCCCTCGCGCCCCGTCTCGCGGCGCAGTTTCCGAGAAATGCCTGTCCTGATTGCCGCCCATCTAGAAGCGTCATCCCGATTTATGGATCTGCCGACAAGCGCGAAGCCGACCTGTTTGAAGCCAGCAACATGCCCCCTCGGCATCGTGAAATCAACGCGATCGACCCTGAACACACATCGAAGAATCATCCGTGCAGGGCAATTCGGCAGAAAATGCGGCAAGGCCGGAACCAATCGTCAAGACAGGCACCATTCCGGCAACGAAACCGATTGCCTGACCGCATTTCCCGCGGTCGCCATCAGCCTGCGCCGCTTTTCGTCCCGGTTCTGCCCGGTTTGCTGTCAAGGTCGCGCTTGCCCGGCGCGCCGGGGCCGTTGCCGGCGGATTTGCCCGGGGCCGCGAAATCCGGAACGGCATGGGCGAGCACCTTGCGCATGACGCTGGGCAAGGCCTCCTGCGCCAGATCGGCACGGGCGGTAAACCGCATATCTTCCGGGGCCACGGTCTGCAGGTCGAGACGCGCGTAAAAGATCGTGAGCTCAAGCGGAAAATGGGTAAAGACATGGCGCACCGTGCCGGGAAGCTTCTTCCAGCGCGCCTCGAGCGGTGCATCGAGAATTCCCTGGCTGAGCGGGTAATCGATGCGCCAGTCACTGCCCGGCGGCTCGGCCATGCCGCCCAGCAGCCCGTGGGATGGACGGGTGCGCAGCAGCACCGCGCCGTCGCTGCGCTCGGCCACGAAGGCGACGCCGTAGCGGGTCTCGCGCGGTTTCTTCTTCTCCTTGCGGGGAAACTCCTCCTGCCGCCCCTGCTGACGCGCCACACAGGCACTCATCCACGGGCACAGGGCGCAGGCGGGGCGCCGCGGCGTGCAGATGGTCGCCCCCAGATCCATCATCGCCTGGGCGAAATCCCCGGAACGCGTGGCCGGCAGAATGGCCTCGACCGTGGCACGGATCTGCGGCTTGGCCGCCGGGAGCGGCTGCTCCAGAGCCGTCAGCCGGCTCACCACCCGCTCGACATTGCCATCGACTGCCGCAGCGCGGATATCGAAGGCGATCGCAGCGATTGCGGCGGCGGTATAGGCGCCTATTCCCGGCAGCGCCCGCAATGCCGCCTCGTCTGCGGGAAAGACCCCGTCATGACGCGCCACGACCTCCTGCGCACAGGCGTGCAGATTACGGGCCCGCGAATAGTATCCGAGCCCGGCCCAGGCCTGCATCACCGCCTCCCTGGGAGCCTGCGCCAGCGCCACGACATCGGGGAACAGGGCGAGAAACCGTTCGTAATAGGGTTTGACCGCCTGCACCGTCGTCTGTTGCAGCATGATCTCGGACAGCCAGACCCGGTAGGGATCGGCCTGCATCCCGGGCACTGCGCGCCAGGGCAGCACCCGGCGATGCCGATCGTACCAGACGAGCAGGTCGTCAGGGTCGGGAAGTTCCGGTGCGGAATTGTGCGGCTGGGTCACGATATGATTCGGGATCTCGGCAGGCGATGACGGGTAAGTCGCGGCATCGGGCTTATCATCATGGTGCACGGCTTGCCATATGCACGATGCCAGCCCCGGCAGTGAAATGGTCGCAGGGGCCGCCGGGCCGAAGCGGCACTCCTTGACAGCCCCCGCGCACACCATGACCATGGCGCTTAAGGGAGAACAGATGATGGCACGGCCCGCTTCCCCGACATCCACCAGAAACAGCGGCACGGCCCGCTCCTCGCGCCCTGCTGCCCTTGCAGAGCTTCTGGAGACATGCATGGCGCCGGCCCTGGCAAGCCAGGGATTCGCGTCCGGTGACGTGATCGCTGCATGGGAGGAGATCGTCGGGCCGCATCTGGCCGCCTTCTCCCAGCCGATCAGGCTGGATTGGCCGCGGCGGCAGAAACATGCGGATCCGGAAAGCCGCCCGCATCCGGCAACGCTGGTGGTGCGGGTCGAGGGCGCCTTCGCACTGGATTTCCAGCAATCGATTCCCCTGGTGATCGAGCGCCTGAACGCGCATTACGGTTGGGCATGTATCGGGCGGGTGGTGATCCGCCAGGGTCCGGTGACGCGCCCGCCCGAGCGTGTGGTGGCGCCAACGCCCGTAGACCCCCGTATCGCCGAGCAGGTCGCGCAGGTCATTGCTGCGGTCGAGGACGCGCCCCTCAAGGCGGCGCTGGCCCGTTTCGGGGAGGCCGTTCTGGGGCGTGACCAGACTGCGGGAAGGTCCATGCCCGCACCCCGGCCGACCGGGCGCCTTCATCCGCACACGAAAGCGTGAGCAATCATCCGCTTGCGCAAGGCGACCAATTCTTGCCACAAGCGTCTCGTGTATAAAGCCCCGTGAGGCGCGAGCCGAGGCTGCGTCGCCCCCGGCGGTCGAGGAAAGGATACGCATATGATCAATCGGCGTCATGCCCTGGCTCTGATGGCAGGGACCGGACTCATGAGTCTCGCACTCCCCTTCCCCGCCTTCGCGCAGGAAGCGGAAGACGAATGGCGCGAGCTTTCCATCGGCAGCCCCGATGCCGAGGTCGAAATCATCGAATACGCATCCCTGACCTGCCCGCATTGCGCCAATTTCCGCACCAACACCTACCCTCTTCTGAGAGAGCGCTACGTCGATACCGGTCAGGTTCGGATGGTCCTGCGCGAATTCCCGCTCGACCCGCTGGCCGCCGCCGGCTTCATGCTCGCGCGCTGCGACGAGGAGCAGACCTACGCAATCATCGACATGCTGTTCGAGACCCAGCGGCAATGGGCCGGCGCCGAGCGACCGCTCGATGCACTTGCCGGAATGATGCGCCAGGCGGGTTTCTCACAGGAAAAATTCGAATCCTGCTTGCGCGATCAAGCGACCTATGACCGCATCATGGCAGTCGCTGAGGAAGGTCGGGAGCAGGGCGTGAATTCCACCCCCACCTTCATCATCGACGGCGAGATGCATCGGGGAGCCCTGTCGATTGATCAGTTCGAGGAAATCCTCGCACCCAAACTCGGCGGCTGATCGCTTCAGCCGCAGCATCGGCGCGCATCACCGGCCATCCCTTGACGGGAGGGCGCGCCGATGCAGCTGACGCGCCTGCGGATCGTCGGCTTCAAGAGCTTCGTGGAGCCGACCGAATTCATGATCGAGCCGGGGCTCACCGGCGTGATCGGCCCCAATGGCTGCGGCAAGTCCAATCTCGTCGAGGCCCTGCGCTGGGTGATGGGCGAGAGTTCGTACAAGAGCATGCGCGCCTCGGGCATGGATGACGTCATCTTCGGCGGCTCGGGGCATCGCCCGGCGCGCAATACTGCGGAGGTGACGGTCACGGTCGATAATGCCGACCGTACCGCACCCGCCGCCTTCAACGACAGCGAAACCCTCGAGATCTCGCGCAAGATCGCCCGCGAGGCCGGATCGACCTATCGCATCAACGGGCGCGAGGTGCGCGCACGCGACGTCCAGCTCCTCTTCGCCGATGCGGCCACAGGGGCGCGCTCCGCCGCGATGGTGCGCCAGGGGCAGATCAGCGAGATCATCGCCGCCAAGCCGCAGGCGCGCCGGCGCATCCTCGAGGATGCCGCCGGCATTGCCGGGCTGCATGCACGGCGCCACGAGGCGGAACTGCGCCTGCGCGCGGCAGAAGAGAATCTCTCCCGCGTCGAGGATGTGCTCGGCCAGATCGACCAGCAGGCCGAGGGCCTCAAACGCCAGAGCCGGCAGGCGACGCGTTACCGCACGCTCTCTGCGGATATCCGCAGGTTCGAGGCCACGCTGCAGCTGATCGGCTATCGCGAGGCCCAGGCCGAATCGGTGGAGGCGGAAAACGCCCTCTCGGGCATTCTCGCCGAAGTCGCCGAACGCACCGAAAAGCAGGCTGAGGCGGCGCGGCTGCAAGCCATCGCCGCCCATACCCTGCCCGGGCTGCGCGACAGGGAGGCACAGGCCGCCGCCACCTTGCAGCGCCTCGTTCTGGCCCGCGCCGAGCTGGAAGCGGAGGAAACCCGCTCCCGCGATCGCGCCCAGGCGCTGGAGCGCCGCCTCGTCGAGCTCGATCGCGATCGTGAGCGCCAGCAGGCGCTGATCAACGATGCCGGGGAGAGCATCGCCCGGCTGGAGGAAGAGGCGCGCGGACTCGGCGAGGAGGGCGCGGATTCCGCGCAGGCGCGCGCCGCCGCAGAGGCGAGTTGCGCGACCCGCGACGCTGCGCTCGCTGAAGCCGAGCGGGCCTTCGACGCGGCCCAGGCCGCGCTGTCCGATCTCAATGCTCGCCGCGCCGCACTGGAGCGCAGCGCCCGCGAGGAGGCCGAACGCGCAGACCGTCTCGCCCGCCAGCGTGAGGAGCGCGAAGCACAGCATCGCGATCTCGCCGAGGCCGTTGCGGCCGCCGATCTGGAGGCCCTGCGTGAAAACCACGAGGAAGCCTGCGCGCGGGCCGAAGCCGCAGACGAGCGCGCCGCCTCTGCCCGCGAGGCGCTCGTCACGGCGCGCGAGACGGAGAGCCGGGCGCGCGGCCCCGTGGCGGAATCGGAGCGGCGCGCCCAGCGGCTCGAAACCGAGGCGGCGACACTGGCGAAATTCTTCGCCGCCCCCGGTGACGACGCGTATGCACCGCTGATCGATTCGGTCAGCGTCGACAAGGGTTTCGAGATCGCCCTCGGTGCAGCTCTGGGCGAGGATCTGGAGGCTGCGGAAGACGCCTGCGCCCCGACGCATTGGCGCGCGCTCGATGCCACAGGCGACCGGGCACTGCCTGATGAAGCCACCCCGCTGGCGCGCCACGTCGCGGCACCACCTGTGCTGGCGCGGGTACTCGCCCAGATCGGCGTCGTCGCCGATCGCGAAACCGGGGCACGTCTTCAGGAGGATTTGTCCGGCGGGCAGATTCTGGTCACCCGCGAAGGCGATCTCTGGCGCTGGGACGGGTACGCCGCCGCGGGCGATGCGCCCACCGCCGCAGCCCGGCGCCTGTCCGAGCGCAATCGACTCGGCGATCTGGAGCGGGAAGCGGCTCAGGCGCGCGACGAGGCCGAGCTCGCACGGCGTGACCTCGATTTCGCCCAGGCCTCGGCCCGTGCGGCAGCATCGGCCGAGAATCAGGCCATGGAGGCGGCGCGGCAGGCGCGGCGGGTGCGCGACGAAGCCGGCACGCTTCTCTCTCAGGCCGAACGCGCCGATGCGGATCGTCTGGCCCGGCTGGCCGGTATCAAGGAAGCGCTCGCGCGGCTCGATGCGGATGCGCAGGAGGCCGAGGGACGGGCGGAGCAGGCACGCGAGGCGCTGGAGGATCTCGCACCCGCCGGCACATTGGAGGCAGAGCTCGAGGCCGCGCGCCGGCGCGCCGTCGAGGCCCGCACCGAATCAGCGCAGGCTCATGCGGTGCTCCAGGGCCTCGTGCGCGAGGCAGAGATGGTCGCCCAGCGCCGCCGGGCGATCGCGCTCGAGATCGGCAACTGGAGTGAGCGGGCGGAAAATGCCCGGGCCGCGCTCGAGGATATCGACGCGCGTATCACCTCCGCGCGCGAGGAGCTGGAGGATTTGCGCGCGGCTCCGGACGATTTCCACATGCGTCGTCGCCGCCTCGAGGGCGAGATCGAACACGCCGAGACAGCGCGGCGCGAGGCCGCTGATCGCCTCGCCGAGGGCGAAACCGCGCAGGCCGAGACCGATCGCACCGCTCGCGAGGCGCTCTCGGCCCTTTCCGCAGTGCGCGAATCGGCCGCAGCCGCACAGGCCCGTCGCGATGCGCTCCAGGCCCGCGTCAGCGAGTTGGACCGGGCGATTCGTGACAATCTGGAAACGACACCGCAGGGCCTCTACGCCCTTGCCGGTCTCGCGCCCGACGCCACGCTGCCCGCTTCGGGCGAGGTCGAGGAAAAACTGCTGCTGCTGCGGCATGATCGCGAGCGCCTCGGCGCCGTCAATCTGCGCGCCGAGGAGGAATTGCGCGAGATCGAAGAGCGCCGCGACACGCTGGGCACCGAACGCGATGACCTGGTCGCGGCGATCAAGCGCCTCCGCCAGGCCGTATCGAGCCTCAACCGGGAGGGGCGCGAGCGCCTGCTGGCCGCCTTCGACGTGGTCAACGGCCATTTCCGCAATCTCTTCACCACGCTGTTCGGCGGTGGCGAGGCGGAGCTGACGCTGGTCGATTCGGATGATCCGCTGGAGGCGGGGCTCGAGATTCTGGCGCGTCCGCCGGGCAAGAAACCGCAAACGATGACGCTGCTCTCCGGCGGCGAGCAGGCGCTGACGGCGACAGCGCTGATCTTCGCGGTGTTTCTCACCAACCCCTCCCCGATTTGCGTGCTCGACGAGGTGGATGCGCCGCTGGACGACGCCAATGTCGAACGCTATTGCGATCTCCTCGACGAAATGGCGCGCACCACGCGCACACGCTTCCTCGTGATCACGCATAATCCCATCACCATGGCGCGGATGAACCGGCTCTACGGGGTGACCATGGCCGAGCGCGGCGTTTCGCAGCTGGTCAGCGTCGATCTGGAGCGGGCGGAACAGTTGCGAGAGGCCGGTTGATGCGTGACGGGCACGCAACAAAGCGGGCAAAGAATTCTCTCAAAGCCATTTTTCTCAATTTTTTCAATGGGTTCACAGAATTGCCGCGATCCTTGACACGGTATCGCGCCGCAAATATGGTGCGCGCGGCTGACGGGGCCGGTTTTTCCTGTCGTTCCCAACCTCGACGGTCTGACCATGGTTGATCCGCAACGGTCCGGGGATGATGAGAAAAATCCGAAATCCGGTGACGAAGCCGAACTGTCCACGAGGCTCGAGCGTCTCGGTTCCCGGTTGGGCGAAATCTCGTCCGGGCGGGAGCAGTCCGCGAAAGCCGCCAAACGCAAGGCCTCCGATGCCAGTGGTCTCGGGCAGGCCTTTCGTTTGTCGGCCGAGTTCATCGCCGGTGTGCTAGCCGGCGGTTTTCTTGGCTGGATGCTGGACAGCTTCGCCGGTTCGTCGCCATGGGGCTTCATCATCGGTCTGATTCTGGGCTTCGGATCAGGCATGTTGAACATGCTTCGTGCATCCGGGGAGTTGAATCGCAGGCCGACCTCGGATAAAGCCCCCATGCCCGGGCAATCTTCCGGGGACGACAAGGCGGATTGAGTTCTGCGGGCCGCAGGGTCCGCATGTGTGGCAAAAAAGGTTTTGGCGGCCCTTAGGCACATGCTTGTGCCTGTGCGGCAAGCACGAGGATCCGAAGACGATGGCGAGCCCGGTCAAACAGTTCGAGATCTCCGAGATCATCCGTTTTGGCGTGATCGGTGATTCGCCTGTCGCCCTGACCAATTCCGGTCTGCACATGATCCTGATCGTCGCCTTCATCACGGGCGGCTTGATGCTGGCTACGCGCGGTACGCTGCTGGTGCCCAACCGCTGGCAGAGCCTGGCCGAGACGATCTACGAATTCGTGGCGAACATGCTGCGCGAGGTGACCGGCAAGGAGGGCATGCGTTTCTTCCCGCTGGTCTTCTCGCTGTTTCTTTTCGTACTCGTGGCCAATCTCGTGGGGATGATACCGGGTGCCTTTACGGTAACCAGCCATATCATCATCACTTTCGCACTCGCGATCCTGGTGATCGGCACCGTGATCGTCTACGGACTCGTCAAGCACGGTTTCCACTTTCTCGGCCTCTTCGTGCCCTCCGGTGTGCCGTCGTGGCTGCTTCCGTTTATCGTGCTGATCGAGCTGATATCGTTCTTTTCCCGTCCGATCTCCTTGAGCTTGCGCTTGTTCGCCAACATGCTGGCGGGCCATATCGCGCTCAAGGTGTTCGCCGGCTTCATCGTGTCGCTGTTGTCGGTCGGTGGCATCGGGTACGTCCTGTTTCCGCTGCCCTTCCTGATGACATTCGCCCTGATCGCCTTCGAGATCTTCATTGCAGGCCTTCAAGCCTACGTCTTCACGGTGCTCACCTGCATCTATCTCAACGACGCGCTGCATCCCGGACACTGAGGATCGGCGCATTCGTCCACACCCTTCAGTTCGCCTGTCAATCCCAAGGAGTTCAACATGGATCCGATTCAACTCACTGAGGCCTTCAAGTATCTCGGCGCGGGTATCGCCTGCATCGGCATGGGTATCGCTGCGCTCGGCGTGGGTAATATCTTCGGCAACTTCCTCTCCGGTGCGCTGCGCAATCCGACCGCTTCCGATGGCCAGTTCGCCCGCGCCTTCATCGGTGCCGCCCTTGCGGAAGGCCTCGGGATCTTCTGTCTCGTCGTCGCGCTGGTTCTGCTCTTCGTCGTCTGAGGCGGCTTTCCGGCAAGCGGAAAGTCCGGGCGAGGGACCTCCGGGCGCCTCGCCCCCGAGCCAACAGGTCGCATGCGCGCCGGACCGGTCCTCGGTCCGGCCGCCGCATTGAGGAGGCGTCAGCACGATGGCAATAGAAACCAGCATTGTGGTAGCGCAGGCCGCTGCAGATCAGGGCGCGTTCCCGCCTTTCGAGACGGATACCTTCCTGTCGCAGCTGATCTGGCTCGTGATCACCTTCACCGTGCTCTACACGCTGATGGTCCGTATCATCGCGCCACGCCTGCACGGCATCATCGAGAACCGTCAGGTGACCATCGCCCGCGATCTCGACACTGCCGCCCTCGCCAAGCAGAAGGCGGAAGAGGCAGGCGAAGCTTATGAAAAAGCGCTTGCCGAGGCCAAGGCCAAGGCGCAGGCGCTCGCGCAGAAGACGCGCGACAAGCTCGCCGCCGAAAGCGAAGAAAACCGCACGCAGCTCGAGGCGGATCTCGCCGAACGGCTCGCCAATGCGGAAAAGACCATCGCCAGCCGCAAGGCCGAGGCCATGGGCAATGTCCGCGAAATCGCTGAGGAAGCCGCGACCGCCATGGTCGAGCGCCTTTCCGGCAACGCGCCGCCGCAGGGCGCCGTCTCGGCTGCACTCGACGCCGCGATGAAGCGCTGAACAAGGAGCCGTCATCATGAGTGCACTGCTCGCCAACACCTATTTCTGGCAGACTCTCGGCACTCTGCTGCTGATCTGGCTGCTCTTCCGCTTCAATGTCTTCCAGAAAGTCGGCGGCGGGCTCGACAAGCGCGCCGAGCGGATTTCCGCAGAGCTTGAGGAGGCCCGCCGACTGCGCGCCGAAGCCGAAGCCCTGCTTCTGGAATACGAGCGCAAGCGCGAACGCGCCGAGAGCGAGGCGACCGAGATCGTCAATGCCGCGCGCGAGGAGGCGGAACGCATCTCCAGAGAGGCCGAGGCGCGTCTCACAGATTTCATCGCGCGGCGCACCGCATCGGCCGAATCCAAGATCGCCCAGGCGGAGGAACAGGCCATGATCGAGGTCCGCGATGCTGCCATCGCCTCGGCGGTCAAGGCTTCCGAGACCGTTCTGCGTGGCTCCGTTCAGGGGCCGCTCGGGGATGAACTGATCAAGCAGGGCTTGCAGGACACACGGCGTACTCTGAGCTGAACTGCCGGGCGCGCCCGGCCGTGCTTCCCGATATCATCCGATCATGAAAAGGCCGCACCGGTTTCCGGCGCGGCCTTTTTTCGAGACAGATGATGGCGCGTTTCAAAGAGCACGCCAAGTCCGAACCAGAGCCAGCGCATTCGACGCCACCTCCTCGGCGCTCATGCCGGGCTTGTAGAGATTGGTGCCGAAGCCGAACCCGTCGGCGCCCTTCGCGTGAAAGGCTGCCATGCTCTGCGCATTGATGCCGCCGACGGGGATGAGCCTGGTGCCAGCGGGCAGGACCGCGCGGATATCCCCAAGATAATCCGGCCCCATCCGCGAGGCGGGGAAGATCTTGAGCGCGCGCGCCCCGTTCGCCACGGCGCTGAGCGCCTCGCTGGGGGTCAGGCAGCCGATCAACGGGATGAGCCCCGCCGCAGCACCGGCGCGAATCACGTCTGGATCGGTATTGGGCGTCACCATCAGCTGTGCGCCGATCTGCGCAAGCCGGCGCACCTGCGTGACGTCGAGCACCGTGCCCGCGCCGGTGAGCACTTCCGGCGGGCAATGCGCGGCGAGCGCTGCGATGCTGTCGAAGGCGCGCGGCGAATTCAGCGGCACCTCGATGAGGCGGAAACCCGCCGCCATCAGCCCGTCGGCAACCGGAATGATCTCCTCCGGCGTGATCCCCCGCAATACCGCGACGAGGGGGATATCGCGCATGGCGAGGTCGAACTTGTCCATCTGAGGGCTCCCGGGACTGCTATATCGGCACGAACGCATGACCACGTCGTGAAACCGGCGCCAGTCTAACCCGCCGGACGGCATCTCGCAGCGGGCAAGCACGCAGACGGGCATGCCGGCCCCTGCGCCATTCGCGCCGCCCGGCCCGTTCAGCGGCGGGTGCCGGCCACGGCTGTGGGCGAGGCCGCGACACCCCTCAGCGATACCCAGCGCGCATCGTCGCGCCCCTCGCGCTTGATATAGACGTAAGGCGTCTCGTCCCAGGGCAGGACCGCGTCGGTGACGTTGTCGAGGATGAAGACGCCGCGATCAGTCCTGACCTCGAGCACGGCATGGCCTTCATTGCGCGTATCGAGCACCACATTCATGCGCATGGCCCGGCGCGGCAGGCCGGCATCGGCGAGGCGCCTGCGCTTGAGCAACTGGTAATCCTCACAATCACCATAGCCCGCCTCGGGAAAATCCCAGCTATCGGCGGTGCCCCATTGCTCCATGTCGGTCATCGGGGCGATGGCGGCATTGACCTCGCGGTTGACGCGGGTGATCAGCGCCCAGATCTGCGGCGTCAGGGTGACATGGCCCGCCTCGCGCGGATCGACCGCGCATTCGAGCGGATGCCGCTGGCAGAAGACGCGCCAGGCCGGGATCGGACGGGCGCCGCCGACGGCTTCGAGCGGTGTGACGCGCTCGGGCACGGTGGCATATTGCTGGGCCTGTGCGGGGGCGGCGTCGAGCATTGTCATCATGGCGAGCATGATCGCCCCCGCGATCATGCCGAAGCGCAAGCTCCGTTCCCTGCCGCCGGAGGTCCGCGCCGGCACCACCTCTGCCGCGACATCCCGTGCCTGATGATCCCGCATGCCCCCGGCTCCCCAATCTGCCAGACATTTTAATAAAATGTTAACCAAAGCTGACAGGCGCCGGGGACGCGTTCAAGCCCTAAGGGGAAACACGGTTAACGCCGGGCTGTGGCGTTGCGGCGCTACAACGTTCGTGAAGCGGAACAGGCGGTCAAAAGGAACGGGGCCAGCTGTCTGGCAGCTGGCCCCGTATGCGAGCCCGGTCTGGGGACGGGAGGTGGGGACGTGACCGGGGGTCGCAATCTCGTGCGTCGGCTGCCCTCCTCAGCGCGCCGCCGTGGCGGTCGGGGCCGAAGTATGGCCGAGCGACGTCCAGGCGGTGGCGTGCTGGCTTTCGCGGGACACGTAGACATAAGGTGTCTCGTGCCAGGACACGACCTCGTCGGTGACGTTGTCGAGGATGAAATCGCCGCGATCGGTGCGAACCATCAGGACGGCGTGGCCTTCGCCCTGCTCGTCGATCACCACGGTCATGCGCATGGCGCGGCGTGACAGCCCGGCATCGGCGAGGCGTTTGCGCTTGAGCAACTGGTAATCCTCGCAATCGCCGTAGCCGGAATCGGGAAAGGTCCAGTGATCGGGGGTGCCGTAGAGCTCCATGTCGGTCCTGGCGATGATCTCTCCATTGACCGCACGGTTGATCTCGTTGATCAGCGCCCAGTTGTCCCGCGTCAAGGTGATGATGGCGGCTTCGGACATGTCGACACGGCATTCCTGCGGATGTTGCCGGCAGAAATCCACCCAGCCGGCGATGGGACTTGCGCTGCCCTGTTCGATGGGCACGCCGGCGTTT
>Ga0008838_101098_pt1 | contig 14203 bp, 9 predicted proteins | sample HotLakConUCCSL28_FD_62212 | JGI IMG/M metagenome (GOLD analysis project Ga0008838, IMG submission 62212) | Hypersaline microbial mat communities from Hot Lake, Washington, USA - Hot Lake Consortium UCC-SL28 (Hybrid Assembly) | ecosystem: Environmental > Aquatic > Thermal springs > Hot (42-90C) ...
TGTTGATGCCTTTCGAGTGGAGGTAAGAGACTTCTCGAAGGATCACACGGTGACCGCGTTCACGTCGTCACCGACGCGGTGGGCCACCGGGCGTTACACCACTATGCGGGACTCCACTCGACAGTGGCGAAGTTGCTTGAAGAACGTGGCATCGAAACCTCTCGGAGTATGAAGCCTTCAGAGGTGAAGCAAGCCGTAGGGATGTACAAGGAAGGCCTGTCCAGCATCACGATCGGGAAACAGTTGGGCTTCGACAATCACACGATCCTCAACGCACTTCGCACCCAGGGCGTCAGGATCAGGCCGCCACTCACGCGCAGTTAGGAGAGCTCTTGCGGCTGGAGTTGCGTGCGGCGACTAGGTATCTTCCGCATCAAATTGCCAGTTTGAGGATTGCCGCGACTTCGGCCGTCATCGGATCGCACGCAGCTTCCATTTCAACCCACCAGCGACTTGGTTGATTTGGGAACACTTTCCCCCACTGGTTTCGGTTCGTCTTCGCATGAGTGAGAAAAAGACCTTTTCGCGCGCGAGACAGCATCACCAACAGCACTCTCTGATCCTCAAGCAGTGCCGCATCGGTCTTCGAATAACTGCTGGGAACGTGACCCTCCTCCAACCCCATCACGACGACCCAATCGAACTGCTGTCCTTTCCCAACGTGCGCGTTCAGCACGTGCACTCCAGGCGTGATCGGGCTCAGCGACTGCTGGTCACGGATTCGCTCAACAAGCACCCGAGCTGTCGCGCCCTCGAAGTCATACTCGGCCAGCTGATCGCACGCTTCACCGACTTCCCCAATCGTTTCGATATCTGACGGGTCGAGAGAGGCAACCACGCGGTCACGAAGGTCATGTAACTGGTCTTCGATCGATGCAGTGACGTCAACCTGACGCGCGTGCATTCGAAGGAGCCTTCCGATGCGCGGAGTGTCGAGGGCGATGTCCCAAAACTGGGGAAGCGAAGCTGCCCCGTCGTACGCCCGTTCAAGCGCACCGCGTCGGTATGACGCCCGACAAATGACGCCGATCCTGTCTTCGGGGTACTGCGCAGCCAAGTAGTCCGTCAGTGCAACGATGCCAAGTGCCTCAGAGGCATCCGTGTCATAGCCGGCCGCATATGCATGTCCGCCGGCGACCCACTCATTCGGGTTCGCAGACTCTAGTCCTGCAGAGCCAAGGGTCTTTGAGATCGAGTTCACGACTTTCAACACGGCTGGGGAAGAGCGGAAAGAAACGTCGAGCTCGATGGTCTGCTCAACACGACTCTTCAGGTCTGCATAGACAGCCTCAGGTTCCGCTCCCGCCCAGCCGAAGATCCCCTGGTAGGGGTCCCCGACGAACATCGTGTTTCGGGATCCGATGAGTCGCGTCAGCTCATACTGCTGCAGAGACAAGTCCTGAAACTCGTCAACGAGGACCGCGTCGAAGTGATCCTGAAAGAGCGCCGCCACACGGGGGTTCCGAAGAATGAGCTGCGCGTAACGGAGCAAATCGGCGTAGTCGATGTACTGCTCTTCCTGGCGACGTCGTTCATAGGCAAGGGCAACCCTGTTCCCAGCGGTAGCAACACGTTCAAGCAAGTCTTGGTCTGAGATCGCCTCACGCTTCAGTGTGCCCAACAGTTCGAGTGCGGCAGACACCTCTCGTTTGTCGCTCGTCAGTGTCGCCATCGTCTTCCGCTGCCAGGCCTTCACTGGCATCGAATAACCCGGATCTAGCCCGATCGCTTTGTGGTGCGCCTCCACGAGACGAGCGGAGAGCTCGTGGAAGTTCATCACTGCGACCGACTGGCGCATGCGCTGCTCTCCGAGTTGTTGCCGAAGTCGCGCACTCAAGTTGTCACGCGCACGGTTAGTGAAGGTGACGGCAAGGAGCCGGTGACCTGCGCGAACGGCTCCACCTCGAATCAGGTAGTCAGCCCGCATGGCCAGCACCTCGGTTTTTCCGCAGCCGGGTGGTGCGAGTACGAGAAGGTGGGAGGCGGCGCTCTCAACCGCGGCGAGTTGCGCGCCGACTGGCCTGTTGACCGGCATCGATCAATCGCCTTCGAGAATGAAATGGATTAGACCCGAGAGCGAAGGGCTCTGTTCAATATGGTCCGGGTTCAAGATTGAAGCAACGATACGGGCGGCGGGAACTTTGCGGTCGTCCTTGTTGGTGATGAAGTCAGCGACCATCTCGTCCGAGAGATCGTCCAAGCTGGCAGCGCCCGAAGCCTGAAGGAGCCCCTGCTCGCGGGCAACCCCGCCCGCGATCAACTGCCGAGCAAGTTCAGGCCCGCCGATTGCTCGCGCATACTCATGCTCCAGATCTTTACGGGCGATGAAGAACCCGTTGTCTGCGAGCTTCTTTGGCTTAATGCCGAGACTGCCCGACCAGACACCTTCGCGGTCTTCGTCACAAAGTCCGCAAATTGAAAGGCCAAAACCGTTCTTCCCGACGATCTTGAGCACGTGCGAAAACTTGTCGGCTCCGTCGAGCGCAAAGACAGATACCCCCAGGCGATCGAGGCTGGCTCCTGCCACCTGCGCAGCAGCTTCCACCACGATCCGATCGGCCAGCCCTTCAACGAATAGCATCCGTCGTGCCGTCAACCCCTCCAGGAGTTGCGGCGACCACCACTGCAACATTTCCTTCTCGACCGCGTTGAAATTCAGCGCATCAATTTGCGTCGCCTCGCTCTGTGGACTAACTACGAGCACGTGCTTGGGCTCGAAACGCTGCACCACGTAAGGAGAGTGCGTGACGAGAAGGCGCTGTTTGGTGGACTCCGCGAAAACTGACGCGACTGTGCGTTGGCTCGAAGCGTGGAGATGCATCTCGGGTTCATCCACAGCCACAATGTTCGCCGTCGCCTGCGCGAGGTCAAAGAAAGACAGCGCCATCAGCTGCCGCATGCCATCACTCTGCTCTGTAAGCCCCTTGAGCCCGTCCCCATCTTTCAAGAAGAGTGTGACGTCCTGAAGAGGTTGCTCGTTCGGGTCGGCGGCAGTGCGGATCGCGAGAGAGTTCTCGTCATAGGACTTCGGGATAGAGCGCGACAAGTGAGAGGCGATGTCGCGGCGCAGTTCAGTCAATGCCGAGTTGGATTCGAGCTTGTCGTTGAACTGATCTAGTAGACCACCAAGATCGGCAATCTCATCGCCGATATCAGCTGAGTTCAGCATCGCGCGGAAGGGACTGTTCCGGCCATCCATGTAGTCCGACGAGTCAGCTCGGTTGGCCGGCATATACCGCCATCCGATAGCTGCTAGCTGGTCGCGCGAGGGACTGCGGCGAGTACCCGAGTCCGGGAAGTACCGTTCGATCGTGACGTTCTCGGGATCATCAGCAGATACCCGGACCTCCATAGCCAGCAGGAGGTGGTCAGGCTCGCCATCCTCGATCGTCATCTCGAAGGGAAACTTCCCGCCCTCATCGTTGACGAAGTCCTCGAAGCGCACCTTGACGACCAGGGCTTCCGAATCGGGGTCCACATCCGCCACGGATAGCCCCTGATAAAGCTGCTGGACCGAGGAGCCGAGCACGTGATTGAGGAGCCGCAGAATCGAAGTTTTGCCTACGTCGTTCGCCCCCACGATCACAAGATGCTCCCGCACCTCGACAGACATGGGCTTTAGGCGAGCATGGCCTGATATCTCGAATCTCGTGAGCTTCATCGGGAATGCCCTTCAACTAGATGCGGCCTCGGTCGCGATCTCACTGCTGCTTATACCTCTTGTTGACCTTGATCGGGTCATCATTCGGGTCGAAACTCTTGACGATGCCAAGCTGTTTCAGATGGTCAAGGAGCTCCACTACACCCTCCGTTCGGCGAACCTTCGGCTTATCGCGACCGACTACACGAAGCTGCGCGAAGTCGCCTCCAAGAACCAAGAGGATCGAGAAAAGTCGGTCGGCTGGAATAGTCGCAAGATGCGGCTGAAGGATCGCAACCACATGCGCTGGCGCCGCTCCGTTCGCCGCCATCGCCTCGATGGTCGCGAGCTCGATGGGGTGCCCGTGATCGGCCGCGAACTGCGCGAGGGCGGCAACGCCCACACGGTTCGCTGTTGCGACGAACTCATCGGCTCGATCAGCGATCGCGGTCTTGACATCATCATCGACACGCGCACTTTGGAGGAGTGACGCAAGGTCGGCACCGACGAACGCTGGCGTGACTAGATCCTTCGACTGATCAGAGGTGGCGAGAACACCCTCGCGTGTTGGCCAATTGGTGGTCGTTAGGTGCGCAAATGTCACCTCGTCATCCGCGATCAGATCCTCGCGAAGAAGGTGTGCGAATAACGCACCGTGCTCGGGTGTGATGCCGCTGACCGGAAGATAGTCGCTCAGGCCCAGGCCTGCGACGAGCTGAGCGCGGAGGGCAGATGGTAAGTGATCACGACTCGCAAGGATGGTCAGCGAAAGTGCGCTTCGATCGGCTTGGGGCTGCGTTGCCGCCACCTCGATCGATCCTGATTGCGTCAGGGCCGAAGCAAGATCGGCGTCGACCGATCCGACGTATGCAATGTACGCGGTGACATTCTCGTAGGACGTTGGGAAACGACCGCCGCGTGCCAATGGAGGCCAAGTCTCCTCAGGAACCTCCGCTAGGTCTTTCACTCGGCTGCCGACAGAAGCACGAACAATCACCTGTTCAACAAGATCTGGATGCTCCGCGAACACGTCGGTGATGACATCGGGGAATGACTCCTCGGCGTCATTTGTCGCCGAAGCGCCGTCTGTAGCATCTAGATATGCCGAAAGCTCAGCCAACGCAAGTCGATAGACCTGTGCGTTGTGAGACCTCAGTGAGTCGAGTGCAAGGCTAGACCCCCTACCAACTGCGGCCTGGAGATTGGCGAGGTTCATTTCGTACAGGTCAGCGTCGACGAATGCGCCTCTTACGGCTGCACCAAGCGGCGCGAGTTCAGCCACCCGGACTTTGGCGTCAGCGAATACCGTTGCGATGCGAGTAGCCACGTCACGGTCAATAACGTCTGAACGAAGTGTTGGAAGCTCCGAGTAGTTGTTCGCCAAGAACTCAGACGTGTCGCCGTTGGTGCCGTAGCTGACGTCCTGGTTGAGGGCGGCAAGGGCATGACTAACAAGATCAAGTCGCCTGGCGTCGTCCAGCTCGACACTCGAAATCAAGTAGTCGAGCACGCCGGGTGCTCGCTTCACCAGCTCCTTGAGAAGAAGCGCCTGTTCCTTTCCGCTAGTCAAGTAGGACTGCAGGAACCGATTCGCGTTCGAATCAAAGCGAGAAAGGGACTGAACCATGAGTGCCGCGGCTGGCTCGTCAGTACGCAGCAGATGGTCGAGAATCGCGATGTTGAACAACGCGGGCTCTCTGAGAGCCTCGCGCCCCGTTTCGCGGACGACGCTGTCGACATCGTCGTCCGAAAGTTCAAAGTGCTCGTCCATCAGGTCGCGCTCAACGTGAAGGTTGATGAAGTTTGTCGCCGCAGAACTCACTCTGTCGCCGTGGAATGTGGACGTGTACTGCGTAAAGTTCCTGTCGATGTAGCCCGCGCGGATCAGGTGGAATGCGAGCCCTCTGGTAAGGAGCTTCTCTGCGATCGATTCCAGCGATTGCGTGACGCCCTCATACTCGACTAGGAACTCGGGTCGCTTCATGAGATCGCCCATGTCGGCGCCGCGGAGAAACTTGAGCTGCTCAGATTGCGTGCCGAGCAGCGCGTTGAGCGCCTTTCGATCGGCCTGCTTCCACGCTTCCACGTCGAGCGAATCCCCGACGATCCTCGATACGTCGTCGCGAGTAAAGGTGAGACTTCCCCCATAGGACGGGTTGCGCCACCTTAAGGAAGCCGAGCCGCTGGCAAACTCTCTCCAGAACGCAACACTGTTGAGCTCATCCGGCGTCTTGGCAGTTCCGTCGAGCAAGTACTGCTGGTTCTGCGGTTGAAGGCCGGCAACGCGAACGATCATCTCGACGTGCTGGAGCAGACGCTCGCCTAGCCTGGCTGCCCTTGTCACAGCATTTCCAGCTTGCGCAAGCTCCTTGCGCGTCGCGCGGGTCTCCCTCTCAATGCGAAGGATGTTGGCAGTCACAAGTTCCCGGCTCAAGGCGTACAGCTTGTCAAGGGAGCTTCGACCAAGTCGGATGACCTCGAAGTCCGCGAGGTGCGTGCTCTTGAAGAGCATCATCGCGAACAACTGCGTCTCTTTCAGCTCGAGATCCTTGCCGTCGCCCGAGAAAATCCGATCCCGGAAAACCACGAACTCGTTGCGCACGTTCTTCAGTAGTCGCATGTCCGGTACGTATCGCCCCGCAAGGTCGACGAGGTCGCTGGAAACGTCATGCTGGATCCCGCGAAGGATCTGGGTCGTCAAGTTGCGCGCGCTGCGGTGTGTAATGAACGGCACGACAGGAACCACCAGATCGAAGAACTTCGTCCTGTTCGCACGAACCGCTTCTGCCTCAGCAGGATCCGCAATCCTGGATACGGTCGCGTCCGACTTTCGGCCCTCCAACTCCAAGCCGATGCGGTCGAAGATACTGTCCTTGATCGCATAAATGAAGCGAATCGGCAGCTCGATCTGCGGCGAGGCGTTGAGGAGTATATTCAGCGAACGGAGGGTTTCGAATATATGCGAGTCGTTGAAGCGATCAATATCCTCGAAGATAACGACGTCCCGCTTCGATGTCTCGAAAAAGTACACGATCTCATCGAGGTACTGGTCGAAGTAGGACACAGAATTCTCATCGAGCGTTACCGATGCCGGTCCTGCTGAAAGCTGCTTGATGTGGATTCGTCCATGCAACAGTGCGCGGACAGTAATTGTCATCCCAGCGGCAAGCAAGAAGATGATCGGGTAAATGTACAGACCAAAATCAAAGAAAGGTGCGAGTGTCGTCGTGATTGTCGCACCCCAGCCGATCACCATGAAGATAAGTGCGGCAACAAGTCCGCCCAAGACCGAGAGCCCAACCTCTCGGGGCCAACTGAACCGCTCGATGCGTCGAAACCGCGATCCGGGCGCCTTCTTGGGCTCCTCGCGGTAGAGCAGTTGCTTGACGATCTCTTGTTGGATTCGATTCGTTGGTGTGGTCGCCTGGACCGGAATCGCCTCGTCAATCGTCGATCTCTCGATCGGCGCGAGCGTCGACAATGAGAGCTCAACTACCCGTCCACGCTTACCCCCGGACTCCTCCTCCAGGATCTCGGAGACCTTCTGAAGTATCGAACTCTTGCCCACTCCGTAGTTGCCCGACAGAGCGATGTTGCGGATCTTTGGATTCTCGATCCCCTTGAGGATGGCAGCGACATAGCCCGCATGCTCGGCCTCAATGTAGGTCGGTGTAAGAGGTTCGAGATCCCAGTCCGCGACGGGACCCGATGCCAGGTGCCCATCACCCGGCGCCTCAGCAGGCGCGATCCTCGACAACATCTTCTTGGGCATAGTCATGAATCTGATCCGCCAGCACTACAAGTGCTAGGTAAGCATCGCAGCCTCCGCTGCGATGTGTGCCGCGAATGCTGCGACAAACCGTTTGAAGCTTGTGGCTTCACTTACTTATACGTACTCGCCGAGAAGCCCACCTGTGCGTGTGGAAACGATCAACGCTGTCTGGGTGTACAGCTTCTCAAGGACGAGTCGACGGCAAAGAGCGTCGTAGCGCTGCAGGTAGGAGAGATCACGCATCTCCGGGAACACATCGAAGTGTGGTTCAGATACACGCACTGGCCTTGTGGACTCAGGAGCTTCCTCGACATGAGTCAGCCAGCCAACGAATGGCGCAGTCTGATCACCGAATGCGCCTTCTCGGAACGCAGTCCAAAGATCTACAGCCGAGCCGATTGCCTCCTCGGTTCGGTTATTGAAGTTGTTTCCGAACGATGGGCCGATCTGGCTCTTCAACTCAATCGCGGCGACGAGCACACCTTCGTGAATCACCAGCAGGTCCCAGTCCTTGGTCGGACGAAAGTATCCAGGAAGCGTGTTGACGCCCCTGCTCATGTAGAGCTCAGCGTTTCCAAGGCCGTTAGCGGCAACGAGATCAGCGATAAGCGTCACGAACCCGTCCATGTTCTTGCCGCTCGTCACCCCGGCGCGTTCGCCTTGATCTACAACACCATTGAGCATCTGCCGTTCGGTTGCGGCGGCACGCGTGTCCCAGAACACCCGCACTGCGTGCGAGGTGCGCTCCTCAAAATTCTCTAGTTCAATTCCCATTTAGTTCTCCTCCAGAAACGCAAGTGTTCCCGGCTTAAGCTGATAGACCCGCTCCAATACAGCGGAAGATAGTTTCTCGCCCACCTCACCAGCACGCGTCATTTCTGCACGATCGTCCTGGTTGATTAGTTCCCAGTGTGGAACTCGAATTCGCTTGAGATTCTGCGCCTGAAAGCGCAGATAGCCTCCGCCGATCTTGACGCTGTACGCGGCGACGAACATGTGGGCAATGCCCGAACGCAACAGGGCCTGCAACGCTCGAAGGTCCCACGACCTCGACGTAATGAAGTAAAGGTTGTGGTGAGGGTAGAGCGTTCCCGGATCATAGGCGATGGCATCACCGTTTCCCTTTATGTCCGGAATCAACAGCTTGGGCTCGAAAGTTAGTGACGGCGTAATGCGATCGATCGTTTTGTGCCACTTGCGGGAGACATCGTCTTTGGCCGTGTGTCGCCTTTCCAGTAGGTCCCGATGCTTCCCTAGATGCGCTGCAAGCCGCGGATACTCCACAAGGTCAACGAGGCCACCTTCATCGCGCCAAGGGTTCACGACGCCCTTGCCGGACCAAACGAGTTGCCCGCCCGACACGTCTTTGTTCGTAGCAAGTGGAACCTTGCGGTCAGCCTCAACGTCCAACGCCTCGAAATCACCAATGAATGCCTTGTCAGCGCCCGTGGCTACACCGATACCCACGCGACAGCCGGCCTCGACGATTGTCGGGTAGCGCGATTCCAGATCGTGAATGACCGCGAGAGTTTTGCTCATCGAAAGCAACCAGGGATCCGAGCCTCGGACTGCATCGAGGACCACAACGTCTGGTCGGGAAGCATCTCCGGAGACGAGACTCACTGCTAGCTCTCGAAGGTAGGTACTCTCGACGGACCGGGCATGGGCAACTTCAACTGGCCCACGTCCCGCTCTCTCAATCATCGTGATCGATGGATATGCGCCAACCTGTACCTCGAAAGCGTCAAGGCCGTACATATCGACGTAGTAGGCAAGGTGAAAATCGGAAGCGATCTTGGACCGGATTCCTCTGCCGTAGTCGTTCTTCACCCACGCATCAGCACAAATGAAGCTCAGCCTTCCCGCAGAAGACAGAAGGTCGAGCGACCTCTCCATGAAGGCAATGTATAGATCGGCTCGTCCGACCATGCTCGGAAAGAGACGACGATACTGACGAAGCATGCTCTCTTCGATCAGCTCTTGCCTCACATAAGGCGGATTACCGATCACGAAGTCAAAGCCTGCGTCCAGTTCGACAAGGAGGAAGTCGCCGCAGGTCAGCCACGACTCAACAAGGCTTCTCGCCTCTGATGGACCAATGCCATAGGTGAGAAGCTGATCGTGAAGTGAGACCCGGAACGACTCGAAAGTCGGCCGATCTAGCTCAACCGCTCGTATCGCTCCAACAAGGTCGAGGGCATCTTGTCCTCCAGCTCTTTGCCACGAACTAATCAGGCGGTCGACTGCTGCCGTCACGAATCGCCCGCCACCGAATGAAGGCTCAAGGAGGCGCATCTTGGACAGATCGCGCTCGGGCAGATATCCGATGAGGTCAAGCATGAAGTCGACTACGGACTGCCTTGTGAAGATTGCTCCTCGCGCCTTTTCCTCAGCACCGTATACGGCATCAAGGAGGACAGCAGAAGGTCGCACCGATTCGATCGTCATGAGATCTCCAGCGTAGCGACGGCCACCGACACGCCCCCCTAGGCCGAGCGGAACCAAACCAACGCTGCGGCCTTGATCGCGGCGCTCGGGTGGCAAGGCGGTGTTTACGTGTCTCTTCATGTACTTCAATTGTCTCATGATCGCTCACTTTCGTGAATAGACCTCAATCAGCTCAAGTAGTGAAATGCGGCGACTGCCCGGACGAGAACTCGAGGTTCTACAGTCCAGCCAGTCGCCGCCGAGTCAGAGAGTGTCCTCTCTGAAGATGGGCAACATGTCCTGGTCGAGCACGGGCACGACGCGAACATCAGTGGCCAGCGCCCACCGCTCCAGCAGGAGCATCGCCCAGACCACTGCCTCCCAGTAGTCGGTGTACTTCGCAGCGTTCCGGTGCCACTCGGTCTCACCAATTACCTGCACTTCGACCCTGTAGACCCGGGTCTCCATAAGCAGCGAGACGACCGTCTCGGGGACATCGGTCGTGTTGCCTTCCTCATCGGGCGCACCGACGATGACGGCATTGCCGACAAGCATCGCGCGCTGCCGAGCCTCTGGAACGTGGAACCACCACAGGAAGGTCATGCGCGAGTTCAGGGGCAGGTGCTGCAACAGCCCCTCTTCATTGACGAGGACCATGATCCCGAGTGACGGAATGTTGATCGCTTCGATCCATCCGCCGACGGCCTGCTGGTAGTCACCGAACTCCGAGAACTCGCGAACTTCGAGCGCGGCTTCTGCGTCGTGTGGCACGACGATACCTTTCGTCATGTCTTCAACCTCCTTGATGCGAGCGGCCGGGAACCGGGGGGTTCTCTGATGAGCCGCACAGCACCAACGAGGGCGAAGGGTTGGCGACGGCCGCCCCGGGAGAGCACGTGAATCGCTCGATCCCAAGGGCGACCGCCGATGCCAGTCACTCGTCGGTGGACGACTTGCCCTTGGCGCGCGATGCGCTTACCGGGGCTGGTTCACTGCCGAAGATGGCCTCGATCGCGCTCTGCTTGGTCTTCGCTTCGCGCTCGATCTCGGCTCGAACCGTCTCGGCCCTGGCGAGGACCTTCGGGTCGGACTTGCTGGTCACGACCCAGGCCTCGAGGGCGATTCGGATCTCTTCGGTGACGCTGCGGTCGTTGAGCTGGGCGATGACGTCCAGCTGCGCACGCAGGTCGTCGGTGATGCGCACAGCGAGTGTCCGCATCTGACTGGGTGCCGGATACGCTCCGGCCGGCGGGGTGGCATCGGTCATGATGCTCCTCACCTCCTCCTCCTCGAGCGGCCGACGAACCCGGAAATGGGTTCCTCTGCTTGAGCCGCTCTCGGACGAGGAAGCGTGGGGATGAGTATGAACCGAGCCCGTCAGGCGTCAATATTCCGTTCGCGAGTGATGTCTAAAACACAACATCGCCACAGTGGCTTTCCCCCGCGGCGGAGACCCGAATCGTCACTTTTCCTTAGAGCAGGTTGAGAGTCAGATCAGCGCTCTTGAAACCGCCAGAAGTCTCTACCCTCACAAGCGGACGGATCTCAATCCACCCATAGGAACCACTCAATTCCGGGCTCACCATTAGATTGAAGCGCACGTAGATTTCGCCGCCGGGCGCGTACGAACCTACGTTGATTCCCGTACTCGCGATGCCATCAATCGTCGAGTTCCAAGCTCCCCCGGTAACACTATTGGCGATTTCAGTCGATCCTTCGAGGTACCGGACGCCTTCGGGTAGATCTGGTACCCGGATAACGACATCGTCTTGCTGCGTGCTCCCGGTGTTCTCGTAGCTGACCTGGACTTGGACGACTGCGCCCGGTGAGGTTCTGACGGCATCTGAAAAGGCCGTCCCATCTCCGGCGGGCCGGCCACCGGCGGTGACGCTGAAATCAGGGACGTCAACGACGAAACGGAACGTGACGTATCCGGCACACTCGGGACCAGGGGCGAGCCTTCCGTCGACCGCGTCACAACCCAGCAGCGCTCCTTCTGCGCTAAAGAGAGAGTTGTCTAGAGCGGCGCCGTCTGCCGCGCCGGATGTATGGAGGGTCACCGAATCTGGGACCAATCGCACCCCGCCGGCCAACGCTGGAGTTGGCATGGCCAGAATGATCGAATCCCAAACCTGCTGAGGAGCCGAATTGGAGGACGAGATGGTCGCCACTGCCGCCGCAGAACCGGTGACGACTCCCGGTAGCAGGACGCTTAGTCGTACATCCTCCGCTACAGCGTCTGAGCCTGAACCTGACGAGTTGTTGTTGAAGTACACGTAGCCGACGTACGTCTCTCCTCCTTCAACCCCGAGCGTGTCCCTGTACTCCTCGTTGCTCGCAGCGAGAGGCCTCGCTTGAAAGAAGTTCCTTTCATCGCCGTGAACGGGGTTGTCAATCATCGAGTTGATGGTGATCTGAGGTGTTCTGCCATTGACCGACACCGCGTCTCGTTGAGGACCCCAGCCTGCAGCCGCGATGGCTGTGCCCACCTGCGCCTGCGCATCCACAACGACCAGCCGAAGCACAACGTATGCGTCGTACTGGTAACCCGGCTTCAGAACACCATCCATCTCGTCATAACCCAGTAGCGCACCGCCTGTTTCGAACACATCAGGTCCCAGCTGGAGTCCATCTGGCCCGTGGACGTTGTTCTCGAGCTTTCTGAAATCAGGCTCGAATTCGACCGTTGCACCCTCGGGGTAATGGATCGTCGCTCCGTCCCAGACGGTGGTTGCATTCTTGGCGGAGAGTAGGCCGAAGACAGATGTCTCGTTTTCGCCTCTCGAGAGTCCGACTTGCAGTCTCGCGCCCTGAAGCCAGCCCGCAGACACAACTCCGTTCGAGTCATCGCCCGAGTTGTGGACATAGACACGCATGAAGAATTCGTCGCCGATATCTCCCCACACGTCGTTACTCCACACGTTTGGCGCACTCGAGTTCTCGAAGTCTTGACGCAAGCCAACGAAGTTGCGCTCGTCCCCAATGTTGGGGTTGTCCGTGATGCTGTTGAAGGAGGGGTAAGGAGAGCCACCACTTTCAAGAGAGAACACTTCACGCTCGGGCCCCCAGTGGGCTTCCCAGTACTCCGCATCACCGGGGGCGATGTTGGTGGGCTCGGCAAGGACGTCGCCACGTTGACCGACACTGATAGCCGCCACCGTCGCGACAAGAGCCACGGTTACGGCTATAGCTGAGCCTGCGATGAGCAAGCGGCGCACACGTCGAGGCTCACGAGCCCCTGGTTGCACAGTGCCCGATTCGGAGGTACCACTCGGGTCCAGGACATTGCTTCTGTTTTCATGAGCCAGCGACTGAGTTACGGCCAAACCCTGCAACATGGAGTCGTCGTTAGCAATGGCCTTGATCGCGTTCCAGAGCTCAAGAGCAACAGCATTCAGGTTCTTCTCGCCATGACTTGTACTGAGAGAAACAGTGTTGTACGCATGCTCGGAGCCTCCGAAACTCGCCGCCCAGGCAGCCGCCCTTTGGCGAAGCCGCTTGTTGTTGGTCAGAGTTGCGGAGGCCGATTTCGTTTCCTTGCGACGTAGCTCAACGAACGACATGCCCGTGTCTGAGACAAGGTCCACCTCGCTTGCGAGGCCGAGCAGGTACTTGGCAGCCTTCAGGGGTTGGCGGTCGTCGTACCGCAAGGTCGCATCGGAGTAAGCCGCAGCGCCTATGACGGACCAGGCTGTTCGCTCAACATCGAAGCTTGCGCTGTTCAGACGCAACTCAAGGTACTCAAGTAAACGCACGCAAGACGACGCGCTTTGTGGCGCGACAGCGTTGCGCTCGCCGCTTCCCGGGCTCGCATCGAGCAACGCGACCAACTCGCCAACGATCTCATTTTCTTGAGGAATACTTGACATATGAGAACAATTCTTTTATAATGCGCACCCGGGTGGCCCCCTACGAAAGGAGGCCACTATGTGGCACGACGAACTTTCATCAATCTACGTCCTAGCTTCGCAATTCGAAGCCTGGCAGGTTTCACACGGCGCTCAACAGACATCTCTCACCGAGTCGTCTCGTGGAGCTGCCGTGCCTCCCTGTCAAGGGTCTGCGCGTGAGCGTCAAACGTGCACGGCGGATCCCGCGGCATGCAAACGGTCCTGGGAACTATGGAAGCGCGCTCGGTCGGAGACTTATCCGCCGTGCGAGCTCGACTTCTTGGAAGCCTGGCTCAAATCTGACCCATCCCTGTGGCAACAGATTGGGTCGCAGAGTCACATGGTTCAACTGATCTGAATCCCCCCGGCGTGTCCGGAGAGCGAATTGCTGGTTTCAGCCCGCTCGTTCGAGGGGTTCGGTCAGAGCGTAGTCGAGCCCTTCCAACTCGATCGGGGTGAGGTCATCGATCGAGC
>Ga0008838_101103_pt1 | contig 14113 bp, 14 predicted proteins | sample HotLakConUCCSL28_FD_62212 | JGI IMG/M metagenome (GOLD analysis project Ga0008838, IMG submission 62212) | Hypersaline microbial mat communities from Hot Lake, Washington, USA - Hot Lake Consortium UCC-SL28 (Hybrid Assembly) | ecosystem: Environmental > Aquatic > Thermal springs > Hot (42-90C) ...
CGACGAGCATGATGGTGGCGAAGGCCGCGCCCGTCGGCCATTCGTTCCCCGCCACCTGGAAGAAGCCGGTGACCGTCTCGGCGAAGACCGTCGTGCCCGGGCCGCCGAGGAGGACGGGGGTCGCGTAGTAGCCCGTGGAGATGAGGAACACGAGCGTGCAGCCCGCCGCCACGCCGTCGCGCGAGAGCGGGAATGTCACGCGGCGAAAGCGCGTCCACGGCCCCGCCCCGAGGTCCCGCGCCGCCTCGTGCATCGACTGCGGGATCTTCTCGAGCGCGGCGTAGAGCGGCAGGAGCATGTAGAGCGAGGTGAGATAGACGACGCCCATCCCGAGCGAGAAGTTCGTGTACATGAACGGGATTGGCCGCTCGATCAGCCCGAGCGACTGGAGCGCGATGTTCACCGCGCCGCGGTTGCCGAGGAGGATCATGATGGCGAACGTGCGCACGATCTCGCCCACCCAGAACGGGATGAGGAGGATGAGGAGGAACGTGAGCTGCCGGTTCTTCGGCAGCTTCTTGGCGAGGAAGTAGGCGACCGGAAACATGATCACGAGCGTCGCGGCGGTCACGAAGATCGCGAACGCGAACGTGCGCAGGAACGGCATGCGGTAGATGCGCTCCTCGAAGAAGAGCACGAAGTTCTGGATCGTGAGGACCGGAGCCTCGCCGACCGACAGAGGGTAGGCCTCGAGGAAGCCGATCCGCGCCATCTGGAGGACGGGGCCGAGGTGGGTGGCGAAGACCCACAGGAGCGGGATCGCCGCGAGGAGGAGGAAGCGCCGCCGCTCGGTGGCGAAGAGGCTTCCCGAGAGCGCGCTATAGAACCCGCTCGCCGAGAGGCGCGCCCAGAAGCCGCGGCGATCGTGCGCCGCCGCCGCCGAAGCGGCCGGATCTGCGATGTCGGTCATCGGATTGTCTCCGAACGGTGGAGGGGCCGCGCCGGGACGCGGCCCCTCGCGGGAATGGCGGGGTCGCCGGGACGGTGTCCCGGCGGAAGGCTCACGCGGCCTTGACCTCCTCCACGGCGGGATCGACGAGCCTGTACTTCATCTGGTTCGCCTCGGCGCGGAAGAAGCGCAGCGCCGCCACCTCCTCGTCCGTGAAGGAGGCCGCGCGCCGCTCGAGGTCGTTCAGGTACTCTCTGGAGCCCCTGAACGTGGAGATGAAGCCGGACTCCTTCGTCATGTTGGCGCCGGTCTCGGGCGAGGCGAGGATGGCGTCGATCAGGCGGTAGGCGTTGTCCGCGTTCGGCGCGTTGTTCGTCACGTTGAAGCAGTAGACGAAGCCGTAGGAGCCCTCGCTCGGGATCGTCATGTCGACGGGGAAGCCGTCCATGATGAGCTTCGAGATCGGCCCGGACCAGGCCATGGCGAGAACCACGTCCTGGTTGACGAACATCTGCTGGATCTCGGCGCCCGAGTCGTAGAACTTGCGCACCTTCGGCTTGTGCGTGACCATGAAGTCGCGCGCCTCGGCGACGATCTCGGCGGCACGCTCCGGCTGGTCCATGTAGGCGACCATGTTGCCGTCGTAGCCGAGGTAGAGCATCACGATCGACATCATGTCCTGGACGATGTAGGCGGTCTGCCCCGCGTACTTGTCGGAGAACATGACGTCCCAGGACCTCACCTCCTCGGGCGAGACGATCTCTGTGTTGTAGGCCAGCACCTCGGCACCCGCGAGGATGGGCACGCCCCACTTCTCGCCGCGGATCGTCGCCCAGTCGGACTCGCTGTAGGTGGGGTTGATGGTGCCCCAGTTGTCGAGGCGTCCGGTGTCGAGGGGAGCGAGGAGGGCGCTGTCGATGAACTGGAGGAAGCGGTGGCCGGCCACCGTGACGATGTCCGCCGTCGGGTTCGGTGCCTCGGCCTGCAGGAGGTTGAACTGCTTGCCCTGGTCGTCGACGAGGCGGATGTTGATGCGGATGCCCGTCTCGTCCTCGAAGGCGCGCCTGAAGTCGTCGGGGATGAAGTTGGCGTAGGTCCACACGTTCACCTCGCCCGAGGCCCGCGCCGGACCGGGGCGCAGGATGGCGGGAGCCGCGAGGGCCGTGGCGCCCGCGCCCGCGATGAAGCGGCGGCGGCTCGTGATGAGCTTCGTCATCGATCTGTCCTCTCCTCGTTCTCGCCGGTCAACGCGCCGGCTTCGTCTTCTGCGTGCAAGTCAGCCGCCAACCAGGCCAATTCGTCAACAGCAAGTTCATCGCCCCGGCGCGTGGCCGTCGCGGCAGAGCGCTCCGAGGGCTGCAGCGTCGAGCCCCTCGATCCCGGCGGCGCCGAGAAGGTCGTTCTGCGCCTCGAAGTCGCGGCCGTAGAGGGCCGAGAACAGGCGCACGCCCGCCTCGTGGAGCGGTGCCGGGCGCCCGGCGAGCGCGCCGAGACGCACCGTCGGCACGAGGCCGTAGGGCACGTCCTCCAGGACGTAGCGGCTGTCGGCCGTGCGCGGCCCCTCGCCGCCCCGCCCCTCGCGCGCCATCTGCGCGTTCATCTCGCTGACCGGCCCCTCGGGCACGTGGAAGGACAGGCTGAAATGCTCGAAGATGGTGCGCGTCTCGAGCCCGAAGGCCCGCGCGATCTCGAGCCGCTCGGCGTCGAGCGCCTCGAGGAGGCGGCCGACGCAGGGGGTGACGTTCTCCCCCTGGCCCCACGCCTCGCCCTTCTCCATCCGCGTCAGGTTGCAGAGCGCGATGCCCATGTGGTTCTGCGGGTTGAGGTTGGAGAGCGCGATGGCGAGGAGGCTGTCGCGGGCGAGGAAGTGGTCGCCGAAGGCCTCGCGGCACAGCCCGATGGCGGCCGCACCGTCCCGCGCGGGCACCGTCGCCGCGTCGATCCTCCCGCGCACGGTCGACACGGCGACCTCCGCGTCCCCCCGCCTGCGGCCGGAGGTCAGCGTCGTGCTCCAGGCGACGACGGGGCAGGCGACGCCGCGCTCCGCGAGGAGGCGGGAGAGGACGAGGGCGCCGAAGGAGGCGTGGGAGGAGATCGCCACCACCTGCCCCCCGACAAGGCAGGGCGCGAGCGCCTCGAGGACGGCGCGATGGCCGTTCGCGGGGAGGGCGATGAGGACGATCTGCGCCCCGTCGACCGCCGTTGCGATCTGCGCCTCGGCCGGCACGGCGAAGGAGCCCTCCACGGCGCCGGTCGCCTTCAGCGGCTCGCCCGACAGGAGAGCCCGCGTTCCCGCGCCCGACGGCGACCACACGACGGGCGAGTGCCCCTCGCGGGCGAGATACGCCGCCGTTCCGAGCGCGACGGCCCCCGCCCCGAGTATCGCGATCCGCATGTCCCCTCCGCCTCCTGCCCGCGTGCCGCGAGCCTCGCGCGACGCGCGCCGCGCGTCAACGCGCTGCCCCGCCTTGAAACGGGCGCCCCGATGCTCATTATCGCAAGGCGCAGGGGAAGGCGGGGCTCATGAACGTTCACACGAGGCCGCTCGCGGCCGAAGGGCTCGCCGCGCTCGAGGCGCGGGTGCGGGAGGATCTCGAGGCGCTGTGCCACCCGCCGGCGAACTGGGTGCCGGCGACGGCCCATCCGGACGGGCCGGTGAGCGACGTCGTGGTGGTGGGCGGTGGCATGTGCGGCCTCGTCGCCGCGTTCGCGCTCCAGCGCGGCGGCATTCGCAACATGCGCATCCTCGACCGCAGCCCGGCCGGGCGGGAGGGGCCATGGGTCACCTACGCCCGCATGGAGACGCTGCGCTCGCCGAAGCACCTGACAGGGCCGGCCTTCGGGATGGGGTCGCTCACCTTCCGCCAGTGGTTCGTGGCCCAGTGGGGCGAGGAGGCCTGGGAGGCGCTCCACAGGATTCCGCGGCCCATGTGGATGGATTACCTTCGCTGGTATCGCCAGGTCCTCGACCTTCCCGTGGAGAACGAGACCGAGGTGGTGCGCGTCTCCCCGCACGACGGTCTCCTGCGCCTCGAACTCGCGGGGCCTGGCGCACGCGAGGGCTTCGTCCTGTGCCGCCGCCTCGTGATGGCGACCGGGCGGGAGGGGCTCGGCGCGCCGAACATCCCGGCGTTCGTGGAAGGACTGCCGCGCGGCGAGGCATGGGCGCACTCCTCCGACCCCATAGACTTCGCCGCGTTGCGGGGCCGGCGGGTTGGCGTCGTCGGCGTCGGCGCGTCCGCCGTGGACAATGCGGCCGAGGCGCTGGAGGCGGGCTGCGCGGCGTGCCGGATACTCATCCGCCGGGAAGAAATGCCCACAATCAACAAGATGATGGGCATTGGCTCCTACGGCTTCACAGCCGGCTTTCCCGACCTTCCGGACGAATGGCGCTGGCGATTCATGCGCTACGCCTTCGTCACGCAGACACCGGCGCCCCGCAACTCGACGCTGCGCGTGAGCCGGCACGCCAACGCCCACTTCCATTTCGGTTGCGGCATCGAGCGGGTGGAGCGCACGGCCGGAGGGCTCAGCGTGTCGACCGTGGGCGGGCGCGCCTTCGAGCTCGACTTCCTGATCCTCGGCACCGGCTTCACCGTCGAGCCGGAGGCGCGGACCGAGTTCGGCGAGGCGGCCTCCAGGGTGCTCCTGTGGCGCGACGTCTACACGCCGCCGCCCGAGGAGGACCACGCCGAGCTCGCCCTCTTCCCCTACCTGTCTCCGGACTTTTCCTTCCGCGAGCGCATCCCCGGACGCGCGCCCTGGCTTTCGAGCGTGCACTGCTTCAACTACGGGGCGACGCTCTCCATGGGCAAGGTCTCGGGGGACATCCCTGCGGTGAGCGAGGGGGCGGCCTTCCTCGCGCGCGCCATCGCGTCGAGGCTCTATGGCGAGGACATCGAGCGGCACTGGGCGGCCCTGAAGACCTATGCGAAGCCCGAGCTTCTGGGGGACGAATGGACGGCGGCGGAATGAGCGGCGGGCGCCTGCTCGCCGCGGCGGGCGTGGTGCCGGGCGAGGGCCTGAGGGAGGCCCTCGGGCGCCGCGCGAACATCCTCGACATGACCGAGAGGAGCCGCGAGAGCGTCCTTTCCCCGGCCGAGCCCGGCGGTCTCTCCCACGCCCTGCGCGCCGCGCTCGCGGCCCGCGTGGCGCGCCTCACTGGGGAGGAGGCGCTCGCCGTGGGCTACGACGAGGCGCTGGCACGACTCGGCCCGGCGCAGACGATCGCAGCGCTCGCCGCACCGTCCGCGAGCCCGCCGGCCGGTGAGGCGGGCCTTGCCGCCATGGTGGCCCACGTCGATCTCGTCGCCGCCGACCCGCGCTCGGCCTCGCAGGAGGACATCGCGCGCCTGAAAGCCGCCGGCGTCCCGGAGGACGACATCGTCCGCCTCTCCCAGCTCGTCGCCTTCGTGGCCTACGAGGCCCGCGTCGTGGCGGGGCTGCGCCTCATGGGTGCGGCATGAGCGGGGAAATCACCGAGTTCACCGCCGAGATCCCGGTCTGGCGCCCCCATGTGACGCCGGTCTCCCTGGAGGAGGCGAGCGAGGCGCAGCGCGAGGCGCTGAAGGTCACGCCCTCCAACACCAGGGTCTCGGACTACGTGCTCGTCCTCGCCCACGACCACGAGTCCCTCGGCGCGAGGACGCCCCTCTTCAACGCCATCATGTACGACCGGGGCGGCCTCTCGCGGGCGGAGCGCGAGCTCGGCGCCCTCGGCGCCTCCGTCGTCAACCGCTGCATCTACTGCGCCGCCGTGCATGCGAGCCGCTTCAACCAGCTCACCAAGGAGCCGGAGGTCACCGAGGCGGTCTTCGCCGACGGCGAGGCGGCAGAGCTCGACCCGCGCCGCGCGGCCATCCTGCGCTTCGCGGTCCGCCTGTCCCGCTCCCCGTGCGCGGCGGGGGAGGAGGACGTCGCGGCGCTGCGGGCCGCAGGTCTCACGGAGGCGGAGATCCTCGACCTCGTCCTCTCGGCCGCCCTCTTCGGTTGGGCGAACCGGCTGATGCACACCCTCGGCGCGCCCGTCGCCAGGGGATGAGGCGGCGCCGCTCCCGGCGACCGTCTTGACGGGAGCAGAGGCGGCGGCATCCTGTGTGCCGGCCGCAGGGCCGCCCGCCTCGCAGCCCACCTCCCGAGCATGACGGTTCCCCGTGCAGGTCACAGCCTTCAGCATCTTTGTCGCCCGCTCCGGCAACCGCCGTCCCGTCATCCTCGAGCTCGAGACCGACTCCGGCGTGCGCGGGATCGGCGAAGCGGGCGTCGCCTACGGCCTCGGCGACACGGCGGCGGCGGAGATGCTGAAGGCCATGGCCCTGCGCCACGTCCTCGGCCGCGACCCCGGACCCGTCGAGGCCATCTGGAACGAGATCTACGATCTCGGATTCTGGACCCGCGGCGGCGGCGCCATCGCCTTCTCCGCCCTCAGCGCCGTCGAGATCGCCCTCTGGGACATCAAGGGCCGCGCGCTCGGCGCGCCGGTCCATGCGCTCCTCGGCGGCCCCGTGGTGCGGGACCTTCCGCTCTACGCCAACGGCTGGTGGATCGGGTGCGACACCCCCGACGAGTTCGCCGAGGCAGGCGTCAGGACCGTCGCGCGCGGCTACCGGGGGCTCAAGCTCTACCCGCTCGCGATGCCCGACCCCTTGACGGTGCTGCGCCATCCCGAGCGGCGCCACCTCGACCGCGCGCTCGTCCCGAAGGCGGTCGCGCGGGTGCGTGCCCTGAGGGATGCGGTGGGGCCGGACGTCGAGATCATGCTCGACTTCGGCGGCGGCCTCGCGGCGGACGAGCTCCTGCGTGTCCTCGCCGCCATCGAGGGCTGCGACGTCGCCTTCGTGGAGGAGCCCGTGGATCCCGCTCTTCCCGAGGCGCTCGCCGCAGTCGCGCGGCGCACAACGATCCCTCTCGCCGCCGGCGAGAGGCGCTACGGGCGCTACGGATTCCTGCCGCTTCTCCAGGCGGGCGCCGTCTCGGTCCTTCAGCCCGACGCCTGCAACACAGGCGGCATCCTCGAGGCGCGCAAGATCGCCGCCATGGGGGAGGCGTACAATCTGCGCGTCGCGCCCCACAACTACGGCAGCACCCTCGCCACAGCGATCGCCGCCCAGCTCTCGGCGACTCTGCCGAACCTCATGGTGCTCGAGCATTTTCCCGACTACGACCGGGAGCCCGGCTATCTCGCCGTCCTGCACGACCCGCTCGAGGCGCGGGTGAGGGACGGGCTGATGCCGGTGCCTGGCGGGCCGGGCCTCGGCGTCAGCCTCCACCGCGAGAACCTCGCCCCCTTCCTGTGGGCGCGCTGCACCCTCGAGGACGCGCCGTGAGCGGCGGCACCCACGACGACGAGCACCCGGAGACCCTAGGATGCAGATGATCGACGCGGCCCGCGTGCACGCGCTTCTCGACTTTCCCACCCTCATCGAGGTCCTGCGCTCCGCCCACCTCGGGGGAATGCCCGAGATGGTGGACAGGGTGATCTACGACCGCGAGCATTCCGGAGAGCAGCCGGACAACCTCATCCTCATCACGGCATGGCAGCCGGGGGAGGGGATGCTCGCCAAGGTGACGACTGTCTTTCCGCGCAACCCGACGCGCCACGGCGTGCCGTCGGTGAATTCGCTCTACCTCTTCGCCGACGGCGAGAACGGCACGTTCCGCGCGGCGATGGACGGTGAGGCGATGATCTTCCGCAAGACCGCGGCGGACTCCGCGCTCGGCGCCTCGATCCTGTCGCGCGAGGATTCGCGCGTCCTCCTGATGGTCGGCGCCGGCGGGCTCGCGCCCCATCTCGTGCGGGCGCACCTCGTGGCGCGGCCGGGAATCGAGAGGGTCATGGTCTGGAACCGGACGCCCGGGCGGGCGCGGGCGCTGGTGGACGCGCTCGCTGCCGAGGGCGTGCCGGCGGAGGTGGCGGACGACCTCGCCGCGGCCGTCCCGCTCGCCGACATCGTCTCGTGCGCGACCGCCGCGCGGGAGCCGGTGCTTCGGGGCGCGCTCCTGAAGCCCGGGGCGCATGTCGACATCGTCGGCTCGTTCCGGCCGGAGATGCGCGAGAGCGACGACGACGTGATGCGCCGCGCTGAGATCTTCGTCGACCACCGCCAGACGACCGGTCGTTCCGGCGACTTCCTCATCCCCTTCGCGTCCGGCGTCATCTCGCCGGCCGACGTGCGGGGGGACCTCTTCGCGCTGTGCCAGCGGCGCGTCCGCGGGCGGAGCGGTGACGAGGCGATCACTCTGATGAAGAACGGCGGCGGCAGCCACCTCGACTACTTCGTCGCGAAGTACGTCATCGACCGGATCGAGGGCCGCCCGTTCTCCACCACCTGCGCGGCGGCGCCCTGAGGCGGAAGGACCGACGCGGGAGGATGAGGCCCGGCGCGATCCCCGTCCGTGCCGGCGCATGAAGCGCGAACCCGCTTCCGGCGGCCTCGCTCCCGAGGGACGGGCGCGATGCACCCGGCGAGGTGGCCGAAGGGGCCGGCTGTCGGGCCGAGCCCGCGGACGGCCTTCGCAGAGCCTGGCCAGGGAAGCGGTCTTGCCGCCGCGGTGACGCCGCCGACCGGGTGGCCCGTGAGTCCCCTCTTTCCGCCGGTTGGCGCGGGTGCGCCCGCGCCCTTCGCGAGGTGTCGGCTGTTCGGCGGGACGGGCGGACATACCGCGGCCGCCTGTGGAGGGCGCAGGAGACCGCGACGCAGGACCAGGAGATGCGATGTGGCTGCATTGTTCCTGATCGCCTTTGATGGTAATCGACTGCCGCGTCTTCATGTCGTTGCTGCGCCATCCTGCGTTCGACGCGCCAGTGATCCCGCGCACAGGCTCGCACGTGTGCCGTGGACGCCGGCTGGAGCGCCGCGGGAGACTTTATTGGGCCGACCGGCTGGCCGGCTTGATCCGGGGTTTTCTCGGCGCCGGTGTGTGCCATTCGTTTCCCAGATTCCTTTTTTTCATGATGCCAGCAGGCGAGCAGTGCGCCTCGCGGTCCGCCCATCTTGCCGACCGCAGTCACCGCTCTGGTCGGAGGATCGATGACGCTTGACCCATGACGTGACAGCGCCCGGACCGCTCGGTCCGAAGACGCAACTCTCCCGCACGCCGGCCGAACTCGGTCGGGCGCTGAAGGAGTACACCCGGCCGGACCTTGCAAGAAGCCTCGTCGAGATCGCCGCGTCGGCGATCCCGTTCGCGGTGCTGTGGATCGCCATGTGGCTCGCCTTCGTCCACGTCGGCTACTGGCTCGTCCTTCTCCTCGCGCTGCCGGCGGCGGGCTTTCTCGTGCGCCTCTTCATGATCCAGCACGACTGCGGCCACGGGTCCGTCTTCAAGACGCGGCGGGCGAACGACTGGCTCGGCCGCGCGCTCGGCGTCCTTACGCTCACGCCCTATGACCACTGGCGGCACACCCACGGGATGCATCACGCCGGAGCGGGCCACCTCGACAGGCGCGGGATCGGCGACGTCGCGACGCTGACGGTGCGCGAGTATCGCGCCCGGAGCCGGTGGGGCCGGTTCGCGTACCGCGTCTACCGGCATCCCCTCCTGCTGTTCGGCGCGGGGCCGGTGTTCGTCTTCGTTTTCCAGCATCGCCTGCCGGTGGGCTTCCTGCGCGGGGGCGCGGTCCACTGGACGAGCACCATGAGCACGAACGCGGGCATTGCCGGCGTCGCCGCCGCCATGATGTGGGCCGTGGGCGTCGTCCCCTTCCTGATGATCCATGCGCCGATCGTCGTTCTCGCGTCGGCGGCGGGCGTCTGGCTCTTCTACGTGCAGCATCAGTTCGAGCACACCTCCTGGGACGGTGCCGACGCCTGGCGCCATCCCGAGGCCGCTCTCCACGGGAGCTCCCATTACGCGCTTCCGGCGCCGCTTCGCTGGATCACCGCCGACATCGGGATCCATCATGTCCACCATCTGTCGAGCCGGATCCCCCATTACCGCCTGTCGCAGGTGCTGCGCGACTTCCCCGAGCTGAGGGACGTCAACCGGATGACGCTGCGCGAGAGTCTGGGCTGCGTGCGCCTCACCCTCTGGGACGAGGACACGCGCCGCCTCGTGCCTTTCTCTGCCGCCGGGCCGCTCGCCACGGCGCGGTGAGCGGAACGAGGACGATGCGCGGCTCCCGGTCACCAGGTGCCACGGAAACGGCCGAGGAAGCGCCTCGCCGGCAGCCGTCCGCGCCCGCCGGCACCAACGGCCCGAACCCGGTCTGGAGCGCCGACTTCGTGTTCGACTGGTGCGCCGACGGCCAGAGGCTCAAGTGCCTGACAGTGAGGCACGAAGGGACGAAGGAGGGCCTTGCCGTCGAGACCGGCGGTCTCGTCCGCTCGCGCCAGGTGCCCGATGTCCTCTCGCGCCTCGTCAGCGAGCGCGATGCGCCGCACTCCCTGCGGGTCGATGCCGGCCGGAGTTCGTCACCCGGGCCGATCGACAAGTCCCCGATGCCATCGCGACGATCCTGCCAAGCAGGGACGAATCGCTGAAGGCCCTTCGTGGGACGATCCACGGGGGGAGGTGATGAAGACGCCGGAAGATGTGGCGGCGATGCTGGGGTTGAGGGCGTGCGGCTGGGGCGTGAAGACGCGCCACCAGCGCTGCCGGGTCTACAAGGTGGCAATCGTCCTGAACAAGGTGCCGAAGTCGGTTCAGCGGACCATGAAGGCTGATCTCGCCGAGATCCGCGACACCCCCGACAGGACAAGCGCCGAGGCCGCAGTCGCCGTCTTCATAGAGAAGTACGCAGCCAAGTACTCCAAGGCAGTCGAATGCCTGGCAAAGGACACTACCGCCTCAAAAGGGGGCTCACAACGATTCGACACGTCGGACTTCCATGAGATTACGGCCCGACCGGTCGGCGTTCGTTCGGGCTTTCCTTCGTGCCCGAAGCCGTGACGAATGGTCGAAATTCTGCGCACTCGGTTTCAGGCGCGGGAAGAAGCGCGTCCAGGTCCGGTGTCGGACCCCTGACTTCCGGCCGACTCCAGCGCATAGTCCGGCCAGATCGCTGTCAGCTTCTGGGGCACGATGCACCTCTGCGTGAACGAGGACACCGCCGCCGCATGGGCGCTCGCCTCCGAGGCCAGCGCCCGCGCCACCGGCTCTTCGCCCGAAGGCGTTCGCGACTTCCTCGACTCCCGCCACGGCCGCCACTTCGCGAACGATGTCGCGAACGGCCTTGCCCGCAACCTCGGGCTCGCCGAGGCGATCGACGCCGCGGTCCAGCGCTGGATGGGCTGGACGATCAACCGCCGCATGGCAGCCGGGTCAGAATAGGCTGCAGGCCGCCGACCACTTTGTGAAAAACGTCGATGCGACTCCTGAGCGCGTGGTAGACGTCCGCCTCCACAGTGTCTTGATAGTGGAGGTTCACGATCCGAATGATGCCGTACTGCTGACCGAGCCGGTCGATACGACCTATCCGCTGCTCGACCCGCATCGGGTTCCAGGGCAGATCGTAGTTCACCAAGGCGCCGCAGAACTGGAAGTTCAGACCCTCCGCGGCCGCGTCCGTCGCGATGAGGACGTCGGCCTTGCCCTCGCGGAAGTAGCGCTTCGCGGCTTCCCGGCTGATCCGTTGCCAACGGCCGTCACGGGTCGGGATCTCGCCCCCGCGGCCGGAGAAGCACATGACGCGGCGATCCGCCATTTCCACGACCTGGTCGCGCAGGAAGTCCAGAGTGTCGGTGAACTGCGTGAACACGATCACCTGCCGGTAGCCCGCCGCCTCGAGATCTCCCAGCTCCTCCACGAGCCGCCGCGCCTTGGTATCCACCGGGAGCCGGTTGATCCGGGCGAGCAGGAGGTCGATCGAGCCGGTCTCTTCGGCCACCCGCGCCTGCCGAGCACGCTCCTGCGCGCCCTCAACGTCGATTTCCTCGCCGGCCTCCACCACGTCGGCGATGCTCTCTTCAAGCTCGAGGTCGAGCACCCCTTCCTGAGACGTCTCGACCGCGTCGCGGCGCTTTTCCAGCGTCTGCCGCAGCGCGTGGAAGCTGGAGGCGAGCCGTCTGCGGTAAATCGTCATGACGAAGCCGACGGCGCTCCGCACGCTCTTGTCGGCCGCATTATACGTTTGGGCGATGTATTCCTCGACCCGGTCATAGACGGCCCGCTCTTCGGAAGACAGCTCGATGAACCGGTCCTCCACGTGCCGCGCCGCGATCGGCGTCGAGAGCTTGCCCGCTTTGTGGTAACGGCGCAGCAGCTCGCGAGTGTGCAGCGAGACGAGCGCCTTGGCAGGACTCGCCTGCCGGATCAGCTTGAGCGCAGCCTTGCGCTGCTCCTCGTTGAGCTGCCGCCGGGGAATGCGCGAGCTGTCCCTCAGCGCCTCGAGCACCTTCTTTGAGCGAAGCCGCGACAGTCCCGTCCGCCGCTCGGCCTCCTCGCGCGTCATCTGGCCGAACGCTGCCTCGCTCGCACGGAAAAGCGCGGACAGCCGGTCCAGCTTGTCGTTGGTCACGCCCGGGCTCGACAGGTCCCGGAAGAAGCCCTCGAAGGCGTCCTTGTGCCATGCGTCCGGGAGCCCGAGGAGGTTGAGGAGGTCCCACAGTTCCACTGGCGCGACCTGCATCGGCGTGGCCGTCAGCAGGATCAGGCCCATTGTGCGGCTCCGGAGCTTCAGCATAAGCCGCAGGAGCTGGTTCGGCCCCTCCGAGCTATGGTCGATTTTGGGTGACGGGGCCGGTCAGGCGGCGCGCTGATTGGCGTTTGCGGTGTCGGCAACGCCGTTGGTGAATTTGACGCCGGCGATGACCAGAGGCAAGCGGTTTTCGCCCTTCAACCGCCGCCAGGTTCTCGACGCCGCCATCACAAGCTTGAAGACCATGAGGCACGCCGTCCGGTGCGAAAGCGCCCCCTTCGTGCGCACGGTTCTGTGGCGCACGGTTGCGAAGACACTCTCTGAACCGCGGCGGGTTTGCCGGAGACCGATTGCTTTGAGTAGCTACGCGGCCGCGGCCTGGTTTTCCAGCGAGGCGTAGTAGCGGGCTTCCGCCTCGGCAGGCGGGATGCTGCCGATCGGCTCGAGCAGGCGGCGATGGTTGAACCAGTCGACCCACTCGAGGGTGGCGAACTCGACGGCGTCGATGTTGCGCCAGGGCCCGAGGCGGCGGATCACCTCGGTCTTGAAGAGCCCGATGACGCTCTCGGCGAGGGCGTTGTCGTAGCTGTCGCCGACGCTGCCGACGGAGGGCACGATGCCGGCCTCGGCGAGGCGCTCTGTATACTTGATCGACACGTATTGCACCCCTCTGTCGCTGTGATGAACGAGGCTGTGCCGCTCGGTCGGCCGACGGGCGTGCAACGCCTGCTCCAGCGCGTCGAGAACGAAACCGGCATGCGCGGTCTGTGAGACGCGCCAGCCGACGATCCGGCGCGCGAAGGCGTCGATCACGAAGGCGACATAGACGAAGCCGTTCCAGGTCGCCACGTAGGTGAAGTCCGACAGCCAGAGCACGTTCGGATGCGGCGCCCGGAAGTTCCGGTTCACCCGGTCGAGAGGGCAAGCCGCCGATTTGTCGCTGACCGTCGTCTTCACGCGCGCTCCCCTGACGATCCCCTGGATGCCCATCTGGCGCATCAGCCGCGCGACCGTGCAGCGGGCGACGCGGACGCCCTCACGGGCGAGCTGACGCCAGATCTTGCGGACCCCATAGACCCGGAAGTTCTCCTCCCAGACCCTGCGGATGTGCCCGCGCAAAACGGCGTCGGCGCGTGCGCGCACGGAGGCCTTCGCCGGATCCGAGCGTCGCGAGAGATGCGCGTAATAGGTCGACGGAGCGATCGGCAGCTCGCGGCAGATCGGCTCGACCCCGTATGCACCTCGATGATCGTCGACGAACGCGATCATGTCTTCGACCGGTCGAGCTCCGCCATCGCGAAATAAGCCGAAGCCTTTCTGAGGATCTCGTTCGCCTGGCGCAGCTCGCGCACCTCGCGCTCGAGCGCCTTCAGACGAGACCGCTCGTCGCTCGTGAGCCCGCCGCGACGCCCCGCATCACGCTCGTCCTGACGAACCCACAAACGCAGGGTCTCCGCGTTGCAGCCCACCTTCTCGGCCACGGAGCGGATCGCCGCCCATTGCGAGGCGTGCGCCCCCTCGTGCTCGCGCACCAGCCTGACTGCGCGCTCGCGCAGCTCGGGCGGGTACGGCTTCGTGATCTTCTTGCCTTCCATGGACCCCATCCTTCCAAACGTTGGGGTCTCCGGCAAACCCGGCGCGGTTCA